>Ga0105164_10000646_pt1 | contig 23652 bp, 22 predicted proteins | sample VDWuncwatermetaG_FD_89674 | JGI IMG/M metagenome (GOLD analysis project Ga0105164, IMG submission 89674) | Wastewater microbial communities from Netherlands to study Microbial Dark Matter (Phase II) - VDW unchlorinated drinking water | ecosystem: Environmental > Aquatic > Freshwater > Drinking...
CGGGGGAGCTGGAGTTCGACAGCGGCGCCAACTGCGTAGCTTCGTCGCTGCGCTTCAAGACCGATATCAGCGCGCTCTCCGCGGACAGCGGCCTCTCGGAGGTGCTCGCCATGCGGCCCGTCTCGTTCTTCTACAAGCCCGGCTATGGGGACAACGGCTCTGCGCGGCAGGTCGGCTTCATCGCCGAGGACATGCAGACGGTTGACCCGCGGCTCGTCGTCTACGACGGACAGGGTCTCCCCGAGAGCGTGCGCTACATAAATCTCACGTCGGTTTTGGCCAAAGCGATCCAAGAGCTCGACCTGCAGGTGGCGCCCTTGACCGAGGCGACGACCTCGCCCGGCGAGCTCATCACCGCAAGCTCGACGGTCTCGACCACGACGCCGTGGGCCGCTTCCTTCGCCGACGCGTCGCCGACCCTTAAAACGCTCATTACCAACCTCGCCGACCAGCTCATCCATGTCCTGAAAAATGTCGTCTACGCGTGGACGGGCATCTTCAACACGGTGCTCGCGCGCGAAGTGCATACGGATAAATTGTGCGTGTCGGATTCGAGCGGGGAGACATGCGTGACGAAGGCGCAGCTCGACGCTCTCCTAGCGGGCGCCGCCTCCGGCGGCACGAGCTCGTCCAATACGACGACGACCAGTTCATCGGGAACGACTTCCGGCGGCGCCGCATCGGGCGGGACGACTTCAAGCCGCGGGAGCACCAGCACGGCCACGTCCACGGATACGACACCGCCCACCATCAGCGTCAACGGCAACAACCCGGCGACCGTCAATGTCGGCAACAGCTATCTCGATCTTGGCGCCACCGTCACCGACAACGTTGATCAGAACCTCGGCTACAGCACTTCGGTGGATGGCGGACCGCTCACGCCTGGCGATCATGTGACGATAGACACCTCCACAGCGGGCACGCATACCATCCTCTACAGCGCGACCGATCAGGCGGGCAACACCGGCACCGCGACCCGCACGGTCAACGTCGTGAACCCTAACGCGACGACGAGCACCATGACAACAACTATCGCTACGACCCCCGCAACGGATTCGACCTCTTCGATAACCTCAGGGCAAGCAAGCTCACCGCAAGCGACGACTGATAGGACCGCATCATCGACAACGCCCTGAAAAATAAAAAGGGGTTTACGAAACCCCTTTTGCCGTTCGCAAGGCACCCGCAAAAAAGGGGTTTCGTAAACCCCTTTTTGTCTCGGAATCATCTCGGCCATTGCTCACTCCTCAGCGATGAGATATTCGATCGGCGACAGCTCGATATCCGAGAGGTATGAAGCGATCTCCTTTTTATAATCGGGGAATACGGATCGGAATAATCCCGCCTCGATGACCGAAGGAAAGTTTCGCTGTCCGCAGTAATCAAGGTAACTGCTCCAACGGTATTTTTCCAAGTGATCGCGGGCGCGCGCGGCGCTGCCGATCCTGCCTTCGCGCCATAATTCGGACCCTTTGCAGAAATCGAGCGGGTTCAAATGGATGTAGTGAAGTATATAGAGGAAGTGGCTTTCCTGCTCGACGAGCACTTTTTTTGTTCTGCCCTGAAAGAGCGCGCCCTTCCGCTCCTGCTTCGCATTAAAATAGTTTGCGTAGCCGACATTTATCTTCCGGATGAACCTGACGAGACCGCCCTCCTCCCGCTCCGAGAGCAGAAGGTGATAGTGGTTCCCCATAAGACACCATCCGTGTATGTCCACCAATTGCCGCTCGCCGGAAAGGGGTTTACGAAACCCCTTTGCCGGTTTTCCCGTTTTCTGTTCACGCTGAGCCTCTTGGAAGCGTTTCGACCATTCGAACTGCGGGGAAAAGATTTCCGTCGGCCGCGTCGTGTTGAAGGCATAGAGGCCGCACGCGAAGCGGAGCCGATCCCTGTCGTTCAAGAAAATAGTACGTTTATCGACGCCGCGGTTCATCACATGGTAGAGCGCCATCCGTCTCAGCGTACTAAAAAAAGGGGTTTCGTAAACCCCTTTTTGCACAGGCGGATACAATAATATGATGTACTATGTCGGACAATGGCGACGATCGCGGTCAACGGATTCGGGCGCATCGGGAGGGGATTCGTGCGCGCGCTGTATCAGAGTTCGGCGGCCGCCGCGCAAGGGCTTGAGCTCGTTGCGATCAACGATCTCGCGCCGCCCGCTCATCTCGCGTATCTCTTGAAATATGATTCCGTCTACGGGCGCGCGCCCTTTACGGTGGAGAGCGCGGAGGGTGCTTTGCTCATCGACGGCAAGAAAGTGGCGCTCACTGCGGAGAGAGAACCCGCCGCTTTGCCGTGGAAGGCGATGGGCATCGACATCGTTGTCGAAGCGACCGGGCTTTTCACCGACCCCGTAAAAGCACAAGGGCATATCTCGGCGGGGGCAAAACGAGTCGTTATCACCGCCCCGATAAAAGGAGGCGATGCAGTCGGCGCTGGCGGGGCACGCGCCGAAACGATTTTGATCGGCGCCAACGAAGAAAAATTCGCGCAGACGACCTGCGACATCACGTCCAACGCCTCGTGCACGACGAATGCCGCAAGCCCGCTTATCGGAATCTTGGACGAGGCCGTCGGCATCGAGCGCGCCATTCTGAATACGACGCACGCATACACGGCGAGCCAGAGCTTGGTTGACGGCGGCAAGGCCAAAGATCTCCGCGAAAGCCGTGCGGCGGCGCTCAACATGGTGCCGACTTCGACGGGCGCCGCGAAAGCCACAGCGCTCGCCTACCCCCAGCTCAAAGGGAAGTTCGACGGCGTTTCGGTGCGCGTCCCGGTGCCGAGCGGCTCCTTGGTAGACATCACGTTCGTCGCCAAGCGCGCGACTTCCGCCGATGAGGTCAATTCCGCGCTCAAGGCGGCGGCAGAGAGCGACCGATGGAAGCGCGTGTTTGCCGTCTCCGACGAGCCGCTCGTCTCGAGCGATATCGTCGGCCTGCCCTACGGCGCGATCGCAGACCTCGCGATGACGCGCGTGGTGGACGGCACGCTCGTCAAAGTGCTCGCGTGGTACGACAACGAGATGGGGTACGCGCATACATTAGTTGAACATGTGCTTGCAGTCGCCAAGCGGCTATGAGTAGTTTTTAGTTTTGCGTTTTTAGTTTTTAGTAAAAAAGCATGACTGGTTCACGTTCGTTCAAAGATTTAACAGTCTGGCAGCGTTCGATGGAATTAGTAAAAGACGTTTATAAAATAACGAAGCAGTTCCCCCGGAGGGAAGAATTTGCATTATCGAGCCAGCTGCGCCGATGCGCGGTTTCGATCCCGTCCAACATTGCCGAAGGATCGAAGCGTGGTACACATAGAGATTTCTTACAATTCCTCCGCATTGCTATCGGATCTTCGGCGGAACTTGAAACACAACTGCTTATTGCCAAGGATGAGTACTCCAAGATAGACTGCACGAGATCATTTGCCCTGCTTGATGAAGTCCAGCGCATGTTGAATAGACTTTCAGAATCGATGCGTCTAAAAACTAAAAACTAAAAACTAAAAACCATGCGCATCTATTTTGCGGCTGATCACGGCGGATTCGAATTGAAAAATAAACTTATCCCGTTCGTCCGTTCGCTCGGCTATGAAGCCGAGGACTGCGGCGCTTTCGCGCTCGATATGGACGACGACTATCCGGTGTTCATCCAGAAAGCGGCGCACGAGGTCGCGAAAGACCCGGAGCAGAGGCGCGGTATCGTCATCGGCGGCTCTGGCCAAGGTGAAGCATTCGCCGCCAACCGAATCCGCGGCGTGCGCGCGGTCGTCTACTACGGCGAACCCGCCCGCAAGCAAGTTGATGCCGACGGAAGGGAATTGGATATGATCTCCTCCACGCGCGAACACAATAATTCCAATGTACTCTCGCTCGCAGGGCGTTTTCTATCGGAGGAGGAAGCGAAGTCAGCAGTAGAGCGGTGGTTGGAAGCGCCGTACGACAAGGCCGAGCGCCACGAGCGACGGCACCGAATGCTCGAAGAAGGCCTGTAATCCACACAACAAACGAATCGCGCATTCCCCGCCTGTTCAGCGGGATATACTTGCGCTATGCATGTGCGTTCTCTGCCCGCGTTCGCGGCCGCTCTCGTCGTGCTTTTCAGCGCCGCCCCCGCGCTCGCCGCGTGGACCGGCCCGACGGCTGCGCCGCCGGGCGGGAACGTCGCCGCGCCGATCAACGTCGGCTCGGTTTTTCAGGACAAATCGGGCAGTGTGTGGTTCGACGGCGGCGTCGGCATCAATGCGGGAAGCGGCTACTGCATCGGCACGTCCTGCATCACCGCGTGGCCCACCGCCGGCACCAACTACTGGACGCTCTCAAGCGGTAATCTCTCCAATAATTCCGGCAATTATATAAGCGCGACCAACAATAGCCTCACGTGGCCTGCCAACACGCTCTACATTATGCCGGATCTTCCAGCGGGAAGCTGGAATGCTTTGGTAAACGCAGGCGATACGCTCCTGATGTGGCGCGGCACGAACATAGATACGGCCACGCAAGGGTTCGTGCTCGGACCATGGAGCGCTTCGGCAAAAGGCGTTCGCATTGATCCAAGCGGCAACGTCGGCATCGGCACGGCGAGTCCCGCGCAGAAGCTTGACGTCGCAGGCAATGTCAACGTATCGAGCGGCAGCTGCTTCATGGTGAACGGCACATGTCTAACGACCGGCGGCCAATGGACGACCTCCGGCGCCAACATTTACAACAGCAACACCGGCAACGTAGGCATCGGGACGCAGAGCCCGCTCGCGACGCTCGACGTCCGTCCCACCGCCAACACGAACCTCGTCGTGTACAACAACTCCGACCTCGGCAGCAACACCGCGATCATCTCCAACGTGAACGACGCGAACACGGCCTTCGAACCGCTGGAATTCGCGGCGAGCAAGTACAATTTCGGGACCGGCAGTGTCGGCATCGGGACGCAAGCGCCCCATGGCTTATTAGACGTCGCCGGAATCGGGGTATTTTCATCTTCGGATAGTCAGCTCGCGGCATGGTCCGATTCCGCCAATGCCTTCGTCGCCATTGAAGGGCGCAATGTCGCCAATACGATCAAGCGCCCGCTCGTCTTGAACGCGTGGGGCGGCAATGTCGGCATCGGCACCGCGAGCCCCTCGGAAAAACTCGAAGTCTACGGCAACGTCAAGGCAACCGCGTTCATCTACAGCTCCGACCGCCGTTTGAAGACCGACATTCATCCGCTCTCCAACTCGCTTGCCGCGATCCTCCAGATCAAAGGCGTCGGATTCACGTGGTCAGCCGGCAATCAAAAAGGAAAGAGCGACATCGGCTTCATCGCGCAGGACGTGCAGAAAGTCGTGCCGGAGATCGTCCACACCGACGCCTCGACGACGCTGGAGTCAATAGATTACGCGCGCCTCACGCCCCTCATCGTGGGCGCCATACAAGAGCAGGAGCAGAAGATCGAGGCGCAACAGAAAGAGATCGACGAGCTAAAAGCGCAGCTGCATGCGATCTCCGGCAGGTAGCGTCGTATGCGCACGAACGCGGTTCATTCAAGATCTCGGGCGGAAATGTTCCCGGCGCGCGCGCGGCTCTTGCTGAGTATAGCGGCGGCGCTCGCGCTCGTTGGCGTTTTCTTCCTGCAGGCGCGGCCCTCGCCCGCCTCGCCCGAAGTCCATTTCGCCGACGCGTCGCCTTCCGGCTTGCAGATCGTTCCGGCGTCGTGCCCGTCCCCGGAACACTGGCAGGGCGAGTGCAGTACGACGGCGAATGCGTGTACGCTCTCGGTCACCCCCACCAGCATGACCGCCGGCTCGCAGAGCACCGTCTCGCTCTCCTGGAACACGGGGCCGCTCTCCGGCTACGACGAAAGCCAGTACAGCATCAAGGGAGTGATCAACGCGATCGGCAACGTCTACCAGTACGGGACGCTCGCCGTCACCGCTCCCTCCTTCAGCACGACGTATACGTACAACGGAGGATACTACGACCTCGCGAATACCTTGATCCAGAAATTCTCCTGTGCGGCGACGTTGACCGTGACCGGAGGGGCCAATCCGCTCTACATCAATGCGGTCGAGCTCTTCCGCACGCCCGGCTCGACCGTCGCCACCGGCGACATCATCAGCTACCGGCTCTACCTCGCCAACAACAGCCAGACGCAAACGCAGACGAACATGCGAATCACCGACGCCGTGCCGTCCTACACGACCCTCACGTGGCAAGGCGGCGGCGCCAACACCTACAGCGCGAGCATCGCGGGCTTCACGGGCTCTCTGTGGTGGCTGGAGAACAGCGCCGTCCCGGGATGGTCCGGCTACGTTGACTTCAACGTGCAGGTCAATTCGAGCGCGCCGAACGGCGCTTCGATCTGCAATACGGGGAGCGTGTTGTCGGACCAAAATAGCTCGGTCAATTCCAACCAGATATGCAATACCGTATCAACGCCGTTCTGTCCGTACTATCTCGATCCGAGCGAGGATTACGGCGGCTACAAGCTCTTTCGCGGCACGAGCGGCAGACAGATAAACAAGAACACGACTCCCATCTGCGTCAGCAACGGGAGCGGCTTCAGCTACTTCGTGCCCGCCAAAACAGCCGCCGAGATCAACTCCTTCAAGAACGCTCCGCCGGCAGGCATCTCGATCGTGCAGGTCAGCTCCGCGGCGGTCTCTTTGACCGCGACCGACAGCAAAACCGGCGCGAGCGCCGCAAGCGGCGGCACGCTCACCGTCAACGTCGGCGACTCTCTCAACTACACGTGGTCGTCCACGGGCGGCGTGAGCGCCACCTCTTCCTACAGCGGCGCTCCGGCCGCCTGCGGCAGCGCCCCGTGGTCGGCCAATTCGCTTTCCGGCTCCAGCAGCGGCAACGTCGTCGCATCCGGCTCGGCCGGGTGTACGGACGTCATCACGTACACCGTGTCCAACCTCATCGGGCAGAAGACGTCCGCAACGCTTACGGTGGTCGTGCGGGCGCTCCCCACCGCCGCGCTTTCTTTTAGCAACACTGCTCCCGCTATCGGCTCGACCGATACGGTTACCTGGTCGTCAACCAATGCCGCGAGCTACACGAACTCCGGCGAGGTCAAGTGCAGCAACCCGATTTCTGATAATACATTTACTCCCATACCTTGGTTCGGCGCATTGACATCAACCTCCAACACGATCACCATAGACTCCGCCAACTTCAATCCGAACTGTTCCTACATATATACGTACATCGTGAAAGACAGCGCGGGCACTGCGAGCGCGCCGGCGAAGGTCACGCTCACGCCCGTGGCCGCTCCTCCCCCCAGCGCAATTTTGACCATCAAAGACAACACCACCGGCGCGAGCGCCGGCAGCGGCGGCATCCTCTCCGCAAAGCTCGGCGATTCCGTCACCTTCAGCTGGTCGGCATCCGCGAGCGCCGCGAGCTACACCGCGAGCGGCGTCGTCGCCTGCCCGGGTTCGAGCACTACGTACAATGTGTCCGACAAGATCGGCGCTCTGCCGTCCGGCTCATACAACCCTGTCTACACCTTCACCAATTTCACTCCGAGCTGTACCTACGCGTACACGTACATCGTGAAAGACAGCGCGGGCACTGCGAGCGCGGCGCAGACCGTCACGCTCGCGCCTCCCTGCGGAACTATTCCGGCCAACGTCTCGCTCATCCCCGGCCAGTCGTTCACTTCGTGCGGCGGCGGCTACCGCCTTGCGTTCCAAACCGACGGCAACGTCGTCCTGTACACGAGCGGCGGCCAAGTGGTCTGGGCCACCAATACCTCCGGCGATACCAATGCGGCACAGCTCATCATGCAAGGCGACGGCAATCTCATTCTCTATAATAAGGACAACAGCGCCCCGTGGGCCTCCGATCGCTTCGGCGGTTTGACCGGATCCTCAGGACACCTCGTGGTGCAGGACAGCGGCGCTCTGTGGGTCGTGCGGGACAGCGATGGCTACGTCATGTGGAAGAATGAACCGTTCACCGCTTCGGTCTATGATCCGACGTATGGGTATGAAATAACATCGTATGCGAACAACTACACCATCTACGTCTACGGCGGCCCGTCCGGCAGTTCCTTCCAGGGAGACTATGTTACGTACGCGACCAATCCCTATCCCGCCGGCGGGTACGGCTTTTACGCGTGCACCAGCGTCTGCAGTGGATGGGCGTATTGGAGCCCCGTAAGCGGATACGTCGATTCTTCCCAAAAAGGCCTGACCTACTGGCTCAACTATGGAGCCAATAATTGGCCCGGAGGGCCGCTGAATAAAACGCTTACCATAGTCGTGTACTGAATGCGCGGCTATGCGCCGTCGGCCCGCGTGTGGATTTCTCGTCCTTGCGCTCTGGCGCGGTGGTACACTGCCGAGGAAGCCGCCGTTCCGGCGGTGATCGCAGCCAATGTGATGTATTGATGGTATGAACAAATCTTCCGCACTCATCGTCGTCGCGTTCGTGCTCTGCGGCGCGCTCGCGTTCTGGACGGGAGCGGGCTACCGCGCCTCGCTCGGCGCATCCGGCTCTGCAGGCAGACAGCCCGGTCTGCCTCTGCCGGGAAGCGGGTCGCTCCCTCAGCAGGGCGGACAAAAACCGCCGGATGTCATCGCGGGACAAGTCGTATCGAAGCAGGCGTCCGGCTTCGTCGTGCGCACTTCCGACGGCTCGATGAAAACCGTCCTCTACGCGAGCACGACGTCGGCGGTGCTGACGAGCGTGAGCGCGGAATCTCCGGGGAAGATCTCCGTCGGCGATACCGTCTTCGTCTCGGGCTCCGCAAGCGGAAACGCGTTCGAAGCGCGCGCCATCCAAGTTTCCCACAGTCCTCCGGCTCCGCCCGCGGGCACTCCCGCCTCATCCGCTCCGGGGCAGTGAGCTTCGAATGACCCGCACGCTCCAATGCCTGAAATAATCCCGACGGTGGTGCCCGCTTCGCTCGACGACGTCGCGGGTGCGATGTTCCGCTACGAGCACGTCGCGCGAATGCTCCACGTTGATTTCGCGGACGGGGTGTTCGCGCCCAGCACGACATGGATGCCGACGGCGGGGGATGTATTGCGAGCTATGCCGTGGGAAGCGCACCTTATGGCCGCCGAGCCGCGCGAGCTCGGATTATCGTGCATCCGCTCGGGCGCCACGCGCGTGATCGGGCACGTGGAGGCTGTTTTGCAGAATGCGCCGGAGATATTGAGCGCGTGGCGAAAGCGCGGCGCCTTGGAAGCCGGCCTCGCGCTCCTTGCGCAGACGCCCCTCGAGGCGCTCGATCCCTTTCTTGCGGATTGCGATTTCACGATGCTCATGAGCATACAAACGATCGGCGTGCAGGGTCTGCCGTTCGACGAGCACGCGCCAGCGCGCGTCTCTGCTCTGCGCGCGCGACACCCTGGCCTGCCTATCGAAGTCGACGGGAGCGTCAACGAGACGACTATCGCGGCGCTCGCGCGCGCCGGAGCACGGCGCTTCTGCGTCGGCTCGGCGCTCTCGAAGTCGTCCGATCCCAAATCCACATACCGCTCGCTGATGGACGTGGCGGGATCTGCGATACACTAGGCCGTATGCTAACCGACGAGGAAGTCGCGGCTCTTGAGAAAAAAGCCCGCGACATCCGCATCACCATCATCGAAATGCTCGCCGAGGCGAAGTCGGGGCATACGGCCGGCCCTCTGGGCATGGCCGATATTTTCGCCGCGCTCTATTTCCATATCTTGAAGCACGATCCGAAAAATCCCTATTGGGAAGAGCGCGACCGCCTCTTTCTCTCCAACGGGCACATCTGCCCCGTGCGCTACTCTGCGATGGCGCACGCCGGATATTTCCCGGTGGAGGAGTGCATGACGCTCCGAAAATTCGGCTCGCGCCTGCAGGGGCACCCGGAGCGCGATAAGCTGGCCGGCGTCGAGACGACGTCGGGGCCCTTGGGCTCGGGCCTCTCGCAGGCCGCTGGCTGCGCCTACGCGGCACGCATGGATGGCAAGACTTTCCGGGTCTTCTGCGCCGTCTCAGACGGTGCGCAGGAAGAAGGGAACACGTGGGAGGGCGCGATGTTCGCGGGCAAGTACCGTCTCACCAATCTCACCGCCATCATGGACCGCAACAACATCCAGATAGACGGCAATACCGAGGACGTCATGCCGCTTGAGCCCTTGAGCGACAAATACCGCGCGTTCAACTGGCACGTCATCGAGGTGGACGGCCACAACATCCGCGAGTTCGTCAGCGCGTGCGATGAAGCGCGCTCGATCAAGGAAAAGCCGACGATGATCCTCGCGCACACGACGCCCGGCAAGGGCGTCCCCCTTATCGAGAACGATTACCGCTGGCACGGCGCTCCACCCGGCAAAGGCCCGGCCGACAAAGTGCCCGCGGACAAACAGCGGGACGAATTCCTCGCCGCCATACGGGGCTAGATACGCAACGCTCCTCACTCCTAAATCGTCCAAGGGGAACCCTTGGACGCAACCAATAAGGTGTATATATCCCATATCCACAGGCTACATCTGTCCGAGGGTTCCCCTTGGACAATGGACAATGCTGGTACAATGAGGGCAATGGAACGAGCGATCACCTTCGCACCGGAATACTGCTTTCATATCTTCAATCGCGGCGTGGAGAAGCGAACGATTTTTATCGACGACAATGACCGTATTCGCTTTCAGCATCTTTTGTACCTTGCCAATGGCACGAACCCGATCATCTTCAAGCGTGTCCGAGGGGAACCCTTGGACAGAGACCGCGGTAAGAGTCTGGTGTCATTGTTGGCCTACTCGCTCATGTCGAATCATTTCCACCTCATCGTGTATGAGCATACGGCAGGCGGCATCAGCTCGTTTATGGGCAAATTGCAAACCGCCTACTCCATGTATTTTAATGTAATGAACGAACGCACCGGCCCGCTCGTATGCAAGCCGTTCCGTGCCAAACATATCGATACCGACGATTACTTCCGCTGGGCCGTGTCGTACGTGCATCTCAACCCCCTCGATCTCATCGAACCGCGCTGGAAAGTCAAAGGCGGGCGTATGAACAAGAAAGAAGCGATCCAATTTCTCGAGTCGTATCGGTTTTCGAGCTATCCTGATTATTTCGGCTGCGCACGGCCGGAAGGCAAGCTGATCGACAAGACGAGGCTTCCGATAGACGTCTCGGCGCTCGAGAATTTCGAGACGATGCTCAAGGAATTTCGCGATCCATTCGAGCGGCCAGACCTCGAGGTTTGGTAAGAACGGCGTACCGGGTGTCCAAGGACTCCCCTCGGACACTCCAACGGACGGGCAAATAAGAATGGTATATTGAACGCCATGAAAGCGGTACAGGTCCAAAACGGGTTCTTTCTCGTGCTCGAGCGCGGCGAGGAACTCATCGGTACGCTGAAAGGTTTTTGCCGGGAAAACGAGGTGCACTGGGGGCAGTTTTCCGGCATCGGCGCCTTGGAAGACGTCGAGATCGGCTACTACGACCTGCCGAGCAGGCAGTATGTCTTCCGGAAAGAAGAAGGTCCGTTTGAAGTGGCGAATATGGACGGCAACGTCACGGAGCTCGACGAAGAACCGCTCATTCACACTCACGCGGCGCTCGCGCACTGCGACGATTCGCTTTCGACGATCGGCGGCCACGTGCGTTCGGCTATCGTCGCGCTCACGCTCGAAATATGCATGTGGCAGATCTCTCAGCCCCTTCTGCGCGGGTACGACGAAGAGACCGGATTGAATCTCATTCAGCTATGATCAACCCCGAAGCACAATTGGCGGCAAAGGTTTTCGACAAGCCCGACCTCTCGCCCACGCGCGAGGGTTTCGGCAGGGGATTGGTGGAGGCGGGCAGGGCCGATCCGCGCGTCGTCGTCCTTACCGCCGACCTCGCCGAGTCGACGCACGTGCACTATTTCCAGAAAGAGTTTCCCGACCGATTCATCCAGGTCGGCGTCGCCGAACAAAACCTCGCGACCGTCGCCGCGGGCATGGCCAATTACGGCAAGATCCCTTTTTTCAGCTCCTACGCCGCCTTCAGCCCGGGCCGCAACTGGGAGCAGATCCGCACGACGATAGCCATCAACAACGTGCCCGCGAAAATAGCCGGCTCTCACGCGGGCGTCTCGGTCGGCCCCGACGGCGCCACGCACCAGGCGCTCGAAGATATCGCGCTCATGCGCGCGCTACCCCGCATGACCGTCATCTCGCCGTGCGACGCCGAAGAAGCGCGCAAAGCGACGATAGCGGCCGCAAAAACTCCGGAACCGACCTACATCCGACTCGCCCGCGAGAAAAGCCCCGTTATGACGACGGCCGAGACGCCGTTTGCGATCGGGAAGGCGATCGTGTTCTGGCGGACACAAGAGAACAGAGAGCAGAGAACAGAGAACAGTAAAAATAGCGTTGCGATCTTTGCAACGGGACCGCTCGTCCATAATGCACTTGCCGCCGCGCAAGAACTCGAAAAAGCCAACATTGCAGTGACGGTGGTTAACATCCATACGATCAAGCCGCTCGATAGGGAAACGATCGTCCGCGAGGCGCGCGCGGCCGGTGCCGTGGTAACCGTCGAGGAGCATCAGATATACGGCGGCCTCGGCGGCGCCGTCGCGGAGGCGCTTGCGGCAGAGCTCCCGACGCCGATCGAGTTCGTCGGCGTACAGGATCGGTTCGGCCAATCCGGCGAGCCGAAAGAGCTGATCGAGCACTACGGCATGGGTGTCTCGCACATTATCGCCGCGGCGAAGAAAGTCATCGGCCGGAAATCTTAAAGAACGGAAGGCCTGAAATCGGCGGGCCGCTTCGCGTACCACTCCTCTATCGCGTCGCGGCCGAGGAGCCCTTTCTGCGCGCCTATCTCCTGCACGACCGACATCCCGTTGATCATCCCGCGCATCACCGCATCGGTGAGCGCATAACCGAGCGCGAGGTAGGCGACCGTAGTTGAAGAGGCGGCGTCGCCCGCGCCGGTGCGCTCCAAAGGCGGCTTGGGGTCGGGATACATCGGAATGTGCCACGCACCGCTCTGATCCATCGCCCAGCCGCCCCTGCGCCCGTCGGTGACGACGGCGATCCTCGGGCCGAGCGCGCGGATGCCCTCGAGCAATTTCCGTTCGCTCGTTTCATCCGTCTTCAGGATCCTCTGCGCTTCGTCCTTGTTGCAGAAAAAGATCTCGGTATGGGCGTAAATATCCTTGAGCCCCTCCGTCCCCATCTGTATCTGGAACGTTCCCGGCTGGAAGGCGGCTTTTATGCGCGGGTGCGCGGAGAGGTAGCGGCCGATCTCCTGATGATAGGGAAGCGAATGCTCGGCCATCGAGGAGAGATAGATCCACGCCGGTTCATCCGGCAATTCCGGCAGAGCGTATGAAAATTGTTCGTGCTTGATGAGAATGGTGCGCTCGCTTTCGTACCAGAGCACATAGTGATAATTCGTCGCTTTGCCGCTCTCGCGGACGACGAGGCCGGTGGCGACGCCGTTTGCCGCGAACGAATCCGTGCACAGAGTTCCCCGCTCATCGTCGCCGACGTACGAGCGGAACGCGGAGCGCAGGCCGAGCCGCGCGCACGCGACCGCCGCGTTCGCGGCGTTGCCGACGCCGGGGACGACCTGCGAGAACTCGAACGGCACCTTGTCGCCGAAGCGCAAACTCAGAAGACAGTGCTCGTCGTTGATGTCGCAGTTGACCCGAGCATCCTTGATGCGGATGAAATCGTCTATCGCCGTGTCGCCGATGGCGAGAACGTCATACATACTATTGCATCATTATAGCAAGCATTCCGAGAACATGCGGCTAGCTGCATTTTTACATTTTGAACTGTCATTTTGCAGTTTGATTTTTGCATTTTGACTTAAAATACGTATACTGCCGCCCATGTTCGCGCTGGATATCAAAGAGCGGGCAGAGGGCGAATCCGCCGGTGCGCTTCGCACGCGCGGATTCGTGCCGGCCGTTTTGTACGGTCCGAAAGAGGATTCGACGGCGATTGCCGTCGACGCGCGGCTCTTGGAGCGCGTGTGGAAAGAAGCGGGGCAGACTTCCATCGTCACCTTGAAGGGCGCCGGCGAGGATAAAGACACTCTCATTTACGATATGCAAGTGCATCCGGTGACGGGCCGCCTCCTGCATGCCGACTTTTACGTGCTCGAAAAAGGCAAGAAGATAAAGATCGCCGTGCCGCTCGAATTCAAGGGCGAAGCGCCGGCGGAAAAAGCCGGACACATCATCGTCAAGGCGCTCCACGAGATCGAGATCGAAGTCGCCCCGCAGGAGTTGCCGCACACGCTCCCCGTCGACCTATCGCGGCTTGAGAACGTCGGCGACCACATCCTCGCCTCGCAGGTTCCCATTCCCCCGAGCGCGGCGTTGATCGGGAGCGGCGATGACACGATCGTTTCCGTGACGGCATACGTCGAAGAGAAGCTGGAGGAGCCGCCGGCGCCGATCGAGGTTGCGCCGGCGACGGAACAGGCGGCACCCGCTCCCGCCGGGGAGGGGGAAGCGGCCGCCAAAAGCGCGGAGGAAAAAGCAGAATAAGCATCTCTGCTATACTGTATGACTATTATGCGCGCCCGGAGCGGCGGTCTTTTCATAGCATGCGCTTTTTTGATGGCGCTCTGCAGTGCCGCTTCGGCCGCGGCCGACACGATCGCCAACCAACAGCAGGCGCTCCAGGCTCAGCTCGATCAGATCAACAAAGAGATCGCGCAGAACCAATCACAGCTCTCCGCCGAGCAGAAACAGCGCACTTCGCTTGAGCGCGACGTCGCGATCCTCGACTACCAGATCCAGGAAGCACAGTTGGAAATAAAACAGCGCGATCTCACGATCGCGCAGATCAAGAACAGCATCATCCAGAAAGAGGCGGGTATCGCATCCTTGGATTCGCACGTGGCGGCCGGCGAGGACAGCGTCGCGCAGATCCTGCGGCAGACCAACGAGATAGACCGGACACCGCTCGCCGCGCGCGTCTTGGGCGGCACGGTCTCGGATTTTTTCCGCGAGCTCGACGATTTCGGGACGGTCCAAAAAGCGCTCGACGACGCCTTTACGAAAATGGCAGCCGCGCGCGCCGACCTCGCGGCCCGCAAGGCGGCACTCCAAGACCAAGAGCAGGAGCAAAGCGATCTCCTGCAGTTGCAGGTCGCCCAGCGCAACGCGCTCAAGGCGACCGAAAAAGCGAAGCAAGACCTCGTCACGGCGGCGAAAGGTCAGGAGGCGCTCTACGAGAAGGTCATCGCGGGCAAACAGCAGACCGCCGCAGAGATCAAGGCCGCGCTCTTCGCCCTCAACGGCGGCAATCGCGCCGCCTCGTTCGGCGACATGTACGCGTACGCCAAGCAGGCGGGTGCCTCCACGCACGTGCGTCCGGCGTTCATCCTCGGCATCTTGCGCGAAGAGAGCGACTTGGGGCAGAACGTCGGCACTGGGAATTGGCGCACCGACATGAACCAGACGCGCGACGCGCCGATATTTCAGCAGATCTGCGCGGCCTTGGGATTGAATCCCGACGCCCAACCGGTTTCCAAGCGCCAATCGTACGGCTGGGGCGGCGCGATGGGCCCGGCGCAGTTCATCCCTTCGACGTGGCAGTTGTATTCAGATCGCATATCCGCCGCGGCCGGGCAGAACCCGCCGAACCCATGGGATCCCCGCACGGCGACCTTCGCGACTGCGATCTACATGGGCGACCTCGGCGCAGACGGGCAGACGCCCGCGGCAGAACGTCAAGCAGCGCTGAGATACCTTGCGGGAAGCCACTGGCAAAATCCAGCGTACGCCTTTTACTACGACGGAGCGGTCAAATTATTCGCCGATCAGTATCAGCAAGACATCAATGTCCTCGGCGGATAAGTGCTTGTGTAAAGGGACTTTTTTTGTATAATGCGCGAGCCGTGAAAAAAGACATTCATCCGAAAGCATATCGCGCCGTCATTTTCGAGGACGTGACCGCGGGGAGGCGTTTTTTGATCGGCTCGACCATCGCGTCTTCAAAGACGGACACGTGGGAAGACAAGAAGGAATATCCGCTCGTGCAGGTGGAAATTTCTTCCGCTTCGCATCCTTTTTATACGGGCACCGCAAAGATCGTGGATACTGCCGGTCGGGTGGAGAAGTTCCGCGCGCGGCGCGCGGCGGCCAAGCCGAAAGCTGCGAACAAGAAAGGGAAGTAAACATTCTTCAAGCCTAGCCGTAGTTTTGGGTTACCAAAACCACGGCTGGGCTATACTTGCGCTATGAACGGCCGCCAACACATCAATCCTGAAAATTACGCGAACGACCATCGCGTCGCGTACCTCGTTGCCGAATGGAAGCGCCTCTCGCAGGCGGAGCGCGATGCGTCGGAATTGATCGAAGTGGACCCCGCGATGAAAGGCCTTGCGGCAAAAGAGCTCGAAGAGATTGGCGCGCAGAAAGACACGTTGATCACCCGGATAGAAAAGATCGTGGGCGATCCGCACGAGCGCGAATGGCCCAACGAGCTCGTGCTTGAAGTGCGCGCCAGCGTGGGCGGCGAAGAAGCGTCGCTTTTTGCGGAGGAGTTGGCGGGCATGTATAAAAGCTACGCGCAATCGCGCGGGTGGCGATGGAGAGCGCTCGACGAATCGCGCGCGGCACTCGGCGGATACAAAGAAGCGCAGTTCGAGATCAAAGGCGCCGATTGCTATCGCACATTGCAGTGGGAGACCGGCGTGCACCGCGTCCAGCGCGTGCCGGCGACCGAAAAGTCGGGCAGAATCCACACCTCCGCCGCATCGGTGGCGATCCTTCCCATCTACCAGCGCACGAAGATCGAGCTCAATCCGGCGGACCTCGAGATCGAGACATCGCGCTCGGGCGGCGCGGGCGGGCAGAACGTGAACAAAGTCGAGACCGCGGTGCGCATCGTCCACAAGCCGACCGGTGTCGACGTCAAGTGCACCTCGGAGCGCTCGCAGGCGCAGAACAAAGAGAAAGCGCTGAAGCTCCTCGCGAGCAAGCTCCAGCACATGCAGGATGAAAAAGAGGCGCGCGAGCGCTCCGCCGACCGCAAACAGCAGGTTGGTACCGGCGATCGCTCAGAAAAGATCCGCACCTACAATTTTCCGCAGGACCGCGTGACCGACCACCGGCTCAAAGAATCGTGGTCCGGCATCGAGAGCATCATGGCCGGCAGGATCCAGCCGATCCTCGATGCACTTAGAAACGCAGCGGTGTTGTAATTGTTCTACCCGTTCAAATCGTTGTTCCTTGAACGGCTCCAACGCATAGAACGCTTAGAACGCGGCGCTTGATGCACCGCGTTCCTCCTGCTACAATCGCGAACACTATGGCGGGAACGCTCGATATTGAGACGCTCTTCGACGCGGGGGCGCATTTCGGCTACGGCAGGACGCGCCGTCATCCTTCTGCCGCCCCGTTCCTCTTCGGCACGAAAGACCAGACCGACATGTTCGATCTCACGGCGACCGCGCAGCACCTCGGGAAAGCCCGCGAGTTCGTCTCGTTGCTCGCGCAGAAAGGCGCGCAGATCCTCTTCGTGAGCGGCAAGAATGAATCGAAGCACATCATGCGGTCTGCGGCAGAGAGCGCGGGAGTGCCGCATTCCACCAACCGCTGGATCGGCGGCACGCTCACGAATTTCAAGAACATCCGCAAGCGCATTGACCGCCTCGAGAAACTCTCCGCCGAGCGCGAGAGCGGCGCGCTGGAGAAATACACGAAGCGCGAGCGCCTCCTCTTGGATCGCGAGATCGAGGAACTCCTCGTGCGCTTCGGCGGCCTCGTCGCCATGCGCGATCTGCCCGCGGCGCTCTTCGTCGTGGACACGCGGCACGAGGACACGGCCGTCCGCGAAGCCAACCAGCTCGGCATCCCCATCATCGGGCTGGCGAGCTCCGATTGCGATTTCGCGTCCATCCAGTATCCGATCCCCGGTAACGACACCTCGGTGCGCTCGGTGAAACTTGTTGTTGACAGCATTGCGGAGGCGTACCTGGAGGGGAAGAAGCACCAAGTTCCAAGCTCCAAATCACAGACAAATTCTGATCACTAGTTTTCAAACGGGCTCGTTTGGGATCTGGAACTCAACCATTGTTTGGATTTTGGAATTTGGAGCTTGGGATTTAAAATAAACCATATGGAAATCACGACCGAATTGATCAAACAACTGCGCGATCAGACCGGCGTCTCCATCATGCAGTGCAAGAAAGCTCTTGAGGAGGCGGGCGGCGACATGGAAAAGGCAAAAGTGCTCCTGCGCAAACAGAGCTCTGCGGCAGCGGGCAAGAAGGCGGACCGCGCGCTCGGGAGCGGCATCGCCGCCGCCTACACCCACGCCGGCGGCGCGGTCGTCGGCGCGGTCGTGCTCGCCTGCGAGACGGATTTCGTCGCCAAGAATGAAGAATTCGGAAAGCTTGCCTACGCGATTGCCATGCACGTCGCCGCGATGGATCCGGTGTGGGTGAGCAGAAAAGATGTGACCGATGAGGATACGCAGGCCGCGCGCGCGGTTTTCGCCGAGCAGGCGGAAAAATTGCCCGAGGCGTCGCGCGGGAAAGCGCTCGAAGGCAAGCTGGAGAGCTTCATCGGCGAGCGCGTGCTCCTCGACCAGCCGTTCGTGAAAGACCCGTCGCTCACCGTGCGCGAGCTCATCGAACAGGCGATACAGAAATTCGGCGAGAAGATCGAGGTGGTGCGCTTCGAGCGACTTTCCGTCAAGTAATGCCATGATCATCTTCGCCATCATCACGTTTTCCTTCGCGCTCGCAGGCATTCTCTTGCTCTTTTCGCTCAAAATGCGCGAGGAGAAAACCGGCCGCGTGCACCTGCCGGAGTGGCGGGAGGCGGGCGATCGCGAAGCGCTCCATTTCAAAGAACTGCTCGCGGCGGCTCAGATCGACCTCAAGAAAGTCCCGCCGCTCGCCGTGCATTTCGCGCACGTCGCGCTCCATTTCGCGGCGCTCGAGTTCGCGCGCGCGGCGCGCTTCGCCTCATACCAAGCGCACCGGCTCGCGGATTTCGTCTCCCACAAGCACAATTTCAAGCGCAAAGAAACGCGCTCCGAATTCCTGAAAAAAATGAGCGAGCGGAAGAACGGCAATGATAATGACGCGATGGACACAACATTCTCGAACGAGTAAAGTTTCGTAGTGCCGGAGTAGCTCAGTGGTAGAGCTCCCGTTTTGTAAACGGGTGGTCGTGGGTCCGATTCCCTCCTCCGGCTCAAGATTATTTTGATTTCACCGGCGTCGAGGTCGCGGCTTTTTGCAGGGTTTTGAGCTGGGGCAGGATCTTTTGAATATCGTCGGTCGTCTTTAATCCGTAATACACCCTGCCGTTGATGACGAGCGCGGGCAGTTTGTCCCCCACGTCGTCTGTCGAGATCAAGGTTTGGAGCGCGCCGACGCCGAGATCGTAGTCGAACGAATACACACGCAGTTGGGGATACGTCTGCGACAGCGAGGTCAGCACGTATCCCTGGTTCCCGCAATCCGCGCAGTCGCCCTTGTTGGAATAGAAGTAGAGAATGAAGACAGGTCTCAAATGGCACTTCGCGGCGATCTGCTGCATGAGGAGATAATCCTTGATCTCGAGGAGGGAATACAAACGCTTGAGGCGCGTGATCTCGCTCAGATTGGCGCCCTGCGCTTCCATGTACGAGAGCTGGTTGCCCAAACTGACGAGCTCGGAAGGCAGAATGGTGTTCTCGCCGATGTCGGAGCAGGAGTGCTGGGCCAAGAGATCGAATTGCGTCTCGAGCGAGAGGATGTCGGTCGAGATATCGTCTTGCGTGGCGCGGATGTCGTTGATGCGCGCCGCCGTGAAATAGTTGGACGCGTAGAGCGCGACCGCGAACATGAGCGCGGTGATGAGAAATGCGATGAGGTAGCTTCCCCAGCGCGCGGTGCGGACGTTGATGACGGGTTCTTCCATAAGCTAGAGAACAGTAAACAGTGAACAGAGAATAGTCAATCCAGATCTTCTCTGCTCGCTGTTCTCTGTTTTTTTCACCTTTTCAACGCCACCTCACGCCCGTCCTAAAGAGCGCGCGAAAGAGCGCCACGCCGAGCCACAGCGGGACGAGGAAGCTGTAGAAAAGCAGGAAGAGCGGGGTCGCTTTCGGCGGCAGGCGCTTTTCGGTGCCGATGTACGTTCCGGCGCACAAGAGGGCGACGATGAGCGCGATAGACATGTAGATCAGGAACCACAGCGCGCTCGTGTTGAAGTAGAAAAGATCGAGCGAGATGTGCGGGTAGATGCCGGTCGCGTGGATGCGGCCGACCCAATCGATCAACGCGCGCGCGCTGAAAAACACGATGCGCGCGAAGAAGTAGATGCCCGCGAAGATCGAAACGATCGCCGAGGGCAGGATGACGAGCCCGAGATTGCCGAATTCGCGGTTGCCGAACATGTGGCGGTAGTCGACTGCGTTGCGCAGCCAGCCGTACGTCCAGCGCACCCGTTGGCGGAAGAGGCCGCGCAGTTTCGGCGGCGTTGCCGTGTGCACGACGGCGTTCGGCACGTTGGCGATCAGGAATCCTGCGTCCTGCACCCGAAGCGCCATTTCCATGTCCTCGGTCGCATGGCCGTGCCGCCAGCCGCCGAGCTGCCGGACCGCGTTCGCGCGGAAAAGCGAGAAGGGCCCCGGCGTGATGAAGGCGCTCCCGAGCGCCGAGAGCATGAAGCGGTTGAAAATACTCAAGCGGTATTCGACATGCTGCATGTGCTGTAGCATCGTGCCGGGTTCTTTCACGTGGATGCCCGGGGTGGCGGCGGCGACGGCTCCGTTCTCGAAAACCGGCACCATCGCGAGCAGGGCCTCCGGCTCGACCACTGAGTCGGCATCCAAGCATCCGATGAGATCGGCCGACGTGTTCTCGAGCGCGAGATTCATCGCGGTATGTTTGCCGCCGTTGTCTTTGTGCAGAACTCTTACTGCCGGTCGAGCGGGCAAGGATTTTCCGTCTCGGAAACTCGCTTCGCTCAAACAGTCCTCGCCAGAAAATCCTTGCCCGCTCGTTATGGCATCCGTTGCGAATCGTTGCGCGATCTCAAATGTCTTATCAGTCGAGCCGTCGTCCACCACGATGATCTCCAGCTTATCGGCAGGGTAGTCGAGATGGAGGAGCGAGACAAGCGTGCCGGCGATCGTTTTTTCCTCATTGAAACACGGCACGACGACGGCCACCTTCGGCAGTGTGCCGCCCGCCTGCTCCGGCGCGCGCGCTCCGCGGAGCCGCCGCTCGATAAAGGCCGCGAGCAAAAAAACTTCGAAATAGAGGCACGTGAAGAGGAACGCGTAGACGATCCAGAGATCCGCTGTCATAGCGGCACGAGTATAGCAGAAACAGCCTTCAGCTTCTAGCTTTCAGCTTCTGGCGATATACTGCATCCATAATGAATGCGACAAACGCACGAGGGCATATTCACCCTGTCTCTAGTCTCATCCGCGAAGCCAACAGGATTTTCTTCGGCATGGGCTTTGCATTTGCCGAAGGGCCCTTAGTCGAGAGCGAGTGGTACAACTTCGATGCTTTGAACGTACCGAAGGATCACCCGGCGCGCGACATGCAGGATACGTTTTTCATGAAAAATGAGCCGGATATGGTCTTGCGCACGCACACCAGCCCCGTGCAGGTGCGCTACATGGAAGCGCAGATGCAAAAGGGGATCCCGCCTCCGTATCGCATAATCGTGCCGGGCAAAGTTTTCCGCAACGAAGCGACCGACATGACGCATGAGGCGGAATTTTTCCAGATCGAGGGGCTGGCGGTCGGAGAAGACGTGTCGCTCGCGCACCTCAAAGGCACGCTCGACCGCTTTTTCCGCGAACTGTTCCGCGGCGCGTCTGTAGAAACGCGGTTCCGCCCGAGCTTTTTTCCCTTTACCGAGCCCTCCGTCGAGGTTGACATGCGCGTCATCGGGAAGGACGTGCCGGAGAAATTGCGCGGCACGTGGATCGAGATGATGGGCGCGGGCATGGTGCATCCCTCGGTATTGAAGAATACCGGGGTGGACCCAGAGCAGTACCGCGGCTTCGCGTTCGGCATGGGACTCGACCGCCTCGCCATTTTACGCTGGGGCATCGACGACATCCGCCTCATGCACTCGGCCGACCTGCGGTTCGTCAACCAATTCTAGACATGAAGATCTCACGCGCGTGGCTTCAGCGGTATTTCGATCAAGAGTTGCCGAATGCGGCCGCTCTCGCCGACGCGCTGACCTTCCACGCGTTCGAGATCGAATCGGTCGAGAACGACATTCTCGACGTGAAAGTGACGGCCAACCGCGGGCACGATTGCCTCTGCCACCGCGGCATCGCCAAGGAACTCTCGGCGATCCTCAATATCTCCATCGTCAGGGATCCTTTGAAGGGGTTTACGAAACCCCTTTCTGAAAGGGGTTTCGTAAACCCCTTTGGCACGGCGGCGAATGCGGTTTCAGTTTTGATCGAAGAGCCCGCGCTGTGCCCGCGCTACATTGCCGGCCACATCACGGGCGTCAAAGTCGGCCCGTCGCCGGATTGGTTGAGGAAATTCTTGGAATCGATCGGGCAGAAATCCATCAACAACGTCGTCGATGCGGCCAACTTTGTCATGTTCGACATCGGCCAGCCCCTGCATGCGTTTGATGCGGGGAAATTAGCGGTGAGCGGGCAGGTGCGAGGCTCGAGCACGTACAGCATTCTTGTACGCAAAGCACGCGCCGGAGAAAAAATGACCACACTCGACGACAAATCGTACACATTTACCGACTCGACACTTCTCATTGTCGATGGCCGCACCGATACGCCCATCGGCATCGCGGGCATCAAGGGCGGCAAGCCCGCCGGCATCAATGAAACAACGGCCGACGTCATCATCGAGTCCGCCAACTTCGACGGCATATCGGTGCGCAAGAGTGCGCAGGCCCTGAAGCTCCGCACCGAGGCCTCGACGCGTTTCGAGCAGGTCATAAGCCCGGAACTTGCGGCATACGGCATGCGCGCGGCGGCGGAGCTCATCGTGGAAATTGCAGGCGGCGAGATCGCCGGCTTCGCCGACGAGTATCCGATCGCAGGGCAGAAAAGAGAAGTGAGCGCAAGCACCGCGCACATCAACGCCATCCTCGGCTCCGCGTTCTCTGATACGGATATCGCAAGCGCGCTCACGCGGCTCGACCTCGCGCACGAACAAAACGGCGGCACGTTCAGGGTCCATCCGCCTTTCGAGCGGCTCGACCTTACTATTTCTGAAGACGTCGCCGAAGAAGTCGGCCGCATCATCGGCTACGACAAGATCTCTTCCGTCGAACTGCCGCCGCTTTCGGGCAAGCCCGAGATCAATACGAATTTTTATGCCGCAGAACGAGTGCGGGAAGAACGCATATCGCAAGGATTTTCCGAAGTGTTCACGAGTGTGTTTGCCGACAAGGGCGAGCGGGTCGTCGCCAACAAAGTAGACGGCGTGCGGCCATATTTGCGCACGACCTTGATCGACGGTTTGAAGGCCGCGCTCGAAAAGAATCGCCGTAATAAAGACCTGCTCGGCTTGTCAGACGTCAAACTGTTTGAGATCGGTACGGTCTGGCGGAAGCGCGAGGAATTGACGATGGTCGGCACGGCGGACAGTGGAGGGGTTCGTGAACAGCCGCTCGAAAACCAGCAAGGCGACGCCTTGCTGGTTCTCGATTCGTATCTCGACCTGCCGCTTTCGCAGACGGGGCGCTGTCAGCCGTTCTCGAAATATCCGTTCATCGTGCGCGA
>Ga0105164_10000647_pt1 | contig 23649 bp, 21 predicted proteins | sample VDWuncwatermetaG_FD_89674 | JGI IMG/M metagenome (GOLD analysis project Ga0105164, IMG submission 89674) | Wastewater microbial communities from Netherlands to study Microbial Dark Matter (Phase II) - VDW unchlorinated drinking water | ecosystem: Environmental > Aquatic > Freshwater > Drinking...
AGGAGGAATTGGTTATAGACGTAACCCTCTCGGGAAGGGTTCATCAGGATCACCGATCCCGCGATTGTTCTGAGGAAGAGTTTCTCAGGGAGACTCGCGGCGAGGAATAATAAATCACCTTTAGGGTTGATATCTAAGATGACGATGCCGGTCTCAGTCGTTGTCATATTTGTTACGGTCATGGTCTTGAGATTAAAAACGTACAACGTGGAGCTGGGGCCGGGGCTACTCACACTGACGGCAAAATCGCCTTTTGAGTAACTTTTATTATGCTGCAGGGCCAATCCTGTTGTGTCCATGAGAGTCATCACGCTTAAATCGCCTTTTAAAAGAAGAACAGAATCGGAAGTGAACACTAGGGTTCCGTGATTTGTGGCAAGGATATTTAAAATGGGTGTGCTGCTCGAATATACCTTGGCTTTGGACCCGGAATTAAGATTATGAGAGTAAAGATCACTTGTATTCGAGGTGGGGTTCTCAAGAACAAGGACTTGATTCGTAGCGGGGTCTAAAACCCATTTGTTTCCGTATTCGGGGCTGTTGGATAGGGTTTTTGTGGTGCTAGCGTCCGTTGAGAGAAGCGCAAACTCAATCCCATTGGTAATCTTGTAGAGGGCGTGTGTCGCAATCGAATTTAAGCGTCCCTGTTGGATACCGTAAGTTAAAGACGATACAATTTCGCCATTTGAAGTGCCATTATCGCGATACAGTAAGGCTGGGGGATTAGCATCTGGCGAGCTTGTGAAGAGAAATTTGCCAGTGCTCAGAAGGTAGGGGCCCACGAGGCTGCCGAAAAAGGTAACCGCTGGCGCGAAGATCGATGATGATGAGATGCTTAAGCTGTTATTCCAGTGTTGTAATTGAGTGCCACTGGGTAAACGCACTTGAGCCAAAGGGCCGTTCGGCGTTTTGAAAAAATTTGCCAAGTCTTGGTTATTGGATTGATATAATGGTTTCAATGACCCATCACTGAGTTTCAAGGCGTAAAGATCATTGGATTTTGCCTTAGAGAAAGTCCCGCTCATAAAGAGGTTGGCCCTATCGGGTGTGAAGCTAATGTCGAGATTTCGTACTGCGGCCAGATAGCCAGGGACGGCGGTTTTGACTTCGTTGGTTGTGTTCAGAAGGCTTAAGGAACAGCCTGATTCTCCCAAGGTCGAATTTAGATAGATGAGGTAGGTGTTCTGATAAATGGACGACAGTGTGAATGTATTGCTGCAACCAACGCCTGGGAAGCGAGAGAGTTCAACTTGGCTTGAGTCATCGTAATTGGATTTTGTGATAGTGGTTTCATCGGAAGCTGAGAGAGTTCTTGTCGCGTAGACCTTTTTCAAACGGGGATCAATGGTTAGATAGTTTCCGGTAGCGGCGGTGAACTCCGTTTTTTGAAGGGTTGAAATATTTAATGAAAAGAGTTGGTTCCTTCCGTTAATCAAGGTGGTGTAGAAAGCGGTGTTATTTTCCACGTCGACTGCACGGAGTGTTGAGACTTTCTCAGCTAAGGTTACCGGGTCTTCAAGTGGGCGATAGCGTGCAAGCACCTGACCTGAAATGTGGCGAATGAGTGATCCGTCATTGGTGAGATAAACCTTCAACACGACCCCGGTGTAGCTCGGGCTAGTCCTATACGCTGTGGATAGTTTAGTGATGCCGTTGAATACTTTAATAACGGATTGCGCATTTTCAGTGTATTCCGCGGTGACATGGCTGCGAGTGGCGTCCCAGAGTAGATTGGGCTGGGCCGTAGTTGGGATCGCCATGTTAATAGGAGTTGCGTTAACAGAATCATGAAATAGATAGATTCCATTCTGTCTTGTGAAAAATTGAGTTGAGGCGACTGCCCGAAGTTGGGATTCTGAAGCGAAGTTTATTTTGCTCTCTGAACTGATTCCCGTTGCAGCCAGTTTACCTTCAACTAATTCCATAAGCTCATAGTTGCCCGAGCCTTTATTGCGGAGTTGCAAGTAGGACCTTCCGTCTCCGAGTCGGAAAAGTTGACCCACCAAGGAATGTGTCTCGGTAAATGCCGCTGTCAGATTTGTCGACGATTGCCCCTGGCATGAGACTGCAAAAATCACTGGATTGGCCTGGTCATTATAGGCGTAAATAATGACAGAGCTCCCCGAGACACCGAGTAGCTGCGTCGTTGAATAGGTTGAGTGCAACGACGTCGTGAGTTTTGTGGTGTTTGATCCTAAATAATCCACCGAATATACGGCATCTTCCAAGGTCGAAAGGGTGTCCTTGGCTGTGTAAACATAGCGTTGCTGTGCGGGGCAGTCTTCTACTGAACTAACTCTGAATCCATCGTCAAACTGGCCGCTCAGAGGCCCTCTGAGCGTCACGGTAGTTGGTGTGAATGCGTACAGTGCCCCATGAATATTCACCAGAAGATTGTTTTGGGAGTCGTTTCCATAAACCCACTCAATGGGGCTAGAAATAATCGAAGCGGTTCGCGGCGAGACTCTCGATGCTTTGAGTGGGTCATTTTCAAAGGCTCGATCAAGCGATTTCTGAGCGGCTTCTCGGGTGGGTTGCACGCCAAAATCTCCGATGGGAACAACAGAGGAGGCGCTGCGTCGATCGTAGAAGCGGGTGCATTGAGTCAGAGCGATTAGCGATATGACGCAGACGCTGAGAAGGATATGAAAGCGGCTTTGACTGGAAAAATGTTGGACTAAATTCCTCATATTACACGTTGGTAACATCGGAATTTTAAGACGTTTTCTCGAGCTAAAATTAAAGAATCAGATCGTCGACTAACTCACCCTGATAGAAGCTTGCGGAAGATTGTTTTAGAGTCTTCGACGCCGGGTTGATCGTACGCGTTGACGTCGTAGAGTTCGCCCGCAAAGCCGCAGGCAGTTTCAAAGAAAAAGAGAAGTGATCCCAAGGTCTTTGCATCAAGAGTTTTAAGGTGAATTCGAAAACTCGGGATTCCGGAATTTCTTAAACTAGTCTCCGTGGCCAAGGCGGCTGTTAAAGCCATCTTGCCAAAGGAGAGCCCGTCCATGGCGTTCCAGGTTGCTGCCTTAAAGGCGGGTGCGCGAAAGACGGGGTCTGTTGGCTGAGGTTCTATCGTGACAAACCCAACGACTTTATCCCGAGGACCTTCCTTGATGAGCTGTAATAGAGAATGTTGGTCTCGAGTTCCTAGCGCGGTTGCCGGAGTGGGTCCGACCGCGACGCCTTGAGCGTTGATCTTTCCTAGGCTCTCCCCCCAAAGTTGCACAAACCAATCAGAAAGTAGGCGAAGCTCGGAGTGGTAGGGCATTAAATATTGGATTGGGTGTTTGGCGCTCTGATCCCAGTAATGAAGATGGGCTGCTAAGAGATAGGCTGGGTTATCTTTCGGTTGAATGCCATCAAAATAATCTCGCATCGCTGAGGCACCGCTAAGAAGTTGTTCTGGCGAGATGCCGCCAAGGGCAGCCGGCATGAGTCCTACCGACGATAATACGGAGAAACGCCCGCCCAGTTGTGAAGGCACCTCAAGTGAGCGCCAGGCTTGGTCGGTGGCAAGTGTTCTCAGTAAACCTTCATGAGGGTCCGTAATAATAACCGTGTTGTCTCGCGTAAAGTGTTGGGATAGGTGGAGAAAGCCAGAGAGAGTTTCGAAAGTTGACCCTGATTTGCTAATGACGATCGCTGAGCATGGTGAGTGCTTGGTGATAAACGCTTCGGCTTGTCGGATGGAATGCGCTTCAACGTTGGCCAGCCAATGGATCGGATGTTCTTCTTGGTCTTTAAGGCTGCGGCAGGAATCCAAAATCAGCGCAGGGCCTAGTTGGCTACCACCGATACCAATGATCAGAGTTGCTTCTGAGGTTTTGCGCAAATCTGAGGCCATTTGATTGATTTGTGATGGGAGACTCTCCGGGATTTGTTTCGGCCAATCATAAAAGCCGATGCGATCACGAGTTAATCTGCTCTTTAAATTCAAATCTTTGGCCATGAGCCATGAAGCGTCGAGCTTTAAGGGCTCTTCGATGGGGATTAGGCCGTTGAGTTCAACCGAGAAATTTATTGAAGGCATTGAGCAAGTATCCTTGAAAGAACGAGTCGTTGAATTTGATTAGTGCCCTCTACGATTTGCAGGGCCTTTGCATCTCGGAACATCCGCTCGACATGAAAGTCGGACTTGTAACCGTCCGTCCCCATGAGTGTGATGGCATCGCTAGTAAGTCGCATGGCGATGTCACTACCTAATAACTTAATTTGCGATGCGATGGTGGTAATGGTTTCGCCACGATTTTTCATTTCCGCAGCCTGGAAATAAAGAAGGCGTGCTGCCTGAAGCTCGGCAAAGTATTGGCTTAAAATCTGCTGTTCTCCGTCGGAGAATTCCCATCCCGTTGCGGTTTTTTCCTGCCGGTAGCGCCAGCTGGTAGTTAGCGCTGCGAGTCCGAGCCCCACGGCACCCACGCCAATCGTGATTCGGCCATTATCAAGTTGCGAAAGAGCGACTTTAAACCCTTCACCTTCGTCGCCAAGGCGGAATGCTTCGGGGATATGGCAATTTTCAAAAATAAGTTCGGCTAGCGACGAAGCTCGAAGTCCCAATTTTTTTTCTTGTTTGCCGATACGAAAACCAGCGAGGTCCTTGGGGACCAAAAAGGCAGTAATCCCTTTAGTCTTGTCAGCTGCGGTTCGCGTCATCACAAGATAGAGATCAGCGTACCCTGCCGAGGAGCACCAAACCTTGGAGCCATTAAGAAGGTACCCACCGTCGACTTTCTTGGCGGCGCAGCTGAGGGCGGCAGCATCCGATCCGGATTGCGGCTCGGAGAGCGAGAAAGCGCCAAGCCATTCGCCGCGGGCCATTTTGGGTAGATAGTCTTTTTTCTGAGTGGGCGTTCCAAAATCAAGGATCGCGCCCTGAACGAGGTTTGTCACCCCAATCACCACCGTCATCGCTAGGTTCACTTTGGAGATCTCTTCAAGGGCTGCCAAGTGGCAATGGTACGAGGCGCCTTGCCCTCCATATTCCTTGGGGATTACCAAAGAACTTAAGCCCAACGACGCAGCTTGATTAAAAGCGTCTCGTCGAAAAACTGCGTTGCGATCGTCGTCAACCACAAAAGGAAATAAAGATTGATGAGCGTAGTCGATGGCTCGGTCTCGGATAGCTTTTTCGTCGGGATCTGGAAGCGGGAGAAGCGTCAAACTCAAAATCAATACCCCTTCAGATTAAGCAATTCTTGAGCGATGATCAGTCGCATGACTTCGTTGGTCCCGGCTCCGATTTCCATCAGTTTGGCGTCTCTCATGTACCGCTCAACGGGGTATTCCTTCATATAACCGTATCCGCCCAGAATTTGGATAGCGTCGAGACCTGCCTGAGTTGCCATTTTGGCAGTAAAGAGTTTGGCTTTGGCTCCGAGGCTCATGGACTCGCTGCCGCTATCAAATAGTTTAGCCGCTGAATAAGTCAGCGCTCGGCCGGCATCGAGCTGGGTTGCCATTTCCGCGATTTGACTTTGGATCATTTGAAAGTTGCCAATGGGTTGTTTGAACTGAGTTCGGGTACGGGCGTATTCAGTCGCGTACTTTAAGCAGGCCGATGCGATGCCAAGCGAAATGCCCGAGATGGTGATCCTCTCAATATTTAGGTTATTCATCATATGGGAAACACTGTCATTGAGTTTGCCAATGAGATTTGCTTCAGGGACTTGGCAGGATTCAAAGATAAGTTCCGAAGTTGGAGAGGCTCGCATCCCCATTTTCTTAAGTTTCTTTCCAACCCTAAAGCCGGGGAATGATTTTTCGACGATAAAGGTTGAGATATCTTTCTTGCCGGGGCCAGTGCGAGCATAGACCACAAAGGCATCGGCATAGGGGCCGTTGGTGATAAACATTTTGGTGCCGGTGAGAAGATACTGGCTTCCTTTTTTTTCGGCCTTAGTGGTCATGCTCAGGGCGTCACTACCAGCGTGAGGCTCAGTCATGCCCATGGCGCCAATCCATTCTCCCGAAATCAGTTTGGGAAGGTAGCGAGATTTCTGATCGTCCGAGGCATTCTTGCCGATATTATTGACGCACAGCATCGAATGGGCGAGGTACGATAACGTGGTGGATGCGCAGCCTTCAGCTAAAGTTTCCATCACAAGTGTGGCTTCGGTGGCCCCTAGGTTAGCGCCCCCGTACTGCTCATCAGCGGTGATTCCCAGTAAGCCCAGCTCGCCCAACTTGCGAAACGCGAGTTCATTAAACCCTTCGATCTCATCCAGCTTTTCAGCCTGGGGCGCAAGATGCGTCTCAGTCAATTGTTTCACGGTCTTAATGAGAAGAAGTTGCTCTTCGTTCCATTGGAAACTCATGCGGTGCCTTCTTGAGACGCCGACGTCTGAGCATTGCGACGAGGGCGAGGGTCAGTCCCAAAGCGTTGAGAGCGGATGAGCGTCTCCTCGATCTCGATCTTACGGGTGAACCGATCAATCTTGGCTACCATTTCAATTAATTCGGGATCGTGCATCTCACCTTTAAGAATTCGGTAGTAGACCTGCTCGCCTAATTTTAGAAAATGAGTTCGCCGTTCTCCCAAGAGGTAGGCCCCCTTAGTCATGAACTTGCCTATCCGAAACGATCGAATCACCCAGTGTCGGATATCATCAAAGAACATTCCAAATCGCTCGGCGCGAGATGGGGCTTGAGGTGTCTTAATTTGTTTTTCAGTCACAGATTAGAAATTTATCCCAAAAGCAGAACGAAGGCAAAGTGCTTACGAATGCAAATCCAAAACTCTCAGAAGATCGCCAGCCAGTTCCCCAAGTCCGGGTTCGAGGTCTTGCCTTAGGTCCTTAGTGAGTTTGGCGGCCATCGAATGCCATGGAATGCGTACCCAAGGCTCGTAACTAAGCTTAAGTTGCATGACTGGTGAGCGACCCTGTCCAAGTTTTAGTTCAAAGGTCGAATTGAAACGTTGCAGCAAAAAAACACCGGCATGAATCGGTGATTGGGTTGTCTTAAAACGGATCATGCCTTCATGATTCCCATCGGTTGCGATCTCGAGAATTCCCCTAATGACAAGTTTCTGTCCATGCATTCGAATGGGCATCGAGACATCGTAAGTTTCGATCAGGCGATTGCCGAGTGTGGTGGTGAGTGGGCCTGAGTGGGTCATTTGAACCCAATTTGAAAGGTTGGTCTTAAGCGATTTGAACCGATTTTGAAGATCAAAATTGTCGAGTTCCCCTTGGCAACTCAGCGTGATCCGCCCATGGAGCAACCGAGCGTCTTGAGTGAGTGGAATCTCCCAGCTTGCGCTTGAGCAATGCTTTGCAATCATGGTTTGGTTTGGAAAAGTCGGAATGACTTGGGTTTCTTTTAGGGGAAAAGGTACCCCCCCAAAGAAGAAAAGAATCAATGACCCTAAAATTAAAATCTGCATGATGTTCATAGCATTTGCCCTCCCATTATAGAGGATGGGATTGGGCTCGCAAACCCTTTGAAAATGACATATTAGAGGCATATGCCTACTCAATATTTCCCGTATTTGGCCTCAGCGTTGGAACAGGCTGGTCGCGGAAAAGGAAGCTGCGCGCCCAACCCAGCCGTTGGGGCCGTGCTCGTCACGCCTTTAGGTGAAGTCACTTCAGGTTTTCACCAGGGGCCGGGAAATCCTCACGCCGAAGTGAATGCCATTCGGGCTGCGAAAGGGCCTACTCAAGGTGGCGTGCTCTATGTGACCCTTGAGCCCTGCTGCCATTTTGGGCGCACGCCGCCGTGCACAGAATTCATTATCAAATCAAAGATCAGTCAAGTGGTTTACGGTTACCAAGACCCTAACCCGGTCGTTCGGGGGAAGGGGGCTGCGGCACTTATCGAGCACGGTGTCGAAGTGATTTTCTGTCCACAACCAGAAATGACTGAATTCTATCGATCCTACCACCATTGGCTTATGACCGGACGGCCTTGGGTGAGTGCAAAGATTGCCCTGAGTCGGGACGGTAAAGTGGCTGGGCCTCAAGGTGAACGAATAAAACTCTCCGGAGAAGCCCTAGATCAGAAAACGCATGAGGAGCGAAAAAACTCAGACGCGATTCTCACGGGTATCCAAACCGTTATCAGGGATAATCCAAGAATGGATGTGAGATTAACCACTGGGTCTGAGACCAAGCCAATCTATGTCGTCGATAATAGGCTCGAGTTTCCCCTTCAAGCGCAGATGCTCAAGACGACTCGTGGCGTGACTCTATTTCATGTGGCGTCTGCGAGCCGTTTAAACCGCAAGGCCCTTGTTGATTTAGGCGTTCAACTCGTTGAGGCTCCGAATGAGAATGGCCGAGTGAATCTTGAGTGGGTTTTCAATTTCATCGCAAAGGCAGGGGTGCATGATCTTTGGGTGGAGAGTGGGCCCAGACTCTTTAAGGCATTATGGTCTCGATCTCTTATCAATCGAGCGCTCTTTTATGAGTGCAGCGTTATCGTCGGAGAAAAGGGGCTTGCTGCCGATCTGGGACCAATCCCTTGGGAAATGTGGGAGACGCAGTGGCAGAAATACGGAAGCGATCGGCTCTGTGAAGTGATCCTCACGCCAGGATCATTTGAATAATTGGAATGGACGCGCTAGGCCTCAGCTTCAAAACAAATCTTCAACGCGCAAGGAAGTTCAACTATCCGTTTGCGATGATCGTCGGAGAGACTCTGCTGCCATGGGAGTATTTTAGGCAATGTCTGAGAGCTCTCCCCGAGGATTCGCAGTTCCGCCCCATGTATCATCCCGACGCTCTGCGACTCGATGGCACAAGCACACGAGCCGTTTTCGAACTTTCTCGAAATACTGCATGGTCGGACCTTTTATCCATCTTCGACGACAGGACCGTCTGCCAAGTCTTATTAAAAGCTTTGAGCGGAGATCTTCTGAAGCGTTTTAATTGCTCTGAGGAATCACTCTTAGAAAAACGTCTCTACCCCCGAGTCGCATTCGTGCGCGACGAGACAGGGTTTAAAATTCGGCCCCATCCGGACTGCCCCTCGAAAGTAATTACGATGCAATGGTATCTGGCAAGGGATAGGACTCAGCAGGGACTTGGCACGACAATGTACGACGGGCCAAGCTCGGCTTGGGCCACTCTCAATTACTTACCCAATCATTTCTATGCGTTTGCTGTCTCCGATAGAAGTTGGCATGGGCGAGAAATGCTCCCTCCCTTGAAATCCCCTCGACTGACGCTCTCGGTGACTTATTACCTTGAGCCCAGTGCGGGGGAGTTTATTTATGCGCAATGAGTGCTTCAAATTGAAACACTGTGTTCGATTTGCGAACATGTTAATGCCATGAGTTTTTTCTGAAGAACGCTTCTGGGTAAGGCTCAACGCAATGTTAGTGAATGGCATAGGATATGCATTATCAATGCGTTGTAAGTTATTTTTAACGTAACCTTAGGAGGTCAATATGACTAAGACTAATATGCAGAACTGGAGATCCGAAATTTTTCCTCAATCCAGAGGGTTCAACCATTTGCAGCGAAAGTTGGATCGGATGATGGATGAGTTCTACACTGCGTTTCCCGAAAATAGTGCGGGCGCTCAGGAGATTGCTCCGCCATGTGATATTGAGGAAACCGAATCACATTATCTTTTTACGATCGAGACTCCCGGTGTCGCCAGTCAAGATCTGTCGATAGAATTAATGGGTGATACACTCGTCGTCAGAGGCACTCATGAGAAAAATTCTGTCCGTGAGGATAAGACCCGCTCCATCAGAGAGCGAACGAGTGGTAGTGTTGAGAGGGCCTTTATCCTTCCAACAGGCACCGAAGCAGATAAGATCGAAGCGGATTATCGAAATGGGGTCTTATTGATTGCGGTCCCGAAAACTAAATCCGAAAAGAAACAGCGGGTCGCGATTGGTGACGGTAAGACAGGGGTCTGGAATCGGTATTTTGGACGTTCTGATGATAAGCGAGAGTTAAGACTCAAAGATAAAAATGTCGCCTGATCCATTCTTGAAAGGAGAGTGTTATGGAACATTTGATGGTGAAGCAGGTTATGACTGAAGGTGTTCAGTCCATTCGCGCTAACGAGGATCTGTCACTTCTGTATGATTTGATGGGAGACTATCATTGCCGTCATATGCCGGTTGTGGATTCTGAGGGAGTGGTGATTGGCGTCATCTCTCAGCGTGATCTGATGAGCTCAGTGATGGGCGATATGGGTGGACTTCCCATAGGCCAGCTTCGAGATCTTCTGGCTAATACGAAGGTGGAAGAGATCATGTCGACGGATGTTGAAACAGTCGATCCGGAGTGCGATCTAGAGGAGGCCGCAGAGATCATGTTGGAAAACAAGATCGGGTGTCTGCCGGTCGTGGAGAGTAACGGTCGTCTCGTCGGTATTTTGACTGAATCGGACTTCGTCCGTTGGGTTAGAGACCACAACCAATCCGTTCCAGCCGGTGACGGCTGGGTTATGGTGGGTTGAACGGCTCGTTTAGCCTAGCGTTTGAGCCGAGAGTAGATGGCTCTGCAACCGATGGCGAGTTGTTTCACGGTGTGTGCAGCCATTTGGGCATTCGTTCTTATGAAAGGAAGGAACCCCGTTTTAATCTTGATGAACGGGGAATTCCTGTGGACCGAAATGCTCACGATTGGGACGGTCTTTAGTCTGGTTTGGACTGAGGCGAGTTCGCCGATAATCGGGACGCTGAGTCCAATGCCGAGCCCGCCAGCGACGTGCATGCGCTGGTGTGAGTCGCCGCTGCTGTAGCTTCCAATAATGGGTCCGGGGCCTGCGAAGGATTGCCCCGTTTCGGGCGCGAGTTCTGCGTCGGGGTCATGGTAGTAGGTCGCCGGTCCCAGTCCGCCGTAGATGCCGAGGAAACCGGTGGCCGGTCTTGCGCGGATCAGCGTCTCTAAGGTTTCATAAAATTCGATCCGGGCTGTCCCGAGTTTAAAATTGTAATTGAGGGTAACGCCTAGGCCAATGAGGCCGTAGGGTCCAGCGCTCCCAATCGCCGCGCCCCCTCCCGTTCCTAACTCAAACATGAAGCCTAATTCATTGGAACGAGCCACAAGGCTTGCACATTCCCAAAGTCTCTGGTCGAAATGACTGAGGATACTTTCAATGACTAACTTGCCATTGTCGGTGGGCGCTCTAATGCGTCGAGGTTGTCTAAAGAGTATTCCCAATGGGTAGTGAGCCCAAGTGATTGACGCCTTGGCAAGATTCAAAAATCCGATCCGATTCTGGAGAAAGATCAGCTGCTGCTGATCAGATAATGCCTCAAACGCCACTTGGCCTGCCGCAGTGGGTGAGTGGTTTGGGATACGATACTCAAATCCACTCTGGGTTTTTAAGATTAAGAAAGGTTCCCGCTCGGTATCCCCCAATAGAGCGTCCGAGCCTAAGAACGCGAGGTAGACAATGCAAAGATGAAAAATGAAAAATGGCTTCAAGTGTGTCGAGCTTACCTTTAGAAGTGCTTAAAGCAGGATTGGATAAGTTGATCAGCGTTCAGATCAGTGCCCTCATGTTTTAAGCAGACCCGACCCTTGTAGACGACAAAAAAAGTTGGAAACCGGCTGACTCTGTGTTGGTGGAGTGCTTTGGAACGGCGTGATGGAATATGGAATGTCTGGATACTATCCCCATCCACGGACGCAAAACGGATGCCATGCTGATTTAGGTGAGTGATTCTGTCAGAGTTTCTGTCTTTCCACTGTTGGCAGGGACCGCACCAAGGGGCTTCAAACTTTAGCAAAACGGGATGTTTGCGAGAGGACCTCAATAGTTGATCGATCTCGGCCTGTGATTTAATCACAGGTGATTGCTCGCGGCTCAAATCATCATCATCAAATAAAAAATCTATTTGATGTGTGGCGGCCACCTTTTCCACGCATTGGTGGAGGCTAGTCACCGTCTCCGCAGAGGCTAGCGGCTCTCCCCGCAATTCACCCTCGTCATCATGGAACATTAGAGTTGCAAAGGTGGCGGTTGCCGGCTCTTTGAACTTCGTTTCAACCCAGTCTCGGTAGGCTTCATAGGTTGACCGAAGTTCAGGGACTGATCCGTCCACTAGCACGACACGGGCGTAGGGAGTGGTTTGGGCAAAGGTGCTCGCCGTTTCAATTGCGGTTTCGGCGGCATCTGTCTCCTCGACAAAGAGGGCAACGAATGGAGTTGAGTCCAGCGCGGAAATATTCTGCCATTCATTTAGGCTCTTCACCTTAATTAAATCTTCAGCCGCGATACTGATCGCCGGCGTCATCAAGCTCAGGGTCAGAGCTGCGAAAATAACAAAGTGTTGTTGAATCATACTGGTTTATCCTTTCTTATTTTCCCCTGGGGAATCCCCACCGGGTCGGGAAAACTAATCCCGTGCAGCTCGCTGCGTCAAGTGCTAATCTCATTCTCTGTATGCGACTTCTGTCTAACCGCTGGGTCTGTTTGATAGGGGTTTTGCTGGCGTTCTACTCATGGGCAGTTCTGTGGAGTCTTTTTAACGACGGTAAATTCGCTTACCATGATCTAGGGCTTCTCAACGGGATCTTTTCGAATTCGGTTTATGGTCGAGGATTCTTCTGGGTGACCCACGGAGAATACAGCCATTTTCGTTTACAATTCACTCCCACACTCGTTCTTCTTCTGCCTCTCTATCGGCTGATTGATCATCAGTTTCTATTAGTGGCTGTGGGGGCAATTGGATATTTTGCCTCGTTTTTAGTGATGTTTTCGTTACTAGATAGAATTGGCTCACGGTCAGGGATCAAGGGCAATGCGAGCCGTTTCATTCCGCTTGCGTCTGTGGGCTGTGCGCTTTTGATCATGACCAATCGGTATACTAAAAATGTACTCACAAGCGCTCATTATGAGTTTCTTTTCCCGCTTTTATGGTCGCTGCTCGCCTATGCGATGATTGAAGCTAAACCCTGGTTTTATAGATGGGTAAGTTTTGCACTATTAGTGGGATTAAGGAGCGATGCCAGTTTCTTTGTCGCGTTTCAACTTGCCGCTCTCTATTTTCTCCCTCCTTGGGTCCCCGCTGATTTGAATCAGTATCGCAGATCCTTGTGGGTGTTTGGGATCGCGGCGATTCTCTACTTCTGCGCAATTATCGCAGTTGTTAACCCATTATTTGGATCTGAGGATAATTTTTTACGTTGGTGGGGGCATCTTGGAACTGGCCCTCTTGAGATCGCATGGACAGTGATCCGATCGCCGTTGACACTATTCAAAGCCATTTTCAAGGGTGGTTTTCTCGATTTGAATCTTTCTTTCTTCTTGCTTCCGCTTCTCGTTCATCCAGGATTTTTTGTCTTGATGAATCTACCGGCAATCCCAAATTATCTTATGGTATTTCCAGAAAGGCAGAGCTTATTCTACTACCATTCGGCGGTGCTTCTGCCGCTCTTTTATCTAGGAGTTGGAGTCGGGCTCATCATATTGCTTCAACGCCTTAATGATTTGAGTCGTCCGATCAGGGTGGTTGCGTTATTGCTCATGATTTCGATCATTCCTGTTCAGGCACTCACGTTTCGAGATACGAATAATGGGTTTAAATTTCGGATTTATCCGGGCCAGCAGCGAGAATTCGCTAAGCAACTCAACGAGGTGATTAGAGGGTTTGCGGAAGTTAAATCGGTGGCCACGGACGTCGACTCAATTGTCTATGTCTCGCATTCGAAAGAATTGCGGGTGCTAGAGCAATATGAACACGCTGATTTTATCATTCTCAAGCCCACAGCTAATGCGCTACTTACGCCGGGGAGAGATTATCTAAAGACGCGGGCTAAGATCCTAAGTGATGAGCGCTATCGGTTAGTTCGGCATACGGAGCAAGCGGAGTATTTAATCAAAAGGACACTTAATGGGAATTAGCCAGTTCCTAATATCTTATTTCACAGTAAGTGTATCCGCCTTTGTCGTGATCGGGATCCCCGCAGTATTAGTGATGTCACAGGCTAATCTTCCCCTGCCGGTAATCCTCTTGGCAGTCATGGGGGCGTATTCGGCGATCTACTACTGCATTCCTTTTGCGATTCCATCTAGTTTAGTTGTGATCATCGTGATGGGCATTGCCCTGTTGATTCGTTGGCGGGTGCCAGCTCAGAAACGCGGTATCAGTGGGCTCAGAAATCTGGGGTATTGGGTTGCCATTGTTTTCTGCTTTGCCTTATTTATTGCGCGCTGGGAACCTCCCGGTTCGGATGCGGTCAAGTGGGGATCGTATGCGAGGCTGATTGAACAGCACGAGAAACTTCCGGGGGAGACACGGCCCCTTGGACCCTTTGAGAATATTGGAGGGATCAACTTAGGGATGCCGATTCTGATTTCTCTGATTCACTTTGGAGAACTTACTCCCTGGGAGAGGGTGATTTCATTCACCGAATGCTTAAGTTTATGCCTTTTACTGTTTTCCCTGATTCTCGCTCTGGAAAACTATCTCATTCCGAAGTACGCCCTCTGGGGTGGGATACTTTCTGTCATGGTTGCGACCAACCCCCAACAATATCTTAATTGGGGAGGGACTCCGACGCTTATGGGGTTATGTTGCGGGTACCTTTTGATTGATCTTTGGCGGAGAAGTGCAACGCTAAGTCCACTTTCACGGGGGACGTATGCTTTAGCCATCTCGTTCACCGCCCATGCTCATCCAATCGGCGTTTATCTTTCGGCGCTGGTGCTGATGCCGGTCTGGCTACTCATGAGGCCCTGGGAAAAAGAGAATCGGCTGAAACTCATCGGATTCATGAAGTGTGGTGTTCTAGCCTTAATCTTTTATTTGCCGTTTTTTCGGTTGTGGAAATTTGAAACCAGTCCAGCGGAACTTGCCGGGGTTTGGGAGTGGCAGAAGACGATGGCCCCCTATCTCTTTCGTGAGAGCCAAAGTCTCGCTTATAATCTGTACACTCAACTAGGGGCTTATGTCTGGTCGACGACATTTACCATTCTTCTCGGATTGACAGCCCTCATGGTTCTCTACGACCGCCATTTCAAAGGGTTATGGCCAGTCATTCTCACGCTGACTGTGATAGCGGCTCTCTTACTCAATGTTCTGAATTGGACCTTGCCACTATCCTTTCTGGTTTATCCGGAACGAGTCGCAACCATGATGGTATTTCCCATCGGTCTGGTGTTGGGCCGCGTTTTAGAAAACCTTCAGAGTAAGAAAGTCCGTAGGGTTGTGTGGATCGTATTTATCAGCCTGGGTTTGAGCCAATTTTACAAAAGGACCTATCCCATCCTTCGACAGTCACTGCTAACTCAAAACGATCTAAGCTTTATTGCAGAGATTCCCAAGGTAGTCCCTGAAGGCGAGTGCATTAAGATTACGTTTGATTCAGCCGGACTATGGATTCCAGTTCTCGGCTTTCGATGCACCATTCCGTACCATGTTCTTTCGGAAAGTGTTCAAGACGAAATGAGAGAATGGGCCAAACAGCCACTGCATTGGGAATATATTGCGGGTCAGGGGCTCAGGCCAATTTAATCGCAGAGCCCTTCCGTCATTAGCAACGGGTAACCGATCATTACGTCGTGATAATCCAGCATCGGTGGCTTGGTTTACGTTCAAAGTCGAGTGGGATTGTATCGTGAGTGATTTCTTTAAGAGTCAGTTTGCGCCCCTGTTTTAAACCTGCTTCATCCAGCACGAAGGTCCGATAATTGGTCGAGAAGAAAAGAGTGCCACCGGGGCGCAGATGAGCGAGCGCCATGCCTAGAAGCTGGACATGGTCGGTTTGGACATCAAACACTCTACCAGAAGAACGATTCACGGAACGTGTCGGGGGGTCGACCACGCATAAATCAAATTTCGAGGGACTTCGTTCTAGATATTCAAAGGCATCGCAGCGCACAATCCGGTGGTCTTGCCCTGAGAAACCGTTCAATTCGAGGTTTCTCTCAGCCCACTCTAGATACGCTCTCGACGTATCTACGGTTACCGTAGATATCGCACCCCCAGCCGCCGCGTAAACTGAGAAGGAACCCGTATACGCAAATAAATTTAGAAAATCCTTACCCTTTGCCAGTTTCTCCACCATCGCTCTCGTCTGGCGATGGTCTAGGAAGAGTCCGACGTCGAGATAATCGGAGAGGTTAACCAGAAAACGATGGCCGGCTTCGGTAACTTCAATGAACTCCTTTGTTTCAGCATGAGCTGAGTACTGAAAGCCTCCACTTTTCTGTGGTTTTCGTTTTTTGAAATAAATCTTCTCGGGGTCGATACCTAAGGCAGTCGATGTCGCTTTCAGCATCAGGTCAATATACTGAGTATGTTCGAGCGCTGAGTGATCATGGTTTCGCTCTATTTCTGAAAAGTGAAGGCGATCGTTGTAGATATCGACGATATAGGCAAGTTCTGGGATATCCCAATCATAAACACGCCAGCATTCAATTTGATTCCTTCTGGCCCACTTCCCTAAATGCTTCAGATTCTTTCTGAGGCGATTACTGAAGGTATCGGCCCTGAGTTGCCACGCGGTAGGAATTGGCGCGGTTTCCAATCGTCGCCAGTTCGGTGCCTGAGAAGACGAGGTAGATTCCCTTATTTCGTATTCCAGAAGGCGGCATTCCATCGAGCCATTGTAGAGCAGAGTGCGGCTTGAGCTTCGTAACCCAATATATTGGATAGATTCGAGGTTGCCCGCAAGCACCATCGCCTTCCAACCGGCATACCGATGTTTCAGCTGAAGTCCAATGCGTTGGTAGAGCTCGGCGACATTATCAACGGGAAGCCTTTCGTCGTAGGGAGGGTTCATCAGCAGGGTCCCGGCAGGCGTTGGAATCTGGTCCCAAACGAAGAAATCCCCCTGCTGAATTTTCACAAGGCCTGTCATGCCTGCCCTTTCCACGTTCTCGCGGGCAATTTGTGCCAGATCTCCCAGGATCTCAACGCCCTGAATTGGAACCGAAATAGTCTTACGGATTGAGGCTTTTGCCTCGTTAACCAACCTATCATGGAGGGAACGATCAAAATCCGGCCATTTTTCATAGGCAAATTGCTTGCGAAATAACCCCGGAGCCGTGTTGGTGGCAAGAAGCGCTGCCTCAATACAGAAGGTTCCTGAACCACACATGGGGTCAAGTAGGGGTGTTTCGCCATTCCAACCCGATAGTTTTAGGATGCCAGCAGCTAGAGTTTCGCTGATAGGCGCTTCTCCTGCTCTCTTACGGTAGCCCCGTTTATGGAGAGAATCTCCCGACGAATCCAAATAAATCTGGGCACTGTCTTGAAATAAACTGACCACGACCCTCAGATCTGGCGATTCTAGGTCAACCGATGGCCGCTGGCCGGTATTTTCTCGGAATTGATCAACGATGGCGTCTTTTGTGAGTTGCGAGAGAAAAAGAGAATGAGTCGTGAAAGAAGAACGAACATCCGAGTCAACTGCCAAGGTTCCCGATGAACTTAGCCATTGCTTCCAATCAATCGTACGAACGCCTTCGTATAATTGTGCTTCATTGCGAGCCATAAAAGTGGAAATAGGCCGAAGCACACGAATCGCCGTTCGGCACCAGAGATTTGCTTGATAGAGCGTCTTGAGATCTCCCTCGCAAACAACAAGGCGGCTCTTGGGTTCGACAGCCTTCGCCCCTAGGGCTGTTAGCTCTTCAGCTAATACCCCCTCAAGGCCCGTAACCGTACGAACATGTATCGAAAAATGATGGTCCACAGCGATCGGCACCCTAGCATTATTTTTGGATTCTGACGAGCGTCCCATTGACTGTCCCCTCGAATAGTGGTTAAAGGCCGAATATGAATCTCAGCATCCACTTCTCGTCGATAATCGAGGTGTTAGATGGGTAAGGCTAAGACATTAGGAGCGGTGCCACTTCTTCTCGCTATGGTCTGCCTCCAAGCCCAAGCGGATGGAAACTGGGTGAGACTCTTTCAAACCCTAAATATTAAGATGACTCGTGGGTTTGATGTGCTCTTTGAGGAATACCATAGGCAACTAAAGGTCGCGAAACAGGGTGAATCCAGTGTTGGAGCTGGGGTTGTGGAAATGAGAACGAGCCCTCGTCGTGCGACTGAACTTCAAGCGTTAATGAACAGCGCTCGGCTAGAACCTAGAGCAGTCATCCTCCCTCATATCGTGTTTGAAGGGAGAAATATTTCTCGGGATGAATCCAGTTTAGTCATGGAGTTGCCTCGTGTGGTTCAAGATGAGATTGACCATCGGGCTGATGAGCTTGGGAGTGATGATATTCTTATGAAACAACTTCGGTTGCAGGGAGATAGTTGGGATCAGAGTCTGCATCTTCTGAGCCCGAGATTAAGGTTGATGCACGACCTTTACGCCGAGTACCGATCGCTCATTCAGCAAAGATCTAAAATAACATTGCCTGAACTTCAACTCGACGAGCTCAGACGAGCCCTCGAAGGTGGGTCCAGTCGTTTGAGCCGAGAGAACGAGGGGCGACTGAATGCCTCGGACCGCTGGATTGATGACTATTTGACCTACCGCAACCAAAACCCACGCTTTCATGGCGAACCGGAAACAAATCTGTTCAGCGAATATCTGAATGTAAAGGCATTCGATGGGAAATTGCCACCCTACCAGGCCTTTCTCAGGGCGATGAATCGTCTAGTGAGCGAATATCACTTAGACCTCAGGGCACCAAACCCCTTCCTGGATCGAGCCACCTATGAAATGCTCACAAACTCAAAGGGAGCGGTTGCCTGCGATTACAGAAGACTACTCGCTCCTGACGACAACCGTGGGTTTAGTTTTCAGGGTCGTTGATTTTAGGGCTTACGGGTGCTGAACGATACGATCTTTCCACGCGAGCCTTTTTAAATACATCAGGAACTTATTATAGTAGCCAATTGGCCACCTGGCGCTCAGGTGGGGGGCCACTGTTTCGTAGTGTGTCGTTAGGATATGAGGGAAATGCTTACGATCCGATACCAAGCTTAGCCCTAGGTACGGGTTTGCTAGATCCATCCCAAGTAATTCAAAAAGAGTTGGGGCGAGATCAAGGCTAGTTCCTAAAACACTCAGGTCCATTTTATCCAGTGGCATGAGATGCGTTGGCAGATGAATGATTAAGGGGATCTTTTCCAAGGCTGGTGGGGAAAATGAGCCCTCCTGCGTTTGTAGCGATCGGTATTCTGCAGTGGGGAACATGGAATGATCCCCCAAAACAACGACGATGGAATTGTCATAGTAGCGAGATTTTTTAAACTGGCTCCAAAATAACCCAAAATGATGATCCATCCCGGAAAAGGAATCACGAAGTGGGCTCGCTGATTTTTTAAAGTCACCCGAGGCAACCTGGTAGGGAAAATGTGTGTTGGAAGTCAGGATCGAGAGAAAGAGAGGTTTGGTAGAGCTCCGTGCGTTTAAATACTCTGTCACATAACTAGTCCCAGTCGGGAAGAAAATGAAGAGCGCGCTTGCGCGCGACTATTTTCATTTCCCGCCAGGGACTAATTATCAAAAATTTCTCACAATTCTTGGGTGTAGTTCCTTTGGTCTGGATCCGATAGGTGTTCTGTATCTGATAGGATTGTATTCAATAGGTTCAGTGACAGGAACTGGGGATTATGATGGGAATGGGCATTACGTTGTATTCATTCCAGAGACGTTTCCCCAATAGCAGAGCGTAGGAGCCAGAAAAAGTTCCTGTCTCCGCAAAAAAACTTTTGGAGGACTCATGTTGCTACGAAAAAAAATCAAGATATTTGCCCCTGTTTGTACAGGATTAACGGTTTTGGGAATTCTTTTCTCCCCGGGTTGTGGATCAGATAGCTCTAGCCCAGCAACCACAATCTCAGGTGTGGTCCAGTTAGGGCCCGTTGATGGTGCAGAGGTTATTGTTTATAAATTGAACGACGATGGGACGACAGGAGATGCGATCGCTCAAACAACCACTTCTTCGGACGGTACGTATAAGATTACGGTGGCTGATATTAATAGTGATTACGGTGATAATTCTGCCTACACAGGAGCCGTGGTGATCGAAGCTGCTGGAGGTTCCTATACTAATGAGGCAACCGGACAGCTCGTGGAACGGGCATCAACGGAAAAAGTTCGCAATGCGATCGGTGCGATGACGGCTGAAGGTTTGGCTGGAGTGGCAAACGGACTTCCACTCACGCCCCTGACTGAGTGCGTTGTTTCACGTGGATTCACTGCTAAGCAGCCAGGTTTTGATTGGGCTAAGGCGTTAACCGCGGCGAAGGACGAAATTAAGGCGGCCTACGGGGTTGATCCCAATACGATGCCCGCAAATCCAGCAAATACTGTGACGGATGCCACCTCTGACTCAGTCAAGTATATGACGGCACTAGCAGGAATTAACGAAGCGGCAGCGTCGAAAGGCGTTCCTCCCTGGGAATATGTTACGGCTCTTAAAAATGATGCGTCTGATGGAAGTTTTAATGGAATGGCCGGGGCGTCGAGCGTCACCTTTCCAAGTTCTACTGGCATAGCATTCGGAAGCGCGCCGCTTACGGACATTAGAACGGGGATGGGTAATTGGGACCGCGTGCCTCCAGGAGTCAATAGCGCGAGCGATTTAGTCGCTCAAGTTCCAGCGTTTGTGGCGGCTCCAACTAACCAATTTACAAGTGTCACAGGTTATTTTGTTGAAAGAGATGAGTTCAACCCTAAATATAGTAAATACCTAGATCCCTACAACTCGGAGTACAAACCGCTGGTAGATTCTCATAACGGGGCTTCGTACGATGGCTCCAAGGATCCTTGTAATTCCTCGAGTGCTGTTTATGACGTCGCCAAATGTCCCACAAACGGTGCTTTCAACGACAGCGCCTTTAGAACGTTTGCAACGGCGAGCCTAGGCAACGCAGGCACCTACGATCCAAAGACAGGGACATTCACCAGTCCAGGTGGAACCGTTTATGTTCCAGGCGCTGGTGGAGCGTACGTAACCCCCAGCGGTGCGACCGTACCTCCTCCTAATACGTCAACGACAGGGGTTGTCTATACAGGATCGTTTACTCCGGGGACCGAATGTGCCAATGGCACTTTTTATGATCCCGCGACAAAAGGTTGCAAAGCGCCGGGAGGTACGTGCCCCACAGGTCAGTATTGGGATTTTCCCAACAGCATTTGTAAATCCTATTCCGCTTCAAACGGCTTAATGCAATGGGGTGCGAAAAATAGATTGTCGTATGCTTCTATGCAAGCCTTGATCTTCGTAAAAAGGCTCTTCGGAGTCAAATAGCAAGAAAGTGCCCATCCCCTTTCCGGCCGGAAAGGGGATGGGCACCTTTACGGTGTTGACAGGGACACATCTTAGTATATACAATATGTATATACGTGAAGAAGACAATGATTTCAATTAGATTGGACACAGATATGCTGCTCTGGCTTCGCCAGACCTTTTCTGAAGGGTACCAGTCCAGGGTCAATGAAATCCTTGGGACCTTTAAGAAAGACTTCGAAATGCGCGAAGAGCGGATCGTGGGGCGTGCCCAGCAGATTTTTGTGCAGTACCACGCAAGATGTTTCTGGCATCTCCAAAAAGATTTAAAGATCACAGGCAAACATATCCCGCTCATCCAAGAAGGCTTAAGAAAGTACGGTGGGCGGGAAGGGTTTTGGCTTGCGGACGAGCTGAGAGTGAAAAAGGAGTAGGGCCTATATGCCGATCACGGATTTTCAACGCGAAATTCTTTTACGATTAAAGAAGAGTCGAAACCCGGAGAGCTATGTGGCAGGCGGTACGGCGATTCAAAGAGCCAGTGATTCCATTCGCTATTCGATGGATATTGATTTTTTTCATGATACGGACGAAGCGGTGACTTCGGCGTTTGCGAGCGATCAAAAAATCTTGATTGAAGAAAGCTTCCGTCTTGAAATCCTCATCACGCAGCCAAGTTTCTATCGTGCGGTCGTTTCCAAGGGGATCGACTCACTTAAACTCGAGTGGGTTCGTGATACCGCCTTTCGATTTTTTCCTGTCATCGAAGATGAGGAATTTGGATACCGCTTGCATGATATCGATCTTGCGGTGAACAAAGTATTGGCGCTGGCGAATCGCTCGGAGCTTAGAGATGTTTTAGATATTCTAGACATCGATAGCAAGGTGCTGCCGCTCGGCGCCTGCGTCTGGGCAGCCTGTGGAAAAGACCCTGGTTTTACCCCGGCGTTACTATTAGATATGGTTCAACGGCATGCGAATATTACTCCCGATCTCTTGGCGGCTGAATCGTTAGTTCATCCCGTCGACCCAAAGGAACTTAAAAGTCAGTTTTCCGCAGCACTCTTAGAAGCGAAGCGATTGATTGGCGGTTTTGATTCTATAGATCTTGGTTGTGTTTATCTCGACAAGGATGGAAACTCGCTTAGAAAGTTCGATAAGCCGGTACCTAAAGCAACTCTCCGTCATTTTGGATCCGTCAGAGGTGCGTGGCCTCGAGTTGTGAAATAATAACGTAGGGCAAACTACCTGGAGGGAGAATCGAACTCCCACACCCTTTCGAGTATTGGATTTTGAGTCCAACGCGTCTACCAGTTCCGCCATCCAGGCATAATCAGACTCAAGCGTTTTTGTATCAGTGCTAGATGGGGAATTCAACGAGAGGATTTGTGTTCGTTACAGTTCGATGCCCCAACTGAGGCGGACTTCGTACACAGGCTTTTCAAGGTGGCGGCCGACATCCTGAGTGGTGGTGAACGACGTTGAGATCGTTCGGGTGATAGGCTGAGAAATATGAGCGGCAAGATAAGGACTCCCCGTGGCATGGGTAATCGACGTTGTGGGTAGAAACTCAGGCGCGGGGGCGTAGGTGATGTGCGCGTAGCTGGTTTCCCAGATTTCTCGCCCTTGGCTGAGGCGGCTGGCAAAGTTCGGGTGGTGGAAGCCCAGCATGGCTCCTAGGAACTGGATTTCTATTTTTGCGGTATCAAAGAGGATGTCATAGCCTAGGTTAATTCCTTGAGGGTAGACGCGTTCATTCGAGTTGGCGGGAGCGGTTGGTTGGAAAAGGGTAACGTTCTTGGCCTTTTCCATGGCTCGGCGAGTGGACTCAACTTTTCTTAAGGAAGGTGTGTTGGTCTCAAAGTATTTCCTAATTCCTTTATCGAGGCGGGCATTGAAAATTTTTCGAGCGAGCTCTTCTCGGATTTGTCCGATGTAGGGTGCGTGGCCAAGGTGGTAGGTTGTGCCAGAGGCAAAGTATTCATAACGGTAGGAGGTCGCGACGTAGTTGACTTGGCTTTCATGGTAGCCAAATTGTTGTCGGTATTCTCGAATCAGCTGGGAGTCGTCCATCCCAAAGTAGTCATCATAAACCGCTGTGCTTCTCAGATACCCCTGAGGAGGGTTAAAGCTCGTCGCGTCTTGATCGGTTCGTTGAACTCCAGCAGGTTGGATAGCTTGGCGAGTTATTTCCGCAGGGGAAAAGCCAGCCAAGGTGCTCACCCATAAAACCAAAAATTTTATCTCTCTCCACTGCATTGAAACACACCACTTCCACTGACGCGCACTGCCCCTAAGGAGTCCAGTTGCAAGGGCTGTTCCAAGTTAATGGGTGAGCGAATGGTGCCTACCGGCGTATTCGAGCCGTAGTGGGGTGACTAAGATTTTGGCAGTTGCTTAGTGGATCGACAGCTTAGCGGAGAATGGGGATGTTTTAATCTCAGCGACTGTGGCTCTGAGTCGGTTATCAGATTTAGCGATCACCTGGTACTGCATGCTCGCAAATTGAAAGATATTCATTGAGGGTGCGGC
>Ga0105164_10000650_pt1 | contig 23605 bp, 23 predicted proteins | sample VDWuncwatermetaG_FD_89674 | JGI IMG/M metagenome (GOLD analysis project Ga0105164, IMG submission 89674) | Wastewater microbial communities from Netherlands to study Microbial Dark Matter (Phase II) - VDW unchlorinated drinking water | ecosystem: Environmental > Aquatic > Freshwater > Drinking...
GGAGGTGGAGGAAGGTCAGGATGCTGTCGGCGTTCACGCCGCAGGGTCATCGACTGCGCGGGGCGCGCGACGGGGGAGCGGGAGCGGCGTGGTGGTGGGGCCGGGGGCGCAGGGACGGGGCCGCGGCAGTGCCGGAGCGGGAGCGCTCCACGGCCGCGGCCACAAACCCGCTGAACAGGGGGTGGGGCCGGTTGGGCCGCGAGCGAAACTCCGGATGGAACTGGGAGCCCACCATCCAGGGGTGGTCCGCCAGCTCGCAGATCTCCACCAGGGCGCCGTCCGGCGAGGTGCCGCTGGCCACCAGGCCCGCCTGCTCGAACTGCTCCCGGAACTCGTTGTTGAACTCGTAGCGGTGGCGGTGGCGTTCGACCGCGTCGTCGCGCCCGTAGGCAGCCCGGGCCTTGGTGCCCGGCAGCAGGCGGCAGGGGTAGCCGCCCAGGCGCATCGTGCCGCCTTTGTCGACCACGCGCTGCTGCTCGGAGAGCAGGCTGATAACCGGGTAAGGCGTCTCCGGATAGAACTCGGTGGAGTTGGGCTCCTCGCTGCCGAACAGGTGGCGGGCGAGCTCCACCACCATCACCTGAAGCCCCAGACAGAGGCCCAGGTAAGGGAGGTTGTTGGTGCGGGCGTGGCGGGCGGCCACCACCTTGCCCTCGATCCCACGCTCTCCGAAACCGCCCGGGACGACGACGCCGTCGGCCCCGGCCAGGAGCGCCTCACCGTCCGGCCGCTCCATCTCCTCGGAGTGGACCCAGTGGATGTTGACGGCCACGTTGTGCTGGACGCCGGCGTGGATGAGGGACTCTTTGACCGATAGGTAGGCGTCGGGCAGCTCCACGTACTTGCCCACGAGGGCGATCTCCACGCTGCCGTTGCTGTTTTTGAGCCGCTCCACCCAGCTCTTCCAGTCCTCCAGGTCGTGGGAGCTGTCTGGCAGGTTCAGCCGCTCGACGACGTAATCGGCTAGGCCGGCCTCTTCCAGGACAAGGGGGACCTCGTAGATGGTGGGCATGGTGAGCAGCGGGATGACGGCCCGGGCCTCCACGTCGCAGAACAGCGATATCTTCTGGCGGATGTCTTCGGAGACCGGGCGATCGCTGCGGCAGACGATGACGTCGGGCTGGATGCCCATGGAGCGCAGCTCGCGCACGGAGTGCTGGGTGGGCTTAGTCTTTATCTCTCCGGTGGTGGAGATGTAGGGAAGGAGGGTGACGTGGATGGCCAGGGTATCGTGGCGCCCTTCCTCCTTGCGCATCTGGCGGATCGCCTCCAGGAAGGGCTGGCCCTCGATGTCGCCCACAGTGCCGCCCACCTCCACTATGACAACCTGGGCGCCGGAGTCGCGGCCGATGCCGCGGATGCGCTCCTTGATCTCGTTGGTAACGTGTGGAATGGGCTGGATGGTCCGGCCCAGGTAGTCGCCGCGGCGCTCCTTGCTGATGACGGCCTGGTAGATCTGGCCGGTACTGACGGAGGAGGCCTTGGTCAGGTCCTGGTCCAGGAAGCGCTCGTAGTGCCCCAGGTCCAGGTCCGTCTCGGCACCGTCGGCGGTGACGAATACCTCCCCATGCTGGTACGGCGACATGGTGCCGGGATCGACGTTGAGGTAGGGGTCGAGCTTCTGGACGACGACGGAGGTGCCGCGGGACTTGAGGAGCCTGCCGATGGCGGCGGTGGTGATGCCTTTGCCTACCGAGCTAACAACGCCGCCGGTTACGAATATGTACTTGGTGCCCATTTACCCCCTTAGTCGGGGGCCTCCTCAGCCCTTCGACTCCGCTCAGGACAGGCCCAATCACAATGATACAGGATAGCCGAACATGAGTGTCAAGGGCGCGGCAGGCGAAGAATGGGGCAAAGGCCAAAATCCCTTAGCAGTAGTTGTCCACACAGACCTCTCGGTCCTGGCTGGATCAGGGAGCGGCCTGGCTAAGCCACACGGCTCGTGAAATTAAAGGCATCTGCACCGTTTCCCCCCGGCGGTTGGGGCGTACTACAACTTGCGCGGGCCACGCGTGGACCGACATCGAGACGCGGCCGTGCAGGACCTCGCCGCCGCGCACGTACTCGGCCTCGATGTCCTCGCCGGGGGCGTGCTCGCGCCCGAGTAAGGCGACGTCCGACCCGCCCACCACCGCCGCCCCGCCCAGCGGTGGCTTCGTTTAGTAGATGGCGAACCTCACGCACCAACACGTCAGCGACGACCGGAATGGCAATGCTCCGATCGATACCTGACCTAAATCCGTAAGTGAGTGGCTCGTAGGCCCGGCTCGATGAGGGAACTAACAACAATCTTGGCGTGCGCTGGTAGATCGGGTCAGCGCGCATGAATGCGCCCAAGTCATCATTGGATTCGACGCAGAGCCCGCCGGGCCAGAGAATCACAAGGTCTATTCGGACCAGCATCAACACTCGTATGGCATCCGCGCAATTCGTGACGTGAACCGAGATATAGCCTTCTCCCCTGAGGCATCTTTCGATCCACCGACCAGTAGGTACGTGGGAAACGACAATGAGAATGGCGGACAAATCTGGCAGCCAGCTCCCTCGCGGTCCAATACATAGCTCGCAGGTCTCCGGGGGCCGGGCCGCATCGCCTGGGCCCGGCCCCCGGTGCGCGGTGGCGACCGACTCTATGCGCCCGGTTGCATGATGAGTGGGACGAGGGCTATCGAGCCCGTTGCCGAGGCAGCCAGCAGCGCCAGGGCTACCAAGGCCACCAACGCGCCCGCAAACGCTTTCTGCGCCAAGGTCGCTCACCTCCCTTCTGGCTCGTGTCCGCCTGAGCGGCGTGCATAAGCCTAGGAGGTGAGTGCTCAAAGATCTCTTAAATGGATGGACAGCCGAACGCTAAGCTGGAGAGCGTCTGCTTGAGAAGGTTAGCGGGACGAGGTTCCTAGTCCGCTGACTGGCCCCTGGCAGGCCTAAGCTGCGAGTCCGTTCATCAGGACAGCAATGTCGTCAGGCGGCTCGGACTCCAACTCGGTGCGGAAGATGTCACAGCACCGGCGGTACAGCCTGAAGGCGAGGCCCTTCATGCCCTGGGACGCTCTGGTCGCAATGAGGATCCGCCAGATATCGCCGTCGTAGGGGTTGATGCTGATAATCTGCTCAGCGAATTGGCAGGCCGCCTCCCGGTCGCCACGATGGATCCTCTCCTTTACGAGGATAGAAAGGGCCGCCAGGTAGCGGTCTTCGAATGCGACGCGGATCCTCCCGATCCAGTCCGAGTAGAAATCCGGTGCGAACGGTCCTTGATAGAGTTTTATCGCCTGTTCAAGAGCCTCGGTGTTCTGTCCGGACAGGTCTGGACTGCTCGCGGCGTCGGTCTTCGCCAGGAATTCCTTCGCATCAAACCAGAAGTGGCCGTCAGGGTTGAGGAAGTATGTGGATCCACGTTGCAGGACGCATTCCGAGTAGGTAGCTCGTCTCAACAGGTGCAGATGGGCGTGGAAGTAGCTGCGCGCTTTGGCCGGGGGCAGATCGGGCCAGAGGGCAGTCACCACGCACTCCTTGGTGAGCGGCCGGTCCTCGTGCAGGAAGAACAAGAACATCTCCTTACTCTTTGCCGTTTGCCACCTGGCGTCGGTGACCTGTACGCCGTTTGCGATGACGCTCATTTCGCCAAGAGAGCGTACGGATATGACGGGCCATGGATTCTTCCCGCCTCCCCTCCGACGACGGGCGGGCCGACCTGACGATTGAACGAGCCGGGCCAGCAGCTTGGAGAAGTAGCCGCCCGATATCCCCTTGGAGCCGGCATATTCGATCAGGGAGACTTCCCGCGAAGCCTCGGACAGCAGGAAATGGTCGTATCCGAGCTCTGTCGCTAGCTCCGCCACATGTTCGAGGGTCTCCATGGCCTTGGCTCTTTTCCTCAGGGCAAACAACGCGGCCGCGAGCTGGAACAAGGTTCTGGCTGCGTCCCTCTTCGCTCCGACATCAAGGTAAAGAGTGGATGCTTCCGTCGCCACTTTGATTCCTTCTTCGGTCTGGCCCTTCTCGCGCTGAATCTGGCCGATCAGGGCAAGGCACATCGCCATCTCGTGCGGGTTTTCGTGCCTCATCGCTTCCAGGAGGGCTTGCTTCGCGTCTATCTCAGCCGACTCGAGGTCTCCCCGCAGACGATGGATGTCAGCCTGGCCGGTCTGGCACCCGATGAGAAGGAGACCATCCCCGAGATCGCGAGCGATCTCGATCCCTCCTTTGTAGTGGGAAGAGGCCCTACCGTAGTTCCCCAGATCTCTCTCGAGGTCGCCCAGGCTCTGAAGGGCGAACCCTTCGGTGGACTTGATGCCGATGCGTCTGCTGAGGGAGAGCGCCTGATCCAGAAACGTCCGCGCAGAACGCCAGTCTCCACGCCAGTGATAGGCTACGCCGAGATTGTTGAGTACTCGCACCAGTTGCGATTCGTTTCCCAACTTGGTCCACGTATCTTTGGCCGCCTCAAGGTGGTAGATCGCCTCGTCCAAGTGCCCTTGCTGCCAGAATGCGATGGCCAGCTGACTGTGGCAAGCTGCGCCGCCATACTTGTCGGCCGAGCGATTGTAGTAGCGCAGAGCGGCTTGCAGATGTCGCACGGACCGTGCGTGGTCACCCTTCATCAGGAGGGCTATTCCAAGGTAGCACTCGGCGTCGGCGCGTCTATGCTCACGAGGTTTCCCCTTTAGCAACCGGAGTGCCTCTCGGCAAGACCGAATGGCTTCTGAGTACTCGCCCTTCAGGGTCAGTGCCGCTCCGCGAGTGGTGAGAGCCTCGGCCAACTCCGGGGTCTGATCACCGCCGAGATTGCTTCGGATCTGCGCGACCAGCGAAAGCGCCGTGTCAGCGTCGCCTAGCAGGTAGGCTAACTTGGCCCTCGTGAGAGCCATGACGGGTTCGCGAGCCAGGTTCTCTCTTGGCAGCACATCGAGGCATTCTGCAAGAGTTTGCCAGCGACCTTCAGGAATTAAGCCTGGTCCAATTTGCTTCAGCAGGTCCACAATTGCTTCCCAGGCGCTCACCCTCCCCAAGTACCGTACGGCTTCGCTCCACTGGCGTTTGTCAGCGTAAAAGGCCGCGACTCGGTGGTGAGCTTCCGTCCAGCCAGCGGGGTCGTTGTAGTGAAACTCAGTCTCGAGGAATTGGCGCAGCAGTGCATGGTAGCGCCAAGCTGGGGGATCACTCTCTAGAGGAGTCAGCAAGACGTTTGACCGCTCGAGGCGGCGCAGCATTTCGGCTGAGTTCCTGAAGCCCAGGACCTCGTCGCAAATCTCAGGAGTCAACTCGTCGAGGAACGAAGTTCTGATGAGAAAATTGGCAACTTCCTTGGGCTCGCTATCCAGAATCTCGCGATTGAGGTATTCGAAGAACTCGGTCCCAGGCGAGACACCGACAACACTCTTTCCTCCGCCTCTTTGAAGGCGAGCTCCCAGCATAACCACTGCTGCGGGCCAGCCTTCTGTGAGCGCGAGGACCTCTTGCGACAACTCCGCCGCGACCGCTACGCCGAAGCCGCGGGTCAGCAGTTCTTCGATCTCTTCGGCAGTGAGAGCCAGCTCGCTCTTGCCGAGGCTGAAACAGTCACGATTGACCGCCATCCGCGATAGCGGCTTAAGAGACGGCCACGACCTGGTCGAAAGGATCACGTGGAGGTTGTCGGGAAGCTCGGATAGCAGGCTCTCAAAGAATCGGCTTCCTCCAGGGGATTCTTCAACGACGTGGTAGTCGTCGACAACTAGAAGCAAATAGTCATCGATCGATTCTGCGAGGGTCTTGCTAAAAGCAAGGGCCATCGGCTCCGGATCAGCACCCAAGCCGCCAAAGCTCAGGCGACTTCGTAGGTTGATCCCGAAGGTGGGAAAGCATCTCTGGATCGCTGCTAGAAGCCCATCAAGAAGCTTGTGCGGTTCGTTCTCATGGGGCTCGGCTGAATACCACGCGACCGGCACCTCCACGGAAGCGACAAAGTCTGCGAGCAACGTCGTCTTACCATACCCGGCTGGCGCGCTCACCACCGTCACTCGCCCCAGCAACGCCTTTCGTAGTTTCGTCAGCAGCCGAAGGCGCCGGATCGTGAAGCTACGAGCCTGGGGTGGGGCACTAATCCTGGTAGATATGATGGGCTCGACCATGGCACTCAAGCGGTTGAGATTCTAGCATAAATAGGCCGGGCGCGTTTCCTCGCTGCGACGGCACAATGCGGGTTCCACGGGGCGGTGTGGCTGCCACCAGAAGAGACGGCTCTATCAGCCGCTGGCGAGTTCGTCCGCTATTGCGACGATCTGACACGGCGGTTGAGGGAGACGGCAGCGCAGAGGACGCGGGACGCGCGTCGGCAGCGTGCCATTGTGGAGGCGCTCATGCGGAAGGCGCTGCAATGGCGGCGCACGGAACCGGACTCAGCATAGGACCGATGCCCTCGTTCCTCGCCCCTCATCCGCCGCCCTCGGGAGGACGTGCACCTAGCCTCGTAGGGGCGCGTCATGATGCGCGCCTACGCTATTCGCGTATTGCATCTCTCGTAACGCGCCTCCATAGTCGAAGACCCCCTTTTTACCAAACAAACTCCCCCGCCGCCCTGCGACCCGCTATACTGGCGCTGAGCCCATGAACATCGCCCCTGAGATAAGCGAGCTGGACGGCGGCCTGCGGGTGGTGACCACGCCCCTGCCCACGGCCCAATCGGTCAGCGTCAACGTGTTCGTGGGGGCGGGCTCCCGCGGCGAGGTGGAGCGCACCCAGGGGCTGGCCCACTTCCTGGAGCACATGGTGTTCAAGGGCACGCCCAGGCGCCCCACCGCCATCGACGTGGCCGAGGCTATCGAGGGCGCCGGCGGCGTCCTCAACGCCTACACCGCCAAGGAGCTTACCTGCTACTGGAACCACGTCCCCTTCGACAAGCTGGAGCTGGCCGTGGACGTCCTGGCCGACATGCTGCGCAACTCCCTCCTCGCACCCGAGGAGATCGACCGCGAGCGATCGGTGGTTCAGCAGGAGATCAAACGGACGCGGGACCAGCCCGGGGCCTGGGTGGGCGAGCTCCTGGGCCAAGCGGTATACGGAGACCATCCCCTGGGCTGGTCCACAGCCGGGACCGAGGAGACGGTGGCTGCGCTCCAACGTGACGACTTCCGTGACTGGGTGGAGACCTGGTACGGCGCCCGCAACGTGGTGGTCAGCGTGGCGGGCCAGACGTCGCACGAGGCCGTAATGCAACTGGCGGCGCGCCACTTCGCCAACGGGCACCGCCGCGCCGCCCCGGCGATGCCCGCCCTGAACGGCGGCCTGCCCGCGCAGCGCGTCATCGCCGATGCGCGACCCATCAGCCAGGCCAACCTGGCCCTGGGGATGCCGGCGCTATCGCGCATGGACCCGGACCGCTACGCTTTGATGGTGCTGAATTCCCTGCTGGGCCGCGGCATGAGTTCGCGGCTGTTCAAGGAGGTGCGCGAACGGCGGGGCCTGGCCTACTCCGTGGGTTCGTCGGTAAGCCGGCACTCGGACACGGGGATGCTGGCCGTATCGGCCGGGGTATCGCCGGAGAACCTGAGCGAGACGGTGCAGGTGATCTTGGGGGAGCTGAAGAAGCTGGTGCAGGAGCCGGTGGGACAGGAAGAGCTGACCAAGTCGCGGGACTACACCGTGGGCAGCTTCCGGCTCAGCCTGGAAACGCCCATGGCCCTGGGCCAGCGGGCCGGCGAGAACCTGCTGGCGACGGGGGAGATCGAGCCCATCGAGTCGGTGGTCGAGAAGCTGCGGGCGGTGAGCGCGAATGACCTGCTGCGCGTGGCGCGGCGGGTCCTGGTGGCGAATAAGGCTGCCCTGGCGGTGGTAGGCCCCAACGTCGAGAATGGGCCTTTGGCCGAGTTACTGGATCGCTGGGCCGCGCCCGGCACCTAGCCGCGGGCCCGATCGCTACATTTCGGTCCTAATTTAGATACGGCCCGAGAGGATCAGCACAACCACAATAGCCGCCCAGAAGCCGCCGAAGGCCAGCAACTGCATCAGAATGACCAGTCCCTGGGGGCCGTGTCCCATTGTCGGCGTTCCTCCCTTCTTGGGTTGAAGCGGAGGAGGCGCTCACGCACCCCGAGTCCTTGGAAGGACGATTCACCAGCCCCGCAACCGGTGACCGAGACTCGCGCCTCCTCCACAAGTCCATAACAGCGCACCTGGCACGCTATTACGGTCTTTACCGAACGTTAACCCTGAGGCCTGAAGAGCGGCCTCGAGGGTCGGGCGTCGCGGGTGGCGCCTAGACTCCGGTGGGACAGGCTTTAGCCTGTCGTCGGGCTGAAGCCCGACCCGCCAAGGTAGCTACTCGCCCTATGGCCCGCAGGCCGGCAAGTGGCTATACTTAGCGCCGCATGTAGGGGCGGGGCCGGACACCCTGACCCACGACCCCTGACCCATAACCCACCGAAGGAGGAGCTCGTGGAGTTCAAGAACATCATCTACGAGAGGAAGGGCCGCCTGGCTTACGTCACCATCAACCGGCCTGAGCGCCGCAACGCCATCGACGGCGACACCAGCCGCGAGCTGTTCGAGGCGTTCAACGCCTTCAAGAACGACGACGAGGTCTGGCTGGCCGTGCTGACCGGCGCCGGCGATGTCGCCTTTTCGGCGGGAGCAGACCTGGTGGCGATGGCCCAGGCCTTCGCCGGGGGCGGCGGCATGCGCATGGACGTCCCCTTCGGCGGCATCACCCGCGGCTTCGAGTGCTGGAAGCCGATGATCGCCGCCATCAACGGCTACTGCCTGGCCGGGGGCCTGGAGCTGGCCCTGAGCTGCGACATCCGCATCGCGGCGGAGCATGCGACGTTCGGGCTGCCGGAGCCGAAGCGGGCGATCATCCCCGCCGCCGGCGGCACCCAGCGGCTGACCCGGGCCATACCCCTGGCCTACGCCATGGAGATCCTGCTCAGCGGCGAGCGCTTCGATGCCCAGTGGGCGCTAAGGGCGGGGCTGGTCTCTCGGGTGGTGCCTCTCGACCACCTGATGGCGACTGTGCAGGAGGTAGCGGGGAAGATATTGGAGTGCGGGCCGCTGGCGGTGCGGGCCATCAAGCAGGCCGCGCTGGAGGGCCGCCAGTTGCCCCTGGAGGAGGGGCTGGGCCTGGAGTCCCGGCTGGCCGGCCAGGTGATGCGCTCCGAGGACGCGCGGGAGGGGCCCACGGCCTTCGCCCAGAAGCGGAAGCCGGAGTACAAGGGGCGCTAGGCCAAGGGCGTGGGGCGACTTTCAAAGTCGCCCCTACATTTGGGCCTGGTTCGCCTTTCCACAAGCCTGCCTGCCGGTAGGCAGGTCTGTCCCTACGTTGTCGGATCGCCCGCCGGCGTGGGGTCGCGCTCGGCCACGAACGCTTGCCAGCGGCGGCCAACGGTGGACTGGCCCCAGCGGTAGCCCAGGGCGTCGCCCAGGCTGTTGGCCAGGTTGGCCGACCCGATGTAGAACCCTCCCAGGATGGCGAAGAAGCTTGCGATGGACCACCAGGTGGCCCCGGCGAACACCAGCGGCAGCAGGGCCGCGATCACCCCCAGGGTTAGCCCTCCCCAGGCGATGGTGCGCACCGCCAGCCCCTCACGGGAGCGCCGCTTCCGGTGCATCTCGACCACCTCGTCGGGGATGCGGTCGGCGAGGGGCACGACGGCCGGGGAGCGGCCGCAGTGCGGGCAGAGGGCGCGGTCCTGGGCTAGGGGGTGGTAGCAGTAGCCGCAGAAGCGCCCGGCCTGGGGCGCCCGGCCCTGGAGGATGTCGTCCATCAGGGCGAGGAGGCGGGAAGAGAAGATCTCCTCCCTCGAAGCTGACCGCTCGAAAGAGGAAAGGTCCGGGCCCCCGCTGGGAGCCGTGTCTCGTGTCTCCTGTCTCGTGTCTCGACCCCTAGTCCCCCGCCGACGAGTTGACGTGCTCCGGCTCGATGACCAGGATGACCCGTTGCTCCCCCGGCTGGCGGAAGGGGTAGCGGTCCTGGCCCAGGTACTTCTTGGCCAGCTTGTCGATGAGCTCGTCAGCGCCCTCGTGAGTGATCTCCACCACGCGGCCGCGGATGAGGGCAGCCGAGTAGTGGTCGTTGCGGTCCGTGATGGAGATGGCCACGCGCGGGTCGCGGCGCACGTTGCGCGGCTTGGCCCGCCCTTCGGCGGTGTTCACCAGGATGCGGTCGCCGTCGATGTCGACCCAGACGGGGGAGACCTGGGGCGAGCCGTCGGGCATGAGGGTGGCCAGGTGGGCGAAGTTGGGCGCCTCGAACAAGCGCCTGACTCCGGGACTAAGCTTCAGGGGCATCAGATCACCTCCTAAGGGAAACGGGGTAAGTCACTTTCAGCTTAACGTTCCGCCCCATTTGGGGCCAGCAGACATCCTTACTCGTGACCGATCCTCCGGCCCGGGGCGATGCGGTCGCGTAGGAGGCGCTTTACGTCGGCGGCTTCGGGCAAGCTCTTGGTCTCGCGATTGCTGGCGATGGTCTCGCCGTCCAGGGCGACCTCGAAGATGCCGCCCGAGTCAGGAACCAGGGCCACCTCGCCCAACTCCCTTTCGAAGGCGGACAGCAGCTCCTGGGCCAGCCAGGCGGCACGCAGGCCGAACTTGCACTGGATGCAGTAACGGATCTCGATGCGGGGCATGGCCATTGGCGTTGGTCGCCTATACGCGGTGGAAGGAGTAGTCGTGGTTGGCCAGGAGGGCGCCCGCGAAGACCACGGCCAGGCTGGCCAGGAGGGTTAGGGAACTGAGGATAATGGAGGCGCGACGCAGGCCTGCCGCCTCAGGCGAATCGGACCGCATCTCTTCGGCCAGCCGCAGCTGCCGGGGGCCGACGAAGAAGGTGTGGGCAGCGGTCAGGAGGACGGTCAGGCCTACCAGGACCATTTTGGTGGAGAATATCTGGAAGTAGCGGTAGTCAGGGTCGAAGACATGGCCGAAGTCGTCGGTGCGCTGGAACAGGTTGGAGGTGCCGCTGAGGACGATGACGGCCATGGCGGCCCAGGCCAGCCAGCCGAAGCGATAGATGATGATTCGCATCACCTTCACACGCGTCTGCGGGTCCTCGATGGCGCGCAGGGCGGGCAGTGTGACCAGGAACATGAAGAACTGGGGGCCCAGCCAGACCGTCACGGCCACGAGGTGGATCCAGGGAGTAATGCTTTCGGTCATGGTATGGAGATTAGGGGTTGGAGGTTAGAGGTCGGACGTTCGAGAGTGATCGCGCGTCCTCCAACTTCCAACCTCTAGATGACCTGCTTGAGGCTGATCGCCTGCTCCCGCTCAGGCCCCACCGAAACCAGGCAGATGGGCGCGCCCAGCACCTCCTCTATGTAGCGGACGTAGGAGCGGGCCTGGGCGGGCAGGTCCTGGAAGCGGCGAACGCCGGAGGTGTCCTGCTGCCAGCCCGCCAGCTCTTCGTAAACCGGCTCGGCGCGGGCCAGGGCCGCGGCGCTGGCCGGCACCGTCCCCGTTGTGCGGCCGTCGATTCGGTAGGCGGTACAGACCTTGATGACCGGCAGGCGGTCCAGCACGTCCAGACGCGTGAGGGCGGCGGCGGTAAGGCCGTTGAGGCGGGCGCTGTAGCGGGCGGCCACGGCGTCGAACCAGCCGCAGCGGCGGGGCCGGCCGGTCGTGGCGCCGTATTCTGGGCGGGGCCCGCCCTCGCGCAGGAGGGTGCCCGTTTCGTCCAGCAGCTCGGTGGGCATGGGGCCGTTGCCGACGCGGGTGTTGTAGGCCTTGTAGACACCCAGGACGGTCTTGATCTGGGTGGGGCCGATGCCGATGCCGATGGCGGCGCCGGCGGCCAGGGAGGAGGGCACGGAAGAAGTGACGTACTCGTAGGTCCCCGCGTCCAGGTCTAGGAGGGAGCCTTGGGCGCCCTCCAGGAGCACCGTCTCGCCGTCGGACAGGGCCTGCTGGACGAGGGCAGACGTGTCGGCGACGAAGGGGGCCAGGCGGGCCCCGTAATCGGCGTATTCTGCTTGCACCTGCTCCAGGGAGAGCGGCTCGGCCCCATACAACTTCTCCAGGATGGCGTTCTTGTAGGGGATCAGGAAGGAGAGCGCCTCCAGCAGTGCCTCCGGCTCGACGAGGTCGGCCAGACGCAGGCCGGCGCGGCCCACCTTGTCCACGAAGGCGGGGCCGACGCCGCGGCCGGTGGTGCCGATGGCGCCTTTGCCCCGCAGCTTCTCGTCCAGGTTATCGATGAGCCGGTGCCACGGCATCAGCACGTGGGCCCGGTCGCTCAAGAAGAGGCGGCCACGCACCGAGACGCCGCGCGATTCCAGGTCGGCGATCTCTTCGAGGAGGGCGGGCGGGTCGATGACCACGCCGTTGCCGATGACGCAGGTCTTATCGGGGTAGAAGATGCCGGCGGGCACGAGATGGAGGCGGAACTCGCCCAGCTCGTTGATGACAGTGTGGCCGGCGTTGTTGCCGGCTGAGTATCGGGCTACTAGGTGGGCCTTCTGTGCCAGCAGGTCAACGACTCTGCCTTTGCCCTCATCCCCCCACTGGCCCCCCACAACGACGATGGCTGGCATAAATTAACTCGCCCGAGGCGAGCTCCTTTCGAACCAAGTCCGCAGGGAGTATAGGCGGATGCTGGGTCAGGGGTCAAGGGTAAGGGAGCGTCATGTGTTCGGGCCACAGCGAACGCGCGGCTCGCGGCAAATCTATCGGTGCGGCCTGAGCGTATATCGTGCCGGAAGGCCGATATAAGGAGGAGAGAATGCGCAAGGGGACCCTTGGTGTTGTGTTGGCCCTATTGGCCCTGTTGGCCCTGGGCCTGGTGGCGGCCGCCTGCGGCGGAAGCGGGGCGAAGGAAACCAAGAACCAGAGCTCCACGTCCGGGCAGGCTCAATCGGTCGACGTGGAGCAGGACGACTACTACTTCGGCCCCAAGGATCTGTCGGGCGACGTAGGCAAGGCGGTCACGGTGCAGCTTAAGAACGAGGGGAAGGTACCCCACACCTTCACCATCGACGAGCTAGGCGTTGACCAGACCGTTCAGCCGGACCAGGAAGCGACGGTCACATTCACCCCGACGAAGAGCGGCGCCTTCGCCTTCTACTGCAAGTTCCACCGCCAGAGCAACGGCATGGAAGGCACGCTGAAGGTCTCCGGTGGCGCAGCCGCGCCCGGCGGTGCTACATCCAGCCCCAGCGGCGGCGGGACCACATCCAGCCCGAGCAGCGGCGGTTATTACGGGGGCGGCTACTAGCCGCCCGGCCTAGCGACAGGCTACTCGCGCTTTCCGTGTCCTTTGGACGCACAATTCAGCTTGGGCGCGCCGCCCGAGGAGGTAATCTAGGATGAGAAAAGCGATAGTTGGGACCGCCTTGATCCTGGTGACAGTGGGGCTGGTGGCAGCCGCCTGCGGCGGAGGTGGGGAAGAGCAGACGACTTCTCAGTCGCCGGCGACAACAAGGCCGTCGCAGGCGACTGCGGGTCCGGACGGTGCCCTGAACGTGACACAGGTCAACTTTCGCTTCCAGCCGGACAGCCTGTCCGCACAGTCGGGCAAGGCCGTGACGGTCAACGTGGTGAACAACGGGACGACGTCGCACACGTTCACCATAACGGAGCTGAACGTGGACAAGACCCTGAGCCCTGGAGAGGCGGCGACGGTCACGTTTACACCGAGCAAGACTGGGACGTTCGCCTACTTCTGCCGGTTCCACCGCAGCCGCGGCATGGAAGGGAAACTGCAGGTCTCCTGAGGCTCCGCGGCAGTTGCGGCCATCGCGGTGGCGGCGGCTAGCCGCAGGGCGTAGCGACAGGCTATTCGCGGCGGCGCCAGCGGGTTCCTTCGGGCCCGTCCTCCAGGGCTATGCCCAGGTCGGCCAGGCGGGCGCGGATGCTGTCGGCCAGGTCGAACAGCTTGCGGGCGCGGGCTTCGTTCCTGACCTCCAACAGCAGGTCGATGAAGGGCGCTGCGGCCGTCGGCGCCTCCGGCTCGCGTAGGGTGAGGCCCAGGACGCCGGCCAGCTCGCGGAGCGCCGCCTGGGCTTCCTCGGTTCGGCGGTTCTCATCGCGGGCGCGGTTGATCTCGCGGGACAGATCGAACAGGGCAGCCAGGGCGCCGGCGGTGTTCAAATCGTCGTCCATGCAGTCGACGAAGCGCTGACGGAACGGTTGGGCGTCGACGCCGGGCTCGTCGTCGCCGCCGGGCAGCGAGGCGGCCAGGCGCAGGCGCTCGGCGGCGCGCCTGCCGGCCTCCAGGCCCTCCTCGGAGTAGGTCAGGGGGCCGCGGTAGTGGGAGGTCAGCACGAAGATGCGGATGCCGTCCGGCCCGTAGCGGTCCAGCCCCTGGCGGATGGTGATGATGTTGCCCAGGGACTTGCTCATCTTCTCCTGGTTCAGGAACAGCCAGCCGTTGTGCAGCCAGTAGCGGACGAAGGGCTGGACGCCGCTATAGGCCTCGGTCTGAGCGATCTCGTTTTCGTGATGGGGGAAGATGAGGTCCTGGCCGCCGCCGTGGATGTCCAGGGTGGGCCCCAGGTAGCGCAGGCACATGGCCGAACACTCGATGTGCCAGCCGGGGCGGCCGGGGCCCCAGGGGCTATCCCAGGCCGGCTCACCGGGCTTGGCCCCCTTCCACAGCGCGAAGTCCGCCGGGTGCTCCTTGTGCTCGCCCGGCTGCACGCGGGCGCCGGCGATCATGGAGTCCACGTCGCGGCCGGAGAGCTTGCCGTAGTCCGCCTTCTTCTGGACGCGGAAGTAGACGTCGCCGTCGGCCTGGTAGGCGTACCCCTTCTCGATCAGGCCGGCCACCATCTCCACGATCTGGGGGAGCTCCTGGGTGGCCCGCGGGTAGACGTGGGCGGGGGCGATGTTGAGCTGGCGCATCTCCTCTTCGTACTCGTCGATGTAGCGCTGGGCCAGCGTGTCGAAGCTTACCCCTGTGGCGTTGGCCCGGGCGATGATGCGGTCGTCGATATCGGTGTAGTTTTGCACGTGGCGGACGCGGTAGCCGCGGAACTCCAGGTAGCGGCGCAGGGCGTCGAAGATGATGTAGCTCATGGCATGGCCCAGGTGAGCGTGGTCGTAGGGGGTGATGCCGCAGACGTACATCTTTACCTCGTCGCCGGCGGGCGTGAACTCCTCCAGGCGGCGGGCCATGGTGTTGTACAGCTTCACGGCGCCTCTCCCGCGGGTATGAAATCCAACCCCGCCGACTGAAGCCTGCCCTGAGCCTGCCTGCCGGTAGGCATGGCTTGCCGAATGGGTCGGCGGCTCCGAAAAGTGGAGCCGCGCAGTTTTCCGCCGAAGGCGGATCCGCCTCTGGCAGAAGTGCGCGGGAGGCAGGGATCTAGCTTCACGGCTACTCCTCGCCGGTGGGTGTGGAGGGCGGCCGAGCCCGGCTGGGCTGGGCCCGGCGCTTTTCCATTTGGGCCAGGCGGCGCTCTAGCTCAGCGATGCGGTCCTCCAGCCGCTGGATGATGTCCCACTCCGGGTCCGGCAGGCGGAGGACGGTATCGTCGCCGGGGTCGGCGTAGGCGACGATGTGGCCGGGCACTCCCACGACGGTGGCGTTCTCCGGGACGTTGGTGACCACTACGGAGCCGGCGCCGATCTTGGCGTTGTCACCGATGGTGACGGCGCCGATGACCTTGGCACCGGCCCCGACCACCACGTTGTTCGCCAGGGTCGGGTGCCGCTTGGCGCGACGGGTGCTGGTGCCGCCCAGCGTCACACCCTGGAACAGGTGGCAGTTATCGCCGATGACCGTGGTCTCGCCGATGACCACCCCCATGCCGTGGTCGATGAACAGCCCTTCGCCGATGCGGGCGCCGGGGTGGATCTCGATGCCGGTGAAGGCACGCCCGAGGTGGGAGATGAAGCGGGCGGGCAAACGCAGGCCGGCCTTGTGGAGGGTGTGGGCCAGGCGGTGGACCTGACGGGCGTGGAAGCCCGGGTAGGTCAGGATGACCTCCAGGGCGCTGGTAGCAGCGGGGTCGCGCTCCCGCGCCGCCTGGATGTCCCGTCTAATGCCTTCTAAAAGCCCCATCGGCCGTCTCCCCTTCTCTCGTGCCGGGCCGGCCTCCAGGTCAGTCCCGGCCGAAGCAAGTCCACACCCTGCCTACCGGTAGGTAGGCGCTACTGGCCCCGACTCGATGTCGGGGCCGCGGTACAGGCGCAGGCCAGGCGGCGCGGGCTCAGGCCCACGAGCAGGGACGACGGGTTCCCGGGCTCCATGTCATCCATTATACAGATTCAAGGAACAGGGTACAGGGAACAAGGAACAGGGAGCCGCTCATCCCGACCTGCCGGTCACCCCTCTCCCGCTTGCGGGAGAGGGGCCAGGGGTGAGGGGTCGGGCGGCCCGCTTAGCAGGGCCACGGCGATGGCGGCGATCCCTTCGCCGCGGCCCAGGGCGCCCATCCCCTCGCTGCTGCTGGCCTTGACGTTGACCCGCCCTGCGGCCACACCCAGAATGCCAGCGATTCCTTCTCGCATCTGTGCCATATGGGGGGTCAGCCGCGGCCGCTCGGCGATGACGGTGGCGTCCACGGACTCCACTGCCAGTCCCGCGTCCCTCACCTTGGCGGCCGCCTGTGCCAGTAATTCCAGGCTGCTGGCCCCTTCGTAGGCAGGGTCATCGGGCGGGAAATGCTGGCCGATGTCGCCCAGTCCGGCGGCGCCGAGCAGGGCATCGATGACCGCGTGCAGGAGGACGTCGGCGTCGCTGTGGCCGGCCAGGCCGGTCTCGCCTGGGAACTCCACCCCGCCCAGGACCAGCCTGCGCCCGGCCTGAAAGCGGTGGATGTCGTAGCCTACGCCGATGCGCATCAGACCACCTCCCAGCCGAAGGCCGGCGCCAGCCGCCGCATCTCCGCCTGGATGCCGCGCATCATCTTCACGTCAGCCTGCAGGCGCCTGGCGATGCCCTCGTCGCCTTCGTCCACCCGTCGCGCCGCGTAGAAGCCGGCGTCCGGCACCCAGTTGAGCACGGCCATGAACGGCAGCGCCTTACACTCTTCGTCCGAAAGTGGCGCCGCGGATTCGTAACCTTCGAGGAACGCGCGGCAGAACTCCTCCCGCAAAGTAGTGGAGCCGCGCTTCTCGCGCCCGAAGTTGAAGATGCCGCGCCCTAGGTCGAAGGTGCGTGGCCCGCGCGTCACGAAATCGAAGTCGAAGAGGCCGCGCATCTCGTCGCCGCAGAAGACCATGTTGCGGCCATGATAGTCACAGTGCAGCCAGGACTGCGGCAGCCTCGACAGCCGCTCCCGCGGCCACGCAGCCGCCGCCCGACCACGCCAGTGGCTGAAGAACGCTAGCTCCGACTCGCACTCCTGCCCGGTGAAGAGCTGCCTCAGGCGCTCGTCGTGCTCCTCCACCAGCACAGAGTTGCGCCACATGTGGCTCGATACTCGCGCCAGCATGTTTGAGAAGTCGACTTCGCCCGTCACGACCGGCACGGCCGGCCCGTCGTAAGCCGCCGTTACTGCGTGGAACTGGGCGAGGCGTCTGCCGGCCTCGCTCGCCTGGGCGAGGCTACTAAAATCGAACTCTTGGCCCTCGACGTACCTGAACAGGCTCCACGGCGTGCCCTCGACCGTGACGAAGCCCTCGCCCTGCCGGGTCCTCACTGCGGCGGCTGTCGGGAAGCCGCTCGCGAGCAGGTGCTCTTGAAACCGCAGCTGGAAGTCGACCCGACCCGGGTCGCGCACGCGCCGGTAGCCCCGCAGAAGGTATTGCTCGCCGGCGGCATCGGCGACGATCCAGTTGTCGTTGATGATCCCCGCCTCGTGCCGCCCGAGGGCGACCGGCGCGTCCAGCGGATAGCAGCGCAGCACGGCGGCGAGGTCTGACGTGGTCGACGCGTTCATCGGTCTGCCGCCCACAGCGCCTCGACCAGTCGCAGGTCTTCACGCGTGGTGACCTTGATGTTCCGCCTGTCGCCGGGGAAGAGCTTGACCGGCAGCCCCAACGCCTCCAGCATGGCTGCATCGTCGGTGAAGCCTGCCCTGAGCGCAGCCGAAGGGTCGGCGGTTACCTCGCGGTGGGCGCGCACCAGGAGGTCGTGGCGGAAGACCTGAGGGGTCTGTACGGCCCACAGCCGGCTGCGGTCCAGAGTGCGTACGACGAGCCCGTCGGGGCCGGCCTCCTTCACCGTGTCGGCCAGGGGCAGTGCGGGCGCGGCCGCACCAGTTTCACGCGCCGCTTCCAGCCCGCGCAGGATCAGGTCAGGAGTGACCAGCGGGCGGGCGCCGTCGTGGACAGCGACGAAGTCGCAAGGGCCGAGGCGCTCCAGACCCAGCCGCACGGAGTTCCGGCGGCGGGGACCGCCTTCGCAAATAGACGATACCTTGTGTAAACCGTGCTCCTGCACGAGCCGCCGTCCGCGGTCCAGATTGGCGGCCGACAGCACCAGCACGACGCGGTTGACGGCTGAGCACTCCTGGAACGCGGCCAGGGTCCAGGCCAGTAGGGGTCGTCCGTTCAGCGGCGCGAACAGCTTGTCGCTCCCAGCCATGCGGGTGCTGCTGCCGGCCGCGACGATGATGGCGCCGACCCCCACCCCTCCTTGCCCCGGGGAAGAAGGAAGAGGGTCGGAGGAAGGCCCCGCCTCTTTTTCCTTCTTCCTTCTTCCTGCTTCCTTCAACTACGCCCCCTTGGGCTGGGCGAAGATCATGCGTCCGGCCACCGTCTGCAGCACCCGCGTGACGATGACGTCCAGTTGTTCGTTCAGGAAGCGGCGTCCTCCCTCAACGACCACCATAGTGCCGTCGTCCAGGAAGCCCACGCCCTGCCCCATCTCCTTGCCCTCCTGGATAATGCGCACCGCCATCTCCTCGCCCGGCAGGATAACGACTTTGACGGCGTTGGCCAGGCCGTTAACGTTGAGCACGTGGAGGTTCTCCAGTTCCGCGATGCGGTTAAGGTTGAAGTCGTTGGTTAGAATGGGCGCGTTGAGCTTCTTGCATAGGCGGATGAGCTTGCCGTCCACGTCGCGCGCGTCCACGAAGTCGTCCTCGGCGATGCGGATGGGGATCGGCGCCTCCTTCTGGAGCCGTGAGAGGATGTCCAGGCCGCGGCGGCCGCGGTTGCGCCTCAGATTGTCCGGCGAGTCGGCGATGTAGCGGAGCTCGTCCAGGACGAAGCGGGGGATCACCAGCGTGCCCTGGAGGAAGCCCGTGACGGCCACGTCGGCGATGCGGCCGTCGATGATGGCGCTGGTGTCCACCACGATCTCGCGGCCGTAGGCGCCGCCCTTACTGGTACCCGGCAGGAAGCGGTCGAGGAAGGAGGCGAACTCCTCCTCGCGGCCGACCATGATGGCCACACCCAGGATGCCGAGGGTGACGCTGACCACGAAGGGGACGATGAGGCCGCCGATTCCGGGCAGGGTGAACAGGGCGGGCGAAAGGAGGGCGCCCACCAGCAGACCGGCCAGGAGACCGGCGGTGCCCAGGATGAGCTGGGTGGGCTGGATGGCCTTGGCCCACTCCTGGAACTTACCCAGCAGCGGCAAAAGGATCAGGGGCGTGGCCAGGGCGCCGAACACGGTGAATCCCACGGGTGTCAGCGTCCAGAATAGGATTCGCACCAGCCCCTGCTCTCCCTTAGCCAGTTCCGCCGCGGAGCGCAGGCCCAGGTAACCGAAGAAGAGGGCCCCGACGATGCGGGTGACGATCGTCAGGCCTCGCGTCATCAAGGGATTGTTCCTCCTCCTCCCCGCCACAAGATTAATCTATTCCCAGGTCATGCACCAATGTAACGCGGTCCCTCATCGGGTCAGGAGAGATATGTCAACATAGCCGCGCCCAGCCCGCCGATGCCAGCCAGGTAGATATCCTTGATGACCTTGCCGCTGAGCACCGCCGCGAAGAACCGGCCCACGGGCATCTGAACGGCCCCCGCCGCTAGGCCGGCGATGTCGAACAAGGGGTTGGGTACCACGGACATGAGGAACATGGTGATAACGCCGTGGCGCTCCATCCAGCCGTGGATGCGACGGTACTCGGGGCGGTTCTCGACGATGATCCTGCCGCCGTAGCCGGCGGCGTAGCCGGTGAACTCGCCGATCGCCTCCGCCAGGCCGGCCACCAGGCCCACCAGGAGGAAGGCCGGGATGCCCAAGAAGCCGCCCAACAGAGCGCCGCCGCCGAAGACGCTGGCGGCTGCCGGCGACGGCATCATGATGGAGGCGGCGCCGACGAGGTTGATAACGAACAGGCCGGCATAGCCGTAGGTCTTCAGCTTGCTGATATCGGCGCCGAAGTAGAAGAAGACGAGGGCGAAGGCCGTTGTCAGAAGGGCGACGAACAGGAGGAGGGTGTACTCCAGCCGCCAGCCGAAGCGCCGGCTCTGGTTGCCGGCGTTCTCGTCCTCCGTCAGCCTCATGACCTTGGTGCTTTCCGTTATCGCCATCTCCGCCACGCAAAAGAGGCGAGAGGCCTGCCTCTCGCCCCTGCTTAAGGTTCGAATTGAGCCTCTCCTTCTTACGCCTGCGAGGTTAGCTGACGGGTTCGGCGGGAAGGAGTTCCGCCTAGTCGCGCGGGGCGACACTGACCCCAATCTCTGGTTCCCCCGCCCCCGATGCGCCATCGGGGCTCGGCGCCTCTATTCGCTTTTGCCTGCAAGCTAGCAGGATGCCCTGTCTATGTCAACGCGTCGGCGCTATCAAAAGTTATGCCCGCTACCCACGAATGGGTTAGAATGATAGCCGAAGGGCGGGCGACCGCCCTGCTTTTTGTTTGCGGCGGGCCAGGAGGTGATGGCGGCGTGAAGTATAAACCCGCTCCCATGGCGGACGCCTGCCGCAGAACGCCGGAACCCAGCCTGGGCGTAGACAGGACCTACAGGTGGACGGCGCGCTATAACCGCAACCTGGCGCCGGCCATAGCGTCTCTGCTGGCAACGGCGCTGGCCCTGCTTGCCGCGGCCTGCGGCGGCGATGGGAACGGCAGTCCCAGCGCCACCGCCACGGCGCCCCCGGCGACGGGCCAGGGCAGCCAGCATGTCCTGGGCTCGGTGATGGCGCCCCTCAACCTGGTGGAGTACGCGGACTTCCAGTGACCGTTCTGCGTGATGTTCGCGCGTGGCGCGGAACCGCAACTAATACAGGAGTACGTGAATCCGGGAAAGGTGCGCTATGTGTTCAGGCACTTCCCCTTCCTGGGGGAGGAATCGTATTGGACCGCCGAGGCGTCGGAGTGCGCCGGCGAGCAGGGGAAGTTCTGGGAGTTCCACGATCTGCTGTTCTCCAAATGGCAGGGAGAGGGAAAAGGTACTTTTCTGCCGGATAAGCTGAAGGGTTACGCCCAGGAGATGGGGCTACAGGCCCAGGCCTTCGCGGCCTGCCTGGACTCCCGCCGCTACCAGTCGACGGTGCTGGCCGATGTGAGCGGGGGCCAGGCGGCGGGTGTCAAGTATACGCCGACCCTCTTCCTGAACGGCGAGCAGATGAGTGCCCCCAGGGACTACGCCGAGCTGAAGCAGATCATCGAAGCGAAGCTGGCCTCCCCCTAGGAGCGAGTCTTCCCCCAAACCCCTCGCTGGGGGGGTTGCCCTCGGGGTTGCGCTGGCTGCCCGAAATGCGCGTGGAGGCCAGCCCGGAGACGGTGGGCTCGCCGGAGGCGCTCTAGAGGTGGGCAATTTCTCCAAAATTCCCGGCGCCGGGGCTTGACATGGGGTGCCTGAATGAAGCATCATTCATGCAAATGAATGGTGCCTCATTCACATGAACAGACATTCACGATAGGAACTACCGAGCCCAGCATGAGCAGAGTCACCGAGGCCCATGTGGAGGCCCGACGCGATCAGATCGTCAACGCCGCCTGGGCCTGCTTCGCCCGCAAGGGGTACCACCAGACGACCATGCAGGACATCGCCACGGAGGCCGGCCTCAGCGCCGGCGCCATCTACCGCTACTACCCCAGCAAGGAGGCGGTGCTTAAGGCGATCAACGACCGCAGCCAGGAGATGAGCCGGGCGCTGGTACAGTGGGCCCGCTCCCAGACGGAAGGGCCCATGGGGGTCCTGGAGGTCATCGGCCAGGCCATGTACTCCATTTTCAACGATCCGATGTTCGACACCGCCACGCGGGTGAACATCGAAATCTGGCCGGAGCTCATCCGCAATGAGGAGCTGCGTCAAGCCTTTCGCAAGGAGCTGACCTTCTGGCGGACGGTGGTCAGCCAGCTCCTGAGAGAAGCCCAGGAGCGGGGCGAGGTGAGGGCGGGGGTAGACCCAGAGGCCGTATCCATCCTCCTGATTTGCGCCTGGGAGGGGCTGCGCCACTACAGGCTGGTCGATCGGGAGAACTTCTCAATTGAGCCGCAGTTGGAGGCGATACTGGCTCTGCTCTCCGTGGATATGAAGATTGAGACCGATAAGTTCGCGCAGTTCGTGGCGAGCCGGGGGCCGTCCCTGGGATTGCCCCTGACGATGGGGCGGGCGCAGGACCGCAGCCCCGAGAAGGAGGAGGCAGATGGACCCGCACTCTCTTGAAGAGCTGGCCCGGACCATCACAAAAGAACGCGAGGAGGAGGCCCGCCGGACGCTCCGCCGCGCGCAGGCGCGCCCCGAACCTGGGGAACCACTGCGCTCCAGGCTGGCCCGCGCCCTGTTCCGCCTGGCGCTGCGGCTGGATGCAACCGTCAACGGCGGCATGACGTCCGCTCCAGCATTGAACGACCAGCGAAAATCGTCCCGAGTGTGATCTACGTCACAGTTTTCCTTGCAGACCGCTGCTAAAAGGGGAATGGGTCGCAGTGACCTGGATCACAAAAAGGCTCATAAACACTCTCTTCGATACGAAGGGCAGTACCGACAGGAAGCGCAGGATGGCCAGTCTAGCTCCGGCAAGTCGATCGAGGCAGGCTCCTCCCGTGGGAGGCCCTGAGCAGGCTCCCGTTCTCAGCGTGGAGGGCCTCACCAAGCGCTACAACGGCCTCACCGCCGTGGACGGCATCTCCTTCGACGTGCGATCCGGCGAGACCTTCGGCATGCTGGGGCCCAACGGCGCCGGCAAGACCACCACCCTGGAGATGATCGAAGGGCTGCGCAGACCGGACGCCGGCCGCATCACCCTTCTGGGCCGGGACGCCGTGGCGCAGCGGCGGCGTGTGCAGGAGCGCATCGGGGTGCAGCTCCAGTCGCAGGCGTTGTGGCCGGAGCTGACGGTGGAAGAGACGCTGCGGGTGTTCGGGGCGCTGTTCCGCCGCAGGGGTGCGCCCATCCCCGAGCTGCTGGACCGCTTCTCGCTCACGGACAAACGGCGGTCCCTGGTGAAAGGGCTGTCCGGAGGGCAGAAGCAGCGGCTTTCGGTGGCCACGGCCCTGGTCAACGACCCGGAGGTGGTGTTCCTGGACGAGCCCACGACCGGCCTCGACCCGCAGGCGCGGCACAGCTTCTGGGACCTCATCCGCGACATGCGCCGGGAGGGGAAGACCGTCATCGTCACCACCCACTACATGGAGGAGGCGGAGGCGCTGTGCGACCGGGTGGCGATCATGGACCACGGCCGCATCATCGCCCTCGATGCGCCCCGCGCCCTGGTGCGCAGCCTGGCGTCGGAGAGCACGATCGAGTTCGGGTTCCCGGAGACGGCGGAGCGGGAGGCGCTGGCCGGTTTGCCGGGGGTGCGGGAGATTCGCAAGGAGAACGGCAGCGTCCTTCTCTTCACGAA
>Ga0105164_10000652_pt1 | contig 23588 bp, 22 predicted proteins | sample VDWuncwatermetaG_FD_89674 | JGI IMG/M metagenome (GOLD analysis project Ga0105164, IMG submission 89674) | Wastewater microbial communities from Netherlands to study Microbial Dark Matter (Phase II) - VDW unchlorinated drinking water | ecosystem: Environmental > Aquatic > Freshwater > Drinking...
CAGGCATCGTCAGTTAAAAGGGTCCCCGCCAATATCGGCAATACCGAATTCTTTGCCCCGGAAATCACTACTTCCCCTTTTAAAGCAATCTGACCTTCAATATTTAATTTATCCATCTCTCCTCACTTAAATTATCTTAGCCACTACTACTCTATCAATATTATTATAATCTTTAGCCACTTCAATTATCTCAAAATTTTTCGAATTTTGAAAAATATTTTCGATTTTCTTTAGTTGGCCAAAACCGATTTCTAAAACTAAGAGTCCGTTTTCTTTTAGATATCTGCCGGCAAGGCTTCCGAGGCGGCGATAAAAATCTAAACCATCTTTTCCGCCATCCAAGGCAATGCGCGGTTCATGAGCGATTTCAGGCTGCAGCGTATCAATCTCTTCACTAGCGATGTAAGGAGGATTACTGATTATAAAATCGTACCGCGTACCGCGTACCGTATACGAAGAAAATAAATCTGATTTATAAAATTTAATCCTTTCGCTTACCTGATTCATTACTGCATTTTCTTTAGCAACCTCCAACGCCGTTTCTGATACATCTATGGCATTTATCTCTATACCGTGTAAAAGTTTTGCCAAGGAAACAGCGATACATCCTGACCCTGTGCCTAGTTCTAAAATCCTTAAACTTTTTAGTTTTGAGTTTTGAGTTTTGAGTTTTTTTATTACAGTTTCTACCAGTACTTCCGTCTCCGGACGCGGAATTAATACGCCCGGTCGCACCTTAAATTCTAGCCCCATAAATTCTGTTTTACCTAAAATATACTGTACCGGCTCGCCCTGAATTCTTCTTTTTAAAACTGAAGCAATAAATTTTCTGACCTTCTCATCTAAAGTTAAAGCACGATTACTGTATAAAGACATCCTATCGCAATTTAATACCTGAGAGAATAAAATTTCAGCTTCTGTCATCTATTCTTTTCCTGCAATTCCTGCGCTGCTTTAATCAAAGCTTCGGAAAGCTCTTCAAGCTGCCCCTCTAAAATTGCTTCCAGCCTGTGTGAGGTAAAGTTAATCCGGTGATCGGTGACTCTGCGATCGGGAAAATTATAGGTGCGGATTTTCTCGCTCCTATCGCCGGTGCCGATCTGTGCTTTTCTCTCCCGGGAAACTTTTTTTAATTCTTCCTGCTGTCTTACATCCAAAATCCGCGCGCGTAGGATACGCATCGCCTTAGTTTTATTTTTTATCTGAGAGCGTTCATCCTGACAAGCAACTACGGTGCCAGTAGGAATATGTGTTATGCGCACTGCGGAATCAGTTTTTTGCATATGCTGCCCGCCGGGGCCGCTGGAACGATAGGTATCAATACGCAGGTCTTTCGCGTCAATTATTAAATCAACTTCCTCAGGTTCCACAAATACAGCTACCGTTGCAGTAGAAGTATGGATCCTGCCCTGTCCTTCGGTAACTGGAACACGCTGCACACGATGTACCCCGCTTTCAAACTTTAATCTTTTAAAGGCATCTTTACCTTTTACGCTGAAAGAAACGTCTTTAAAACCACCGGACTCATTCTCACTGGCTGACATCAATTCTACCTGCCAGCCCTTGTTCGCGGCATACTTATTGTACATACGATAAAGATCTGCGGCAAAAAGCCCTGCTTCATCGCCACCGGTCCCCTGCCGGATTTCCACAATGATATCTTTTCCTATATCCTTATCTTCTCCGGCAAGTAGTCTTTTTAGCTGTTCTTCAAGGCTGGCCTTTTTGATTCTTAATTCCTCAAGCTCTTTGCTGGCTAATTCCAGAAACTCTTTATCATGCTTCTCCTGCAAAACCGTTTCCAAATCTTTTGCCTCGGCAATTGTGCGCTTATATTCGCGAAATAATATCACCTGGTCTTTTGCTCCGGAGAGTTCTTTGACATAACGATTATAGAGCTCTTTATTGGAAAGGACATCCGGAGAACCCAAGAGCCCTTCCAGCTCCTGGTAACGTTGTTCTATTTTTTCCAGTTGCTCAAACATTTTTTAGGCGGCTTTTTTGCCGTATTTCTTCATAAACTTATCCACACGCCCTGCAGAATCAACGAATTTCTGCTTACCGGTAAAAAACGGATGACACGCGGAACAAACTTCTACTCTGATGTTTGGCTTAGTGGAGCGCGTATGAATAGTGTTACCACAGGCACAAACAATTACACAATCCTGATACTTAGGATGAATCTTTTCTTTCATTTTGACCCTCCTATTATTGATTCATGCTGTTTAAAAAATCTTCGTTGTTCTTGGTTTTTGCTAATTTCTCAATTAACAGTTCCATTGCCTCAACATTACTTAATTCATTTAAGACCTTGCGTAAAATCCAGGCCTTTTGCAGAATCTCCTGCTTTAAGAGCAGCTCTTCGTGCCTGGTGTTAGAGCGCTTGATATCAATTGCCGGATAGATGCGCCGCTGGAAGAGATTCCTGTCCAATTGTAATTCCATATTGCCGGTACCTTTAAATTCTTCAAAAATAACTTCATCCATCCTGCTGCCGGTATCTACTAATGCCGTAGCAATGATGGTTAAACTGCCGCCTTCTTCAATTGCGCGCGCTGCGCCAAAAAAGCGCTTCGGTTTTTGCAAAGCATTCGAATCAATACCGCCGGATAAAACCTTGCCACTATGCGGAACAACTGAGTTGTAGGCCCTGGCTAATCGGGTCATACTATCAAGCAAAACTACTACATCGCGTTTATGCTCTACCAGCCTTTTAGCCTTTTCCAAAACAATTTCCGCAACCTGCACGTGCCTTTCAGGCGGCTCATCAAATGTCGAAGAGATTACTTCCCCCTTGACGTTTCTTTGCATATCCGTGACTTCTTCGGGGCGCTCATCAATCAAAAGTACGATAAGAATTACATCCGGCTGGTTATGCATGATTGCATTGGCGATTTTCTGTAAGAGCACGGTCTTACCGCTATATGGCTGTGCCACAATTAAGCCACGCTGCCCCTTACCGATAGGAGTAAGCAGATCCATAATGCGCATGGAAATATCCTGATTACCCTCCATGACAAAATGCTCATGGGGATACACAGGAGTAAGATTATCAAAAAGCACTTTTTCCTTTGCATCCTCGGGATTTTCAAAATTGACTGCCTGTACTTTTAATAAAGCAAAATATTTTTCTCCTTCTTTGGGCGGGCGGATCTCGCCGCTTACGGTATCCCCTGTCCTTAAATCAAATTTCCTGATCTGGGAGGGCGAAATATAAATATCATCCGGACAAGGCAGATAATTATAATTAGGCGAACGCAAAAAACCAAACCCTTCCGGCAATATCTCCAAAACGCCTTCGCCAAACATTAACCCTTCTTTCTCCGCCTGTGCCTGAAGGATCTTAAAAATCAGATCCTGTTTTTTGACACCGCTAAAACCATTGACATTAAGTTCCTTGGCGAGCTTATTTAATTCCGTAATTTTCATTTCTTTTAATTTACCAATATCTAATTTTTCCACAACAACCTCCTGATTTTTCCTGCCTGTTTTATAGTTTCCTTATGTGTACTACTGTTATCTATTACAAAATCCGCCATGCGGACATTACGAGAGAGAGGCAGCTGCATTTTTATTCTTTTTAAAATATCTGCCTCGCTAAGAGAAAACTTTTTCTTAATTCTTTTTAACTGTTGCTTGCGTGTAATTTTAACAACGATTATCTTATCAACGATTCTTCCTAACCCTGATTCAATCAAAAGTGGCACATCCAGAATGACCGCCTTTGCCTTGGATAATCTGATCTGCTGCTTTATCATCCGGATTACCTGCGGATGAATAATCTGATTTAATTTCTTTAAGCGTTTTTTATCTTTAAAGACGATTGTGGCAATTTTTTTACGGTCAATGCGCTGACCTCTAGTAAAAACTTTGCTTCCAAAGATACGCCTAATTTGCCGGTAAATTTTTGTCCCGGGATTAAGCAGGCTATGTGCTATCTTGTCCGCATCGATTACCTCTGCGCCATAAGACCTAAAATATTTGGCAACCGTGCTCTTGCCGCTTCCGAAAGAACCGGTGAGGCCGATAATTATTTTCTTTTTTCGCTTAGGGGCCATTCTTAGTACGTTATTTCCTTCGGCAACAGGCAGCTTTTTCACTACAGCCACTAGAGATTGCACTTTTTTTAGCTCTTGCATAAAGGTCGAGGTATTTCTTTGCCGATTCTCCCCAGGAAAAATCTCCTTTAATCGCTTTATTCAGCAATGCCGGCCATTTAGTTTTATTATGAAACGTCTTGACTGCTTCTGCGATTATTTTAATAAGGGCATCTTTGCTATAACGGTCAAAAATAAAACCGTTATCCGAACTTACGGTATCTGCCAGTCCTCCGGTTTTAAAAACTAAAGGGACCGTAGCATATCTTAAACTGATCAACTGCCCTAAACCACAAGGCTCGTATTTTGAAGGCATAAGAAATAGGTCTGAACCGGCATAAATTTTATGCGCCAGAGGATCATCAAACTTTAAATGTAAAGAAATTACCCTGGGATGCTTCTTCACCATTTCTTCCATAATCTCGTGGTATTTTATATCTCCCGTGCCTAAGATCACCATCTGCAGATCCATGCTACAGATCGTATCAATGCCTTCAGCTAAAATATCAAAACCTTTTTGCTCAGCTAACCTCGAGACAACGCCAAACAAGGGTACATCTTCTCTTACCGGCAGCTTGCAAAACGACTGCAGGTCTTTTTTATCTTTGGATTTACCTGCTAAGTTACGTGCGGAAAAATTTCCCGCGATAAATTTATCGGTTTCCGGATTCCAGATCGTATAATCCAAACCGTTCAAAATACCAAACACCGAATTACGGCGCTTGTTAAGAACTCCTTCTAAGCCAAAGCCAAATTCTTTAGTTTGGATCTCTTTACTGTAAGTAGGGCTTACCGTATTGATGATATCGGCAAAAAGCATACCTCCCTTAAGGATATTAACCTTGCCGTAAAATTCTAAACCTTCCATACCAAAGAGGCTCCAGTCAAGCCCAAGCTTTGGGAACTCCTCTTTAGGAAAGAGCCCTTGGTAACCAATATTATGGATGGTAAGAATGCTTCTGGTATTCTTAAAAAAACTATCCTGGGCATAAAGTGTTTTTAAATAAACCGGGATCAAACACGCCTGCCAATCATGCACATGAATGATGTCAGCCTTAAAGTTTATCTCTTTTAATAATTCCAGCGTTCTTCTTGAATAATAAGAAAATCTATCTAAATTATCCGGGTAATCTCCGGTTTTATCGCCGTAGAGGCTCTCGCGGTTAAAATAAATTTCTTTCTCTATAAAATATACCTTGATATTTTTGCCTAATGTTGAACAGGAAATATCATTTTTTAATCTTTTTAAATTAAACTTTTTCTCGTCAACCGCTTTATATTTAGGCATCACAATAATAATTTCCTGCCCCTCTTTTTCCAATGCCAAAGGTAAAGCGCCTGCTACATCTGCTAACCCGCCGGTTTTTGCGAAAGGAACCACCTCTGATGCGCACATTACTATTTTCATCTTTCTTCCCCTCCAAGTTAGGTTAAAGGCTCCATATCTAACCAATTTTTCCCTTTTTTAACACTGGCCCTGATTGGTACATCCAATTTCAAAACATTCTCCATTTTATCTTTAATTAAATCCCCGGACTCTCTTAATTCATCTGGAGGAATTTCAAAAACTAATTCATCATGGATCTGAATCAGCATTTTAGTTTTTAATTTACGCTCTATTATCTGCCGCTGAATATGCACCATTGCTAATTTAATCAAGTCACTGGCAGAACCCTGGATAGGGGTATTCACTGCCTGGCGCTGGGCGAGCTGCCGGATGGCTTGATTTTTGTTATTAATTTCCGGCAGGTACCTTCTGCGCTCTAATATCGTTGTCACAAAACCGGTTTCTTCTACTTTTTTAATCTGCTGCTCAATATACGCTTTTACTCCGGGATACCTTAAAAAATAAGCATCAATGAAATGCTGGGCCTCGTCAACCGGAATATTTAAATCCCGCGACAGCCCATAAGCAGATAGGCCATAGACGATGCCGAAATTGATCCTTTTCGCGACTTCACGCATGGGATCTTCGACATCTTTTTCATCAAGGCCATAAATCAAGGCAGCGGTAATCTTATGAATATCCTTGCCTTCTCTAAAAGAAGAGGTTAATTTTTCATCTCCGGAAAGATGCGCTAAGATCCTGAGCTCAATTTGCGAATAATCGTAAGATAAAAGAAAGTTTTCTTTCTGAGAAACTATGATTGCCCGCCGGATCTTACTGCCAATATCGGTCTTCACCGGAATATTCTGTAAATTCGGATTTGTTGAACTTAACCTCCCGGTTTCCGTAGTAGTCTGGTTAAAAGAAGTATGAATCTTACCGCTATCTTGGTCGATTAACTGCGGTAAAGCATCCACATAAGTAGTTTTTAATTTCATCAGTTGCCGGTATTCCAAGATTAATGCCGGCAGTTCATGTTTAGCGGCTAATTTCCTTAATACCTCTTCATCAGTAGAGGGCCCGGTTTTACTGCGCCTTACGACCGGTAATTTTAATTTCTCAAAGAGGATCTCCCTTAATTGTTTCGGGGAATTAATGTTAAATTCGCTGCCGCTTAAAGCATAAATTTCTTTAATTAATTCTCCCAGCCTCTTTTCCAGTTCTGCAGAAAGTTCCTTTAAAACCTTTAGATCAAGTTTTATGCCATTAATTTCCATTTCCGCTAATACTTCTGCTAATGGCATCTCAAGGTCATAAAAAAGTTTTAATAGCTCTTTACTTTTTAACTCTTTTTCTAGCTGCGGCTTTAATTTTACCACCAGATCAATTGCCCTGCTAGGGCCTAAGGTTTGCCGGTTTACTCCCTCTTTGAAATAATTCCAGGCCAGGTCCGCTAAATCAAAACCACTGCCAGAGGAATTGATCAAATAGGCGGCAATCATTGTGTCAAAATATAGGCCTGCCAATTGGAGGCCCGATTTCGCTAAGGAAACTTTGATTTTTTTTAAATCATGCCCGACTTTCTTGATCCCCTGATCAGCAAGCACTTGCCTTATATGCGCGCCCAAGCTTTCTAGCTTAAACAATTTCTTTCCGGAAAAAAATATCAGGTCATCTTGAGTATAACCGAAAATAAATAACTCGTTGCTATCTTTAAGGATCTCCTTTAATTCACTGTCTTTAATTTTTTCTACCTGCGTCTTAATCTCCGGTTCATTCTCAAGAGGAAGACTCTTTAAGAACGATTTAAATTCTAGATATTTAAAGATCCCAAAAAGTTCCTGGTAGTTTGGAGGCCCAAGCTTGATTTTTTCCAAATTTAGCTCTACACCGGCATCTTTATCCAATATTGCCAGCTCTTTACTTAATTTGATCTTCTCCTTATTTTCCTCGACAATCTTTCTTAATCTTTCTTGTTTAATGTTTTCAACATTCTTCAATAAATTCTCCACTGACCCAAATTGCTGAATCAGGCTGACTGCGGTTTTTTCTCCTATGCCTTTAGCTCCGGGAATATTATCAATTGTGTCACCCATAAGGCCAATAACATCAGGAATTTGGCCGGCAGTAATGCCAAAACGCTCCAAAATCTTTTCTTCATCGTAAAGTGTTGCTTCATTCTTATAGGGGCTAAAAACAAGCGTATTATCATTTACCAACTGTAACATATCTTTATCAGAGCTAATAATCGTAACCGCAAGGCCCTCCTGGCGTGCTTTTCGAGAAAGTGTAGCAATCACATCATCTGCCTCAAAACCTTCTTTTTCCAAAATTTCAATCCCGTAGGCAGCAATAATTTTTTTGATCAAAGGAATCTGACTGGCTAACCCATCAGGCATCGGCGGACGCTGTATTTTATATTCCGCGTACTTTTTCTGCCGGAAGGTTTCCCTGGAAACATCAAAACAAGCCGCCAGATATTGCGGATCTTGTTCTTTTAAAATTTTATTCAGCATATTCACGAAACCGTAAATCGCATTCGTGCCTTGCCCGAAAGAAGTACTTAAGCCCGAAACCGCGAAGAATGCCCGGTAGCAAAATGCAGTAGCATCAATTAAATATATCCTTTTTTCCTTCATTGATTAGTTCATTGAAAATATTTTGGTAGGAACGATCAACAATGTGGTCTCTTATCTTGACAACAACCTTGTCTGCATTTTATCAACAAACTCGCTGATCCTGAGGTTATCAGGGTCTAGTTGCATCGCATCCAGGGCTTGCCTATAAGCTCCAAGCGTATCCCCAGTTTGATAATGTTTTTTTGCTCTTTCCAGATATATATTGGCTGCGGCCTTATCATCTTCACGCATCAGGGCCTTTTGATCGGAAATTTTTACTGCCAAATCAGCAACTTCCCGTTCTCCGATCGCCGCGAGCTCTTCTTTTTTCTCTCCAGTAGCAATCTTGATATCATCGAGGCGCTTTTTGGCCCTCTCTGTCCAAGAGTCATCGGGTAAACCTAATTCCGCTCTTTTTTCCCAAAAAAAGGCTGCTTTCTTTAAGTCGCGCCGGGTTTCATATAATAACGCCAAATTCGAATAAGCGCTCAAAAATCCCGGATCAGCGCCGATACATCTTAAATAATATTCTTCGGCTGAATCAGGGTCTCCTTCTGCTTCGGAAATAATGCCTAAATCATTATAAGGCACGGCATAAAGCGGATCGGCTACGATAGCCCTCTGATAAAAAGTTTTAGCACCCTCCAAATCATCCGCATTCTGTAAAACAATACCCTGCTGACGATAATCCCTGGACATCTTTTGCAATTCACCTAATTGATCAACGCCCTTTGGATTTTTTTTCGCTTTGGTAATCTTAGAAGATGACTGGGCTAAAGCGGCATCATGCTGTATAAGAACAAAAGATATAACTAAAAAAAATACTGCAATTGTAATTAGCTTTAGGCTATTTTTAAAGGAGGGATAAAGCATTGATATACTTAATTATACCTTCTAAATTTATCCGGTCAAGAGAAAAATGCCGCAGAAAACGGCATACCGTCCAATCCGCCCAAAGGGCGCACTTTGCCATCCAATAGGCAAAGGTGCGATATGGACGGGTATTATGCTTACTATATCAAAGGATCCATCTTTAATACTGGATGATTAGCCTTCTCTAAGAATGCCAGCAGTTCTTCAGATGTCGAAGCCACGGATTCATCGGCGATTTTTTCGATTAAGTTAGGCTCGCCTATTTCCTGACAACGTTGCTTTAATTTATCCGCCAAAAGCTCCTTTAGCTCCTTTGGCATCCAAACTAACCGTTTGAGCCCCCCTTCGGCAAAAATGAATTTTTTACTCACCAGGTACAATTTACCCACCCCAAGAAATCCCGGAGTCTGGACCCCGCCTCCCACCGAACCGGCTAAAGTCGTAAAGGTCATCCCGCAAGGGGTCATCCCTGAATAATCGCGGTGTACAATCATCACACCATTTACTTCCGGGATAATCGCCAGAATACATTCAAAACAACCACAGGAAGACTGCGGAGAATCCATTAAAGAATACATGCTCACCTTTGGAATAGTTTTATTGGACCTTAAGTTCACAAATTCATTTACGCTTGCCCATTGCCCTAATTTTTGGTCGAGGGCTTGCCCTTTTGCAATCGGCTGATTCGGCCCGGTAGGTGTAATCTCATAAGACGCCTTACCATCTAACCAGGAATAAGCCCCGCAGAGCCCAAGGCGCTCCGGAGTAATGATACAGACGTGATTAGGCGCAAAAGACTGGCATAACAAACAGGAATAAAAAGTATCTACGTTTTCGTCGGTCATCGTACCGATGCGCTCGTCACGTTCCTGGAAAGCTTTCATAGCACCAGCGAGTAATTTGTCCACATCCGCTTGTTTAGTATAAAGTTTTACCTGCACCTTATCGACAATGGCACTATATTCCTGATGCAACATCGCATGCAGGATTACTCCGATATGCTTTAGCCTAAACCCCTTCGCAAAGGCATCCTGTGAAATCCTTACCCAATTCATATCTCTTTGTCCGACGTGCATCAGGCCCATGGCGTAATTTACAAAACGATGGATTTGCCGCTCTAAAATCGGTTCAAAATCCTTCTGCATTTTGCGCCCAAATACCTCAACGATAATTGCCAAGGCCAAGGATTTGCTGCCTTTTTCTAATTGGTCTATATCAGGGCCGATCAATTCTATCCTTTTATCCTCTACTTCTTCTGATTTTTTAGTGGTTAAATACTCGAATGCCATGCTTGCCTTACCGCCAAACTCAACATGCAACTGCTCTCTTCTTACACGTTCGCCTTCAAAAGCCGCGGCATAAGAAACCGGTATAGGAACTGAAGAAACCTTTACCTTTACACCCCTGACCTCAATACAACGCGACACGATCTTTCTATGGTCTAACTCCTTTACTAATGCTTCGTAGGTAGTAATGCCCGATGGCCTTATCTCCGGTATATCTGTATCCGCGATAATAGGAAAACCCATATTTATCGCCCCGGCTCCAGTTGCGTATTTTATATCGTCAAGCTCTCCTAAAACTAAACCAAAAGCAAACACGCGTTCCTTAGTATATAAAAGGCATTTTTCTGCCTGACCCGGTTTAAGCCCTCCAAAGGTAAGTGCCGAACGTATTGCCCAATTTAAAGCATATATCCCGGAAATTGTATCGCGGCCGTAAGGAACAATATAATTATCCCAACCCATCTGCACATTTTCTTCCAACAACTGGTCTATAATAGAGCGGCCTTTAACGTTTGAACCAACAAATACTAAAATATTCCTCTCTTGCAGTTCGCGCACGATCTCAACAGCTGTTTTGTTATCCGGGGCAGCCCCTAAGATCGCGGCAAAACCCGGCATACGCCCATCTACGAGCTGAATCCCCAAGGAACGCATAATCGTATCCGTAAAAAAACCATTGCAATCTTTTTGCGGCTCTTGTCCATAAAGATAGCGCAGCGCAACAATTATTTCCTCGCAGAATAATGTCGACATCCCAGCATTTAAAGTATCTCCTAAGTAAGGAAGCCATACCTTATCCGAAGGTAATTTAGGTAACAAGGACTTTGCGTGCTCTAAAATAGGCAATAGATCATTTAAGGTCTCAACCTTTGCTCCAAGAAGGGCATTTGCCATCGGCAAGTAAAATGCTGTTTCAGGAAAGCCTATTTTTTCAGCAGGCCCTTTTTCTTTAATTGCCTTATTTAAAAAATCCGACGCCTGCTTGAAAATATCCTGTGCCCCTCGTATAGCTGCAAGTGCAACAATCTTAGACATACAACCGCTCCTTTTCTTTGACTAAATCAATAATATCCGGAAATCCAAAATTTTCTTGAAGCAACTTGTCTTTTATAGAAGATACCTCTATTTTCTCCCTAATTAATCTTAAAAATACCCCGCCTGACTTTATATCCCCTGCCAATATTACGCCTACAAGGAGATTGTTTTTTAGGATTAATTTTTTGTAAACACCCGCTTTTGTGTCCTCTAGTTTCAATTCGGAAAAACCATTCTCCTTATCTTTGATCTTATGCCTGCCAAGAGATATTACCGGAAGGCCAAAAAACTCTATAGAATTAATAGCTACAGAGCCTTCATAGCCAAAATTAGCACCCGCCATATTTGCGCCTGCGATCCTGCCCTGTTCAACTGCAATCGGCCAAAGTGCATTCAGAGAAAGCGCGCCAAGGGTTAAGTCGAAACTCTCGCAGACGTCACCGGCAGTATAAATATTGGGCATGTTGGTCTGCAAAAGATTATTCGCAATTATACCCTGATTAAATTTTATTTCAGTCTCTTTAATTAAATCTATATTCGGCGATACACCTTTACCTACAATAATCAAAGAACAACCAAGGGCCTTACCAGAATCCAGTTTTACCGCCTTGATATCTCCGTTACCAATAACCTCAGTAACGTCCTGGCCAAAGATTAAATCGATTGCCTGCTCTTGTAATTTCTTTGCTACTAAACTTGCTGCCTCAAAATCTAAGATTTGGGATAAAACCTGGTTGGACTTAATAATCACCTTTACATCTATATCTCTCTTTTTTAAAGCATAAGCAGCTTTGAGCCCTACGAGACCACCGCCCACAACACAAGCAGCCTTTGTTATTGGCAATAAGCCGCCGATCTCTTTTGCGTCTTTTATAGTGCGAAAACCGAATACGCCTTGTTTCTTAATCCCCGGGATTTCGGGGAATTTGGGGTGAGCACCGGTAGCAATTAACAAAGCATCAAAATTCAAGATACTCTTATCCTCGCAGATAATGCGATTCTTCTTATGATCAATCCGGCTGACTTTTTTATTCAAGAGAAGCTCTATATTATTTTCTTTATAGAAGCTTTCCGGCCGGTAAAAAAGATTACCCTCTTTTATTTCTCCGGACAAATAATAAGAGATCAGGCACCGGCAGTAGGTGGCATAATCCTCATCTGAGATAACGATGATTTTCGATTCCTTATCTCTCTCTCTGATTGCCTCAATCGCTGCGATACCCGCAGCTGAGTTACCGATAATTACAAATTGCTTCATTCCTTAATCTCCCCTTCTTCATTCTAAGATAATTGCGCCGGTAGGACAGGCCGCAACGCAAGCCGGCTCGCCCTTGTCTTTACATTTATCACAACGTAAAGGAATTCTAGTCGTGATATTAGGCCGGATGGCCCCGTAAGGACAAACCATCACACACATCCAGCACCCGACGCAACGCGCCTCGTCATGTGAAACCGTCCCGTTTTCTTTATTAAAATTAAGCGCGGCAGCAATACAAGCATCCACACATTTCGCATCTTTGCAATGACGGCAAGAAACTGGATAATTTCTACCTTTAGAAGATAGCACTTTTTTCCTGGGTAAAGATAAAACCTCCTCCTTTACTGCCTTAAACAATTCTCCACTCAGAGAATGCGCCAGAGCGCAGGCAATCTCACAGGATCTACACCCCAAACATTTTTTTACTTCATAATACAGCTGTTTCATTATCCATACATCCTAGGTTTTAAATTTAAGGCTTTACGTTTTTTATCAATGTGCGCAATCATTAGCTCGGCCATCTTTATCGGATCATCGCAAAAATCAAACCTTCCACCGGTAATTCCTTCTAAATCCTTGGTTAAATAATCAGTCAGATTCTTGCTTCCCAGAGTAGCAAAAGGGCTGGCGCCAAAAATCGTATAAACACCAGAGGCGACAAAATAAAATCCTATAGTAATGGCTTTTTCCGACATCCATTCCGGGGCACAGCCTGCTGCGGGAATATCTGATAAATCTTCTCCAAGTCCGCCTTCTTCTATAATATGAGATGCCGCGGTTAAGATGCGCGAATTATCTACACAAGCACCTAAATGTAAAACCGGCGGGATGCCTACTGCCTCACAGATCTCTTGTAAGCCGCGGCCTGCGTATTCCTTGGCTGCCTCGGGAAGCATTAATCCCTGTTTTGCACAGGCGATGGCAGAACAACCAGTCTGTAAAACTAAAATATCGTTTTTAATCAGCTCTTTTACTAAAGTAGTATGAAAATAATCGTGCGTCTGCTTGGGATTATTACAACCCACCACACCTGCTAAACCCCGTAAGCGCCCGGAAATAATTGCTTCATTTAAGGGCTTATAAGTTGCGCGATATTTTCCGCCCAAGATTTGAAAAATAGCTTCCTTGGTGAACCCGGCTACTAGATCCATTTCATATTTAGGTATGCTTACTCTTTCCTTATTTCTTTGAGAAAAATTTTCAATGCCTAATTTAATAATTTCTTTGGCTGTCTCATAAGCCTGTTGCGGATGAAATTCAATATGGGTTACCCCGGGAAAACGCGCTTTTGGATTAGTGGTGATTAACTTGGTGTGAAAACAAGCAGCAACTTCCTGGAGTGCCGGCATAATACATTGCACATCCACCATCATTACCTCTACTGCTCCGGTAACTATAGCTAATTCCTGCTGTAAGAAATTACCGGCAACGGGGACGCCATGCCGCATTAAGACCTCATTAGCGGTGCAGCAGATTCCGGCTAAATTTATGCCTTCTGCGCCTTTTGCCTTAGCTAATTTAATTAGTTCCTCATCTTGGCTTACTTTCACTGCCATTTCAGATAAAACCGGCTCATGGCCGTGCACCACGATATTTACGTAATTTTCTTTCAGCACCCCCAAATTAACTTTGCCTCTGATAGGTGTAGGGCTACCTAAAATTATATCCTCCACATCCGTAGCAATCATTGAGCCGCCCCAGCCGTCAGAAAGTGCGCAACGCATACCATTATTAATGATATTTCTATAATCATTATCTACGCCCATGGTTGTAGTATGCAATAACTCTACCACTTCCCTATCTATTCCGCGAGGTGTGATGCCTAATTTTTTCCAAATCTCTTGCCGTTTTTTGGGTGCGCGCCTGGTAAATACAAGTTCCCCTTCTTGTTTACCAAATTCTTCTAATAATTTATTGCCTAATTCTTTAGCGATTTGATCTTTGGTCTTATTAGTATCTATACCGAACTCCTGCGCTAATATTTTCAGTTTTCCAATATCCAAGATTTCATAATCATGGGCGTGGCCTTCGGATAATAAATGTAACGTATGCGCTACGTCTCTTCCGTGATCAGAATGCGCAGAAGCACCCACGGCAATCTTGCGCGCTAAATTTCGCGCAGCGATGGTATCTGCATTTGCGCCACAAACGCCTTCTTTCGTGCCTTCGCCAAAAGGGTCGATCCGGCAAGGCCCCATATTGCAGACAGTACAGCATAAGCCCAATTGGCCAAAACCGCATTGTGGCTGCTGTAATTCCAATCTGTCCCAGACTGTCTTGATATTCTCGTCTTTAGCTTTCTGCAAAGCTTCCTGTGTGGCTAAATCTATGGACTTTTGCTTGATGGTTGACATTTGATTCCTCCGTTTAGCTATAGGCCGGCCGCATCTAAAACCAGCGGAACTTTTTTATCCCAGCCGATAGGCATAATGTGAATCCCCTGGCACATGGGTTTTAATCCTTTAATCAATCTTGCGGCGATCTCAATCGAAGTAACAGCTTTATCCTTTGCCTCTTCCATTTCTTTAATCAGGTTATCCGGGACAGAAACCCCGGCGACATTCATATTCATGTACTTTGCCATACCGGCGGATTTTAACAAAACTATGCCTGCCATAAGCGTAGTTTTTAAATGCTTGGTCTTATTTAGAAAATTCTCGAAAAGCCTAAGGTCATAAACTGCCTGAGTCTGAAAAAATTCCGCACCTGCAGCAATCTTTTTTTCCATTTTAATAATCTGCGGCTCTAAGGGGTCAGCCCCAGGATTTACCACTGCGCCCAGGCAAAACTTTGGCGCGCTCCCCAACAATTTATTGCCTTTCATATCCTGGCCTTCTTGTAATTTTTTTGCTACCTGCAATAATTGCACAGAATCCAGGTCAAATACCGGCTTTGCTTCCGGATGGTCGCCGAGTGACGGATGGTCGCCAGTTAAAAGTAAAAGATTTTCAATCCCGAAACTTGCGGCAGAAAGAATATCAGACTGCAAAGCAAGCCGGTTTCTATCGCGGCAGGTTAATTGATAAATCGGCTCAAATCCGTTTTGTTTAAGTAAAATGCAGACTGCTAAAGAACCCAGTCGCATCACCGAGCTCTGCAAGTCCGTGACGTTAATCGCATCCACGCGAGTACGGATTAACTGCGCGTCTTCTAATAACTGCTTAGTCTCAATTCCCTTAGGCGGGCCGATTTCCGAAGTCAACAGGAACTTGCCAGCCTGAATTTTTTCTTTAAAGGTCATATGATTACCTTATTGAACTGCTTAGCGGGTCCTGTCTTGGCCTGTTTCTCGCGGGGACGCTCATTTTGCCCCAGCGTGGCAAAATTTCGCTCGCCTGCGGACCCTCGCTCTCGCCGATATTTTTTTAGCGGGCGAACCATGCCCGCTCGGGTTCCTCGGACGCCCCGCTCGAAATCAGTCCAAGCCACCCGCTAGAGCTAACCAATCTCTTTCAATATTTTCAAATTACTTACTAATTATGGATATTGCTCTAACTATTAACTACCTTAGTCTCTAGAAAAGACCCAGTGCTTCCTATTTCTTTAGCTTCAATTTTTGAACCCGAAGGCAAACTTGGTGGTATCTGCGTTAAATCTTTTGCAAAATCCGCAAATTTTTCACTTAATTTCTCGCCTAATTCTTTTCTAAAGAGTAAAAGCAATCTATTGCCTTCTTGATAAATTTCGCCCCATTTTTTTAGAAAATCTTCGTTTGGGGTCTGAACAATGAGGTTTTTAAAACTATAAACGACATCTGCTAATTCTAAAGAACCATAAACAACAAGTTGACTTTCAATAACGAGTATATCTCTTTGGAGTAGAAATAAGTTGTTACTTGCAGTTTCAACATCAACACTATAAGCAATGAGTAATTTATTAAATAACATTTTAGTAAAGATTTCAATACCGTTATCGACAAGTGAAGTAATTTTATCAACGTATGCCCATTGCTTTTTGTGTTGAGTATCTGATAGATTAAGTTTATAAGTAATTATACTTGCAATTATTGCTGAGATAATCGCCGAGCCAGCAGCAATTATTGCCACAAGAATAGTAATTTGATTAGTATTCATAAATTTTATACATAAATGAATCTGGTGTGGGTTCGAGCGAATGGAGCTTTTAGGCAAAGCAGCTCGAGTATTTTTGGGAATCCCGAGGTCGACGCTTTAGCGTTGACAATCTCGGGACGGCAAAATTTGTCTGAGCGCCGAGGACTAGAGTCCAAGGCGCGAGTTATTTTGCCGCCAAAAATGCGAGAGACCTTTGCCGACCCTCCGCTACAATTAGTGGCGGGGGCAAAAGCGACTATTGAGCGAGAAGCCACGACAGATTCATTTAAAATACTACCACTTTCTAAATATAAAGAACACTACTATTTCTTACTGCTGTAATTTCGCGGCTTCCACTAAATTACGCATTAACATCGTTACGGTCAATGGCCCCACTCCGCCGGGAACTGGAGTAATTTGACTGGCTCTTATTTGCGCAGTCTCAAATTCTACATCACCGATAATTTTGTCAGCCACACGATTAATGCCAACATCGATAACAATAGCACCTTCTTTAATCCAATCGCCTTTAATCAGGCCAGCCTTACCGACTGCGACAATTAAAATTTCCGCTCTCCTTACATGCTCTTCTAATTTTCCTGCCTTAGAAGTACCAATATGAGAGACTGTTACCGTAGCAAACTTTTCCAATAATAAGAGCGCTAAAGGTTTGCCGACGATTTCGCTGTGTCCTACCACTACTACTTCTTTACCGTACAAATCTACGCCTGTACTTGCCAATAATTCCATCACCGCAGCCGGCGTACAAGGCAAAATTTTAGCCTTGCCAAAGACAATCTTACCTATATTAGCCGGATGCATCCCTTCCACATCTTTTTCCGGAAAAATAAAACTACTGATTTTTTTGTAATCTATGCCTGCGGGTAGCGGCATCTGAATAATCATCCCATTGACCGCCTTATCGGAATTTAGTTTTTTGATAAATTCGATCAGGGCATTTTCTTGCGTATCAGCTGATAATTTCTGGAATTGATACTCAATACCCAGGGCCTCTGCGGCCTTCTTCTGCGATTTTACGTAGGCTTGCGCGCCCGCATTATCCCCGACCATAATACTAGCTAATACAGGCTTAATTCCTAGCCTTAAAACTTCTTGTTTTATCTGTTCTTTGATTTTATCCGCTAACGGCTTACCCTCTAATAATTTTGCCAACTTTTTCCTCCGTCAATAACCTGATGCGTTTTATCCTTTTTTCTTTTTCGCCAAGTTCTTTTCTGATTTTGATGGAAAACTTTTCATCTTTTAAGCTTTTTAAATTTATTTCTACATTGAAACTAGCGCTCACAAAAGCTGACTCTAAAAGCACCGCTGCAACCGCCACATCGCTAATCAGATTAAGATTACCCTTACGGATTAATGACGGACAGAGTTTTATCCCCTCAAAACAAAGACGGGCTACCATGAAAGGGACTTTTAAGGCGTCTTCGGTATTTTTACTTTTAAATGCCACCACATCTAGATCAACCAACTCTAAAAATTCTTTTCTTAATTTTTCCGAATTATCCAACATTTTTTTCAGCTCTTTTTCATATTTTTCATATTTGGGCTTGCCGAGGGTAAAATTAATCACCATACTTAAGAGCGCTGCTCCCAACGAAGCAGTTAATGCTGCCGCTGATCCGCCTCCGGGGACAGATGATCTCGCTGCTAAATCTTCCAAATATTTTCTTAAGCTTTCGTTTTTATAACTCATGATAATCCTATAATCTCTCCTTTGTCATTAATATCAATATTTTCACCTACCGGATGGCTAGGTAAGCCCGGCATGGTCTGCATGGTGCCGCAGAGAGGATATAAAAATCCTGCACCAAGGGAAGCACGAATATCTCTTATGGGCAGAATAAAATCGCGTGGCCTACCTTTGAGATGCGGGTCATGTGATAACGAAAGGTGGGTCTTAGCCATACATATAGGTAATTTATCATAACCTCTTTCGCTATAGATTTTGATTTTTTCTTCTGCATCAGGTAAATACTCTACATCCTTGGCGCCATAAATCTTGGTTGCAATAATTTTAATCTTTCCCTTAATCGGGATATCCAGCGGATAAAGAAATTCAAAATTACTTTTTTCCTTGCTTGCCCTGACCACACTCTCGGCTAACTCCACACCCCCTTTAGAACCTTTAGCCCAGACCTCGCTTACGCAGCAATCATACGCGCCGAATTCTTTCGCTTTCTTCTTTACAAAATCTATCTCTTTATCCGTATCGCAAGAAAATCTGTTGATCGCTACGACTACGGGAATACCAAAAGTCTTCACGTTTTCGATCTGTTTTTCCAAATTACAACTACCTTCCTCTATCGCTCTTATATCTTCCTGCTCTAAACAGGTATCTAAAGGCATGCCAGCGACAATCTTAAATCTGCCGCTATGGACCTTTAGCGCCCTTATCGAACAAACAACCACCGCTACATCGGGAATAAGTCCGCTTGTCCGGCATTTAATATCAAAAAACTTTTCCGCTCCGCAGTCCGCGCCAAATCCTGCTTCGGTCACTACGTAATCCGAAAGTGCCAGCGCAATTTTATCAGCCAAAATAGAACTGTTTCCGTGTGCGATATTGGCAAACGGCCCGGCATGCACAAAACAAGGCGTATTGTCAATAGTCTGAATTAAATTAGGTTTTATGGCATTTTTCAAAAGAACCGTCATACTACCTGCAACTTTTAAATCTTCGGCAGTTACAGGCTTACCATCAAGCGTATCCGCAAGAATAATCCTGCCAATACGTTTTCTTAAATCCTTTAGACCGTCGCTTAAGGCCAGAATCGCCATTAGCTCTGAAGCCGCACTAATATCAAAACCGGAATCGCGCTCTACACCGTTCTCTATCCCGCCCAAACCAATTTTCACATTTCTTAAAGCCCTATCGCTGACGTCCACTACGCGCCGCCAATATATTCTTTCGGGGTTTATATTGAGCTTGTTACCTTTTAATAGAGAATTATCTAAAAAAGCAGCTGCCAGATTATGGGCAAGGCTAACCGCGTGGACATCGCCGGTAAAATGCAGGTTAAAGTCTTCCATCGGCAATACCTGTGAATAACCGCCACCCGCAGCACCCCCTTTAATGCCAAACACCGGACCCAAGGAAGGTTGCCTGATACAGGTAGAAGTAAATTTACCTATTCGATTTAAACTCATCGAAAGGCCTATGGTAGTTACGGTCTTACCCTCTCCCAACGGTGTAGGAGTAATTGCAGTAACTAAAATATATTTACCTCTGGGTTTATTTTTTATTTTATCTAAAATATCTAAATCTATCTTGGTAATGTAATTTCCGTAAGGAATAAGATATTTTTTATCTATTTTTAGCTTTTTGGCTATCTTCTGAATAGGTTCTTTTTTAGCTTTTTGGGCAATTTGGATATCTGGCAACATGATTTCTCCTAATAGAGGAACTGCGTATTTAAATCAAAGGCGTTTTTAATTAATTTAGTTTCTGCTTTTTCTGGGCTAAGCAATATAGAAACCACATCAAACCTGGCCTTTTTATCAAGAAGATTATTTTGCTTCAGATATAAAAGAGCTACACGAGCTGCATGCCTCTGTTTTGTCTTGGCAACTGACTCCTCAGGCAGGCCAAACTTGATACACTTGCGCGCCTTTACTTCGATAAAACAGATTGTGCCCGCATCAGTTGCAATAATATCAATCTCGCCTAACTTAGTACGGAAATTCCTGGTAATAATTTTATAACCGTTTTTCTTTAATAAATCTACGGCGATTTTCTCCCCACAAGCCCCAAGTTCTAAATTTTCCCTAGACACCGTAAAAACTCATCCTATGTATGTTAGAAGGGCCAAATTTCTTTAAGGCATTCCTGTGCTCCAGAGTAGGATAACCCTTATGCTGTAAAAATCCATAAGCCGGATAAAACTGATGATATAAGCCCATAATGTGATCGCGAATAACCTTGGCAACAATAGAAGCAGAGGCTATGCTTATTGATTTGGAATCTCCCCTAATAATATTAGTGTACTCTAGCCCCAAATTCAGTTTCACTGTTCCATCAACCAGAACCTGGCATTTTTTTCTCTGATTGTTTCCCAGCTTACGCATCAACGCAAGAACCGCTTCTTCCATTGCTTTCGTGGTAGCTACAAGAATATTTACCTGGTCGATAATCCTTTCATTAACAACGCCTACGCCAAAAATAGATTTCTCGATAATCTCTTTAAAAGCCTTTTCTCTTTGCAGGGGACTAAGTTTTTTCGAATCATCGATACGGTGATAAAAATGCGTTTCTTTCAGGAGTACCGCAGCAGCAACTACAGGCCCGGCTAAAGGGCCCCTGCCTACTTCATCAACGCCGATAATTGTCTCATAGCCTTGACTTTGGAACTTGCGCTCATAATAGAACACGCTTATTTTTAGGCTTTTTCTTCCCGTGACTCAATCTTCGTCGCGCGCTTTCCTACTTTGCCTCGTAGATAATAAAGCTTTGCGCGCTTGACTTTTCCGCAACGTATAACTTCGATACGGTCAATAGTCGGTGAATACAAAGGAAAAACACGTTCAATTCCTTCGCCGTAAGAAACCTTTCTTACCGTAAAATTTTCTTTGCTGCCGCTACCCTTCTTGGCAATTACCACTCCTTCAAAAGGATGTAACCTCACCTTATCCGGAGCCTCCGGAATCTTCACCATTACCTTAATCGTATCGCCGACATTGAACTTAGGCATTTCTTTCTTAGTGTATTGCGCCTCAATCATTTTCATCTTATCCATGCTGTATTTCTCCTTTCATAGAGATGAACACCGACCTATCCGATAAGGTCGGGTGCCCTCTTCCTCCTAAGTAAATCAGGTCTGCGTTTTTTGGTTTTCTTTAGTGCTTCTTTTTTTCTCCAGATTTCGATTTTTTTATGGTCACCCGATAAGAGTACTTTAGGTACAGGCAAATTTCTGAATTTAGCAGGCCTAGTGTACTGTGGGTATTCTAATAGATTACCTTCGAATGACTCAAAATTCAAGGAATTTTTATCTCCAAGAACTCCAGGGACTAGGCGTGTCAAACAATCCACTAAAACCATCGCCGGCAGCTCTCCCCCGGTTAAAACATAATCGCCGATAGAGACCTCTTCATCTATCAGATGTTCTCTCACCCGCTCATCTATACCTTCATAATGTCCACAAATCAGAATTAAATACTCATATTTCAGAAGGCCTTTGGCGATCTTCTGGTTTAATCTTTTTCCCTGCGGGCACAAAAGAATTACATGTGGCTTGTGGCTTGTGGCTTGTGACTTGATTTTCTCCACTGCCCGGAAAATCGGCTCTGCATTCAAAACCATGCCTGAACCTCCGCCAAAGGGACGATCATCCACCTTTCTGTGTTTATCAAGTGTAAAGTTACGAAGATCGTGAATATAGATTTTAACCTTCTTTTTTGCCTGTGCGCGTTTAATTATCGATTCATTCAACACCGGCTCGAACATCTTCGGAAAGATTGTAATAATATCAATACGCATATTTTTTAGCGATTGTACTGGGTCAAAAATTCTTTTTTGTACTCACTGAAACTATTCGTTTTAATTGCCTGACGGATATCCCGCATTAATTTCAAGAAAAAATAAAGATTGTGATACGATAATAGCATTAGCCCTAGCATCTCTTCGGCATTAAACAAATGCCGTAGATAGGCGCGGCTAAAACTTTTACAGACATAGCAACCACATTGCTTATCCAGCGGCCCAAAATCCTCGATAAAAGGAGAATTCCTGATCACGATTTTCCCCTCGCTGGTAAAGGCGGTTCCATTCCTGCCATAACGCGTAGGAATCACACAGTCAAACATATCTATGCCCCTCTCAACCGCTTCCAATATATCCGGCGCAAAACCTATACCCATCACATAATGCGCCTTATCTTCAGGCAGATGGTCTTTGACAAAATCAATAGTTTGATAAATCAGGCTACTTGGTTCTCCAACAGAAACTCCGCCGATAGCATAACCGTCAAAATCCATCCCGCAAATTTCTTTTGCGCATTCCTTACGTAAATCTTCGTATGTAGCGCCCTGAATAATTCCAAATAAAAGCTGATCTTTTCTTTGTTTAGCTTTTCTTGCCCGCTTTGCCCAATGAATCGTACGCTCCATAGCAATTCGGGCATGGTCTTTTGCACTCGGATAGTCGCTACATTCATCTAAGGGCATCATAATATCAGAACCCAGGGTTTCCTGAATTCTCACCACATCTTCAGGAGTAAAAAAATGCTTTTTACCGTCTATATGCGATTGGAATTCCACGCCCCGGTCACTGATCTTTCTTAATCGCGCCAGGCTAAAGATCTGATAACCGCCGCTATCCGTAAGCATCGGCTTTTCCCAAGAGATAAAATTATGCAGCCCTCCTGCTTTTTCTATTACCTCCAAGCCAGGCCGTAAAAAAACATGGTAGGCATTAGCAAGGATAATCTGCGCACCCATCTGGGCCAAATCGCGCTGACAAACGCCTTTCACCGTAGCATGGGTACCTACCGGCATAAAACAGGGAGTTTCAATTTCTCCATGCGCGGTGGTTAATTTTCCCAATCGAGCACGGCTGTTTTTATCTTGATGGATCAAAGTATACATTTAAATAACCAACATTGCATCGCCATAACTGTAAAAACGGTATTTCTTTTCAATTGCCTCTTGATATGCCTTTTTTGCCAGCTCTTGCCCTAAAAAAGCATGTACTAACATCAGCAAAGTAGTACAAGGAAGATGAAAATTCGTCAATAAGCAATCCACCAACTGAAATTGATATCCAGGGTAAATAAATAAACCAGCTTCTCCCTCTTTTTCTCCCGAAGCAAAAGTTTCCAGGGTACGGCAAACAGTAGTTCCGGTTGCGATGATCCGAGCTTTTTTTAAACGCGCTTCTTCAATCAAATCAACCGCATCAGAAGGAATACGAAAAGACTCCGGGTCAATTGTATGCTGGGTGATATCTTCTGATTTTACCGGTTTAAAAGTACCTAGGCCCACATATAGAGTAATATAGGCAATATCCACCCCGGATAATCTTATC
>Ga0105164_10000653_pt1 | contig 23548 bp, 25 predicted proteins | sample VDWuncwatermetaG_FD_89674 | JGI IMG/M metagenome (GOLD analysis project Ga0105164, IMG submission 89674) | Wastewater microbial communities from Netherlands to study Microbial Dark Matter (Phase II) - VDW unchlorinated drinking water | ecosystem: Environmental > Aquatic > Freshwater > Drinking...
GAAAACAAGATAAAAAGAAATTTTTCCTAATTTTTTCATTGATAATAAATTTATTTCACAGGATATGCGACATCCTGTATAATTTTAGAAATAACTTTTGTACATCGCGCAAGCCGGATTATTTTCCGTCCATTTAACGCAATTGTTATACACTCTGTCCACCTGCACAAGCCAGCCAAAAATAAATCCAATAATAAAAATCAAACTAAAAATTACAATATTCCTATGATTTTTTAAAAAAATCTTCAAAAATTCCATAAATCAAATTTATCAAAATTAAACCAAAGAAGCAAATTTATGAAAACTCATTTCCATCGCCGCGGAAGTAAATCTAAACATCCTTCAAACACATCGTTTGGCGCAAGATCGCGGTGATTTTGCATAATATACGGCAAATTCCTAATGCCGGCGCCGGGATAAATGCCGACTATTTTAGCGTCTTTATCGGCAATAGTGATAATTTTTAGTTTTTCAACATCCACGCCAGCGTCACGCAGTCCGTAATCAAACTCTTCTGTTATAATTTTCTCCCCGGAAAGCCACCCGTGAAGACACTCAATAAAATATCCACCGGCGCCGCAACTTGACCCAATGCACATATGTTCATCGCCTATCGCATATACATAAAAAAGAGATTCCGGCACGGTGCGATAAGGCGGCGCCCAGACTGTGGGAGTGCCAGCGCCTTCCGCGGCGCGCATACCTAAAACAATGGTTTTATACTGTTTAACGCCAAAAGGATACTTTCGCCACACAATGAAACTGATTGCCAAAAATGCAATTCCAAAGATTAAAATTAACGGCTTAATTTTTAATTTAAAAAACGGCATATTTAATCAATTACCTCAAGCGCGCCGACGCTTATAGAATCCTTTCGCGCTTTGATTAAAATATTATAAATCTCCATCCAGCGTTTTGTCTCAACAATAGTAATACATCCCAAAGATTGACCGCCGGTATGCAAATATCTTTCGCCATTATGTCCAATTTTAAACCAAGTCATAGCTCGTTTAGACTGATTAAGGTAGTTTCTACCGCCTTTATGAGGATAGTCCGGAATTTCAATATCATACAAACCCTTTTTCCAGGGATCTTTTGGATAATCAACAGTTTGATATTTTTTACCATTTAAAGTAAATGTCTTTTTAGATATAGAATATGACGCCCGCGCCATAGATTCATGTTTAACATCTGTGATAAATTGGGAGGCACTATCATCTTTAAACACAGATGACGCTATCCTGCCGCGATACGGACCTTCCAAAATCGTGAAATATTCCCGTTTAGCATCCGCGCGTTCAATTTTAATCTTAAGATACGCAGGCAAGGACACTTCAATATGTTTATCTTCCAGTACTACTTTAAGCCACCCATCACCTTCATCTGACACATATCTTACCGCGTCTGCCGCAACAGCTTCCAATGTTATTTCAAAATTTGCAACTTTGTTTCCCCAGATTTTTCCTAAAACAGACCGTGTTTCTTTTATTTGCGCTTTAAAAACAAATTGCTGCGGTTTGATACTTGCCGTGTCAACTTTTACAATGCCTTTTATACTACCAACATCGTTAAACAACAAATCCTTTTCAATAATGATAATTGAAATTTCGGCGCTAAACGATTTTAAATCAGTTTCAAATCTGCCCACTTCTTTATTTATTTCTACAATTGTGCCGGTTTTAATTCTTTTATCAACGCGCAGAAACTTGCCGAGCGCTTCAACTTCCACGCGAATATCATCGCCAATAGAATCGCCGCTGTATTTAATTTTTAAAATTCTTAACTGGACGGATTTAATTATATTCATATTTTTCTTTTTAATTATTCTTAATTTATTATTTCCATCGCCGCGGCAGCAAATCTGAACATCCTTCAAATATTTCATTAGAAACAAGATTGCGGTGATTTTGCATAATATACGGCAAATTTCTAATGCTGGCGCCGGGATAAATACCGACTATTTTAGCGTCTTTATCGGCAATCGTTATAATTTTTAAATTCTTAACATCCACGCCGGCATCGCGCAATCCGTAATCACTGACTTCGCCGATATCTTTATATCCAGATATCCAACCGCTGAGACATTCAATAAAATATCCGCCTATACCGCAATCCGACAATATACATTTAGTTTTGTCGCCAAGCGAATATACGAAAAATGCGGACTCTTCAGGCACATTATGATAAAGCGGAGTCCATCCTGTTAAGTCGCCTGCTTTCTCCGCGGCTTCCATTCCCAAAGAAATAGTTTTATACTGTTTAACGCCAAAAGGGTATTTTTGCCACACAATGAAACTGATTGTCAAAAATACAATTCCGAAGATTAAAACTAATAGCTTAATTTTTAAAAGTTTTAACTGAACAGATTTAGTCATGTATAATTTTATTACAAAGATAAAATAGGTTGTTTCGCATATTCTAAATTTAAACTTTTAGAAATATTTTTTACAAGAATTTTATTTGTTTCTCTGTTATCTTCTTTTTGTGTTCCGTATTTAATATGATATTTGATTTTATGCTTATTACAGAAATTAATAACTGTTTCAGCGCAACTATTATAAAAATCTTTATTGTCTTCAAATTCTGTAACCATTACATTATAATTTAATTTACCAAAAACAATTTTATCAACGAATTTTATTTGTTCCAAAAGCTCTAATAAACTCTGTTTTACTAAATTAGGAGTTGGGTACGGTTCCATACTTATCCATGTTTTTAATCCGTTATCATGCAAATATTTTAAATTTTTTATTCTTGCATCATAAGGAGCGGCGCCCGGCTCAAATTGCTCTTTGAATTTTTTATTTAAAGACACTAATGTTATGGCATATTCATTATTATCGCTATAAATTTTTTTATTAGCTAAATTTTTAGGATATAAGCCTTTTGTTAAAACAGTGCATTTAATTCCATTTTCATTAAGTTTTTTTATAATTTTTAAGCTTAAAATGGAGATTTCAGGGTATTTATACATAAACGGGTCGCTTGTAAAGCAAAGATGGACAGATTTTATTTTGCCTTTTAATTTAGGAATTTCTTTATTCAATAATTCTAAGGCGTTGACAACTATTTTTGGTTTTATCCAATCGTTATAATCTTTTATTATTCCGCATCTTTTTTTCATCATCATCGCGTAACAAGGGAACCTACACCCATGAGAACAACCCTCAATATGATTGATGCAATAATCAGCGTATTCCACATTACTTTTATAAAGCAAAGTTTTACGGATTATTGTTTGCATATATAAACATTATACTACCAACAACTACCATTATAAAAACAAAAACTGTAAATAAGTTTAAATCATAGAAAACAAAGCATATATTTTTTAAAAAATCTTTTTGTTTATAATGTTCCGTCATAATTTTATTTTATAAATTCAAAAATGTTTTTTGGCTGAATATGATACCACGCGCCGTTTGATAAATATCCCAAATAGTCGTCATTTTTGTTTAAGCATTTTTTAAGTTCCGTGATGTTTGGTATTTCTTCGATTTTAACATCTAATTTTTCATCTTCAACAAGACGCTCAACGCTTTCCAAAACATGTTCCAATTTTTCATAAACAGCGTTATGCATTAAACCGCTGTTAAAATTTACAAACAAAAAATAATTCATATAAGTTATGCTTAAATAAATTAACTAATAATTTTTAACTCGCTATCTCAAAAATCTTTTTTACAAGAGCGGTTCGCGCATAAAACGCGCGACTAACCGATCCATGTCCGGGACCTTTTGTCCTCGCTTGTATCCATTTACCGTCTTTACCTGTTAAACTCTTAAAGCCGTGTTTTATCAATTTTTCTCGGATAAAATCATAATCCGCTTTTATTTCTTTTATCAATTCGTCATCTTCCGCAAAATCCAAACTGGCAACTTTTATCAATTCTGCCGCCTCTGAATTTTTGCCATTCCATTTTACAGCGCAAAAAACAATTGTTTTTAGTTTCGCCCAACAATGACTTTCAAAAAATGAATGTGCCTTTAATTCTTCAGGGTTTATCATTGTTATTGCCATTGTTTCTTTTGGCGCAAAAGAATCTTTAACATAACGAAAGGCAACAGATTTTAATTCATAAGTAAGACCATTCGGCGCTTTTGAAACATTGTTTTTCAAACCTGCCAATCTTTCTAAAACAAGTCCTTTCCATCCTTTATTTTGTTTGCCTGTTTCATAGGTAGTAATTCCATATTGTAAAGCAAGTTTTCTTAAATCTTTTCCTATATATTTTTTTAAATTTTTTATAGCCGTAGCCCGTGTGATTATTTTCATAAAATTATTTACACAAATTCAATTCTATTGAATGTGGTTTTCTATTTTTCATAAGATATTTATTTCCATTACTACCAAGTAAAACAATAGCATCATATCCCATATTTTTAGCTTTTTTATACATTTTTGAATCAATTTCAATTCTCCGTTTATACCAAGTTTTACACTCACATTTAACATAAGAATATAATTTTTTATATTCCATTGGAAATAAAATTTTAAGAATACTTATTTCCGAAATTCCATATACTGGATTAAAAATATTTACCCTTTCTGGAATATCATTAGGCCTACCATAAAGTTCCGCTTGTTTATATGTGGAAGCAAGAAATTTTCCGCGTTTTTTATACGCATTAGGATCTTCAGGTTTTACATGCCACCAAATAGATTGGTTGATTTTAGTTATAAGTATTTTCTTAGTTTTTGTTTTCATAAATTTAAATAATTATTTTTTAAAATTATAATCCAACTTCTCAAATCTTTTAATTGATACATCTAAAAACTTTGGATCGGTATCTATTCCAATAAATTGCCGACCTAAAAGATAAGCGGTAATTCCTGTTGTTGAACTTCCTGTAAAAGGATCAAGAATTAAATCGCCTTTATTCGTGCTTGCAAGCACAATTCTTTTTAATAAATCTGTGGGTTTTTGCGTGGGATGCTTGCCAAAAATTTTTTCTTCTTTTTTGGGTGGATAAATCGCCCAAACACTTCGCATTTGTAAATTCGGTTTCTTAATAAAATCTTCCTGCCAATCGCTATTTTTCATTAAATTATAATTAAAAATATGTTTTGATTTTTTATCTTTTCGCGCCCAAATAAGCGTTTCATGACTTGCTGTAAAATAACGGCAACTTAAATTCGGCGACGCATTCGGCTTAAACCATGCGATATCATTTAAAATATGAAATCCTGCAACTTGAAGCGCAAAACCACATTGATAAATTGAGTGATATGTTCCGCTAATCCAAATCGCGCCATGCGGTTTTAAAACTCTTTTGCAGGATTTTATCCATTCAAGATGAAATTCAAAGTCTTTTTTTAATCCATTACTTTTATCCCAATTACCTTTATCCACATTTACTCTTTTGCCAGCATGCAAACTAAAACCGCCATTTGACAAAAAATATGGCGGATCGGCAAAAATCATATCAACCGAATTTTCCGGTAGTTCTTTTAAAACATCGAGGCAATTAGCGTTATAAAGTTTAAATTTTGGTTTTTCAAAATACGGTTTTTGTCCGCTCACCACAGATGCCGTGAAGTTTTTATCTGCATTATTAAACCCCTCCTCATTTTCCCGATCCTCCACATTTCTAAAAACGCTGATAACTTTACCTTGAATTACGACCGCCTTAACATATAAAGGTTTTAATTTGGGATTCGCGGGCTGGAGGCGAATGCGGTTTTTTTCTTTATAAATTTTTTTAAGCGTTACTTCATTTCCGTTTATTAAAGCAACCGCGGTTTCTCCGTCTTCAACGCTGTTTTGTTTTCTAATTATTACCGTGTCGCCGTCAAATATTCCTTCATCTATCATACTGTCGCCTTTTACTCCCAAAGCAAAATGCTCTCCTGACGCGGAAACAAAATTTTTAGGAACAGATATTGTTTCGTGTTCTTCTATTGCTTCAATAGGCTCGCCTGCCGCTATATACCCTTTAAACGAAATATTGACCATAGTTTCCTGCGCGCCGATTAAAATTGCGCGCGCCGCGTTTTTCTTCCGTTTTATATATCCTTTTTCTTCCAAAATTTTCATATAGTGATTTACCGTAGATACGGAGGAGAGTTTAAAATGTTTTCTTATTTCGTGATGAGTCGGGCTGAAACCGTGTTTTTTTGAATATTCCTGTATATAATCAATAACCTTTTTTTGTTTTTTAGTAAGCATATCTAATGTTTTTTGTGAACTGCAAAATTCCGCTGAAGCATAAGTTTTTGAAACACGGATAAATTTCTGGCTGTTAGTTTCCTCGTGCTCGCGTCAGTCACGCTCGCAGAGGTTTCAATAATTGCAAGCGAGGAATAAAATGGAAATTTATTTACATTTTTTCCAAACGACGCAATTACTTGAATGAAATTTAAAAAACTTACGCTGAAAAAGGAATTTTGCAGTCCACAACATTTTTATTATACTAGAACAAAAATAGAAAATCAAAATACAGTTATCCACAGGGGTATTTTATAATTAAAACCTGTTTTTTAAAGACAAAAACTGGAATTTTAATAAAAAACAACTAAACAATTTTTTTGCTATAAATATTTTTATGGTATAATTTTTTAAGTTAAACTAAATTTTATGAACAATACTTGTATTTTAAACTACAATATAAATGATAATGATTTGATTTTTAACAACGAAAATAACCGCTATGTTTTAAGAATTAAAGATATGCCGCAGGAAGAAAAACCAAGAGAAAAATTAATTTCTCTTGGGCCAAAGGCGCTTTCAGTGAACGAACTTTTGGCGATAATCCTTGCTATCGGCACAAAAAAAGAAGGCGTATTTTCCATTTCATCTCGTCTCATAAAAGAATACGGAGAAAAAGGAATTGTGAACGAGGCAGACCCGAAAAAAATGGCGCTTGACGCAAATATCCCCATAACAAAAGCATGTCAAATAGTCGCCTGCTTTGAACTCGGAAAAAGATTTTTTAAAAAACCCTCTCATAATGGCGCAGTAATAAGAAGTGTAAAAGATGTTTTTAATTACGTAAAAGATATGCGGGATTTAACAAAAGAACAGTTAAGGGGAATTTATCTTAACAGCCATTACCAAGTCGTGCACAGCGAAGTAATTTCTATAGGAAGTTTAACCTCAAACATAGTGCATCCGCGTGAATTTTTTAAACCGGCTTTTGAATATTCCGCAGCTGCGGTAATTGCAGTACACAACCATCCTTCGGGAAATGTATCCCCAAGTGACGCCGACATTAAAATCACAAATCAATTTAAAGAAGCGGGGAACATACTTGGAATTGATTTTTTAGACCATATAATAATCGCCAAAAATAAATTTATAAGTTTAATTAATAAATAACCTTCTGTTTTTAATTCTAAAATGGAGGGTTGTGTAAGTAAAAAATATGAAGACAAAAAACGGCGCGGTTTCTTTTTATGAAATTAAGAGTAATAATTTTTTAGTTAGCGAAGATAATTTTTCTTTTGAAAAAACATTCGTTTTAAACGACAGAAAAACGGTCGCGAGCGAACAAGAAATATTCGCTGATTATTTTGACACGGTCTACACGGTGTTTTTGCAAAAACTGAAAAAGTTTAAAGAATTAAAATGCAAAGTAAGCGACGAAGAAGAAAAAAAGCTGACTAATATGTTTAAAACCTTAATTGACACCCAAAAGATGCTTTGCGGAAAAGACGAGGAAAGGGATTAAATTAATTTCAATCAGTTTATGCGACTTAGTCCGCCACAGGCGAATGGAATCATAAGAATTTCTATCTTTAAAGACATAAAAACAAAACTAAAAAAATTAACTCTGTCTTAATTTTACTAAAACAATCTGAAAATCTGAACGCGCGGACCGTGATATGAAACATTAAACAACCTGAAAATTCCTGAATTTTTTAAACTTGAGTAATCCGCAAAAGAACGAATGTCGACAGTAAAATTCTGGTTATAAATTTCCGCAGTGTCGTAAATATTTTCTATTTTTCTTTCGCTGAAACTATTTAAAATCGTGCTCACTTCATCTTTTTGACGGGTAAATCCGCATACTATTAAATATTCAAAATTTATTTTATCAATTTTTTCTTCCACTCCGCGCTCGGACACCACAAAAAAGTTTTTTTGCCGATCCAAAATTTGACTGTGCGAAAAAAGATAATTTCTTTTAGTTGTAAAATAATCAGGCGCGTTTAAACGAATAAATTCCAACATCTCTTTGTTTTCGTTAATTTCAAGCGAACACTCGTCAAGAATTTTTGCGTTTTGCGTGACATTTTTATAAACAAACTCGCGCGCCGAAACATAGGAACTCGGTTTTAATAAATTATAATCAAAAATTATCGGGTTAATTAAAAAAACTGCAAGCCCTACAAATATAATTTTTTTTAAATTTTTATTTTGCGAAACCGCAAACAGCCATTCAATAAAAACCGCCGCAAAAAAAGCGAGAACAGGAATGAGCGGCAAAGCGCGCCGTTCAGCCGCCGCTCCCATAATAGGCCCAAGCGCCATATAATACGCAACAAAAAAAGAACCAAAAAATAAGGAGAAAAACCGTAAATTTTTGTTCTTCATAAATTCCGAAAAAAGAACCGTTAAAAATCCCCCTAAAGCCAAAACCAAAAGAAACGGCTCAAAAGTCATAAAAATCTCCAAAAATCCAAAAATACGGTCAAAAATTCCAAGCCCTTCAACAGTTCCGTTAAGTCCTAAATTTTTAGCTTTTAATATCAGAGAAAAATAAGTATTAAAAGTCGCCGGCTGAAAATAAGAAAAAAACGCTACACCCAAAAAAATGGTTATTAAAAAAACAAACAACCTCGCGTCTCTTAAAATTTTTGAACAATAAATTTTTAAAATATTTATTATTTTCCCGCCGAATTCCAATTCTTTAAAAAATATTTCTTTCTGTTTTTTAAAATAAACAAAGAAAAACGGAATTATCGCCAGAAATCCAATTGCTTCAATTTCAGTATTTAATACTATAAGCAAGGCGGAAATAACATATTCTTTTATTTTCCACTCCTGTTTTTTAAGCAAAGTTAAAAAATAATAAAATACGATTAAAAGCATCGCAGTCTGCGTGACCCACGCGCCGGCTATGTGAATTTGCTCCGCAAACAATAAACTTGTCGCGAAAAAATAAGAAGCAATGAGAGCCAAGCGCTCTTTTTTAAAAATTAAAAAACAAATTTTATAAAAAACATAAATGGCAACAAGTCCAAAAATAACATTTATAAAACGGAAATAAGGCGTGAATTTATACGCTTCGGCTATCGCTAACCGCTCTAAATCCACGGAGCCGCCTACACCAAGCGCTAAATATCCTAAAAGTATAATGGCTATAAACGGAATTACTAAAATTATTGTAACAGGAAGAAAAGTGCTGTATTTGTCAAATAAATTAAAATCTTTGAAAAATTTCAAAGTTGAATTAATTTTTAAGGTTTCATCAATTCCGCCAGTTAGCATTCCGTAGTTATAAAATACTCCTATGCTTCCAGTAAGTAAAACTAAAAGAATTAAACAAATTAAAATTATTTCCGGTTTTTTTGTTCTATTTAAAAAATTTTTTATCATAATTAATTTATAAAATTTTAATTATTTTTCTTTAAAAATAAATTATAAATTCAACAAAATATCATTAATTTTTTTCGCTCTTTTTTCCCAAGAAAAATTCTGCGCGTCCCGCAAGGCATTTTTTGAAATTTTTTCCGCAAATTCCGAGTCGCTCAAAACCTTTTTTATTCCTTCCGCTAAAGCATATTCATCGTCGGCTTTAACTAAAACAGAATTTTCTTCGTTTAAAATTTCCCGTATTGAAGGAAGGTCTGACGCCACAATCGGCTTCCCCGCCGCCATATATTCAAACATTTTTAAAGGCGATGTGTAAAGCGAGGATAATTTTTCTATCCCAGAATTAGGTAAAACCAAAACATCGGCGGCGTGAAGAAAAAAAGGAATTTCCGCGTACGGTTTGAATCCTAAAGCTTCAATATTTTTTAAATTATTATTTTTTATAAATTCCAAAAATTCCGGCACATCCTTATTCGCCTTTCCGCCGACAAAAATTATTTTTTCACCTTCTTCCAAAAATCGCGCTGCAAGAGCAAGAGTGTGCGCTCCTTTCCATTTATATAAATGGCCAGCGTATACTATAAGTTTCTCATTTTGAGAAAAATTAACATGCGTTCTCGCCTCCTCTTTGCTTATATTTAAGTTAAATTTTTCTAAATCAACTCCATCCGGCAAAACAAAAATATCATCTGGTTTTACACCTAAATTAATTAATTCTTTCTTAAGACCTTTGGTTATCGCGATAAATTTATTGTTTAATTTTAAAATAGACTTAAATAAAAATCCCGGACACGCGGACAAAGAATGCGCGTCAAAAATTACTTTTTTTCCGAGTAATTTTAAAACAGCCGCTCCGTAAAAATCACGGGTATATACATATTTACAACCACGGAGATTAAATAGAACATAAAAAAAAACGGAAAAATAAAAACTCACAGCGCAAATTAAATACGGTAAATGTCCTAAAAATTTAAAACTTAATAAATCCAGCGAAAAAAGTTTTTTTATTTTAAAATTTTTTTTTATTCCATAAAAACTAAAAACATCTTCTTTAATATCATTCTGCCTTTTTGGATAAAGAAATATTACATCTACATCCGCGTTTTTAAGCGCTTCGCACATTTTAACTACATATATTCCATAAGCCTTATCGGTCGGCATCCTCGCGTTTAAAATATAAATAAGTTTCATTTTAATTTAAATATAAAACAACAAAAGAGCAACACGGAGTCGCTCTTATATTTTTAATTTTTTAGTAAAAATACTCATATAATAAAACAAAAAGGACAGAAACAAGAAAAAATATTACTTCGTTTTTAGTTAACTCAAATCTTAAATTAATTTCATTTTTTGTATTTCTTTCACATATTCCTTCTTTTAATTTTTTATGAATTTTTTGAAAATCTTTTTCTGAATCAACAAAACCAAAATCAATTAATCCTAATCCAGCTTCAAAAATTTCTAAACGAAAATGTTTTTTAGAAAACGGAAGAAAAAACCACAATCCTTGTTTATCTGTCGCATCATACAATAAATGCCCTAATACAGTAAATAAAAACAAAAGCGCGTAATACTTTCCTAAAAATAAATATATCATAATCACGGCAAAAATCCAAACAGCCAAAAAATGAAAATATTGATGCGTGGTAAGCCCTAATTTTTTCCTTAAAATACAATAAGGAATAAAATCTAGGTCAGGCGCGATAGATGCAAAAAAAGAAAAAAACAAAAATTTAAAACTAAAATTTTTACCGCACAATATAGATATAATTACATAACAAATTAAAGAAATTGAAATATAAGGAATCGTCTTTCCTAGAAGTTTTAGCATCTACCGCCTCCTTTTCTTGTTTTATTTACCTAACAATAAATGATAAAAGAATCTGTGAATAAAATTTATTCCATAAATACAAGATAAAATTATATAAACAAAAAAATAATATGCTTAATTTTAATCTTGTCTTTTAATGATTTAAACATTTTTTCCTCCTTTTTTTATTTTATATTAAATTTTCAATGTGCTTTTATATAAAAAATTTATATATTCTATTATTTAGAATATATCATTTCTTTAAATATGTCAATAACATTTTTAATATCGTATTTTTTAACCCAGTTTTGTTCAACAGACTTTAATCGCTCAATTTCACTTTGCGGTAAATTAAGAATTTCTTTAATTTTTAAAACAAAATTATGCAAGTCACCTTTTTCTATAATATAATCATAGAACTCGAGCGGCGTGATTTCTTTAACTCCTCCTACATTAAAAGCGACAAAAGGAACTTCGCACGCCATCGCCTCAAGCAATACATGAGGGAAGCCCTCCTCTTCTGAGGGCATTATAAAAACATCAGCCAAAGCGTAATATTTATAAATTTCTTCGTTTGGCACAGTCTCCAAAAATCTTACTTTTTCGCTTAAATTATCATTTTTAATTCTCATCTCAATATTTTCTCTTTCTGGTCCATCGCCCGCAATAAGTAAAATAATATTCTCATCTATCAATTTTCGCAAAATTTCCGGTAAATTTTGCGCGCCTTTTCTTTTAGACAGCCGGTGCGCGAAAAAAATAACTTTTTCATTTTCAATGTTCAACTTTTTTTTAAATTCTTCTTTTTGAAATTTAAATTTTAAAATTTTAATTTTTTCCGTTTCTACCCAATTCGGCATAACTTTTATTTTTGATAATGGAATTTTATAATGTATAGCATATTCTGATTTTAAATTATCTGTTCCTGTGACTAAAAAACTAATTAAGCGATAAACCAATTTTTCAAAAATCTCGCGCAAAAAATTTCTTTTATAATTCCATGGCAGTCCGCAATTCCAATAAAAAGTCCTGCCTCCTAAAATTTTTGCGATAAGCGATGCGTTAAAAGCAGATAAAAAAGAATAATGAATATAAAAATTTTTATAACCGCAAAATCGCGCGATTAAAAAAACAAAAAAATTCTCCAAAAACCTACATAAGGGAAACCGAAATTTTTGGACATAAAATCTTCCTTTAAAATCGCGAGGCGCATTTCCTTTTTCAATAATCAAGAAAACTTCAAAAATTTTTGAAATTTCTTCCACAAAACCGTAGTTATGCGCAAAGTGAGTCGCGGTTTTTGCGTCATACTCCGGCAATACATAAACTAATTTTAATTTAGTCATTTATCTACAACAAAATTTCTTTTTCGGCATAAAGTTTTTGAAACACGGATAAATTTCTGCAGAAATTTTCCTCGTGCTCGCATTAGTCACGCTCGCAGTGGTTTCAAAAACTTACGCCTCAAAAAATTTTGTAATCTAAAATATATTAAAAATAAAACTTCAAAACCCAGCGGCCGATTACGCCTTCTACAAGCGTAAAAATCATAAACACTACAACCGCCGCATATAAAATTATTTTTATTTTTTGTTTTTTTAAATTCATAAAATATATAACTAACTAGTATGGGGGGAGGTCGCACCTCCCAGTTAATTTTTTAACGCATTCGGATAATAAATTTTAAGAAATCTTAATTCGCCTCCTCCGTCTTTTCCAAAAACGCTTTCAGTGATTGAACCGTCATAATAATAAGTGTGAGTTGGAGTTGAAAAATAAGTTAGAACTGAAAAAATAATAGTCGCGAAAACAGCGAAAACCCATATTATTTTTTGCAAAACCCGCGAACCGATAAAATTAAAAATGTAATAACTTGAGAGAATAAACACAAATGGCATAAGAGGCACAAAATGCCTTGTTTCAAATATAGGAACTACCGCGCCGGACACAATTTGAAAAATAAAAATCAGAAAAATCGGCAAAAGATTTTTTATCTTCTCAAACGACCATAAAAAAACGGTTTCTACGGCGGAAAAAAGAAAAAAAACATAAGAAAATGGCGCAAAAATAAAAAGTTTTCGATTTATAAAATACAAATTATGAGGAAACCAAAAAAACGCGGTTTTTTTTATTACCTCAAAATAATCGCGCAAACTCGGCTTATAAACAATCATATCGCCGATTATCATTTTTTTCACGCCTAATTTCTGCCAATAATAAAGAGGCATAATACTAAAAAAGGGGTCGCGGAAAAGCAAAAAATTTCTAACGCCCCATGGAAGATAAACAAGCGCCGCAGTCGCAAATCCGGAAAAAAACCATTTTAATATTTTCGCGAAATCATTTTTAAACAAGACAAAAAGAAAAATAAGATATACTGGAAGTAAAATTATTGACTGATAATTTGTGAGCACCGCAAGTCCTATAATAACCCCAAGAAAAACATTATCGGAAATTTTTTTTAAATTAAGAAGAATGATAAGAAAAAACAAATAAAAAACGGTTTGTAAACTATAAATTGAACCATTACCAGAAAAATCAATAAGCAAATAAGAGACTGATACAAGAGCCGCGCTTAGTAATCCGACTTTTTCTCCTCCGATTTTTTTTCCTAAAAAATAAGTCAAAAAAATTATTAAAATCCCGCTAAGAAATGTCCATATTTTTACTGCTGCGTATCCGCTTATGCCCATAATCTTCACTAAAACAGCTCCCAAAAACGGAAGTAGAGGATACATATCATAATACTTCCCTCCTTTTTCTTTTATAGAATAAAAATACAATTCTCCCTCGCTGTAATTCATTCTTGTGTCGTGATGCTTAGCAAGCGATTCCGAGACCTCGCTGTATTGGCTTACATCGCCGTGTGTATACTTGTTCCACGAAACCGCCTGCCACCTTGCAAACACTCCTGTTGCTAAAATAAAAAAGAGTAAAATTATTTTTTTATTTTTAGACATAGAAAATTATTTAAAAATCCAACGCAAGATTCTTTTCATAACTATTTTAAAATGCTTGAAGTTTTTTATTTCTCTCATCATTTTAAATAAAATTTTTGGCCTTAAATAAAAACTTAAAAACGCGCGCCGTCTTAAATTTTTGAGTTCTTTGGTTGTAAATCCTTGAGGGGCGTAGACAGCATCAGCCAAAATATATTTTTCCCAATTTTCCTGAATTTCCGGAAGTTCATTGTCCGCTATTAATTTATCCGTGATAGGCGTTCCAGGAAACGGCTTAAAAATAGTAAAATTCGCCCTTTTTAAATCAAGTTTTTTAGCAAACTTTATAGTGTCTAAAATATCTTGTCTAGTTTCTGCGGGATAACCTATCACAAAAAAACCGATTACCTCAAGACCTGTTTCTCTTATAAGAGCCACTTTTTCTTTTATTTTTTCGGTGTTCAAACTTTTCTGCATATGCGAGAGAACTCGGTTGGAACCAGACTCAACACCGACCGATAAACTATAAAGACCGGTTTCCTTCATTTTTAAAAGTAATTCTTTGTCAAGCGTGTCAAGCCGCACACCATTCGGACACACCCATGAAATGTTTAAATTGTTTTTCGTAAGTTCATCGCAAAATTCCATAACCAAATCCCTGTAAAAAGTGAAGTTATCGTCTTCAATATGTATTTCTCTTATTCCATATTTATAATAAAGTTCTTTGATTTCAGAAATCACTAACGCCACGCTTCTCCTTCTTATTTTTCTTCCCGAGACAAGTCGTCCAGCGCAAAAAGTGCAGTTAAAAGGGCATCCGCGGGTGATGATTATCGGCGCTATCGGATAATTTTTAAAAAAAGCACCGTGAGGAGCAAGCGGATAAGTGTCTGGTTTAAGCAAATCCCACGAAGGACAACCCAATGTGTCTAAATTTTCCACAAATATTTGATTGTTCGCAACTGTTTTATTTTCTTTATCGCGCCAAATTAAACCCGGAACTTCTTTTAATTCTAAATCTTCAATATCTCCGCTCTCTGCCATCAAATCCATTAATTTCGCAAGCCCTATTTCCGCCTCTCCCCTAAAAGCAAAATCAATTTTCGGAAAATAATAAAATATATTATTGGGATCGCAGCTTGGATGAGGACCTCCTAATATTATTTTGGTTTCAGGGCGCAATTCTTTAATAACTCTTACATACTCTTTCGCGGCATTTATGTGAAAAGTAAAAATCTGAATTCCAATAACATCAAATTTATTTTCGTGCAGAAAATCCTTAAAATTATCAGGCGTCATATTTTCTTTTATGCCGTCCAAAATCTCCGTATTATGATTTTTGCGCAAAGCGGTCGCGAGATACCCAAGCCCAAAAGGAGGAATCAATTCATCCGCTTTTGAATATGGTCTGAATAATAAAACATTAAGTCGTTTCATAATTTATTTTAAATTATAAAATTCCGTATAAGTAAAATACTTTATAACTTAACACGGTTAATTAAAAATCCCTTTTATCCACAAATTAAAATGTCTTCTAAAATGTTTAAAAAAATAAGCCGGCCTAAAATAATAAGAAATAAACGCTTTTTCTTTTAATTCCAGAAGTTCTTCGCGGGAAAGATGTCTGTGGCGAAAAACAGGATTAAAAGAAGTAAATCTTTCAAAATCCGGTTCAAAAATATCATTTTTCAGTTTATCATAATACACGGTGCCAGGGAAAGGGGTAAAAATAAAAAATTGCGCCACGAGCGTGTTAAGACGCTTCGCGTATTTTATGGTATTTAAAATTGTCTTTCGCGTGTCATCCGGCATTCCAAAAATATAAAATGCGGCAATATTTATACCTTTCTTATGACAATACGCGATTATATCCATTTCTTTTTGCTTGTTTGCTGAAATTCGCGAAGCGTTTTTTAAAATCTCCGTATCAGCAGATTCAATACCCAAATTCATCGCGCGAAGTCCCGCCTCATACATTCTATCAATAAGTTCTGTGTCAAGATAATTCACATGGGTTTCACACCCCCATTCCAAGTTAAAATTGTTTTTTAACATTCCGTCTATTATTTTTAAAACCCGCGCTCTATCCGCCGTAAAAAGCGAATCACGGAATTGAAACGACTTAATGCCGTATTTTTCTTTAAGCGATTTAAGTTCTTGAACAACCAAATCCGGCCGTCTCACTCTTAATTTTCCAAAATACGCCTTATGAGGGCAATAAAGACAATTATACACGCACCCCTGACTTGATAAAACCGGCAAAAAAGGCCTCTTTTTTAAATTAGGCATATAAGAATAATCTTTTATCGGAAAAATGTCCCAATAGGGCGCGGGAAGGGAATTTAAATCCTCAATATGTTCGCTTACTACTACTCCTTTCGGAATATTTTCTTCCGCAATTTTATAAGCGGCGGACTCCGGCTCGCCACTTATTACAAAGTCGGCCGCTTCAAGATATATTTCAGGAAAACAAGACGCAAACGGCCCGAAAAAACCAATCTTCGCTTTTGTTTCTTTTTTAATTTTTTTTGCAAAATCAACCTCCCGTTTAAAATCAACAATTGAAGAAGGGATTATGACCAAATCGGCGCCCTGCGGAACTTCGTTAAATTTATATTGAACCTCATGCCCGCTTTGCTTAAAAATAGCCGCAAGATACGGCAAAGACAATACGGGCATACTTATAGATTTTTTTTTACTTCTTTCAATAATTTTCGCCAAAAAAGAATCGCCGATTTCCGCGACCATTCCATAAGTCCCCACAACATCTTTATTTATATATTGAGGTTTCCTTGAATAAACTTCAAGCAATGTTATTTTCATATACTACGAATTATTAATTTTACTAATATACGAATAAATTTAACCTATATTTTCTACGGTACTCGGAGTACCGTAGAGTTATTTTTACGCAAATCCATTTAACTAAAATTTAATGAAAAATAATATTATCTCTGCATCTTTGCCAAATCTCAAGTTTCTCGCCATATAATGATGTGGAATATGCTGACATAAATCGTTTCTGTAATTTTTTCCCAATACGGTTTATTCTTTGTAACGGCAGTAAAATAGAGATTAATAAAATTATCAATAAAATTATAATAGTAATATAAACAGCATACTCTTTTAGAAAATTTAATACTTCAATTTTTTTTCTATACACTGCTTTAATAATTAAAATCACTATCAATATCAAAATTCCTATATTAAAATAATTGACTGAATAGTGCTTAGTATAATATGAGCCGCATTCCCTATCAACTTCTTGTAACTGGGCTTGACTTGGAAATTGTTTGTATTGATTTTCTTTTTGTAAATTTTGAAAAGTATCAAGAACGCCTGATTTTGATGGCGTTGGATTTATTCCTTGATTCTGTTTTTCAAAATCAGAATCAGCGGTTCCTTGTATAATAAATGGATTTTTATTTTCCATATTTTATTTATTTCTACGGTACTCCGAGTACCGTAGAAAATATTACGCAACTTCACTGTTATAACAGGCTTCACAATACACAATCTCTTTTCTGTCCGGACTGTAGGTCGTCTCAAACTCATTTAGACAATGTTCATTTTCATGAAAATGTTTTGAGGTATTTTTATAAATACTATTGTCTGATTTTTCACCGGCGCACCCGCATTTTCTTTTCCAGAGTTTCAATGGATTTCTTTGTTTAATTCTTTCGCTATACCTGCAGTTAGGACAGAGGCGAGGAAGAGGAATGTTCATTTTTTTGTAGAATTCTAATTCATTAGGTAAAATTTTAAAAGCAGTTGAGCAATTTGTCGCTTCTCTTACCCCATAGGTTGAACCTATGGGGTAAGAACATTCTATTATTTCTTTTGTTATTGTGTCAGGGACATCTTTTATGTTGTCTGGAATATCTTCTGTTTTTAAAGTTATCTGATAGTTTCTTTCTTCTCTTTCTTTCCATTTTAAACCTGCTTTTTGAACTTCTTCTTTAGTCAAAGGAAAATACTCCTCTGCTGTTGTTTCATTATAGCCAAAAGGGGATAATTCAGAAGGAAAAAATTCTCCGTATTTGTATATGTTTCCTTTTTTGTCAATGTACGGCATAGAATTCATATGCTCTTTTATTTTAGGAATAAGGGATTCGTATTCTTCTTTGCTGTATTGTTTGTTTAAAATGCAGTATTGTTTGTTGCGAAGACCAATACAGCCGAAGAGATTTTTAGATGAGTGGCATCCAAAACAATATTCTAAATTTTGGCTTCCATAATTCCAAAAAGAAAACTTTAAATTGCTTATATCTATTCCGCACCACGCGCATTCATAAATTAAATCTGCTCCTACTCCGAAAATCGTATAATCATATGAGTCAGTTGTGCCATTTGTAACATATCTTAAAAAATGACAATATTTTGAATCCTCTACTTTACCGCAAGTAAAAACGCTTTTAGCGTTTTTTGATTGATAAATATAATCGCCAAGCACGTCAGAATTTTTTCTTCCTTGCATAAACTTGCGAGGGTTTTCCATAAAAAAATTTTTAACCTTTTCTTTAATTTTTTGGAAGTCTTCAAAAGACCTTAAATTAAATTCTTTTAATTTCTCAAAATATTCCTCTTTTGAATAAAGTTTATTAAAAATATAATATTGTTTATTCCTTAAATTTATGGACCCAAAACAATTACTGCAACCTGTGCAATTTTTACAAAATATTAGTTCACTTGAATCTTCGCAAACATCGCAAAATAAACATTTATAGCAATTTGTTAAATTTATTCCATCATAGCAAAGCTCGTCTTTATTTGAAAAAATCATATCAAGGCAATCTTTTAAATTTTCTACCGTGTGAGAATACATTGTATTTTCGCTTTGATCAGACATAAAAACAAGATAACAATTTTTAAGTCCGGCGACCGCGTTGCAATAGTCGCTGTTTATCATTGTGGTATACGCTCTTTGTAAATGCGGCAAAGACGCGCGAAGCATTAATTCTTTATATTGCAAAAAAAATGATTTACTAAAATCGTAGTTTACGCAGTACGATAACATATCTATTTTATCAGACCACCAGTTTTTATCCTCCACTATATTAAACGGCTTATCTTCTGAATACATGCTTATAAATTTTTTATCCGAGTTTCCAATTTTTCGGCTGTATAAATTTCTAGCATTTATCCATAAAAGTCGCCGCACAAGCCGGCACTCAGGACAAAATGTCGGAGGCGGAACTTTGATTTTTTCATAAAACAAAAAATCTTCGGAATCTATCACGAAATTTTGTTTACAATTTTGACATTGTTTTGTTTGCTGTTCCATAAACTATATTTTTAACATATTCTTCAAAATCTTATCAATTTTATTTTGACTGTTTTTATCAATTTTTCCTATTGTTTTTAAAATTCTTACTCTATCTATTGATTTTATATGGAAAATAAGAGCAACTGATTCTTTGTCTAAATTATTTTGCTTATCGGGTAAAATTGCAAGCGTGTAAATAAATTTTAAAGCATTGAGATTAGAAGTAAGCGGTATGACTATCGCAATATTAGTCTCGGTGTCTGAAATTAAAATAGCCGGCCGCGCGCCGCCTTGTTCGTGTCCTGACTGAATCTTTAAATCAACCAAACAAATATCCCCTTTTTTCATAGGTTATTTTCAAATTTTATTAAATCTTCGTCGCCTGCCCTTTCCCACATTTTTAATTCCTTTTTTAATTCTGCATCATTTTTTTTAAAAATTTTAAAATAATTTAAAATGGCGTTTAAAAGCAGTTTTTTTTCGGAAATTCTAAGATCGCGAGAAATTTTTTTTATTTCTTTTTCTATTTTTTTTGGTACATTTATTGATTTTTTAGAATAAATTAAAACCATATTTTAATTATATTAAAACAAAGCCAAAAATCAAGATAAAAATGTTGTCGTTTTATAACGCAAGGACTCTAATCAAACAAGTTGTACCAGATTATGGCGGCTATAGCATAAAGCCCGTCTTTCGGCCTTATTTTTTTTCCTTGTTTTTTTGTGCGCGAGTTATAAGAAATAGGCACTTCATAAACAACTAAATCTAGTTTTGCGGTTTTCGCGACAAATTCCGGCTCTATGCCAAATCTGTTAGATTTTAAATTAAAAGACAGAATAATTTCTTTTTTAAAAACCTTATAACAGGTTTCCATATCTGTTAGACGCAAACCTGAAAGCATATTAGAAAATATTGTAAGAAAATTATTTATTTGGTAATGCCAAAAATTTTGCGCTCGACACGCGCCTTCTATTCTAAAACGAGAGCCAAAAACAACATCTGCGCCGTATTTTTCAAACGGCTCAAGTAGTTTTGGATATTCTTCCGGATTAATTTCTAAATCCGCGTCCTGAATTAAAACAATATCTCCCGACACTTCTTTTAAACCAGTTCTAATAGCCGCGCCTTTTCCTTGATTTATTTCTTTATTTATCGCTTTAATTTCTTTTAAAAACGGGAATTTGTCTTTTTGCGTGTTCGCATAACCCTCCACTTTTTTTAATATTTCGGCGGTCGCGTCGCGAGAGGCGTCGTTTACAACTATAACTTCCTTTAAAATCGGTACATTAAACACCCGTTTTAAAACCTCTTCCAAAGATTTCTCTTCATTATACGCGGGAACAATTACTGAAAGAAGCATGATTATAATTTTTAAATTAAATTCGTTTTATAATAATCTATTGTCTTTGAGAGTATATCGTGAAGCGTGTAGGTTGGCGCGTACGCCGCAAGAATTTTTACTTTAGAAATATCTGGCACGCGAATATTCATATCTTCAAAATTTTCTCCATAAACCTTTTTATGGGGAATAAAAACTATTCTGGACTTGCTGTTAGTCATCTTCTTTACTTTTTCGGCAAGATCTTTTATAGAAATTCGCTCTTCCGATCCCAAATTAAAAATTTCTCCATACGCTTTTTTATTGTTTAGTAAAGCAATCATGGCGCGCGTTATATCGTGAACATAACTAAAACAACGGGATTGTTCTCCGTTTCCATGCACTGTTATCGGCTTATGCGCGAGCGCCTGTTTTATGAAATTCGGCACCACCATTCCATAATTTCCTGTCTGTCTAGGTCCTGTCGTATTAAAAAGCCGCACCGTGACGGTGGGCGATTTTTTTTCTCTGAAATACGCTAAAGCCAAAAATTCATCTAATGTTTTAGAAAGCGCGTAACCCCATCTTATGTTATAACTGGAACCATAAACCCTATCGCTGTGTTCGTGAAAAGGGGTATCTCCATTTTTTCCGTACGCTTCGGAAGACGAAGTAATAAGCACAGGAATTTTCTTGCGCGACGCAATTTCTAAAACATTATGAGTGCCGAAAATATTTGTATTTAAAGACTCAAGCGGATGTTCCATTATGAGTTTTACTCCAACCGCAGCCGCAAGATGATAAATTTGCTCGCTTTTTTGAATTAAAGGATTTAGTACTTTTTTATCCAAAACCGAGCCTTTTTTAAACTTAAAATTTTTATTTTTTAACAAATGCTTAATATTCGCAAGTTTTCCTGTTGATAAATCGTCTAAAACATAAACAAAACAGCCCTTATTTAAAAGTTCTTCAACTAAATGACTTCCTATAAAACCGGCTCCTCCTGTCACTAACACTTTTTTCATATATTAAATTTAAAATATAACAATACGGCAATTAAAGCAAGAGAAGGTTAATTTTTCTTTGCCGTGATAAACATACTATCTCTCACATTAAGCGGTATGCTTATTTTATTAAAAAAATCTTTATTAAAAAAAGAAGATAATTTTTGAAAAAATGAAAATTTAAATGAACTATGTAAAATATGAAAGATATAAGAAAGGGTAAAACTTTTCCCTATTGTTTTAATTTTTAAAATTTTAAACTTATGTCTTTTTAAAAAAAATTCAATATTGTTTTTATTATATAAAATTAAATGCTCGGGCGGTATATACGCCTGCCACCTTCTGCCTAAAATTCGCGACCAAACGCTTTTCGCGTCCGGCGTATTTATTACCAAAACTCCGTCTTGTTTTAAAATTAAAAATATTTTTTCTAAAAATTTATCCGGCTCGCTTATGTGCTCTAACACATCAAACAAAGTAATTACATCAAAACTATTTTCCAAAAATTGAATTGTGTCAACCGTTCCGTGATGAATTTTTAAACCTTTTTTTCTCCCCTCCTGCGCTGCCCATTTTGAAATTTCTATTCCCTCGGCGTTAAATCCGAAATCCTGCGCTATTCGCGCAAAAAATCCGGTCGCCGCTCCTATATCAAGCAATTTTTTGCCTTTTACCGTCTCAAAATTACCGGCAATAATTTTAAGATATTTCAAAAAGACATTTTTCATCGGCATTTTGTCTTTATCATAATCAGCATATCCAAACTGTTTATTCGCGCCGCAAAAATATTTTTCATCATAAATCGCGCCAACTTCGCGCGGCAAAGGCGAAACAAACACAAGCCCGCAATCCGCGCACTTGTATAAAAAATATCCATTCTTCTTTAAATAAAAACGGGTGTTATTTGACCTACAAACAATACAATTCATAAAAAAATTAAATGCTTTTAGAGTTTAAAACCAAATCGTTTTCAATCATCATTTTAACAAGTTCTTTAAATCTTATTTTCGGTTCCCATCCTAAATCTTTTTTTGCTTTAGAATAATCACCCATAAGCAAGTCCACTTCGGCAGGACGCAAAAATCGCGAATCAGAATATTCAACCCATTCTTTAGGATTAAGTCCTAACAAATTAAAACTTTCATTTACAAATTCTTCTACACTGTGAGTCTCGTTAGTCGCAATAACATAATCGCTTGGCTTGTCTTTTTGAAGCATAAGCCACATCGCTTTAACATAATCACCAGCAAAACCCCAGTCCCTTTTAGCATACGAATTTCCTAAACACAATTTATCTTTCTTAATGCCAAGTTTAATCTTAACCGCCGCGTCAGTTATTTTCCTTGTTACGAATTCTAAACCTCTTCTCGGCGACTCATGATTAAAAAGAATTCCGGAAACAGCAAACATTCCGTATGACTCGCGGTAATTTACAGTTATCCAGTGTCCGTAAAGTTTCGCGGCTCCGTAAGGGCTTCGCGGATAAAATTCAGTTTCTTCGTTTTGAGGGCTTTTTTTAACTTTTCCAAACATTTCCGATGAAGACGCTTGATAAAACTTTATTTTTTTATCCACCGCTCTTATTGCTTCGAGCATTCTTGTTACTCCGAGTCCAGTTACATCTCCCGTATAAACCGGCTGTTCCCACGATTCATAGACAAAGGACTGCGAA
>Ga0105164_10000656_pt1 | contig 23498 bp, 17 predicted proteins | sample VDWuncwatermetaG_FD_89674 | JGI IMG/M metagenome (GOLD analysis project Ga0105164, IMG submission 89674) | Wastewater microbial communities from Netherlands to study Microbial Dark Matter (Phase II) - VDW unchlorinated drinking water | ecosystem: Environmental > Aquatic > Freshwater > Drinking...
CTGTTGAGTTACTATTACATTGAACAAAATAAAAAAGTTTCGTTCTTGGGAAGTCCTCAAGATCTAGAAAAGGTGGAACAGTTTGTGGTGGAAACGGCCCAAAAGATTCGCTCGGGCGATTTTACACCTACTCCAGAGCCGATGGTCTGCAAATTTTGCGACTTTAACACCATCTGTGAGTTTAGAGCGATCTAATATATGCTTGCTCTCAAAGACCTTCTTTCTCGCTCGATGAAACGTAGCGGCATTGGCCGCCAATTGGAGGCCAATCAGGTGCTCAATGGCGCTGTCACTGTTATTGAGGGGTTCTTAAGCGGGATTGTGAAAGAACCCGTCTATTGCCGTGGAGAATATTTTAAACAGGGAACCGTGTTCGTGACCGTTCCTTCTGGCATGATGGCTCAAGAATTAAGATTTAAAGAAGAGATGCTGTTACAGCAAGTGAATGCCAAACTGGGAGATGTAATAGTGAAACGCATGCATGTGTTCGTTGGAACAGTTGAACCAAAGCCAAAAAAGTTATAAGCTAGAAGTATATGTCACTCACGCGCTATTTCACGTTGGTCATCATCGCAACAATTCTCGCATGGATTTCGTGGGCTGTGGTGTTAACACAAGTCAATCCCCAGAGCGCTGGCATTGATGGATTTTTGTTTTTTTATCTCAGCCTGTTTTTATCATTGGTGGGCACGTTCGCATTGGTGGGGCTGGCCATCCGGATGCACACCCAGCCGCACCATTTACCGTATTATCTCGTGCTGCTTTCATTTCGTCAGGGACTCTTCTTTGCGTTTCTGACAATTGGGTTACTCTTTCTACAGAGCAAGCACCTCTTAGCTTGGTGGAATGTTTTGCTTCTGGTAGTAGCTCTCACCGGGATTGAATATTTTGCTCTCACGTCGTTCGCCCGAAGGCCCAAGCGATGATATGCAGCGGAAACCAAACCCCTCCGTTGCAAAAAAAGTCATTTGGAGCATCCGCCGTCATCTTCCGTTTCCGGTTGATGAAATAGTAGAATGCACCGAGGTGACAGAATACTCGTACATTAACTTTGTTTTTCGCCTTCGTGTGCGATCTGGGCGGCGGATCATCGCAATCTATCTCAAGTGCGCGTACACCTACCTTGCCGCTGATCTTCGTCCGCCGTTTCACTTCTCACACATTAAATATCCCGTTCAACGCATCGAAGGAGAAATACGGGCATTGAAATTATTGAACAATGTATGGGGACCGGATATTGTTCCGAGCGTCCTCTATTCAGATGTCAAGAAGGGTATCATGGTCTTGAGCGATGTCGGAAGAGGTGGAGCGCTTTTAGTGAAAGAGTTTGGGAGAAATCGTGTGCACTCAGAAATCGCCGCAGTCCTTGGGGTTCTCATGGGCAAACTCCACGGTTCCACCTATGGCCGATCCGTAGCGTGGTCTACGGTGGCTCGGTGGAGAAAAGAAAATACAGGGTATATTTTCGGTCACATCGCTGGTGCAATGGAGCGGTATTGTGGCAAGAAGGCGCTGCACAATTTTATCGTAAGCGCTCAGAGTGCTCCCCAATCGCTCACATGGACCGACCCGATTCATCGCAATATGTTTGTGAGGCCTCATGGCGTGGTCCAATGCATTGATTTTGATGTGATGCAAACCTTTGATCCGGCGTATGATCTTGGCCTTATCACGGCCCATTGGAAATGGATGGAGTTGAAAGGTATTGTGGCGGTGCGCAGCGACGCGAGGAAATTTTTGAAGAATTTTTTTCGCAGCTATCAAAAACAATTGTTAAAATATTCGGTCCCGTTGAAGGATCAAAAAACGATTATTGACCGAGCCCATCGCTGGATGGGGATTTATCTTGTGTATCGCGCTGATCACAAAGTGAATCGTTTTTTTGGCAGCGACGCACAATGGGAGCAGAGGGTTAGGGAAGAGGGGATCCGGTGCTTCCAAAATGTTCCCTCGCTATAAAAAATACGCGCCGGTCATCCACGAAGGAGACCGGCGTTTCGCATCAAATGGACACCCTCCAAGCGCCATCTCGTTCACGGGGACCCGTTGCATTGGCGGGATTGCCAGTGAAATCGGGCGATCACCGCCATCACGCACACGCAACTAGCGACAGTCCCCGCCATTAGTAGGGGAAAGACAATCTCTTCTTGGATCTTCTTCCACAGCGGAGAGTGGAAGAAGATGACCGCCAGAACCATCAGCGCTCCGCCTCCTACGATCACGACGAATGCGTGAAAGCGTTCCGCCTGCTGCGCCACCCATGCTCGCTGTTGTGCGAGAAACGCCGCACTTTCCGCGGCGTTGATCAGTTCTGTCATCGATTCGCCCTCCTTTTGTGAATCCACCATCGCGTGATGCGACCGACTACCTTGGTCAGCGCCCAGAGCGCAGCCCATATCATGACAGCGATAATGCCGTCAGTGATCCGAAAGTACTGACTCAACTCAGTCATTGACTATCACCTCCATTTCGTCCGCGTAAATCCGCGTGTAGATCTGCGCTGATCCGCTTCTACCCCTCCATATAGAGGCAGATCAGTGCAGAAACATCGCATTGGATTCTTTACCTCCTTACCTCTTTTATCTCCCAACTAAACCTTAATGATCACCGGCAAAATCATGGGCCGGCGTTGTGTCATGGTAAAGAGGAATTGGCCAATATCGTTGCGGAGTTTGTTTTTGATCTCATCATCATCCGCCGCCATTTTGGGTTCACCATCACGCAAAATCACTTTGATCTTAGAGCGCATGCGTTCCACAAGTTCTTTATTCTCTTTCATGTAGATGAACCCGCGAGAAATGATATCCGGTGAGCCGACCAATTTTCCGGTTTTGCCTTCGATTGTGGCAATGATCACCACCATGCCATCTTCCGAAAGCATTTGGCGGTCGCGGATCACCACTTGGCTAATGTCACCCACGCCAAGGCCATCCACAAACACATAGTCTGCCGGAACGCGTTCTTGCGTTAATCGACCAACCCCTCCGCGGAATTCCACCACCTGTCCATTGTCAGGAATAAAGATCTTCTCTTTGGCGTGGCCCAACTCTGCGATGAGTTTGGCATGCACCCGCAAGAATGAGTGGTTCCCCTCAATGGGCATAAAATGCCGAGGGTTCACTAGCCGGTACATGAGTTTTAAGTCTTCTTGTTTAGCGTGGCCTCCGGCGTGCACGTCCATCATTTGGTAGTGAATCACCTCAGCGCCTTGCCGGTAGAGCGCGTCTTTGAGTCGTTGGACCGAGCGTTCGTTGCCCGGAATCACGGACGAAGAGAAGACCACCGTATCTCCAGTTTGTATGGAGAGTGTGCGATGTTCGTGGTTGACAATCCTCATGAGCACGGCGCGATCTTCTCCTTGGGCACCAGTGCATAACACCACGATTTTATTTTCGGGGTATTTATGCATGTCAGTACTCTGAATCATCGTTGTCTTTTTATAGTCAAGGTAGCCAAGATCGCGAGCGATTTCGATGTTGGTGCGCATGCTAAACCCTTCGACAACAATTTTTCGATCAAGCCGTTCTGCGGCTCCAATAATCTGTTTAATCCGACCGATCATGGAAGAAAACGTTCCGATGATGAGTCGCCCCGGCGCGTTATTAATAATATCATCGAGGTTGCGTTGGATTTCTACTTCCGAGAGTTGATGCCCTGTTTGATAGGAATTCGTCGAGTCTTGCATGAGCAAGAGGACGTTTTGGTCGTGGAGTTGTGCAATCTTTCCAATATCGACCGGTGTGTCGCCCGAGGGATTCAAGTCCAGTTTAAAGTCTCCGGTATGGACGAGGATACCTTCGGGGGTGCGGACAATAACTCCCATAGAGTCTGGGATATTATGTGTCACGCCAAAAAATTCGACATCAAAGATTCCGAGTTTGAGCTTGGTTTCTGCTGCCTTGATTTCTTGCAGATGCAGTTTTGGTGAATCGCGGAAATCGTCTTGGCGTTTTCGGATAATCCCGAGCGTTAAGGGAGTACCGTAAATGGTCGGGTTGCCTAAGTTTTTCATCACGTGTGGGATGGCGCCGATATGATCGTAATGTCCGTGCGTAATAATGATGCCGCGAATATTTTTTTCTTTTCCCCGCAAGTAGGCCATGTTGGGGATGATGTAATCAATGCCCGGCATGTCTTCCTCTGGAAATTGGAGTCCCAAGTCGATCATGATAATGTCCTCACCGTATTCGATGAGCATGCAGTTGCGACCGACTTCTTCTAACCCTCCCAGGAACATCACGCGCAATGCTGGTGTGTTCGAGGTCGGTGAGACGGGTGCTGGGGCTGGGCCCACCATCCGTCGAGTGGAAGGGGGTTGGTAGGGCGCAGGGCGAGAGCGGGCGCTTCGGAACGTGCTGATAAATTTTGATGGTGGTTTTTGTCCACTGCTGCGCGGACGCATTGGTCCAGACATGCGCATCGGATGAGGAGAGCGGGTTGGGAGTGCTCCAGAAGGAGGTTTGGGTCCTCCTGTGGAGCCTCCGAGTGTTAACGATTGATCCATACAAATAAAAGTAAATCCAGTAAATTCAGTAAATCAAGTAAATCAAGCTACCGGATAAATTTTTTGCTTAAGATACTTGTGATAAAAAGAAGGTGTTCAGTACAGATGTAAAAAATAAATGATAAAAGAGAAGAAAATTCAAGATAATTTTTTTGGTGCAGGTGGAGGGAGTTGCCCCGCCATGGCGGGGTCCGCCTTTGGCGGAAACCCAACCTAATGCCGCGGGGGAGACTCGAACTCCCATGACCTTGCGATCGCTAGCTCCTGAAGCTAGTGCGTCTGCCAGTTTCGCCACCGCGGCATTCTCCTCCGCCACACCTGCATTACTTCCAGCTCCATTTTGTTTTTTTGTACCACTGCGTTACGCTATTCCAGCGATCCGAAGCTCGGCTGATGGTTCCTTCTTCCATCCCCTGGAGAGTGGACGGAAGAACGTAGCTGTAAATCGGGCGATACAGAAAAATTGCGGGAAGTTGCTCACGAATTTCTTTTTGGAACGATTGGTACAGGGAGGCGCGTGCGGACACATCAGGAGTACTGCGCGCCTCAACCAATAACTCATCCACCTTTTTGTTGGCCAAGAGCGCAAAGTTTAACCCGGGTGTTTTGGTTTGGCTGGAATGCCAGAACGGGTAGGGGTCTTGGTTTGTTCCCAATTGTTGGCCATACAGCAGCACCTCGTAGGAGCGCGGGTTCAGCGCGGTGGTTTGGAATTTTTCCGTATCGACCACCGCGACGGTCGCATCCACGCCCACCGTTCTCCATCCGTTGGCGATTGCTTGCGCCACAAGGCGCAACTCTTTTTGGTCGACGGTCGTGATCACGAGTGATAAATTTTTTGTATTTTTTCGGCGGTGGTATGGGAGGGGGATGACTTTTTCTGCACTCTCTTTGGGTTCTGGCGCGGGCGTTAGAGCAGGGCGAATCACTCCCTTCTTCTTCGCGACAGACAACACCAATGGCTGTGCAAGTTTTTTAAAATCTTCGGTCGTGATGTGTTTCCATCCCGCAGCATCTAATAACTCCGCCGCTTTCGTGCGATCAAATCCGAGCGAAGCGTCTCCGGCATCGTAACCGATCATGCCGGGTAAGATTGGCCCAACAATCACTTCCCCGTCGCCAGAGAGCGCGATGCCCAAAACCTCTGCTTTGTCGGTACTGCGTTCGAGTGCTTCGCGGACCACCGGATCACGCAATTGCTCGTTGGCGGTCTGGTTAAAGAAAAGCGCTGTATACTGTTGCAATCGTAGGGGAAGTGTCTTTGAAAGGGCACTCAATGCATTCTTCTGTTGGAGTGCTTTGGGAACGCGATCCATTCCCTCTACCGCATTGGAGCGCAACGCATTGTAGGCGTTCTCTGTTGTATCAAAGAATTGAAGAGTGATACGGTTCAGGTGCGGTTTTATCCCTTGATAATAGGGGTTGCGCTCCACGGTGTAGGAGTGAATGACCCCGTCCTTATCTTTTTTTATTGAAGAGAACCGGTAGGGTCCTGCTCCAATGGGTTTGACATTCAGTTCTGCCAGCCGCGCATTGGGTGCCAAGACATTTTTCCAAAGATGGTAGGGAAGGATCCCAACGTTCAATGCTTGTAAAAATGGTGAAAATGGTTGCGGGAGCTGAAAGGTGATGGTGTGAGGATCGGGGGAAGCAATTGTTACTCCCCGGAACGCGCCGGCGAGAGGACTCTTCCAATCAGCATTTTGAATACTATTGATCGTAAACAGGATGTCTTCCATGGTGAGATCTTCTCCGTCTTGCCATTTGAGATTTGGTTTGAGTGTAACAGTGTAGAGCAACTGATCACTACTCACCTCAAACGATTGTGCGAGATCCGGCTCCAATGTTGATTCCTGCGTTGCTCCGGGTTTGAGTAACCCCGAGAAGATGAGCCGAGTAAGATCACGGTCGACTTCACTAGTCGATGCAACGACAGGGTTCAAATACCGAGGGTGACCCACAATTGCTTCGCTATATTCGCCAGAGTCTGCCGCAACAGTAACAATATGGGTATTCACCCCCACGATCAACAGTATCCCGAGCGAGAGTCCTGCGAGGGTGAGCGCACTCCACCACGCAATACGCTCTTGTTTTGAAAGTACAGAAAGAAATCGACGGACGAGCACCATTGCGTTAGGGCGCGATGGTTGCGCGGAATGGTTTGGGGTGCTGCTGGTCGACGTTAATGTTCTTTTCTGCGAACGGATCATTTCAGAAAAAAATCCTCCCATGCAATTATTTGGTGTGACGCGAGACACTCTGGCAGTGGTTAGGATGGTCTGCGCCGAGCACACGACAAAAATAAAGAGTGTTGAGCCAGTCAATGAGTCGTTCGCGAAGGGCGCGGGGTATGCGAACAGAAGGGAAGCAATGCCGGAACCGAGAAAGAGGACAGAAAGGACGATAGTTCCAATAAAGAGGATGCGTTCTACTCCGCGTCGGGCACGATACACATTCCCTTCTCCTCCAAAAGCGCTGCCGAGCCCGGAACCGCGTTGTTGAAGCAAAATACTGATGATCAGGAGTACGGAAGTCACGATTTGGAACACTTGAAACCATTTCATAGCGAAAATCTCAAAATTCGGCAAATACACTAATAATGTAAAGATTCTACCAGAGTTTGGAATAATTGTCAACGCTCCCAGCGGTGGGGTTGAGGTTTCCCGAGAAGCCGTGCGAGGCTACGAGCCTTGGTTCCGCTGACCTTCATCACTCGTTTGCGTCGCTGTTCGCGACGCTCTTGTCGTGTTTTTACGTGTTTTGGCAGAAGTGTTGTCATACGCACTGATTGAGTATACGGTAGCACACTCGACAACAAAAATCTTGTGGACATTCCCCCTTGTCCGATAAGCAAAACTGTGATAGACTTTTCGAATCAGTGTCTTGAATTATGCACATCAATCCTGTGAAGACAAAAAATAACCACGACATCCCGCACATCACATTGCCGGAACGAATCCGGATCAGGGGCGCGCGGGTACACAATCTCAAAACCATCTCTCTGGACCTGCCGCGGTATCAGTTGATTGTGATTACTGGGAAATCTGGGAGCGGAAAATCATCGTTGGCATTTGATACGATTTACGCAGAAGGTCAGCGGCGATATATGGAAAGTTTATCCACATACGCTCGGCAGTTTGTCCGGGCGTTTGAGAAACCGGACGTGGACTCCATCGAGGGGCTTTCGCCACCCATCGCCATCGATCAGCGCACCGTCAATAGCAATCCACGCTCAACCGTGGGAACAATGACCGAAGTGTACGACCATCTTCGATTGCTGTTTGCCCATGTTGGTGTGCCGCATTGCCCGAGCTGTGGCGACCCCATTGAGCGGCAAACTTCATTGAGTTTCATCGACCATGCCAAAGCCTTTTTTGAAAAACACAAGCAGTTTCCTTCTGCGACATTGGCAATCCCCCTGAGCGTGCAACACAAGAAGGACTTGGCTGGCGTGAGTCGCATGATGGGGCGCCAGCAATGGACACGCCTTCGGTATGAAGATCAAGTTGTGACATTGAGCTCCGGAGAAAAATTGAGCGAATCGTTGATTGGTAAGCGCGTGGAGGTGGAGGTGTGCCCGGTAACCAAAGGGATGCTTGATCAGCCCACCGCAATAAAACTCATTGAATCCACGTTGCAATATTCCAAGGGGCTTATTCTGCGATGGAGTGCTCAGGATATGCTTTCGTTGACCACTGAACTCTATTGTGACCGATGTGAGAGAACGTTGCCACAATTTGAGCCACGCCATTTTTCGTTTAACAGCCCCTATGGGGCGTGTGAGGGGTGTGCGGGGTTAGGAACGCAATGGATTGTGGACCCGCTCCTTGTCGTCCCCAATAGCACGTTAACGCTTTCAGAGGGAGCGATTCGTCCGCTTTCCAGGCTCCTTCCGCATCAGGGTGGCGCGGAAAAAATACTTCAAGAGCTAAGCGAACGTTTTTTCTTGCCCCTGAATGTCCCGGTGAGTAAATTCAGTGTACTCCAGCAGCAGCTCTTGTATCGTGGCAACGGCGAGCCGATGGAAGAAGATCAGCTCCGCGGGGGGATTGTAGGGTTTTTGCAATATAAATACGCCCACTCTGAGAGCGAGTATATCAAAAGTGAAATCGAACGCACGATGCGCTTGTTTCCGTGCCCGCGCTGTGAAGGGAAGAGGCTCAAGAGCGAGGCGCTTGCGGTCCGTTTGCAGGGTCACTCGATCAACGATATCGTCACGTTGCCGTTGGATGTACTCAAGGGGTTTTTAGAAACTCTTTGCAAAGAAAGTGCCGCGAGCAATTCAAAAAATGGGAAAGTTCAAGAACGCATTGTCCGAACGCTAAGCAGTGAAATGATTTCCCGCATCGATCATCTCATCGCCGTGGGGTTGGAGTATCTTACACTGGATCGGTCCGTCACCACGCTTGCCGGCGGGGAAGCGCAGCGCATTCGACTGGCCACACAGCTACGGTCGCATTTGGTCGATCTTGTGTACGTCTTGGACGAGCCGTCGATCGGGCTGCACCAACGGGACAACGCGCGGCTTATTGCCACATTGAAACAGCTCCGCGACCTTGGAAACACCGTGATTGTTGTGGAGCATGATGAAGAAACGATTCGTGCGGCGGACCATGTGGTGGATATGGGTCCGGATGCGGGTGCTTATGGCGGCATGGTAGTCGCCCAAGGCGTGCCCGATGAAATTGCCGCAAACCCGAAGTCCATTACCGGCGCATATCTTTCGGGGCGACTCCGCATTGATCCGCCATTTGCTCGTCGCAAAGGAAACGGCAAGTTTCTTACCGTCCACGGGGCAAAGGAATTTAATCTGAAAGATGTGACCGCCTCGATTCCATTGGGATCATTTGTGGCGATCACTGGTGTATCCGGCTCGGGTAAATCGACACTCGTGGACGACATTATTGCTAAAAGTCTTCTCAAACATTTTTATCATGCAAAGGATTTGCCGGGTCACCACGAAAAAATTACCGGCATTGAACACCTTGATAAAGTTATCATGATCGATCAATCGCCGATCGGCCGCACCCCACGCTCGAATCCTGCAACGTATACCGGGATCTTTACGCTCATCCGCGATCTCTTCATCGAAGTGCCCGAAGCCAAGGTGAAGGGATTAAAAGCCGGGCATTTCAGTTTTAATGTCCGCGGAGGGCGCTGTGAAACATGCCAAGGCGGTGGGTACCTCACGATTTCCATGCAGTTTTTGCCGGACATGACCGTGGAGTGCGATGCGTGCGAAGGCAAGCGATATCTCCCCGAGATTTTGGAGGTCCGCTGGCGCGACAAGCATATTGCCGAAGTGTTGCAGATGACCGTGCAAGAGGCGCTCAACTTTTTTGAGCCGTCGCATGATTGCGATACAAAACTCCTGGTTGAAAAACTTTCTATCCTTGTGCGCGTAGGGTTGGGGTATGTGAAGCTCGGCCAGCCGGCCACTACGCTCTCTGGCGGGGAAGCGCAGCGGATTAAGCTCGCGACAGAGCTTTCGCGCCGATCAACCGGGCGCACGCTCTACATTCTCGACGAGCCCACTACCGGGTTGCATGCGGATGATATTAAAAAATTGTTGGTGGTACTTCAAGAACTCGTTGATCTGGGTAACACGGTGCTGGTGATTGAGCACAACCTTGATGTTATTCAATCCGCAGATTGGATTCTCGATCTCGGGCCTGAAGGTGGCCAGAAAGGTGGTTGGATTATCGCACAAGGCACTCCGGAGCAGGTGAGCGAGGTGAAGGAATCCTATACGGGGCAGTATTTGAAGAGTATGCTTGAGCGTGTTAGAGTTCCAGTAACAAAGAAAAAGAATGGGACGAAAAAGTAAATCCAGTAAATCCGGTAAATCCAGTAAATCAAGCCGTGATCGTTTCACTACTGGATTAACTGGTCTCGCTGGATTTACTCCCCGGATGTTGTGCTGTCTCCTTCCGACGCGATCCTTGCTACTCTCCTGTATTTCAAGCAATGGAATATCCCGCTGACTCCCGCGGATTGTTTACGTTTTCTTCCGGCCACAGCGAGCCCCGCGACCGTTGCAGGGCTCTCATCGCTCGCACATTCCACGCCCTTGGAGGGGACCATCACGTCTCACCAAGGGTTTTTGGTATTCAAGGGGGCACAGCAAAGCGTTGAGTACCGCCATGCCTGTTACAATGCATCGCTTACGAAGTGGCGAGTTGCTGCGCAAACGCTCAAATGGGTTCGATGGATTCCATTTCTTCGCATGGTGGCGATCACCAACACGCTTGCGATGGGAACAGCTAAACCCCAAAGCGACATTGATCTGTTAGTGATTGGTAAACCAGGGCGGCTTTGGACTCTTCGGTTTTTGTTTACCGCTGTGGTGCAGTTAATGGGTCGTCGACGCCATAGCAACCTTATCACCGATCGATTGTGCCTCAGTTTCTATGTCTCGCAAAAAGCGTTAAACTTTCAGCCGTATTTCGATGTTCCTCACGATCTCCATTACGCGTATTTAGTGGCAATGACCACGACAATTTTTGAAGCCAAGGGTTCGCTTGCACGTGAAGAGTGGGAGAAAGCGAACTCCTGGGTTCGTGATTATTTTCCTCAGCATCATTGGTCAGAATTAATTCCATTGTTCGCAGTGAATGACAGTCGGTGGACAATTGGTGCACGGAATATTTTTGAGTGGTTATTCGCAGGGAGGTTGGGTGATACTCTCGAAAAAGTAGTGCGTTTTTTTCAGCGTAAGAAAATTTATGCGCATCCAGAAAGTCGCATTCACCAACAAGGAACACTCGTAATGGTCAACGACGATGTGTTGAAATTTCATGAGTCGAATGTGCGGGAAGAATCGAGGAAACAATGGGTGGAAGAATGTCGACAATTTGGGATTACGGTATGAACTATTTGATGAGTGTGTTCTTTTTTTTGCTACCGCTGCAGACACAGTGGATTCTCCGGTATGGAATGCTCAATGGCCAGAGTTGGGAGTACGGGACGATTGGGATCTACGCGACGGATATTTTTTTAGCGATTATTTTCGCGTTGTCATTCTGGGGAGGCCATGCCGATGCCAGAATCCGATTCCGGTCTCGCCAGTGTGCTGCCGGAATGACGGTAATGATCGTTGTCTCAGCTCTATCCATTATCGCGGCCTCTGATCGTTCGGTCGCCCTTGTGCACATCCTGTGGCTGATCGAAGCAGGAATTGTAGGGTGGCTCGTCTCGCGCTCGCGCTATCGGTCAATCATCAGTAATTCTTTTGTTACTGGTTCTGTTCTTCAAGCGCTCATTGGTCTTTGGCAATTTTTTTCTCAATCAACAGTGGCGAGCGCTCTAATGGGTTGGGCGGCACACCCAGCATGGCTGCCAGGGACCAGTGTGATCGAGCGAGAAGGGGAGCGATGGCTCAGGGCCTATGCCGGGTTCGCGCATCCTAACGTGTTCGGCGGTTGGATGGCTGTTGCCATTGTTGCTGCTGTCTATTGTATTCTGACAGAAAATAGACCACGGGTTCGAGTGGTGTTGCTTTGTTCTTTAGTTTTTTTGTCTTGTGGCCTTGCTGTTTCCTTTAGCCGCTCCGCCTGGATTGCTGCGGCCATTGGAGTCGGAGCGTTGTCTCTCTCTCTTAGGGTAAGAGAGGGTTGCCTGCCTGTCGGCAAGGCAGGGAGGGAGTTATGCGTGGTACTCGCCATCATCGTCCTTTCCGTCTCCGCTATCCTCGTTCCATATCGTTCACTCTTGGAAACGCGCTTCGAAGCAACCGCGCGTTTGGAACGACAATCATTGAACGAACGTGCTCAAAGCTACCACGACGCATTTGCTCTCATGAGACAACATCCGTTTATCGGCGTTGGGATTGGGAACTTCACCAGTGCAGTAGCAGCTCTAGATCCTCAAAGACCGCTCTGGAGCATTCAGCCGGTGCACAATTCCGTACTCCTTATCATCGCCGAACTCGGAGTTGCCGATCTCTCTCTGATTGTTGCTGCCTTCTGTTATTATTTGAAATTACGCCGTCAGTCCAAAAACCCTATTCTCTATTCTCTATTCTCTATTCTCTTCGTCCTTGCCCTATTTGACCATTATCTTTGGAGCCTGCATGTCGGATCGCTTCTGGTTGGTTTTTTCATTGGGTGGACCCTCTCAACGCCACAATTTCAACCAAGGCGAGGCTCTTGACAACTGGCCCACTTTTTCCCTACACTATCAATCAGTCAAGGTTTAGCACTCTGTTTTGGACAGTGCTAACCTCTTTTATTCACATTAAAATGAATGTTCTTGCCTCCGCGTAAATCTGCGTTTTGATCTGTGTCTGTCTGCTTCTACGCTTGTTATAGAAATAGATGAACGCAAATTTACATGCTGATAGACGCAGAGTGTAAAGAGGTTCAGTGTAAGGTATGAATCTTCGTCCGCTTGGGGATCACGTGATTGTGGACCCTGTTAAACCCGAAGAGATGACTAAGGGTGGCATTATCATTCCCGGCACTGCTGACAAAGAGAAGCCGGAACAAGGCACTGTGCTTGCCATAGGTCCCGGCAAACTCAATGATCAGGGCGTGCGTATGGCCATGGGGGTCAAGGTCGGTGATAAAGTCATGTTTAAAAAATACAGCCCCGATGAGATTAAGGTCGATGAGAAAGAATATTTTGTGATTAGCGAATCTGACATTATCGCAATTTTAGAATAATCTATATGGCTAAACAAATTCTTTTCGATGAACAGGCCCGTGCAAAGTTGAAGCATGGTGTCGACAAGCTCGCCAATGCCGTAAAGGTCACGTTAGGTCCGAAGGGTCGCAACGTGGCACTCGATAAGGGATACGGCAGCCCCACGATTACCAACGATGGTGTGACCGTTGCCAAGGAAATTGAACTCGAAGACAAAATGGAAAACGTGGGAGCCCAGCTTTTGCAAGAAGTTGCCAACAAAACCAATGACATTGCCGGGGACGGAACAACCACCGCGGTTGTGTTGGCGCAAGCCATTGTGACTGAGGGGTTCCGCAACGTGGCCGCCGGAGCCAACCCGATGGTCATCCGCCGCGGGATTGAAAAAGGCGTTGCCGCGATTGTTGCGGAACTCAAGGACAAAATTTCCAAACCCGTCTCCTCATCGGTTGATATTGAAAATGTTGCTTCGATTTCGGCAAACGACAAGGAAATCGGTAAGCAGATCGCCAGCGCCATGGAGAAAGTCGGCAAAGATGGCGTAATCACCGTAGAGGAATCTCAGTCGTTCGGCGTGGAAGTAGAAGTGGTGGAAGGCATGCAATTTGATAAAGGCTACGTTTCCCCGTACATGGTGACGAACACCGAGCGCATGGAAGCCGCCTACAACGATGCATACATTCTCATCACCGATAAAAAGATTTCTGCCATTAACGACATTGTTCCGCTCTTGGAAAAAATTGCTCAGATGGGCCGCAAAGAGCTGGTGATCGTTGCGGAAGATGTGGAAGGCGAAGCGCTCGCGACCCTGGTGGTCAATAAACTGCGCGGAACATTCCACACGTTGGCGGTAAAGGCTCCAGGGTTTGGAGACCGCCGCAAGGAGATGCTCCAAGACTTGGCTGTGTTGACTGGGGGGCGCGTGATCAGCGAAGAAGTGGGATTAAAGCTCGACACTGCTGTAGTGACCGACCTGGGACAAGCTCGTAAAGTGAAGGCCACCAAGGAAGAAACCACTATTGTGGAAGGCAAGGGCGATGCGCAAGCGATTAAAGACCGTGTGGCCCAACTTAAAAAAGAGATTGAAAACACTGACTCTGACTTTGATCGCGAGAAGCTCCAAGAGCGACTGGCCAAACTTTCCGGCGGAGTGGCGGTTATTAAGGTGGGTGCCGCGACAGAAACGGAAATGAAAGAAAAGAAACATCGCGTGGAAGACGCGGTGTTGGCCACAAAGGCCGCCGCTGAAGAGGGGATTGTTCCGGGCGGAGGCGTGGCCCTCTTGCGCGCCATCAAATCGCTCGATGCGGTGAAGGTGGAGGGCGAGGAAATGGTGGGCATTAACATTTTGCGCCGAGCGCTCGAAGAGCCATTGCGACAGATTGCACAGAACGCCGGAAAAGACGGCGCAGTGGTGGCTGAGTACGTGAAAAAGCTCGAAGGCAACAACGGGTACAACGCTGGCAATGACACCTACGAAGATTTGGTGGCCAAGGGTATTATCGACCCCACCAAAGTGACGCGCTCAGCACTCCAAAATGCCGCATCCGTCGCCATGATGCTCCTTACGACCGAAGCAGTGGTCACGGACATCCCAGAGAAGAAAGACGCGCATCCGGCCGGAGGCTCCGGAGGTATGGGTGGTATGGGTGGAGGCATGGGGATGGATTATTAGGTGAGGATGGTAGGAAGATAGGAATTTAGCTTGTAGGCTAATCAAAAGAGCTCCGGTAATTCGGAGTTCTTTTGATTGCTAAGTATACTTGCGCTCTGATATAATCACCCTACATTCCTAAAATCCTACTTTCCTACAATCCTTGTATGAAACGCACCAAAATTGTTGCCACGATTGGGCCAGCGAGTGAAAAACAAGCCACCTTAGAAGCGATGATTCGCGCGGGGATGAACGTGGCGCGGTTGAATTTTTCTCATGGCACGCACTCTAACCTTGCACTGCTCATCAAAAATATTCGCGCAGCGGCAAAAAAAGTGGGGGTTGATGTGGGCATCCTCGCGGACCTGCAAGGCCCTCGGATTCGTCTAGGAGAGTTGCCTTCCGGCGGCATTGAAGTGCTAGCGAATTCTCACGTGACGTTTACCACGCGCGCCAAGCCGCCCTTGGGAACGATCCCGGTCACGTATGCGAACTTGCATAAAGATCTAAAGCGCGGAGACAGGCTCTTGATTGCGGACGGCACCATCGAGGTGGTGGTGGATCGCATCCAAGCACAGGAGATTACGGCCCGCGTGCTGGTGGGGGGGCTCCTCAAAAGCCACAAGGGCATGAATGTCCCAACCGCGACACTGCATATTCCGCCGTTCACAACAAAAGACAAAGAGGATTTGAAATTTGCGCTGGGCAAGGGTGTGGATTTTGTGGCGCTTTCGTTTGTGATGGAAGCCAAAAATATTACGGACCTTCGGCGCGTAATCACCCGAATGGCGCGCTCATTGCGAAAGCCCTTGATTGCGACCACACCCATCATTGTGAAAGTAGAAAAACACGAAGCGGTTGAGGCCATCGATGCCATCGTTGAAGAAGCCGACGGGATTATGGTCGCGCGTGGAGATTTGGCGCTGGAAGTCAATCAGGCCGATGTGCCACTGGTGCAGCGAAGTCTGATTGAAAAATGTATTCAAGCAGCCAAGCCCGTGATTGTGGCCACTCAAATGTTGGAATCCATGACCGAGAACCCTCGCCCCACGCGCGCAGAAATTTCGGACGTTTCGCATGCTGTCAGCGACCACACTGATGCCACGATGCTTTCGGGTGAAACCGCTGGAGGGAAATTCGTAGTAGAATCGGTGACAACCATGGCGTCCATCATCACCCAAACCGAAGCCTCTAAATGGGACGACGTGGCGATGGCGGATGAGAAATCGATTCCAAACACCCAGCGGTCCTGGATGGGCGCGGTGGCGCGTCTCTTAAGCGACGAATCAAAACCAAAGTGTATAGTGGTCGCGAGCGCCAGCGGCAAAAGCGCTCAACACGTGGCCAGCTTCCGACCAGAGCTGCCAATTATCGCGGCCGTGCCAGACAGGGCAATTGCTCAGCGACTGACCATGGTGTGGGGTGTCACTTCGCTTGTTTTTTCAAAAATGAACAATCTTCAAGCCTTCATTCTCCGCGTTGAGAAAGAACTCAAGGCGAGGAAAATTATCCACAATGGGGATTCCTATATTGTGATTGCCAGCGATCCACTCAAAATAGACGTTTTGCCTAATGTTATCGAGTTGCGAACCGCTTGACACGGCGGGATTTCCATGGTACAATCGCGCCGGAACCTTGAACTCAAGGCCCCCTACACCATGGGGGTTTTGTAATCCCAGAGGAGGGATGCAGTTGAAAGAGAGCGTTAGGAAGAAGCTTGCCATGGACCATACCCGAAGGCTGATTGGGGGACTCATCGAGTGTCTCGCCAAGAAGGTCGGCCTTCCGTTCCGGATGGGGACTATATTCATCGCGGGTGAGGGGGACGTATTCGTAGTGCACCACGGTGGAGGAAGTTTCTCCTACCGTGTGTCCGTGGAGCTCGTGGTAGACGTGAAGATCGCCGGCACCACGCATCGGCGCACGTTCTACGGCAACACCGTATCCGAGGTGTACGAGCTCCTGAAGTCCGCAGTCATGGAGGCGTACATCGACTTCCAACTCGAGAACGAGTTGCACGATTGCAGCATTCTCGAGTTCGACACGCCCATCGCGGACCTGGATGTACTCGACCTCATCGCGCCGGACTCGATCCTGGTGGAGGACACCGTCATGGACCAGGCACTGGTCGAAATGTCCGCGGCTCTCCCGACCGAGACAGTCAACCGCGGCGCGATCAACTAACTGAAGTACCCCCTGCACACCGCAGGAAAAGTCGTTCCCAAGGAGGGGAAACGCAAATCATGGAAGTCACCAGATCGGACATCCCTCAACAGTTCCTGACTTTCACGCTGGTCAAGGCCATCGTGATTACGAACATTGTCACGAACATCCTCGACAACTTGTCCACGGTTCCGTGGTGGCAGGTCAAGCGCGTGATCTCGAGGTTGCTCGCTGACGCACGTTGCCGTTGGATCAAGGCGACAGATCTCGAGCCGATCATCGTGAAGGCCGGTGGAGAGGACCGGATTATCGGAGTGATGGTCAAGAAGCCGGCCGTGGTTCAACGATTCAGTCAGTGTCAGGCGCGGACAGTCTTTGCGGAAGTTCGAGGGCTCCGCTACATCCTTCCGACGTTCCTGGAAGAGGTCAACTGGGTTGACCTCAACACCCCCGGCCCGAAGCTCACACTCGTCAAGGTCTTCGACAGGAAGCGCAAGAAGTTGATTCAGGGGGTCGACCTCGCCCCGACGATGTGTGTCTACAGGCTCGTGGAGGGCGAGCACGAGCAGGAGGACGACATCATCAACTAGGGTAAGGTTCCAAACAAGAGGCGCTGTCGAGGTGACGCAACCGGCGACCTTTTGAAGCCAGTGGTATACTCCAGCAGACCCTCTGTGCGACCAGAATGAATGGTCCTTGAGCTTTGGCACGTGGGCTCATGGCAGAGACGACCTCACTGGAAACATACTATTGGCATGGAGTAGATCGGTGTTGCCGCTTGTCTCACGAATCTCTCGCGGCGATGCCCTCTCCCGATTCTGTTCGAACAGCGTTGCACTTTTGGTCGGCCCGACCAAGTGCGACGCTGTTTTTCTTTTTAAACTAAAACCCCGCTCCGATGTTCATCGGAGCGGAGTCAATATTCGTTTGTATTCGTGTTGATTCGTTCCGTGTTCGTATGGTATTTAGCATCTGGTGCCTAGCCCGCCCACGCACGGTTCATTTTCTGGCGGTTTGCCGCGCTCCGGGCACTTTTCGGAGAAGATGCACGCATCGTCCGTTACTTTTTTAAATGTTTCTTGGAGTTGTGCAGAGCTCTGGGGCCCGTAGTTAATCAAGAGTCGGTCCAAATCGTTAATGGGCATATTTTCCCATTGCGTGAGCGCGGTGCCATTGAGCGTAAGGGAAAGTTTTTTAGTGCCACTATTGCAGTATTGTTCTTTTGCGGAAACATTAAAACAGTTGTCCGTCAACTCCATCCCTAAGCTCTGAAAAAATGTTTGCCAAGTAGTGTTTTCTTTGTGGACATGAATGATTCCACCGCGCCCGTTGTGCAGGTGGATATCCTCATTCAGTTCTTTTCCTTTCACGGAGTGATATTGTGGCTTAGTGAAATCAAAGGCCTTGCCATTGAGAACCACGAGGAAGTTTGCATGGCCATGGAATACTCCGGCGTGCTCATCGGTAGGCTTGGGAGTAGGAGCTTTATCGATCGCGCTCTGGATCAAGGCTTTAAACGCATCAAAGCTTTGAGGATTCTGCTCGATGATTTTTCCATCGATGAAGAATGTGGGAGTTCCCCGGACGTTGAGTTCGTCGCCGGTTGTTCGTTGAGCCTTGATGGTATCGCGTACGCTCGAAGATTCTTTGTCAGACTCCCATTGCTTGATGTTCAAATTCAGCGTTTGAGCAAACGATTTGTACTTTTCTTCCGGGTTGGGCAACTGCGACCATTCTTCTTGGTGTTCGTACAGAGCATCGTGCATCTCAAAAAACTTTCCTTGCAGCCCCGCTGCTTGTGCCGCTTTGGCGGAAGAGAGGGCATTCTGGTGTGTTTGGGAAAGGGGATAATGCCGGAACACTAAACCTAATTGCGTTGGGAAAGTTTCAAGAATGCGTTTAACAACCGACTCATACGCTTTGCAGGCGGGGCATTGAAAATCGCCGTACTCTAGGAGTGTTACTCGTGGAGCAATCGCACCGCGCTTCCAGTCGCTCTCCGTGACTTGTGCGGGGTCTTTCGCAGGGATAGAAGGTCCACCGCGCAGAAATTGTTTATATCCGAAAAGAACTACCAGTGAGGCCACAATCGCTGCAAGCCCCCAGAGCATCATTTTTTTGCGATACTGGTCTTGCTCCGATTTTGCACCATTGCGTTGCATTTCTTTTCGTTGCTGACGTTCGATGAAGCTACTCATACGCGTTTCTTTTTTGCCATTGCCGCTTCCACCCGTTCTTGGGCGATCGCCATGGCCACCTCGCGGGTGTGTTTATGTGTTGAAAGGGAGCGTGTTACCACGTCCGTTGCGCTCTTGGTGAGTTTTTCCTCAATCAATTTAAACATGGTGTTCGGAGCATATCCCTTGTATTCTGCGTAGGAAGAGATGACCCCCCCTGCGTTGGCTACAAAGTCAGGGATGATGACCACACCTTTTTTGAATAATTCTTTTTCAATTTTTTCCGACATGGGGATGTTGCCGCCTTCAACAATTAACTTGGTGTTAATATGCATTTTGTTGCGTTCGTTGATTACGTCGGTAATGGAAGCGGGCACCAGAATGTCGGTCGGGACGCGCCAGAAATTTTCTTGAGCGATGTGCGCGCGCTTTGGGTATTTTGAGAGCATTGTTTTATTGGCGATAAATTCCATGAGGATTTTTGAGTCGAGCCCGGCGCTTGATGAAATGGCCGCGCTCGCGTCGGAGAGGGCCACCACTTTGACACCCTTTTCCAGAAGGAGCTTGTAGGTAAAGGTTCCCACGTTCCCGAATCCATGGATTGCAACGCGTGCCCCCTTGAGTGGGAGTTTAATGAGTTTAGCCGCTACTGCGGTGACTTTGGCAACCCCAAATCCGGTGGAACCAAGTTCGTGCGGGATGCCGCAGCGTTTATTTTTTCCGGCAAACACCATGCAGAGGTCAGAGGGTTTACCCGTGGCGGTGCGCCAGTCTTTGGTGGCTTCCACAAACCATTGCATTTCCCGTTCTCCGGTGTTCACATCGGGTCCGGTGATGTAGGTTTTGGGGACAAAGGGTTTAATCTTCCGAGCAAAGCTCTGGACAAATTGTTTTTTGAGTTCATCACTGCCGCCATTCCAGACAATGCCCGATTTCGCTCCACCAAACGGGATACCGGCCAAAGCATTTTTCCAGGTCATGGTCCGTGCCAGGCGGTAGACTTCTTCTTCCGTGATACTTGCAGACATGCGTACTCCGCCCTTCCCCATTCCCAAAGCGGTGTTGTCGATGACTAAAAACCCCTGCATGCCGATGGCAGGATCTGCCACACGGATCACATACTCTGGGCCGAACTTGTCGTAGGTCATACGATTCTACTAAAGTAATGAAATAAAAGAACGGTAGAGATATTATGCCACACGCTCTCAGGCGGGGCAAGCGGTGGGTTCCGTCGTTACTCCAGGTTTAGCCATTGACTCTTTGTTCGCTGTGAGTATGTGAGGCCTGGGTCGATGGCCGTGAGCCGTTGGGCAATCGTCTCGATGTCGTGGGCTATCGCATCCAATGAAGGGTCGACGGGTGCAGTGGCACCTTGATACTCAATTTCTATTTGGTAGAGTGCATCGGTCTCGTGCGTGCTCCGGTCGAGAGCAATTCTATACATCCTTCCGCTGAGTCTATTACTCAGCCAGAACATTTTTTTCTTGCTTTCAATCTCCGCGGCAAGAGGCGAAGAAAGGATGGAGGCGCATTCGCGTAAGTGCGAGAATTCTGTGCGCTGTGAACGATTGAGGATGAGCAAATGTCCGCGCTGTTCGTATTCTTGAGTGTTGTGTGTGGGAGTAATAATACTGACGCGATTCCCGCGCACCAGTGCCTTCACAACATGATCATTGATAAGGTGATAGCGATGGATGCGGGCAGATTCTGCAACATATGGATACGTTGGGCAAATCGTGTGCGTCATCGACGTGTTGTTCGTAAAAATATCCCTCGCCGGATGAAACAAGCGTTCGGATAATCCCGGGGCTTCGAGCTTTGTTTTGATTTTTTGAGTTGGGAATTCATTGACAGGAGCGCGGGGAAAATGCGTTCGGCGGTAGGTATGTAAAAATCGATAGGCAGTGAAGTGCTTGGAAATAATCGGAATACTATGCGTGCGATCGAGTGCTTGTGAAAGCGTTGTCCGCAAATGCGGGTGGCTGCCCGCGTCTTTAATTTCAACGCGTCCAAAGTGGTTTTCTTGTCCGATGGCCACGGCGTTCTTTTCTCCCTGCGGAAAAAAGAAATATCGGATGTCTGTATCAACAGTTACGCGCATGCCGGTACCACGTCGCGGCACGTAATGATTACGGTGATATTGGATAGCAACGTAGGGCCGCAGGAGTCCACGCAGAGCGAGGGGGCGTTCATTGGCAATCTCTGTGGCGCGCTCCAAGGAATCTTCGGAGCGCTCTTTGGATTTTGTAGTGCCATCACTTACTTTAAATTCGAGGAAATATTGATCATTGTTCAATGCGGGCAGTTCGCACGTACTGGTGCAGTAGCGCCGAGCGCGGGCGGAGGCGATGAAGGGAAGGACGTGTTCGTCATTATCAAAATAAATTGTTTCAATACTGTCATTTTCGGAAAAACGGGTTTGAGTAAAAAATCGATGGATCAATGAAATAAACTCCTGCGGAGAGTCACATAGGTACCGCAGTTCTTCACGAATAAGCAGGTCGTTGCTGAGGGGAGAGGAGTGCATAGAGTCCTTGAGTATCCTACCGCGCTTGCATATTCTTCGCAAGAACCCTACCATGACGATTTTTGTTGTTTCGGCGTTTTCACCGTCACTCCGTAGATATCGGGGTTCACGTCCGGGTCTTGTTCAATGGCGAGTTGAATGCGTTTATTGGTTTGATTGTGAAGGAAGTAATGCCACCATCGGCTTGGGACAATCTGTGGGATAAAGACAATAAGAGAGTCATTTTTCCACTGGCGATCGATGTTTTTGAGGTAATCCAAAATGGGGCCGATGACATCACGATATTGTGAGGTCACAATATCGATGGGCACATCGCGTACGTGTTGCTGCCATTGTTTTTTGAGAAGCATGCCTTCTTTTTCGTCAATAGCCACATGCACCGCGCGAATGTGCGCCGGCTCAAACGATTTAGCAATCTTGAGCGCATATAAGGAGCTTGCGTTGCATTGAGAGACAAGTAACACCGCTGTTTTGTCGGGGAGTACGATGGGTACGGGGTTCTTGTCGATTTGCAACGCCGTTTCTACCTTGGTGTAATGTTGTTTGATTTTTTTCATGCCCCACACAATCAACACAATACCCGGAATCAGCATCCATGCTCCGTGAATAAATTTCGAAAGGAATACAATCACGAAGACAACGACCGTTGCCAGAAGCCCTACGGCGTTAATGGCGATGTTATTTCGGTGTCCAGGCCCTGCATCGAGCCAGTGGTGAATCATTCCAAATTGCGAAATGGAAAATCCGAGGAACACGCCAACGGCGTACAGGGGTATGAGGGCATGAACATTGCCGCCAAATAAATAGACAAGAAAGCAGGAGAACATCGAAAGCAAGATGATGCCATTGGCAAACACGAGGCGAGAACCCAGGTTGTAGAATTGATGGGGGAAATATCCATCTTTCGATAGTTGCGAGGCCACGCGAGGGAAGTCGGCGAATGGGGTATTCGCGGCTAAGAGCAACACGAGCGCTGTGGATGTCTGGATCAGATAATAGAGAGGGGAATGGTTGAATAGCAGTCGGGCAATTTGAGACAGGACCGTTTCGTCATGTGTGGGTTGAATATTCCCCCAGGCGGCGAGCATCGTGATCCCGACAAAAATAGTGCCAAGTAAGAGCGCCATGCGCTTGAGCGTTCTTGCGGCATTCTCAGACTCCGGTTTTTTAAATGCCGGTACGCCGTTAGACACGGCTTCAATGCCCGTCATCGCCGTACACCCGGCCGCAAAGGCACGCAGGAGGATGATGATTCCTAAGGAAGGAGCGATCACGGCGGTTGGTACGGGATTGCTGAGCATCGTCGGAAACATCCCGAATACATGAAGCCAAATCCCATACCCAATCATCAGGAAGAATGAGCCGATAAAAATATAGGTCGGTACGGAAAATAATTTTCCGGATTCGCGGATACCGCGGAGATTGACCCAGGTGAGCAAGATGATCGCCGCAATGCACAGAAGGACTCTGTGGGGGTAGAGCCATGGGATGGCAGAGGTGATCGCGGCCACTCCAGCGGTGGTTGAGACGGCGACCGTAAGAACGTAGTCGATGAGGAGCGATGCGGCCCCTACGAGCGCGGGATATTCGCCAAGATTTTTTTTCGCAACATTATACACCCCACCTCCTTGGGGGTAGGTGTGGATGACTTGATGGTAGGAAATGGCAACCAGGAAAATGAGTCCGGCGATTGATAACGAAATCGGAACGGACAAAGAAAATGCTCCGGTGCTCACGGCGGCAAGGACAAGAAGAATTTCTTCTGTGGCGTACGCAGTGGACGATAGCGCGTCTGCGCCAAAGATCGCGAGCCCCTGCATGTTGCTTAAG
>Ga0105164_10000657_pt1 | contig 23487 bp, 23 predicted proteins | sample VDWuncwatermetaG_FD_89674 | JGI IMG/M metagenome (GOLD analysis project Ga0105164, IMG submission 89674) | Wastewater microbial communities from Netherlands to study Microbial Dark Matter (Phase II) - VDW unchlorinated drinking water | ecosystem: Environmental > Aquatic > Freshwater > Drinking...
AGTACGTTATGACCGCCGGCGGCCGCGATTTCCAACCCGCGTTTGACATGGACCTGTCCTTTGACATCGCTGAAGTCCAAAACATACGGTCGCGCGGGCACAGCAGGCATGGCGGCTTCCGACACCGGCGCAATGGAGGCCGGGTCGCCCAGGAAATTAACCGCTTCCTTCAAGCTCCCGACGGGAAATACCGGCGCGCCCCGGGCCATGGATGCTTCTTTGGCATTGGCCGCCGGAACAATAAGCCCTTTGCAGGACGGGTCCACGGCCAGGGCCAGGGAAAGCGTTCCGGTCACCGGCAGGACCGTCCCGTCCAGGGCCAGTTCGCCCCAGAACACATAAGGCCGCAGGCGCTCTGCCGGCATATTCCCGGCCGCGGCCAGGATGCTCAAGGCAATGGCCAGGTCGAAGGCCGGGCCTTCTTTGCGGGTGTCGGCCGGGGAGAGGTTGATGGTGATGCGGCCCATGGGAAAGGCAAAGCCGCTGTTCTTGATGGCGGAGCGCACCCGCTCGCGGCTTTCCCTGACCGCGTTGTCGGGCAGGCCCACGAGGATAAAGGAGGGCAGGCCAGCTGCTATATCCGCTTCAATGGTAATGGGATACGCATCCAGGCCGGCAATGCCGAAGCAAGAGACCTTGGAGAGCATGGGCAAAAACTTTAAAGGGGGAAGTTGATATGTGTTGCAACTTTCGGGGGAGAAAGTATAATGTAACCTAACAAATTTTCCCCAACCCGTCAATATTTTTATATGCACCAAAATTTCTGGTACGAAATAACGCATAACCACATCTTCAACATCACCCTCATCGTCTGGGTCCTTGCCCAGGCGACCAAGGTGATGATCGGCGTATTTACCGAGAAGCGGTTTGACTTCCGCTGGTTCATCGGCACCGGGGGCATGCCCTCCAGCCACACGGCCGGGGCATCCGCCATGGCCACCTGCGTGGGCCTGAGCCAGGGGTTCGATTCGGTCATTTTCGCCCTGGCCGCGTGTTTTGCCATGATCACCATGTTCGACGCCCAGGGCGTGCGCCGGGCCACGGGCCAGCAGGCGGCGGTGCTCAACAAGATGATGGACGACATTTATTGGAAAGGCCAGATCGAGGAGAAAAGGCTCAAGGAACTCGTCGGGCATACGCCGATCCAGGTGCTGGCCGGTTTTATTTTCGGCATCATTTGGGCGCTGCTCCTGTATTAGCATTATGGCCAAGCCGTCTTTTAAATTCTGGTTCCTGACAGTTGCGCTGGTCATTGTCAGTGTGGAAGTCGGCTTAAGTGTCCTGGCGCCGATCTTGGCCAAGGCCAAAGAAAGCGGCCGTAGAGGGTTTTACGTTCCCGGACCCATGACCAGCGCGATCGACCCCTATCTGCTGTGGCGGCCGGCCCCAACCAGCAGCCCAGGCGTCAATGTCGACGAGCAGGGGGTGCGCAAGAGCTGGAACCCTGTCTTCAGCCCCGGGCAAAAACATCGGACGGTCTATGCGTTCGGGGGCTCCACCATGTGGGGGGCCGGCGCTGCCGATGAGGAAACCATCCCTTCGCATTTGTCCAGGGCCCTCAACGAGCGCGACGGGGCTTATGAGGTGGTCAATTACGGGGTCGGCGGGTATGTGCTCACCCAGGAAATGTTAAAGCTCGTCCTGCTGCTGCGCCAGGGCCTTCGCCCCGATGTGGTGGTCTTTTACGACGGGGCCAATGATGTGGACATCGCGTACCAGGCGGGCAAGACCGGCAGCGTTTACGGTTTTGAGGAGACCAGGGCCAAGCTCATGCAGCGGGTGGGCATGGCGGCGGTGAAAGAAGAGCCCTCCGTATTGCTGTGGAAGGAGTTATTTTCCCGATTGAAGGTCGTCGAGATCCTGCAGCGGGCGCTTTTCAGGCAAAGGCCGCAGAGACAGTTCCCCAACAGGGCCAAAGATTTCGATGGCCAGGAGCTCAAGGCCCTGACGGACAATATTGCCGGGGAATACATCCTGTCCTATAAAATGCTTCAGGATTTAAGCCGCGCGTACGGATTTAAGTTCTACATGTTCTGGCAGCCTGTATCGTTCACCGAAACCGTGCTGGACCACGGGCAAAAGCCAAAGAACGATTGGGAAGAGACCAATTTGATCAAGATGCATGACCTGGCCCGCGCCCGGATGAAAGATCTGGCGCTGGCCAATTACGCGTATATAGGGGACGTGCTGCTCGGGCATTCCGTCCCTGTTTATATGGATTATTGCCACCTCAACAGCGAGGGCAACCGCATGGTCGCGCAGGCCATGTTCAAGCATCTCAAGCAGGCAGGGGACCTTTAAAGGAGTTGATCATGAACCAGCGCTGGATCATTGTTGTCGCAGTGGTCGTTGTATTGGGAGGCATCAGCTGGGGCATCATGTCCCACCGCAATGCCGACGGCGGATCAGGCGCGGGCGCGCCCGTCGGCCAGATGCTCAAGGAGGCGGCCCAAATGGAGGCCGGCGGCCAGAAGCTTAAAGCGCGGGACATCTATGCCAGGATCGTCGAGGAACATCCGGACTACGACAAGGTCGAGGACGTGCAGGAGAAGCTGGGTAATTTGAGCCTGGGCATCATCACTTCCAACATCGAAACGCCCCAGACCCTGGTGCATGAAGTGGTCCCCGGCGACTCATTGGGCAAGCTGGCCAAGCAGTACAATACGACCAAGGAGCTCATCAAGAAAAGCAACGGCCTCAAAAGCGACGTGATCCGCGTCGGGGAAAAGCTGCGCATCTGGAACGCGCCCTTTAACGTGCTGGTCAACAAATCGCAGAACATTTTGATCCTCAAGACCGGGGAAGACGTGGTCAAGATCTACCATGTCTCGACCGGCGCCAACAACATCACGCCGGTGGGCACCTTCAAGATCGCCACCAAGCTGGTCAGCCCGGTGTGGTTCAAGCCCGGGTCGGCGCCGATCCCGCCGGAAAGCCCGCAGAACGTGCTGGGCACGCGTTGGATGGGCTTTGACACCGACCCGCATTACGGCATCCACGGCACCACCGAACCGGACAAGATCGGCCAGCAGATCACCGCGGGCTGCGTGCGCATGCGCAATGCCGAGGTCGAGGAGATCTTCGACCTTTTGCCCGCCGGCACACAGGTGGTCATCGAGAATTAACGGGAGACTATGGCCAATTTAGATTTCGAAAAACCGATCGTCGAGCTGGAAAACAAGATCAATGACCTGCGCAAGATGGGTTCCAAGCGCGTGACCCTGGAGCCCGAGATCAAGCGCCTGGAGGCCAAGCTCGCCAATTTAAAGACCGACATTTACGCCAATCTGACGCCCTGGCAGCGGGTGCAGATCGCCCGCCATCCGCAGCGGCCCTTCACGCTCGACTACATCCGCATGATGACCGAGAATTTCCTGGAACTGCATGGCGACCGTTTGTTCGCCGACGACCAGGCCATCATCGGCGGGTTCGCGCGGCTCAACAGCCACAAAGTGATGGTCATCGGCCACCAGAAGGGCCGCGACGTCAAGGAGAACATCCAGCGCAATTTCGGCTGCGCGCACCCGGAGGGTTACCGCAAGGCCATGCGTTTGATGAGGCTGGCCGCGAAATTCCATGTGCCCATCGTCTGCCTGATCGACACGCCGGGGGCCTACCCGGGCATCGGCGCCGAGGAACGCGGCCAGGCCCAGGCCATTGCCGAGAACCTGCGCGACATGGCCGGCGTTAAAACACCCATCATCGCCGCCATCATCGGCGAGGGCGGCAGCGGCGGGGCCCTGGGCATCGGGGTCGCGGACAAAGTCCTCATCATGCAGCACGCCTATTACTCCGTCATTTCGCCCGAAGGCTGCGCGTCCATCCTCTGGCGCAGTTCCCTCAAAGCCCCGCAGGCCGCCGAGGCCCTGAAACTGCACGGGGAAGACCTGGCCAAGTTCGGCATCGTCGATGAGATCGTGCCGGAACCGGTCGGCGGCGCCCACCGCGACCCGGAAGCGGCCGCGGCCAGCCTGAAAGCCGCGCTGGTCAAACACCTCAAGAAACTTTCCTCCCTCGAGACCGATGCGCTTTTGGAGAACCGTTACCAGAAATACCGCGTCATCGGCGAGTTCACCGAGAAGTAAATCCCTATGGACATCCGCGACCTTTCCTTCGAGGAGCTCAAAACCTATTTGGCCTCGATCGGCGAAAAGCCGTTTCGGGCCGGGCAGGTCTTCGAATGGGTCTATAAAAAAGGCGCCGGCTCTTTCGGGGACATGCGCAATTTGCCCCAGACCCTGCGCGAACGCCTGGCCGCGGATCTTACGTTCCTCCCGGCCAAGATCACGGAAGAGTTAAAGTCCGAGGACGGCACCCGCAAATTCCTTTTTGAGCTTGCCGACGGCGAGCATGTGGAAGCGGTGCTTATCCCCGCGACGGGCCGCACCACGGCCTGCATTTCCACCCAGGTCGGCTGCAAGTTCGGCTGCCGCTTCTGTGCCAGCGGCATCGCGGGCTGGAAGCGCAATCTCTCCCCGTCGGAAATCCTCATGCAGGTACTGCACGTCAAGAAAGAATCGGGTGCGGCCCGGCCCCTGTCGCACATCGTGTTCATGGGCATCGGCGAGCCGCTGGATAATTACGACAATCTGGTCAAGGCGGTGGATCTGATCAACGGTAAAGAGGGGATAGAGCTGGGCGCCCGCAAGATCACGGTGTCCACCTCCGGCGTGGTGCCGAAGATCAAAATGCTGGCCAAACAGGACGTGCAGCTGGAGCTGGCGGTTTCCCTGCACGGGTATGACAACCCGTCGAGGAATGTGCTCATGCCGGTCAACAAGAAATACCCCATCGAGGAATTGATGGCCGCCTGCCGCGAATACGTGGCGGCCAAGAAACGGGTCATCACCTTCGAGTACATCCTCATCAAGGGCGTGACCGTGACCCCGCAGGCGCCGTCAGCATTGAGGAAATTATTCAGCGGCCTGCTGTGCAAGATGAATTTGATCCCCTACAACAAGGTCGAGGAATTCAGCCAGCATGAATGCCCGACCCTGCCGGAAATGCTCGCCTTCCGCGATGCCCTGGATAAACAGGGCATCAAAGCGACCATCCGCATGCCCCGCGGCCGCGATGTGGCCGCCGCCTGCGGGCAGTTAAGGCACTCTCATTCAAGTTAAACAGGTAATCTCTGGGTACTTGTACGTATAAATCTAAGTATTTTTGCTGATTTAAAAAACCCCGAAGTTGTTTTAAGATTGTTGCGGAACTATTTCTGATCCTAGGGAAATGACAAATGCGTAAAATGTTCAAACCCGCCATTGCCTTAAGCGTTGTGGTAACTTTTGTCATGTCAGCTGTTTTATGCTGCTGTGCGATGAACGCAATGGCGAGCGATCCCTGCCAGAAGGACCCATCTCCCAAACAATCGTCCCACCAGGGTTACTGTTTTTTGCAGGCCCCAACCGCAGATAAAATACAATTGTCCGGTTTAACAACGCCTGTTGGAGGCGGTTTTTTCCATTTCACACAAGCCATTGTAACCTTTGGGAACATCCATCAGATCTGCTCCGTTCGAACTGCTTATGGAGGCGCGCTTTTGTCCCATAGGCAGGCGATCCCGCTTTACCTTCAAACCCACAACCTGCGCCTTTAAACCATACGCATACCTTAACCTTCTTTATTCTTATTGCTTTACGATCCCAATGATGGGATCGATAAAAAGCGAGGATGCTATGAAAAATAAAACGTTTATATTCACTTTCATTGTTACAGCGGGCGTTGCGGCCAGCGCTTTTGCCGGCCCTGCGCTTCCCGTGAACACAATCTCAACACGTATTGTCACGAACAATGAGGTCCCTATGGGCCATACCTCCTATAATAAAGAGGGAGGCATTGCGACCAGGAGCGTTATGGGACAGGTGATCTCCTTGAACGCCGGAAAGAATGTTTTTGTTGTAGAGGACAAGCATTGCATTACCAAGGCGGCGGTCTCAACAGATTCAAAGACGGCCGCCTCTCTACAGCCCGGGCAGATCGTCACGGTAAAGTTGCGGGCGAACAATCCGGTCGCACAGTTGGTTTCGACCGGAAGTTCAGCGCGCAGCACATCTGTGCCGTTCGGGAAGGTCTCCTACAATAAAGAGGGAGGCATCCAGGTCCGGATTCTCGCGGGCGAAGTGCAATCCGTGAATGCCGCAAAGGGCGTGTTTGTTGTTGGGGACAAACATGACGGGATCACAGCGACGATCTCTGCGGATGCCGGGACCATCGCCTCTTTGCAAGCGGGGCAGAAGGTCGTTGTAAAGACGCAGAGTGGCAGCCAGTTTGCCCAGGCAGTTACCGTGTTGGGCAATTAAGAGCGACTTTTGCTGTCATAGCGGCGGGATCGAGAGCCGCTATGACAGCTTAAGGCTATTGGGAAGTGGAAGCGATGCCGCTGCCGCGCAGCTTTTCGATGAGCGCCCTGAATTTGGCGTTCTCCATCAATTGCTGGGCTTTGGGGTTGCCCTGCAGGGCGTTGGTGTCTTTGGAGGTGACGGCCTGCACCAGGGCGGGGTCAGAGAGCATTTGCATGATCTCCGGGTCGCTGGCCATTTGCTGCAAGTCGGCCATGAACTCGGGATTGGCCATCATCTGGGTTTGCATGGCCTGGATCTTGTCGGGACCCACCGATTGTGAAGCGCCGGTTTGGGAAGAAGGCGCCGGCATACTGCCGTCGGCAATGCTGGCGACCAGGGATTTATTGATGGTGATATTGCCCAAAGCCGGGCTGCTGATGGTATAAATGTCGTTGGCCAGGCCGGTCACGTCGCCCTTGATCTGGGAGCCGTCCTTGAGGGTGATGACCTGGGATCCGGCAAAAGCCGCGGCGGACAGGGACACAAGGCAAAGCGTAAGGCTAAGGATCTTTTTGATCATGAGGTAAGTGTACCACCCCACGCAGACTTTGACAAATCCTTTCCCCGATGGTATATTAGCAACCTTCAAATATTTCTGGGGCCGTAGCTCAGTTTGGGAGAGCGCCTGCATGGCATGCAGGAGGTCAGGGGTTCGATCCTCCTCGGCTCCACCATTTCGTTTTGCCAAGGTGGCGGAACTGGTATACGCGCTGGTCTCAAAAACCAGTGGCCTCACGGCTGTGAGGGTTCAACTCCCTCCCTTGGCACTTTGTCCCATCCTTATTGTAAACCCCATAAAACCATCCAGTTGACAATACCGCCCGCCCTCGGTATTATATTTTCTTATGCAGCCCGTTTACCTGGACCATGCCGCGACCACCCCCTGCGACCCCGCGGTCGTCGAGGCCATGCGGCCTTATTTTTCTGAGCAGTTCGGTAATGCGTCCAGTCCCCATGCTTTTGGCCGCCGGGCCCGCAAGGTCGTGGAAACCGCCCGTGAAGGCCTGGCTTCCTTCATCAATGCCCAGCCGGCGGAGATCGTTTTCACTTCCGGCGCCACCGAGGCCAATAACCAGGCCGTATTCGGCGTTGCCCGCGCCTTGAAGGACAAGGGCCGGCACCTGGTCATCAGCGCCCTCGAACACCATTCCATCCTTGAACCCGCCAAACGTTTGGCTTGTGACGGTTACGAGATCACCTATGTAATGCCTGACAAAAGCGGGATCATCGATCCTGCCGCCGTTGAGGCGGCTTTGCGGCCGGATACCATCCTTGTGGCGGTGGGCCATGCCAATAATGAGATCGGCGTGGTGCAGGCTATCGCCGAGATCGGGCACATCACGCGCGGCAAGGGCGTATATTTGCTTGTCGATGCGGTGCAGACCGTCGGGCATGTCCCGGTGGATGTGCATGAGCTGCAGTGCGACTTTTGTTCCCTGTCGGCGCATAAATTCTACGGGCCGCAGGGGGTCGGGGCTTTGTATATGCGCAAAGGCGCCTCCTGCGAAGGCCTGTTGCTGGGCGGGGACCAGGAGCGCGGACAACGGGCCACGACCCAGAACGTTGCCGGCATCGCGGGCCTGGGACAGGCCATTGCCTTATGCCGCGCCCAAATGCCTGCACAGGCGCACGCGCAAGCCAACCTGCGTGAGCAGGTCATCGAAGCGGTGTTAAAAGTGCCGGGCGTGGTGGTCAACGGCCACCGCATGAGGCGCCTGCCCAACAACGCGCATTTTTCTTTTGAAGGCATCGACGGAGAAGAGCTGGTCGCGGCCCTGGACATGGCAGGCATCGCCTGTTCAATGGGCTCCGCCTGCACGTCCGGCCGGTTGGAGCCTTCGCATGTGCTCAAGGCCATCGGCCTCTCCGACGCCATGGCCCTGGGTTCTTTGCGCGTTACCCTGGGGCGCTCGACCACAAAGGCGGACGTTGAATATTGCGTTTCACAGTTAAAACTCAAGATCGGGCAATTGCGCCGCACATGAGCCAGGAAAAGATCATCCAATTTCTGAAAGAAGCCGAAAGCTACATTTCCGGCGAGGAAATGAGCGACCAGCTGCGCATCAGCCGCGCCGCGGTGTGGAAATACATCGACCAGCTGCGCCACGACGGCTATGAGATCGCCGCGGTCCCGCATTTGGGTTATAAACTCGAATCCGCTCCGGATAAACTGCTGCCTTATGAGATCTCCTTTGGCCTGGGGACCAAAACCATCGGCCGCAACATCGTTTCGCTGGATACGGTGGGCTCGACCATGGACGAGGCCTTTGCTTTAGGCATGAAGGCCGCGCCCGAAGGGACCGTGGTCTGCGCCGAGTCCCAGAGCAAGGGCCGCGGCCGCCTGGGCCGCGGCTGGGTTTCGCCCAAAGGCAAAGGGCTTTATTTTTCGCTCATCCTGCGCCCTAAATTCGCCCCTTCACAAATGGCCCAGCTGACGCTCATGACCGCGGTGGTCTTGAGCGAGGCGCTGGAGAACAGCGCCGGGGTCAAAACCGCCATCAAGTGGCCCAATGACCTGCTCTCCGGCGGCCGCAAGCTCGCCGGGGTGCTGACCGAACTGCGCGCCGAAATGGACCAGGTCAAATTCGTGGTCATCGGCATCGGGGTCAACATCAATGCCAGCGCGGGGCAACTGGTCCCCGAGGCCACGTCCCTGAAAATAGAAACAGGCAGGTCTTTTAACCGGGTGGCCCTCCTGCAGGAGATATTGCGGGGCATGGAATCCTGGTATGAAATCTTGAACCGCGGGGGTTTTGCGCCGGTTTTGGAAGAATGGAAAAAGCGCTGTGGCACCCTGAAGAAACGGGTGCGCGTGGCCGATGCCGCCGGCACCGTGGAAGGCGTGGCGTTCGACCTGGACAGCGATGGGGGATTATTGATCCGCCAGGATTCGGGCGTTGTCATCAAGAAAATGGCAGGCGACATCCTGCAATTACGGTAATGCTCACCGACAAACTCACACGAGAACTCAATGACCTGCAGGACAAAGGCCTGCGCCGGCATTTGCGCCGCATCACCGGCCCGCAGTCGCGCCGGGTCATTGTCGACGGAAAAGAAGCCGTCAATTTCTGCTCCAATAATTATCTTGGGTTGGCCGATGACCTGCGCCTGACCAAAGCGGCTGCCGATGCCATGGCGCAATACGGTTTCGGTTCCGGCGCTTCCCGTCTGGTATGCGGGAACATGGCCCCTCATGAAGAGCTGGAAGCGGCGCTGGCCAAACTTAAGAAAACAGAAAGCGCGCTGGTCTTTAACAGCGGCTACGCCGCCAATACCGGCATTATCCCGGCCCTGTTCGGCAGGGAAGACATCGTTTTCTCCGACAAGCTCAACCATGCCTCGATCGTCGATGGGATCATCTTAAGCCGGGCCCAGTTCAAACGCTACGCGCACCTGGACTTGCAGGCCCTGGAAGAAGGATTGAAGCAGGCCAACGGTTATAAGCGCAGGCTGATCGTCACCGACAGCATTTTCAGCATGGATGGTGATGCCGCGCCTTTGAAGGAAATTTGCGCCCTGGCCCGCCGGTATGACGCATGGGTCATGGCCGATGACGCGCATGCCTTCGGGGTTTTGGAGCCGCACGGTTTGGATATCGACATTCAAATGGGCACGCTGTCCAAAGCCGCGGGTTGCGCCGGGGCTTATGTCTGTGGTCCCGCGTCACTTCGCGAATATCTCATCAACCATGCCCGCAGTTTTATTTATACCACCGCCATGCCGCCGGCCTGGGCCGCGGCCGCGCGCCGGGCCGTTGACATTATCGCCGGCAGTGAAGGACAACAGCGCCGGCAGGCCTTAAAAGAGAATGTGGCGTATGTGCGCGGGGGACTTCAAGCTTTGGGTTATGCCATGCCTGACCCGGCGGCCGTTGAGTACGGTATTCCCATCATCCCTGTCATCGTCAAGGACGCGGGCCACGCCGTGGCCATGTCCAAGCGTTTGCTGGAACAGGGTATTTTTGTGCAGGCCATACGCCCGCCGACGGTGCCGGTCAATACCGCCCGTTTGCGTGTCACGGTCATGGCGACCCACACACGCGAAGACCTGGACCGTTTGTTAAGTGGCATGAGGGGCCTCTGATGCCCACCTTTACGACCGATCGCGGTTTGGACTGGCATTATGAAATTTCCGGCCACGGCGACACCGTGCTGTTCATCCATGGTTTCAGCGGGTCAGGGCAGTGGTGGTCGGCGCAAAAAGAATTTTTAAGCCGGGACTACCAGGTCATCACCGTGGACCTGCCGGGCCACGGGCAAAGCGGCTGGATGCCGGTGACGGTCCATGATATGGCCGTTGACATCCGCCAGCTGCTCAATTCCGTCGGGGCTTTGCATGTCAGCATCGCGGCCTCTTCCTTCGGCGGGCTCATCGCTCTCGAACTTTACCGCATCATGGCCGACCATGTCATGCGCATTTCATTTGTGGGTTCGATCCCTAAGTTCGCCAGGGGGCCCAATTACCCGGCCGGCCTGGACATCCAGAAGATCCGTACCTTAAGCTCCCAGTTCGACGGGGATTATGCCGCCGTCCTGGATATTTTTTTCCGGTCGCTGTTCACGCCGAAGGAGCGCGACAGCGAGCGGTTCAAATGGGTCAAGCGCATGCGCGCCAATGATCCCCTGCCGCGGCCCACGGCGCTGAAGGCGTTCTTGGATATCATGGAAAAGGCCGACCTGCGCGACCGGCTGGCCTCGACCATCTGCCCCTTGCAGTTTGTCACCGGCAGCGAGGACTACATTTGTCCGCGCGAGATCATGGACTGGGTGGGGGAACACGCCTACAACGCGCGTTTTGATCTTATCGAGGGCTGCGGCCATTTGCCGTTTTTAATTGAAGTCGATGAATACAACCGTTTACTGGAAGACTTCCTGCTCCATTGATATGTGGACCGCCTTTACCAATAGGGTGCGCAAGGCCTTTACCGAGGCGGCGGACCAGTACGACATACTGACCAGCCTGCACAAGGAGATCGGCCGGGAGCTGGTCAAGAAAACCATGCGCCTGCCCGCGGAGCGCATCCTGGACGTGGGCTGCGGCACCGGTTACACCACCAATAAGACTAAGTTCTTTTTTCCGGAAAGCGCCGTCGTCGGCATGGACATCGCCGAGGGCATGCTCGCCAGGGCGGCCGGTATGCACGAGGGCATTGCCATTGACTGGGTGCAGGCGGATGCCCAGACACTGCCTTTTAAGGACAGCAGTTTTGACCTGGTGTTGTCGAATTTGGCCTATCAATGGGTCAAGGACCTCGACGCCGCTTTTGCCCAGGCGCACCGCGTCCTGGCGGACAAAGGCGTACTGAATATCACCCTGTTCGGCGAGCGCACCTGCGAAGAACTTTTCTCTTCCCTCAAGGCCTTTCACCCGGACCTGGACCTCAAGCATTTGCCGACGGTGGAAAAGGTCAGGGCCGCTTTGGGGCAGGCCGGTTTCAAGGACATCCGCGTCGATTATGAACTGATCAAGGTCGAATTCAAGGACCTGCGGGAATTGCTGGGCTGGCTCAAGAACATCGGGGCCAACAGCATTCCAACGGACAAGGTTTTTTTGGGCAAACAAATGCTGGCGAACGTCGATACCCATTACCGGGAGCATTTTCCCTATAACGAAGGCATTTGCGCCAGCTTCGAAGTGATCTGGGCCTATGCGCAAAAGTAAGGTCATTTTTATCACCGCGACCGACACGAATGTCGGAAAAACCGTGGCCACTTTTGTCCTGGGCACCCTGCTCAAGGACGGGGGCGTCGATATCGGCGTCATCAAACCGGTGCAATGCGCCGGCCAGGATGCGGCCTTCCTTAAGAAGTCCCTTAACCTCAAGGATGATCTGGATGTGATCAATCCTTATTATGCGCCGGAGGCTTTGTCCCCGCATCTGGCATTCCGGCGGATACGCAAAAAGATCGACATGGCCAGGATCCGCGGCTGTTTCGAGGTCCTGCATGAACGCCACGATGTGCTCCTTGTGGAGGGGGCAGGCGGGCTTATGGTGCCGATCACCGACGGTTATTACAATGCGGACCTGGCCCGTGACCTTAAGGCGGACGTGATCATTGTCGCCCGTTTGGGGTTGGGGACCATCAACCATACATTGCTCACCATCAACCAGGCCAAAGCCTATGGGTTAAAGATCAAGGGTGTGCTGTTCAGCCAGACCGCGCCCAAAATAAAGACCCTGTCCGAGCAGACCAATCCCGCCGAGATCGAACGTTTGTCCGGCGTGAAGGTCCTGGGCACCATTCCCTATTTAAAACACATGACCGTGAAGGAAGTATTGAGCAAATGCCGCCGCATCGCCATTTAAGCTCCCTTTGGCATCCGTTCACCCAGATGAAGGACTGGGAAGGGCAGGACCCTGTTGTCATTGACCGGGCCCGGGGCGTTTATTTGTTCGACACCAAGGGCCGCCGTTATATCGACGGAGTTTCTTCATTGTGGGTCAATGTGCACGGCCATCGCCACAAACGCCTGGATGCGGCCATTAAAAAGCAACTCGGCAAGGTCAGCCATTCGACCCTGCTGGGGCTGTCCAACGCTCCGGCGGAAGAATTGGCCCGGGCCCTGGTCAAGATCGCGCCCAAGGGTCTGGAAAAAGTGTTTTACTCGGACAATGGTTCCACCGCGGTCGAGGTGGCCTTAAAAATGGCCTATCAGTACTGGCAAAACACCGGCAAAACTTCCAAACGTACGCTGGTGCATTTGAACAATTCCTATCACGGGGACACTTTGGGCAGCGTCAGTGTCGGGGGCATCGACCTGTTCCATAAAGTTTACCGCGGCCTTATATTCAAGACCCATGGGCTTAAAGGACATGGGTGGGAGGCGGTAGCGGAATTCGAACAACTGTTAAAGAAGCGTTCGCACACCATAGCGGCCATCGTGGTCGAACCGCTCATCCAGGGAGCGGCCGGCATGCTGGTCTGGCCCGAGGGCACGCTCAAGGCCTTCCGCCGGCTGTGCACCACATACAATGTATTTTTGATCGTGGATGAGGTGGCCACCGGTTTCGGCCGCACCGGCACCATGTTCGCCTGCGAACATGAAAAGGTCAGCCCGGATCTCCTGTGCCTGGCCAAGGGCATCACCGGCGGGTATTTGCCCCTGGCCGCGACCTTGACCACAAAAAAAGTCTATGACGGCTTTAAATTCGACTATAAAGAACAGAAGGCGTTCTTCCACGGCCACACCTATACCGGTAATCCTTTGGCTTGCGCCGCGGCCCTGGCTAATCTGGGGACTTTCCGCAAAGAACGAACCTTGATCAAGCTGGCACCTAAGATTAAATTCTTAGCCAAATGCCTTAAAATGTTCTATAATTTGCCTTCTGTCGTCGATGTCCGTCAGAGAGGGTTCATGGTGGGTATTGAGTTGAAAGGCCGCTGGGAAGACCGCGCGGGTGCGCGCGCCTGCCAGGCAGCACGCAAATACGGCGCCATTTTGCGGCCGCTGGGCAATGTCATTGTGCTTATGCCGCCTTTGTCCATTTCCCTCAAGGAACTGGACCATTTATTAACAGCAACATACAAAGCGATCGATGAAACAAAATAAGGACACAACAGTTTTTGTCGCCATGAGCGGCGGGGTGGACTCCTCGGTGGTGGCCGGTATGATCAAGGAAGCCGGCTACAATACCGTGGGGGTGACCATGTGTTTTAACATCACCCACCAGGGCTCCGACCGGCCGTCCTGCTGCGGCATCGAAGGCATCGCGGACGCCAAGCGCGCCGCCGAGATCCTGGGCATCCCGCACTATGTCTTTAACTTCGCCGCGGACATCAATGATTACATCATCGATGATTTCACCAATGAATATTTGAGCGGCCGCACACCCAATCCCTGCGTGCGCTGCAACCAGCACTTGAAATTCGGCACCCTGTACAAAAAGGTCAAGGCCCTGGGCGCGGACTATATCGCCACCGGCCATTACGGCAAGATCGAGTTCAACCAGGCGCAAGACCGGTATGAATTAAAGAAAGCCGTGGACCCCAAAAAGGACCAGTCGTATTTTCTCTACAGCATGAAGAAGGAAACCCTGCCCTCGGTGCTGTTTCCCTTAGGCGGCCTGACCAAGGTCGAAGTGCGCGAGCTGGCCCGCAAGTACGGCCTCAACACCGCCGACAAGCCCGAAAGCCAGGACATTTGCTTTGTGCCCAGGGAAGGCTATAAGAAATTCCTCGAGGACCGCGTCGGCAGCGCAGTGATGAAGCCGGGGCCGTTCGTGGATGAAAGCGGAAAGGTGGTCGGCCAGCACAAGGGCCTGGCCTATTACACCATCGGCCAGCGCGACAAGCTGGGGATGGCTTTGGGTTATCCGGTCTATGTGTACAAACTCGACCGCGCAACCAACACCGTGTATGTGGGGGATCTGGACAAACTATATTCCAGGGGATTTATCGCCGGCCAGGCCAACTGGGTGAGCATGGAAATTCCCCGAACTCCTATAGAAGTGACCGCCAGAATCCGATATAATTCCCCTGAAGTCAAGGCGCGCATGATCCCAATGGACGGGCAGACCGTGCGTGTCGAATTCGACGAGCCGCAAAAGTCAGTCACTCCTGGCCAGTCCGCGGTTTTTTACGACGGCGATGTGGTTTTGGCCGGCGCCATCATCGATGGGTCCCTATGATCTCCCTGAACACCGACCATCTTAAAGGTTTTGTCAGCGACCGCGACCTGGGCGATATCCTGCCTGCCGTGCGCAAAGCCCATGACGACCTGCATGGCCGCAAAGGCAAGGGCGCGGAATTCACCGGCTGGCTGGATTTGCCTTCGCGAATAACAGGTACTTCCATTAAAGAACTGGAGCAGTTGGCGGCCCAAGTTCAAAAAGATTCCGACGCCATTGTTTCCATCGGCATCGGCGGTTCCTATTTGGGTATACGCGCCAGCGTCGAGTTCCTGGGCGGTTCTAAACTACCCATTTATTACGCCGGGCACAATATTTCCAGCGATTACCTGCACGGGCTTGTGCAGGCCCTCAAAGGCAAACGCATCACCATCGTGGTCATTTCCAAATCCGGCACCACCACTGAACCGGCCCTGGCGTTCCGCATCCTTAAACCTTTAGTGAAGGACAAAAAGCGCATCATCTGTGTCACTGATGAGAACAAAGGCGCTTTGCGCTCCATCGCCGCCAAAGAGGGCCTGCGCAGTTTTGTCATCCCCGATGATGTGGGCGGCCGGTATTCCATTTTGACCCCTGTGGGCCTGGTGCCCCTGGCTTTGGCCGGCATCGACATCCGCGCTTTGGTCGAGGGCGCGCGCAAAGCCGAAAGCGAATACGCGGCCTGCGACCTGGAAAAAAACCTTTGTTACCGTTACGCGGCCCTGCGCAACATCCTTTACCGCAAAGGCAAAAAGATCGAGGTGCTTTCGTCCTTTTATCCCAACATGCAGTATATGGCGGAGTGGTGGAAACAGCTCTTCGGCGAAAGCGAAGGCAAGGGGCACAAGGGCATTTTCCCGGCGTCCCTGATCTTCTCGACCGACCTGCATTCCATGGGCCAGCTCATGCAGGACGGGGAGCGCACCCTGTTCGAAACATTCATCAATATCGACAAGCCGGGCCGGGACGTCACCATTCCGTCCGATCCCGGCGATTTGGACGGATTCAACTACGTGGCGGGCAAGGGGCTGGATTTCGTCAATAAAAAGGCCTACGAAGGCACCGCCGCCGCCCACTTTGAGGGCGGGGTGCCCAATATGGCCATAGGCCTGTGCAAGGCGGACGCCTCTCATTTGGGGCATTTGTACTATTTCTTTGAAAAGGCCTGCGGCATTTCGGGTTATGTGCTAGGGGTCAACCCCTTTGACCAGCCGGGGGTTGAGGCATACAAGAAGAAGATGTTCGCTTTGCTGCGGGGGTAATGGAAAAGCCACTCAGACATCCTGGGTGGCTTTAGCAAGGTGATAGGCCTTTGATCGCTTTCGCTATCTTTTGCCCCTCCTTATCTAAGCAGAATATACCACAGGTCAAAGCGATAGGCAAGCTGGAAATTTTACCTTGCCCTGGTTTTATAAGCCTTATACAATGGGGTTGTATTTGAGAAAGGGGAGTTTATGGGCCGTATCGGTATGCCGGAGTTGATCCTTATTTTGGTCGTTTTCGTGATGCTGTTTGGCGCGCAGAAGCTGCCGGAGATGGGCGCCGCCATCGGCAAGGCCATCCGCGAATTCAAAAAGTCCATGCGTGATGTCGAAGATGATATAAAGAAGTGACCTCCGGACATCTTCAATCGTTCCTGACCCACCTGGATGAGCTGCGCTCAAGGACCTTAAAATCTTTGGGCGCTTTCATTCTCGCCTGTTTTATCTGCTTTTATTTTGCCGGGGACGTGCTGGCGTGGCTGATCAGGCCGGCCGGGCACCTGGTCTTCACTTCCCCGGGTGGGGGGTTCGCGGCGGTCATGACCGTCACCATGGTCATGGCCTGCATTGTCGCCTCCCCGGTCATCGCTTACCAGTTGTGGGCCTTCGTGGCGGTCGCCCTCAAACCCAATGAGCGGCGGTTCGTTTATGTTTTCGGGCCTTTATCGCTCTTTTTCTTCCTGCTGGGGGTGGCCTTCGCGTATTGGGTGGCCATTCCCATGGCCTATAAGTTCCTGATGGGCTTCTCCTCGGACGCGCTCCTTCCACTGGTGACGGTGGACAATTACCTGGGGTTCGTGGGCAACATGCTCCTGGCCTTCGGGGCGACCTTTGAAATGCCCCTGGTCCTGGCGTTCCTCGCGAAGATCGGCATTGCCACGCCGGAATTCCTGCGCCAAAAGAGGCGCCATGCCATCATCATCATCCTGATCGTTGCCGCAATACTGACCCCGCCGGATGTCGCTTCACAATTACTGCTGGCCGTGCCTTTGATGGTGCTGTATGAGGTGGGGATTATCTTTACGAAGGTGTTCCAGAAGAAGGATGCTTGAAAACACAAAACCCTCTGAGAATATCAGAGGGTTTCATGCAAAAAGGATTGAAAACAGGTTATTTCTTTTTTGCTGTTTTCTTTTTTTTCTTAGTAGCCATGTTGTTCTCCTTTCTTAAGGATTGATTTGTTAATTAAAATACTATCACACGATGACACCAATGCAAAAAAAATCTGAAAAATTTTCTTTGTATGTCCACATCCCGTTTTGCGTGAAAAAATGTTTATTTTGTTCTTTCGCCGTCAGCGTCGGGCAGGCCCACCGCGCGGACGATTACATCGATGCGCTGGAAAACGAGATGCGGCCTTACAAGGGCGCGACGCTTAAAACCGTGTACTTGGGCGGAGGCACGCCCACCTTCCTCTCCGATGCCCAGCTGCAGCGTTTGACCAACATCGTCCGCCAGAATTTCATTGTCGCGCCTGATGTGCCCTGGAGCATCGAAGCAAATCCCGAAGGCATCGATGAGCGCCGGGCGCTTTTGCTCAAAAATTTAGGCGTCACGCGGGTAAGCATGGGCGTGCAAAGTTTTAACGATGCCTATTTGAGATTTTTAGGCCGCGCCCATGACCGGCTGCAGGCCCTGCGCGCGTTCGAGGCCCTGCGCGGCGCGGGTTTCGATAATATCAACGTGGACCTGATGTACGGGTTCCCGGGACAGAGCAGGGATGAGCTGTGGGCCGACCTTCAGGCGGTCGCCGCGCTTCCCAGCGAGCATGTTTCGGTCTATACCCTGACCATCGAACCCAACAGCCGCTTTTACGCCCGGCAGGTCAAGCTCGATGGCGATGAGAAACTGGCGGATGATTATGTGTTCGTGGCGGAATTCCTGGAAAACGCAGGGCTAAAACAATATGAGGTGAGCAATTTTGCCCGCCCGGGGTTCGAATCCGCGCACAACACCGTGTACTGGGAAGGCGGGGACTATATCGGTTTGGGCATGGGCGCGCATTCGCTCATGGGCAATGAACGGTTTTGGAACGTCAGCACGCTCAATGATTATTTGCAGAAGATCGCCGGTGAAGGCCGGGCGGTTGAGGGGCGGGAGGCATTATCGGCCCAGACTCGGCTGACAGAGCGGCTGGTCTTCGGCCTGCGCATGAACCGGGGGGTCAGCATCCCTATAATAGAGAAAGCAGCCGGCGCGGTTTTGCCGCCGGAGGGCAAAAAGCTCATTGATGACCTGGTGGAGGAAGGCCTGTTGTCCCGGGAAGGCGATCGCGTGAAAGCCACCGTGCGCGGGCGCCTGGTCCTGGATGAGATCGCCAGCCGTCTGGTCTAAATGATGCGGATGCGGCGCCCGTTGGCGTCGGCGATGGCCTGGCTTTGGGAAAAGAGTTTCAGGAGGGCCGTGCCGAGCAGGTCCTTGTATTGCGGGTGCATACGCAGGGAGGCCAGGATGGTCTGGGATTTTCCAAGCCGGTCCGCCACGGCTTTGAGGGCGTAATCCAAACTTCCCGCCTTGATGAATATCCGTTTGACCTCTTCCAGGTCCTTCAAAGTTTTGGTCCGCTTGTTGAAGATCCTCAAAAACCCCTGCCTGGCCCTTCCTTTGAGCGCGCGGTTGGCGTGGCAGACCAGCAGCGTTTTCTTTCCTTCCGCCAGGTCGCTTAAAATGGGCTTGCCGATCTTTTCTTCCGTTTCGTAAATGCCGATGATGTCATCCTGGATCTGGAAGGCTTGGCCGATCAGGATGCCGAACTCCGAGATCTTTTTGACTTGGGCGCGGTCCGCGCCGGCCAAAATGGCGCCGGTGACCATGGGGCAGTCAAAGGTATAGCGTGCGGTCTTGAGCGTGTAGTTGAGGAACACGTCTTTCTCGGTGATGTCATTGACCGGGCTGACCCCGTGCACGGTGTCGATGAACTCGCCCATGGCGGTGAAGGCCGCGGTCTGGATGAAATATTTGAGCGCCCGTTCCTTGCGCTCGGCCGGCTCATCGATGGACAAAAACGCGTCGATGGCCAGGGCATAGACAATGTCCCCGGCGATGATCCCCAGGTCAATGCCCAGTTTGTCCGGGTCGCGGGTCTGCACCGTGTGCGCCAGGACCTTGTGCATGGTGGGTCTTCCCCGGCGCAGGTCCGAGCGGTCGATGATGTCATCATGGATGAGCATGAAATTGTGCAGGAATTCCATGCAGGTGGAGGCATTGTACAGTTTGCGCGCGATCTTTTTATCTTTGGGCGCGTAGCCCTTATAGGTGAGGATGAGCAAAAGTGGGCGGATGCGTTTGCCTTCGCGCAGGGTAAATTCCCGGATGCTCTCGAACAGCAAAGGGGAAACCAGGTGCAGTTTGTATTCTTTCTTGACGGTATTGAGGAAAGACGCGAGGCTGGCGTCGATATTGCGGCGTATTTGTTCGATCATAGGCGGATATCCTAGCACAGACCTTTCTTTATCTCAAACATTCCTTTATTTGCGTTGACCCCGCACGGGGGCTCTAGTAAAATACCCGTATGAAAATCCTTCCCCTGGTCGTTATTTTAATGCTGCCTGCGGTTTACACCTTTGCCGACACCATCCACCTTAAGGACGGGGCCGCGGTCACCGGCAATATCCTGGAAAAGAACGATAAAAGCGTGCGCATCGAGGTCGACGGCGTGCCCATGACCTATTACATGGATGAGATCAAGGACATCGACGGGACAGCTCCCGCGGCCAAGGCCGCGCCTGCCAAAGTTCCTGCAGAGGTTCCGCAAGCCGAAACGCCTGCCCCCCCGGTGCCGGCCGTGGTTGAAACCCCGGCCAATGTGCCCCAAAACAAAAAAGACCTGATCCTCAAGTTCATCGATGTGTTCGGCACCCGCGCGGCCATGATCAGCAACCTCGACTCCATGATCAAGTCCATGCCTGCGGACGCGCCGGAAACCCAGAAGCTCAAGGACAATCTCAAAGTCGATGAGATCATCGACCGGCTGGTGCCCATTTATGACCGGCAATTTTCCGAAAAAGACCTCAAGGCCTACATCGATTTTTATTCTTCCCCCCAGGGCCGCAAATTGATCGAGGGCATCCCGGTCATCATGCGCGAAAGCGTGGGGATCAGCACCCAATACCTGCAGGATAAATTCCCCGAATTCGCCCAGCAAGGCAATAAAAATACAGAGCAGTAAGTTATTTATTATCAATAACTTATGAAAATCCCATGTTCCAAAAACGCTTTTTGGATTGACCGCTTTTATTTTCTTTGATATAGTAAACCCCGTTTTCCGCCCCAACCTATTAAAGCCACTCAAGATAGGAGATGACATGATCGATCGTTATTCACTTTCCAAGATGAGCCGCATTTGGTCCGATGAGCATAAGATGGAGATCATGCTCAAGATCGAAGTTTTGGCTTGCGAGCAAATGACCAAATTAGGGTTGATCCCCAAAGCGGCCATGGAAAAGATCAAGAAGAACGCCCGGTTCGACATCGAAGAGGTGCGCCGCCTGGAAGAGCGGACCAAGCACGATGTGGTGGCCTTCATCCAGAACGTGGGCCAGGGTTTGGGGCCGGAAGCGCAATACCTGCATATGGGTTTGACTTCTTCCGACCTCCTGGATACTTCCTTGTCCATGCAGTGCGTCGAAGCCTCCGACATTCTGATCAATGACCTCAAGAAACTTTCAGGCGTGCTCAAGGAAAAAGCCAAGAAATACAAGGACACGGTGTGCATCGCGCGTACCCACGGCGTGCACGCGGAGCCGACCACCTTCGGGCTGAAACTCGCCATCTGGTACGATGAGACCAACCGCAACCTCGAGCGCCTCATGCAGGCGCGCGAAAGCATGCGCATCGGCAAACTCTCCGGCGCGGTGGGGACGTATGCCAACGTCGACCCGTCCGTCGAGGAATATGTGTGCGCGCAGCTGAATTTGAAAGCGGCCAATGTCGCCACCCAGGTCATCCAGCGCGACCATCACGCCCATTTCGTGGCGGTGCTGGCCTTGATCGGCTCTTCTTTGGAGAAATTCGCCACCGAGATCCGCTCTTTGCAGAAAACCGAGATCCTGGAGGTTGAGGAACCCTTCTTCAAGGGCCAGATCGGCTCTTCCGCCATGCCGCACAAGCGCAACCCCGTCACCTGCGAACGCATCTGCGGGCTCTCGCGCATTTTGCGGGCCAACTCCATCGTGGCCTTCGAGAACATCAACCTCTGGCATGAACGCGACATCAGCCATTCTTCCGCCGAGCGCGTCATCCTGCCGGATTCGACCATCGCGCTCAATTACATGCTCAACAAGTTCATCCCCATCGTCGAGGGATTGCTGGTCTACCCCAAGAACATGATCGCCTCCCTGTCCAAGACCAAGGGGCTCATCTATTCCCAGCGCATTTTGCTCGAGCTCATGAAAAAAGGCCTGGCGCGCGATACCGCCTATGAGATCATCCAGTCTTCGGCCATGCAGGTCTGGCAGGAGAATTCCGACTTTAAGGAAGTACTCAACCGCGACCGGCGTGTGCGCAAATACCTGTCCAAGAACGAGATCGACAGCTGTTTCGACATCAAGTATTACATCCGCCATCGCGACCGTATTTTCAAAAGAGCGGGGATCAAATAATGAGAAAACAAGACAAGATCTACGAAGGCAAAGCCAAGATCCTGTACACGACGGATGACCCGGGCCTCCTGATCCAGTATTTCAAGGACGATGCCACGGCCTTCAATGCCCAGAAAAAGGGCACCATCGCCGAGAAGGGCATCATGAACAACCGCATCGCGGCCAAGATCTTCCAATACCTCGAGGGCAAGGGCATCCAGACGCACTTTGTCAAACTGCTCTCCGACCGCGACATGCTCATCAAAAAAGTGAGCATCGTGCCGCTGGAGGTCATCGTGCGCAACCGCGCCGCCGGATCCATGTGCCGGCTGCTCGGCCTGGCCGAGGGGTTGCAGCTGGCCTGCCCGGTGCTGGAATTCTGCTTCAAAAAAGACCAGCTGGGCGATCCCATGGTCAATGAGTACCAGATCCGCGCGCTGGGCCTGGCCACCGACGCCGAGGTCAAACAAATGTCCTCGATGGCCCTGGAGATCAACGGGCATTTGAAGGAATTCTTTTTGAGGCTCAACATCGAGCTCATCGATTTTAAAATAGAATTCGGCCGTTATGAAGGCGGCATCATCCTGGCCGATGAGATCTCTCCCGATACCTGCCGTTTATGGGAAGTGGGCACGGGCAACAAGCTCGACAAGGACCGTTTCCGCCGCGACCTCGGCAACATCGAAGAGGCCTACAAGGAAGTCCTGCGTCGGGTTTCGCAGTAATTTCCGGTCTTGAACAATATGATTTGGCGCGTTGAAGTGTGGGGCAAGGACGGCATCCCTGATGCCGCGGGCACAAGCGTGCTGTCGGACATTGCCGGTTTGAAGATCGGGAGCGTCCGGCGCGTGCAGGTCGTGTCCGTGTACCTGCTGCAGGGCGGCCTGTCGCGCGTCCAGGCCGAGGTCGTCTGCCGCCAATTGCTGGCCGATCCCGTCGTCGAACAATACCGCATCCTCAATGCCCCGCAGCGGCCATCCGTTTCCTCCGGCCGCCATATCGTCGAGATCGCCTACAACCCGGGCGTCATGGATCCCACTGAAAGCTCCACCCTCAAAGGCATCCGCGATCTTGGCTTCGCCATTGACGCGGTGCGCACCGCCCGGCAATACCATATCTACGGTAAATTTTCCACCAAGCAGATCGAGACCATCACCAACCGCGTGCTGATGAACAAACTCATCCAGCACGCCGTCAAGGACCCGGCGCAGTCGTTCCAGAATTTAAAATTAGATACCGCGCCGCAAACGAATTTCGATCTGGTGCTGGTCGATCTGATGCGCGCCAATGACAGCGAACTGATGGCCGTCAGCCAGAAGGGCCAGCTGTACCTCAACCTCGAGGAGATGCGCACCATTGCCGCGTATTTCCGGGAAGAGGGGCGCAACCCGACGGACGTGGAGCTGGAGACCATTGCCCAGACCTGGAGCGAGCATTGCCATCACAAGACTTTCCGCGGCAATATCCGTTACACAGCGTTTGAGGGGGGCCGGCGCAAGACCAAGACCATCCGCAGCCTGTTCAAGACCACCATTGCCAGCGTCACCAAGGAACTGAACAAGAAATGGTGCGTGTCGGTCTTCCATGACAATGCCGGCGTGATCGCCTTCGACGACAAATACCATGTGTGTTTTAAAGTGGAGACCCACAACCATCCCTCGGCCCTGGAGCCCTTCGGCGGGGCCAATACCGGGGTG
>Ga0105164_10000659_pt1 | contig 23461 bp, 17 predicted proteins | sample VDWuncwatermetaG_FD_89674 | JGI IMG/M metagenome (GOLD analysis project Ga0105164, IMG submission 89674) | Wastewater microbial communities from Netherlands to study Microbial Dark Matter (Phase II) - VDW unchlorinated drinking water | ecosystem: Environmental > Aquatic > Freshwater > Drinking...
CGGTACATCGTATACCTCAACCGCCGCACCTAGCGATGGCTTGATTGTACAGGGCAACGTGGGTATTGGCTCGACCGCGCCGGGGACAATATTGGACATAAGTTACAATGGGGCTTCTCTGGCGAGCGCTTTGCGTCTTAATCCGGGCAGTTCTGCCCAAGAACTTTATCTTGTTGGGGGCACAGCAGCAGCAGGTTTTATGCAACAAGGTACGGGCTACATGGCCTTCTGGACTAATTCTAATGGAAGTTTGACCAATCCAAGCAATGAACGCATGCGTATTGATAATGCTGGCAACGTGGGTATCGGCTCCATTACCCCCGGCCAATTACTCGACGTGCAAGGCACCACCCGTACCAAGAACTTTGCCATGAGCGGGCAGAGCCCGGTGGCCAACTATGTGTTGACCGCCTCTGACAGCAGCGGCAATGCCACCTGGTCAGCGCCTGCCAATGTCGCGGCCGCAGGCTGGACCCATGCTACCGGCATCATCTACAACACCACGCAAACCGATAATGTGGGCTTAGGCACCACCACCCCGCAAGGCTCATTGGTCGTGACCAACGGCAATGTGGGCATCGGCACCTGGGCGCCGGGGGGAGTATTACATGCGAGGTCAGGTGCTCGGCAATTTATTTTTCCAAGTTCTACGGTGTCTAATGTTGGGGCAGAAATTCAATCTTCCGCCACTGGCCATGATGCTGCCTTAGTTCTCGCTTCAACGGCTGGTGGAGGGAGAACATATCGGTTGGCCTCTTACGCGAGTGGCAGTGTAGGATTGTTTAGAATAAGAGATGATACGGCAGGTAACGATAAGTTAGCCATTGATAGCTCAGGGGATGTCGGCATAGGCGGTTCAATGACGACGTACACAGATCTTACAGGAGCCACTCTCGTTGCTTTAGGAAACGGCAACGTGGGTATTATCACTTCGTTACCGGTAAAACCACAGTAATAAGGGTTAAAAATGAGATCTTAAAACGGGTAAAACGGTTTTTAAAAGCAGTGGTTTTTTAGCAGATGAGGGAGGTTTTTTGAGGGTAAAATCAGGGGGATTTTGGGTAAATGTCCTAAGTGTTTTTGAAAATAAAGGCCAGAACATGGCCAGGCAAAAGGAGACAGCATTATGGAAAAAGACATTTATGGTTTTGATCAATTTTTGTTAGTACGAAGAGGCCTACAGCCTATAACAATTCAAAGTTATGTTAAATGTATTAAAAGAATCATTAAAGCAATTGGCACACCCTATCCAACACATGACCAGATTGAAGATTATGTGGCTAAATTTTATAGGGCAGGGTATTCCTATAGCCATAAGACCAATACAATCATAGCCATCGAACACTGGATGGAATATATTGGCAATCCTATTAAATTAGGAAGGCAGCAAAAGCCAAAATCAATTATTAAAAATACTCTCTCCGAAGCCGAGGTCACAAAATTAATTTTTAATTGCCGAAATATTAGAGAATCGGCCATTATTACTTTGGTGGCCTATGCAGGATTACGCAATAAAGAATTGTGTAATCTCCGTGTCCAGGACGTTGATTTCGGGAATAATTCAGTTCGTGTCTTGGAGGGTAAAGGGACAAAGGATGGTATCGCAAGTATTTCCGCAGAATGCACCAGGGTATTGATACAATATTTGACGGAATACCCGCGCCCTCGAGAGGAATATTTATTTACGACGCTGGAACATGGAAACAAATATCACCCTTGCGATTTGCGGAAACTTTTTAGAAAGGTTGCCGAAAGGGCAGGGATTCAAAAAAGAGTTTATCCGCACTTGATGCGCCATACCCTGGCTATGAATATGCTAGCACGCGGAGCGGGGATTTATACGATCAAAGAGCAGCTTCGCCATTCTTTCGTCGATACGACACTTATTTATGTCAATTCATTGGTGCCGGGCACGCGTAATGAATACGATAAGTTTGTGCCGAGTTACGTATAAATGTGTTCATCTGACAGGTATCAAATTTCCACTTCGCTATAGCGTGGTTTGGGGTATAATGAAGGTCATCAATTTGGGAATTTAAGGATTAGGGATTTTAAAAAAATTGTTCCAGTTTTTTATTTGACGTATCCTCTAGGGTATATATGTCATAATTTGATAGGGAATCTAAATCATTGATTCGTAAATTGGGATTGTGTAACAAATAAAATGGTGATTACGACAACAGTAAATTGGGAAGGGAAAGCGATATGAGAAAGGTTAATAAAACAATCGGAAAAAAGGATAAGCGAAATCTTAATTCGGCATTTTTAATTCCTAATGATATTGAAGCCAAAGAATTATCCACCGGCGTACAAAAAGCTTTGGATGGAGTAAATACTCTTTTGACTCAATTCATTGATAATTTCAATAATAATTACGATATTAATGAAATCGAATTGGCATTAAGTTTTAACGCCCAAGGTCAATTTTTAGGAATTAGTACAGGAGGAACAGGGACGGTAACGCTTCGGGTAAAACCAAAGAAAAAATAGATTCTTATTTGTGTTAAATATTTTTAGAATTTTCAAAGGAACGCATATTAAAAATATAGAATACAAAAATTTCTTTCAAGAAATTAAACAACGCGTCTATAAGGCGCAATATGAAGCTTTAAAAGTTGTTAATAAAGAACTTATTGCTCTTTATTGGGACATTGGCAAGATGATTGTGAATCGTCAAAAGATGCATGGCTGGGGGAAAGCGATTGTAGAAAATCTATCGAAAGATTTGCAAAAAGAATTTCCAGGGATGCGGGGGTTTTCTGCCCGCAATATTTGGTACATGAGGGATTTTTTTATTCTTTATAATGGTAACAAGAAACTGCAACCATTGGTTGCAGAAATTAGCTGGACCAAGCATTTGATTGTAATGGCACAATGCAAGGACGATTTAGAGCGGGAATTTTATATTCGTATGACCCGTAAGTTTGGATGGACGAAGGATATCCTTATTCATCAGGTTGAAGGCAAGACTTATGAGACAACCATGTTGAATCAAACCAATTTCAATAAAACTGTCCCTGAAGAAATTCGTAATCAGGCAAAACTAGCTGTTAAAGATGAGTATACATTTGATTTTTTAGAATTAGGCGAGGAGCATAGTGAGCGCGAGTTAGAAAAAGCGATTATATCGCGTATGGATCGATTTTTGCGGGAGATGGGTGGGGCTGTGACTTTTGTGGGAAGCCAATACCGTCTTGAGGTCGGTGGACAGGAGTATTTTGTAGATATTCTGCTTTATCATCGACATTTGCGTTCTTTGATTGCTTTGGAATTAAAGATCAGCGCATTTTTACCGGAATATGTGGGGAAGATGCAATTTTATTTAACAGCCCTGGATCGACAAGTAAAGGCCCATGGGGATAATCCACCGATAGGAATTATTGTGTGTAAGACTAAAAATAAAATGGTTGTTGAATACGCGCTTGCTGAAGCCAAGAAACCTATCGGTGTGGCGACGTATAGGATGACTACAAAATTACCCAAAGAATTGAAAGGCGAGCTTCCTGCTCCGGATCAGGTAGCAAGGCTTTTAGGTGAAATTTAATGGGAAAGAAATTCGATGACGCAGCACTTTTGAATATTTTTGGGGAATAAGAGAAGAATTGCATTCTAAGATTTTACTTGCCATAGGCAATGATGAAACCCGCAAGCTACTTCAAAGACGGCTCACAAGGCTTTGGGGTGGGGGATATGATCTTATTTATGCTGAGGAGATTGAAGAAGTCGCAGCATTGACAAAACTTCACAGACCAGTTTTGATTATACTTGAAGACATGTGCTATTGTTGCGGCATGGGCTTAGAGGCAATCAAAGAATTAAAAAGTGTGAATGAACAAGTTAAAATAATTGCATTGGTTTGGGATGAATTTGACGAGGATATTGAAGAAATGCTCGTTCAAGGAGGAGTAAAGATATTTATCGAAGGCTACAAACTTCAATCATTATTCGAAGCAATCGAAGATTTTCTTGGAAGTCCCAAAAGATTAGCCCACAAAGAAACCCAAAGTCCTGCCGCATATGCCCCGTAAACTTATATAGTAACGTTTGACATTATTAACGCCACATGTTATTCTTTAATCGTGATACATTCGTTCGCTTGCAAAGATACAGAGCGGCTTTTTAATCGTGAACATTCAAGGAATATCCCGCTGGGAATCCAGAGAACAGCACTTCGTAAGCTTTGGCTGCTGGATGCAACTGTTGAGTTAAATGCTTTGCGGGTGCCGCCAGGCAATAGGCTTGAAGCTTTATACGGAGATCGTAGCGGCCAGCACAGCATCAGGATCAATGATCGATGGCGCATATGTTTTATTTGGCGTGATGGCAATGCGCACAGAGTCGAAATCGTCGATTATCATTAAAGGAGGATTCCTCTTATGAAAAATAAAAAAATGGCACCAATACATCCCGGGGAAATTCTTATGGAAGATTTTTTAAAGCCAATGGGTATCAGCCAGTACCGTTTGGCGCAGGATATTAATGTGCCGGCACGGCGCATTAACGAAATCGTTCATTGCGCCCGGGCCGTAACCGCGGATACGGCGTTGCGTTTAGGGAGATTTTTTGGCGTTTCAGCGCAATTTTGGGTCAATTTGCAGGCTCATTATGATTTAGCGGTTGAAGAGGACCATCTGGGAAAGAAACTTGAGCGTGAGGTACATGTTTTTGCGCCAGCATAGGTGGCCGTCAGGGGAAACGGACAATAAAGCACCTAAAGATCAGGTGCTCAAACTACAAATTAAGGAGTAAAGTGGTCATAGGAATAGCCTCAAAAGCGCCTTTAAAGGCCATCTGAAGGGTCTAAATAACAGTTCAAGGGCATATCCACACAGGAAATGCTCTTTTTTGTTGTCATAAGAGTTTAGTCGTGATAATATACATTATCACTACCAGCGACTAGAAATGACTTTACACGCCCTCGGAGCAGTCTCTCCAAGCACTTTAAGTCCTGTAATATAGTTTACAGGAAGTGAGGACTATGCTATATTATAAATATGTCCCAACTCATACCTCTCTTTAATTCCACGGAACACATCGAAGCCGAGCTCAAAGAAGCCAAAGAATCAGGTTCTTACCCGAATGATCGTGAATACTACCTCACTATTGAGTTCCTTTTAAGCTACAAAGGAAGCAAGGACACCATAGCCTCATACCGCCGGGAGCTTGAAAAATTGCTCCTGTGGGCCCGTACAGTGGCTAAAAAGTCTATCAAGGACCTGGGTCGCGCGGAAATCGAAGAATTTATCGAATTTTGCAAGAAGCCGCCGGCATCATGGATCGGAACGGAAGTTGCGGCCAGGTTCATTGAGATCAACGGCAAGCAGTCCCCTAACCCTAAGTGGCGGCCATTTGTTATGAAAACCGGAAAGGTTTACCGGATATCAGATCCGGGTGTCCGGGCTTTGTTTGCTGTTTTAAATAGTTATTTTGGATTTTTAATCCAGAGTGAATACGTCCAAGTTAATCCGGTCGCGCTGATCCGACAAAAGAAGAAATATTTACGAACTACCCAGGAACTTACCAAAATCCGGAGAATATCGAATACTGCTAAAGACTACCTGATAGCCGAAGCTGAAAAGATGGCCAAGGAGAACCCTAAGGTTCATGAACGAACCCTGTTTATCATCAAGGCAATGCTTTCTATGTACCTTCGTATATCTGAATTGACTGAAAATGATCGATGGACCCCTAAAATGAACGACTTTATTAAAGATTCTGAAGGCCGGTGGTGGTTTTATACGATTGGTAAGGGGAATAAAGAAGGGGAAATCTCTGTCCGTGATGAAATGCTTGAAGCATTAAAACGATACCGAAATCATTTAGGACTCCCCGACCTCCCTTCTGCTGATGAAGATACTCCTCTGATCACCAAACATAAAAATGGTTTTGGTGGGATAACCAGCACAAGATGGATTCGAAAAATCGTTCAGGATTGTTTTGACCGGACTGTGGCCTCCCTTTTAAAAGACGGGAATACCGACGATGCTAATGAAGTTAAGCGCGCGACTGTCCACTGGCTTAGGCATACGGGGATTTCAGAAGATATTAAACGTGGCCGGCCCAGGGAACATGTCCGGGATGATGCTAGGCATAGCTCTGGATCGATCACTGACAAGTATGTGGATATTTCTAAAGCTGATAGACATGAATCAGCAAAAAACCAAGAAATATGAAATCGTGTTATTGCTACCATAAGGTAAGATATTAAATGATATTTTTTGACTCCCTTATCGACTCCAATTAATCTGGTCAAATCTTCGTTTAAGCCTTTGACCATAGCTTTTATGTAAAGTTGAGACATTTTTTACCATTCCCAACAGGCGTTCTTGAAATTTCAATTTTGATTTCTCCCCACTTTTAGTTTCACCAAAAATTTCCCAATATTTAGAAATTTGAGTGCTTGGTCCTTGTACCACACAATTATTAATAATTGATTTAATTAGTCCCCGTTTTTCAATTGGCAACGATACTCTCTCATTAACTATATTGCCGGTAACTTTTTGTCTTTTATAGTTGCCCAAGTATTTCTTTTTATCTTTTTTAACTTTAAAACCTTCCTGATTTAACATTTTATAAATCAATGGTTCAAAACCAATTATTTCTCTATTAGCAGAAATGGTAATGTCATCAGAATAAAAAGTGTAATCAAAACCATACCCTTCGAATGCTTTTTTAAATCTATGGTCCAGGTTAACAAGTGAAAGAACCGCTAATGTGGAGCTGGTTGGGAATCCGTGAGGGACACAGTAATTTGTCGTCGAAAGAGTCGTAAATATTTGTGCTTGTTGATCAGTTAACCCTAAGGACTTATAAATTTTGAAAACACGGGTATGATGAATACTAGGAAAGAAGCTTTTAATATCATACTTAGCAACAAATCTTTTCCCTACATGACACTTGGCATTCGTGACAATGGAATGTTTTTTATTGTAACCATGCATCGATTCTGGGAATTTAACCTTTTTTAAAATAAATTTGTTTATTTTCCTTTGAGCCGACTTTAGCTCTTTATTGGGCTCAGTAATATCCCTTTTCTTCCCCTTAATAATTTTGGTAGAAGCCCGATATGATCGTTTAAAATTTTGAAGGATATTCTGTAACTGGTCAGGATCTGTTTCAATTAATGCGGCAACTGAGCGGGCAACAAGTATGGGGTCTTCATTCGTTAATGCCATTATAGGTCAATATAAAATCAAGTCCTTTTGGGGACAAAAAATGCAAGATGAAAAGACTCTTTGGATTATTTCGGTCAAAATATTAGCGCATTCCAGGAACGCCTTCAAAAACACGCCGTTTTTCTTAAACCATCGTATTCCTTTAAGAGCCTTTTCAAGCCAAACCGGTTTTTTCCTCATTTCACACCTCCCTTCATCTTTGGTTGTTCGTTTTGCTAGGGTTATCCCCATCTTGAATGACTAATGAATAATAGTCATTAGCTCTCTATCTATAATTCAATAAACGAATTATTTATGCTTATAGATTCCTATCATTAATGTTTTGCTTTGAATGGGCAGATATTCGACGACTGCTATGTGTAGACCACTGCTGCTGGCTTACGACGACTAGCGAAATATCCATCTATAGCTTAGCTTGCATAGAGAGAAAGTCTCAAAAAGAGAAAGGCTCAAACAAATTCCGTTTGAACTATAAAGGAGGAACATCGTGAATTACGTTTGAGGAAAGCCAAAGAACAATGATAAGGTTCACCTTATCCATTTAAAATTATAGCGTTGGTTTTTTTGAAAGTCAATACATTTAGCAGTCAAATAACAAGAGTGCTAACGAGATTTACTTCTCACAATCCTCGTATATACTATTGGTAAGAGATATTATCAATAGTAAATATAAATCGTTATACAAACCTTCCAGCTCGAGAGATACTAAATCACGGCACATCAAAAATAATGCGCCAATTTTCATCTGGATTGAAGACATCTTCACCGTCTTTATTTTTAGCGCACCAAGATCCAAAAAAATCTTCAACATGCCCTTCGGACATCATATGATAAATATTAGTTGGTAAAGGATATTTCCTTCTTAGATAATCCATTCTATAGGCATCTTCGTTATCCCAAAAAATAGTACCACCAATTTTTGCTCTACAAACTTGTTTAATATATTCGTTTTTAAAAAGAAAATTTCTTTTTATATTCTTTTCTAATGAAGTTTCTAATACCTCCGATTGTAATTGAGCAAGCTCAACTAAAATCCGGCAAATATCTATTACATCTTCAGACATTTTGGTCTTCGTAATCGAATCCCCACTAGATGGTGCCCTATATGAAATCCACTCACGATAAGCCTTAAAATGAAATACGTCGTCTTTAATTTCTTGGGCGAACCCTTTATCCAATCCCGACAAAATATTACTTACTATATTTATTATTTTTACATGTTCTAGCTTAATCAAGTTACCTTCTTTCCACTCTGTGAAAGGCGAAGTAAAAATAACTGCCCTTAACGCCATAAGGATAGAATAATATTCTAAGTATGTTATAACAATCCGTAAATTTTTTTTCTTTGCATATTCAAGGCTTTCCAACATTATAGAAGATGATAAAACCATTTTGAGAGCCATAAAAATACGAACGATCCATTCAGAATTCAATTCGTCATTCCATGTTTTTGTAAGTTTAGAATATGTTGTAGACAGATGTGTTACATATTTTTTTATACCTTCTTCTTTAAAGAAATTTGAAAGAGCATGAAATTCGTACCACCACTTTCTACCTGCAAAACTGAACTGACCTTCTACAATTTTTCTTACAATGATATGACTCATAGACTTATTTTTCTAAAATTGGACCCTTAATAACGTCCCCCGGTAGGGAACCGATACCAAAACTTCTTTTAATCAAATTCCCACTCTTTTGATATTCCAACAAAGACCACCGAGAAGCTTTTGCTAAATTTCTTGAAACCTCTTTCTTGCAATTCAATATTTTTGTATAATGACAACATTTCATCCTTTGGCCACTTCCACAATAGCAGGGCCAGTGACCTTTAGCATCTCTGGCTATATAATCGACAAACCTAATGATTTGATCCAAGTCATCTGTTCCAATTCTTTCTTTATAATATTCTATTGTTCCCCCTGCGCCATGATCCCTTCCTTTAACAGATGCCTTACCCGTTAATTCATATTCAATTTGCCAAAGAAAGAAATCATTAACTGGCCCTTTTAAGAAATCAACAAATGAAATCCCTTCCGGGTGATATTTAGATGCTTCTTCGGCAATAAACAAGCATACTGAACCCTTCTTAGTACAATAGGCAGGAACATCAATTTCATTTATATGTCTATCTCTCAAGTGAGGGATACGCCCACCTACTTCGAAAACTCGAGGCAATGATTTTGGATAATTAGATCGAAATTCTATAAGAACTTTAAATCGGTCGATTATCTTATTATTTGCCGTGACGGGGAAGGAACCTCTCACCCTAACAGACTGCTTATCGATATCTAACCAAAGATCAGGATAATGTTCTCTTAAGGATTCCACTATAATTTTTAATAACTTTGGATTCTTTTTATGCCATTGCATCCTAACAGCTCCAAGGCCGCGCTCGATCACCCCTTGATGATGTTGTAACTTGGATTGAAGAAATTTTTTCTTCACGACTCACTTTTTCGATCGACCCAAAGACATCTTCCCATTGACCATTTTTAATTGTGTCTAAGGTCATTTTAGCAAGCATGACCACTTTGGACTTGGTTGTCGTATCCCAAACAGTTGATAGGTCATTGCCTTGGGGGTTTGCTGGATCTTCTATAGAAATATCCCCCTTTTTATCACGTAAAATTTCCCAAAATTTTATTAACTTTTGATTGATGCTAAGACTCCTATCGACATTTTCCAAAGTTTTTATAACCAATAATTCTAATACGAAAGTTTTAATCGATAAATCCCTACGGGATTTCCAGAGTTTTGCTAGTTTTATTACGTCAATAAGTCCGCTTTTGCGAACATGTTCAATATGTTTTTCTATATTCGTTTTCAGTCTCTCTTTATCACTGCCCGATTGATAAATAAACACATCCTGCTTACTGGCATCTGTATACCTCCCAGGAACAACATCAATATGAAAATCAATATTGCTTTCGGCCCCACTTTTCCCCTTAAGCCGTATAGACGATTTTTTCTCTTTAACTATGTAATTGACCTGTAAGGCCTTGACAAAATTCTTATAAATTTCTCCCAAAGTTTGTCCTGCCGTAGTGTCTTCGGTCTCAAAATAAAAAACCAAATCTAAATCATAATCTTCTAAAATGATTGTACCTTTGGCAATAGAACCGCCATAACGTATGGTTACTTTTGCTCCGCTAAAAAACGCCTTGATAATACTCTCAACATTTTTTCTTCGAGAAATCAACTTCTTGTATTCATCACTATCTTCCGATAATTGCTGACCTTCCAATACTGTTAATAAATACTCTGATGGTTTCATAGCTTACCTCACTTTTAAAGTTTTAATGAATCCTGATTTTGATCTATTAAAATCATAAACAACAAAGGTGGGATGGGCTTTGGGGAGACGTTCTGTGCCACATACGACAGCAATTGAAACGGGAACTGCCGGAAACATCAAAAGCTCGGTTACTTTGTTGTGCTGTTTTCTTATCGCGCTAAGTGCCTGATGATAAATCCGCTTGAAGGCAATAAGGTCTTTTCGGGATTTAATAAACATAGGATTTGGTGTTTGGCCAACTATAGTGATTTCATAAATGTAATAATTATCCACAATTTTTTTTGGAAGATCATTGGGTAAAATTTTCCCACTTAACGAAATAATAAGTGCAACCTTTGAAAAATCCTTCCCCCGCTTCAACAGCTGATATTTATATCTAACAGCCTTCTTCGATTGCTTCCAAAGCCAGTTTTTAGAATCCCGATGACGTTGATAAATATCAATGTCGGCTTTATTACCTAAACAATTACCCAGAAATATTAGGAAAGGTATTGGCCCAAACGCAAAAACAGAAATATGATCAGGACAGGGAGAGTCAATTCTGCTTGTCATCAAAGCAGAAATTTGTTTCTCAATACAATCTCCCCCTACTTTCCAATAACTTTGGTTATCTTTGGATCTAATCGCCGTCAAATCAATTTCAACCCCCTCTTCATCTAAAGGATACCTCGGATAAATTGCTTCTTGTATTTGTTCAATGGGGACATGGACAACGTCCTTGCCTATATTCGATTTAAAACGGACTATCAAAGTTTTATTGGCTGGCCGTATCTTTGTTAACTTATAAATCCGATCTTCGTGGTCTTTTTTAAAGAGTTCCAGCTTGCTTTTAGGGTAAGCATTAACATGCTCCTTATCATCAATAAGCTTGTGATGTTTCTTGCAGGCTAACATTAAATTACTAATTTTATTTCTCTCCGGTAAAGGAAGAGGATCATCCCCTCTCGGACCATTTTTACTGACAGCAATAATATGAGCTATATCTGAATAATTTGTTTCACTGAGAGTTAAGTTATCTCTAAGCAAATATTCATTACATCCTCCAAACTCACACCTGCCACCAGCCTTCACCCAAAGCTTTAGCTGAACCTTGATTGGAATCTTTTCTCTATTATTGGTTTTTCTTTTCATAATAAAAAAGCGCTGCTTCATGCAAAACTAAATAGACCTTGCACGGAAGCAACGCGGAATATAATCAGAAACTAAAGCGGACTAAATCCTGTCTAAGTTTGATAATTCGCTTGGCGACAAGTAGAATCTAATCCATTTGCCGCCCTTTCTTTTCTATAGCTCTGTTCCTTTCATGCTGGTATCACCCTTATAAATAATATATAAAAAAATTTTATTCTTGTCAAGAACTTATTAGCACTCTTATGGTAAGAGTGACAACTAATAGGAGCCCTACGATATCACAGGAGAAATTCGTTTCACACTCGTAGTATCAATTAGGAGTGGCTTCATCGAACATGATGCCTCTCATTTATCGGCAGACACATCCTCGTTTAATCCAAGTTCCCGAAGCGCAATCTTAGTCTGTTCAACTTTCTGTTGTGAAATCCCGTCTTGGGAACTGACCTCGATTTCAACTTTCAACTTAAGACCGCCGCTAGTCACAAATCGCGACAGAACCTTGGTATAAAAATTCATCCATTTTTGCGGCGTTACATTCCCAGCCCAGCGCAACAATGAAAAGGTCTTTTCTTTTCCCTTTTCGCCACCAAAAAGATCTCCTGGACTAGACGGCGATTGTACCGGCGGCACCCCGCCAACAGACCCCTCAGGCCCGGGTTGAACAACCGACGATGGGATCGTCTGACTCTTGCGGTATTCCTCCGCCACTGATTTCTGAACGATATACATATCATCAGAAATCTCAATATCCGTCCCCAGCATTGCCTCTTCAAAATTGAATGGCTCATATTTATTGTCTTGGGTTTTCCCCACATAGGCAAAGATACCAGCCTCAACACCGCGTATGATTGTTTCTCTGATCGATTCCGGATTGAGAAGCCGCGGGAATAACGGCGAAGCAAAAAAGGCATCCCTGAGCGACTTCGTGCTCCATTCAATGAAAGCCGGTGGCCAATTGCGTACGATAAAGTTCGGACTAATTTCCTTCTCGATCTCTCCATCCTGCCGCAACCGGTTCAAAACCAATGTGACCAAATTCTCAGCCGCGCTCGAATGCACCAAACCGAGATCAATCGTTTTCAATTTATTATTTTTATCCAAAACAATAATATTCTTATAGGCTCGCCAAATACTCTCCTTCAAATCTCTCTGGGCCCGTTTAACACTCTCAGAAAGTTGGCGTTTTTGGATATCATCTAGTTTTAACTCATCTTCTTCTGACTGAATGGCCTCCCACGCGATCAGCTTGCGACCTTCGTCATACAAACCCATATCGCTGTCAGCGGCAATCCAAACCAACGCACTCTTAAATGTTCGCGCTGACTTGCCATATTCCTGAGTCATCTCTTCGATGAGTTTATAGATCTTAACCTCATCTTTTACTGACTGCTCCGGTGATAAAACAACAAACGTCACGGCTGGTCTATCAGGAATCTGATTGCTCCGATCAGGGAAGAAAACCCGCTCCACACCCGAACCGGATGCAAAAACATTCTGAATTTCAGTGCGGATTAACTGCTTAACCTGGTCTCCTTGAATACTAGCCCTACGATCCGCTAAAAGTTTATTGAGATTTGGATATAAACTAAACTTAAAACGGTTATTCTCGGCTGACAAAAAATAACAAGCCTGTATCAGATCATCCAGAACCGTTTCGACGTTTCCGATATCAATACTAGGATCCGAAACTGCAAGCCTGACCTCTGGCAAGGTTGCCTCAGCTCGCAATTGCCCTCCATTAGATTCAAAGAAAATACTTTTTGCTACCCGCTGATGCAGGAATGACTTTTTAATCGTATCCACGGCTTCTTTATCCAAACGAATCGCATGTGATTCGGTGCGTCCAGTAATATCGGTCGTGATCGAGCCCTCAAGCCGAGATTCACCAAGCTGTTCCAAAACAGCCGTACGAAACATCGGGTCTTCGAGTGGTGCGCTCCCCAAGGTAATTACAGGATCCTTTAGCGCTCCCTTAAACCCGGATTGATACGCATAAGAAACCCACAATGCTAAAAGCCTTAAAACGCCTCTTGTCCTCTGAAAGCGTGGTAATGCCTGCCATTTCCTCTCGAAAACCGATAAAACCATAGGGTGAAACGGATACGTAGCCTCAAATAATTCTTTAGCATTATCCGCAGGAAACCAATTCGGAATCTGTTGACGATGCGCAAGAACCCAATCTGCGTACTCCGAAGCCGCCTTGCGTGCCTCATCAGGCAATCCACCCCATTCAAAAATCCGACGCCGGATAATTTCAGAGGTTTCACCTTCTGCTGACATGAGCACCGGCTTCCCTAAACGGTCAAGTACCTTCTTATAACGTGTATAGTCTGCCTCATCCTCAGCGCTCATCTCAAGCTCAGAAGCCGGAATAGATACTGCAAGAACCACATTCTCATTCCCCCGGGCTTCTTCTGAAAGATTCTGTAGAAAACTATAAAGCTGTGCCGCCAATCCGATCCTACGAAAACGATTCACATAATTCATCAACTCATCCATCAAAATGAGAACTGGCTTTCCTTTAGGAAAAATCTTTCGAATAACTTCACTTGAAGGCGCAATGAGCTGTTTGTCGTGCTCTTTCACAAACTCAAATGCCCCAGGGCCACCTAATTGGAACGCGATCTCCCCCCATGGGGTCTTTCTCAAAGGCGTTCCGTCATTACCTCCTCGGCCAGAAATTGAGTCAAACTCTGTTCCAACAAATACCGCTACGGCTGATTCAGGAACTTCTGAAACTTTTGCTTCTTCCAATATCGAAGATACCCATTTCCAATTTTTTGCCTTATGCCCACTTTTTGCCAAATGGAAAAGGAGAGCTAAAGCGTGCGTCTTACCACCTCCAAACTGCGTGGTCATATTAAAGACCGCGGACGTTTCAACCTTAATACCATTAAGTCTACGCACAACTTCAACAGCAAGCGACTTGAGTCCCTTGGTAAGGTATGTCCGCTCAAAAAACTGTTCCGGTAACTGATAAACTTCCGGGGCCCTTTTGTCACGGATTTGATCCAAATGCACCGCGAACTCGGATGCGTCAAGCGGTTTGCCCTCTCTCAAATCTTCTCTGGGGACTACGACTTTATACCAAGGTTTTAAATCCATTATCTCCTCCAAACTATTATTAGAAGCCTAATGATTTCTTCCGTGCTAATACGCCGTCCACCCATCTCTTTTCATCAGTATTCGATGGATAAAGAGCTGATAATGCCTGTGCCAGACGCCAAAACCGTTCGTCTTTACCGATACCTTCTTCAACTAAAAATCTACGCACCGCATCACCTCGACCCGCACCGAATAATATCATAGCCTGATGCAATCGATCTAAGATCGTCTTTCCAACAGCTGATTTTTCATTACTAAGCGACCAACTTTGTTCATCAACCTTGTTAAATTCTTCAAAAAGAGCCATCTGATTTTCTTTTTTCTTCTTTCGCACCGACGTAATGGCTGTGCTTCCTTTACCAAATAAAAAATTTACACGATCAGCTACCGGTAAAAGACGCGCCTGATCTCCTTTTATCTCAATAATCGATGAAAGATTCTCTAGATGGGCACCTAGCCCTTGAGCGATTTTTCGTGCAGCATCATATTCCAATGAAAATCCTGTAGTTTTTATAATACCGACATCCTCATCGTCAGTATCATCCGCAGAATCTATGTCGACATTGTCGTTACCCCCTGAATCTGTTGACAATGTCCAAAACCACATAGCCGTAATTCGTGCGTCCTCCTCAAAGCCTTCGGTATGGGCTCCCTGAAAAATCATATTTAGAGCTTCTTTAGCAACTGCTCCCCAAACCTGCTCCAAATATTCTCGTAATTCAACTTTTTCCCCATTCGCTTTTTCTACTCGAGAATATTTTGAGAAAACTTCTAACGCCGGCCCCAAACATGCAAAAATTGCATCTGCCCCAACAACACCTTCTTGAGCAAGTCGAGGCATCCAATCATGAATTCTAACAGGCAATTCCTGTAGCACATCACGCCAATCTCCGACATAATTAGTAATTAAATCCCCCTTCCGATCTTCTCGCGGCCTACAAACAAGATGAATTGAAGATGCTAGCGCAGCTGCATTTATCGACCTTAAACGGACCGGACGCTCCGTATCAATAGGCCAAGAAGCCGTAATTTTCCAACCAGAATTAATTAACGAAGATAACAGCGTCTCCCATCCATCAGTGGACTTATGTGCGAACACCACAGTAGCTATACCACTTGGTTTAACCATCCTCCTGCCTTCAGCAAACGCTTTTGTCATTAATGCTTCGTAATATTCCTTTGTTTTATACGCGTATTCTTTGTTTCTTTCTGCTAGTTGAACCGCCTCACCTTTTTTGGGAGTTAAATTGGAAGCAAAAAGTGAAGGAAAACGGTCTCCGAGGACTCTTTTATGCCATACATAAAAGAAATCCGATAAATCTGCATACGGCACAGCATCGTAATATGGTGGATCAGTTACCAAGGCATCTACAGAATCATCCGGCAATATATGTTCAGTTGCAGACACTATCTCAACAGTACCTTTTTCAAGTTTTGCTTTCTGTACATGCTCAACAACGCGGGAAACCCAATCAAGTGCGCCATCCCAACTTCCTCCTGCATCGGCAAATAAATTCGGCTCGACATAATCCCATACCATGCCTAATGCTTGTCGACCGAAAGTATGTGTTACCGCATTAATAGTTGAGGCCCACGCCACCAACGTTGTTTGTTGATCTATCATTCGTCCAAAAATACAAGTCAATAACAAAGCAACCGTCTCTTTGTTCTTTTCTGCGCAATCCATAGAGTCGCTCGAAAGAAGACTCTTAATATGCGCCCCGATAGTTCCAAGCAATAAAGCTTGTCGATCAGAGAAAAGGTCCCCCCATTCTTTTACTCCATAAATGTGAACATTAAAAATGCTCCTTAGATAAGGAAGTGGCTCATCGGGTATAAACTTTAAATCACCTTGGCTTTCCTTAATTTTCTTAGCTAAAACCTTCTTCGCTTGTTCATATGCAGCAATATCTTCAGCTCTAGGCAAAGTAAATTCTCTTTCCTGTGTTACTGGATTTTGCCATAACACACATAATAATTGAGCGTCTTTAGATCCTCCTCTTCTTTGGACAATCTGCTTTTCAACATTTTCCCTCGCTGTAACATAATTACACAATGGGCAAATAACATTACTACGCTTTACTGTGCCATCGGCTATTGATTGAGGATTCTTTACAATTTCAATGCCGATAGTTTTTAACCGAGGGTCAGGAATGAGTTTATAAGCAACTACTTTATTCTTCTTTTGCGACAAACAAAGGGTCCCCAATAATGGCACAAGTGCCCCGCACCCGGGCCCCTCACATCGAACCGTCTTAGCCCAAAAATATGCCAGTGGCATCCGTGCTTCATTTTTTGGATACAACTGCGCTAAATCTCTCCATGCAAATTCTTTAATCTTATCCGCACAACGTTTTAAATCCTCTAGCAGACTACTATCTGTATTGGGCAAGTACTCAATGAGAACCTTTTGTAATAAAACAGCAATCGGATTAATATCAGATGAATACGCATCTGCCCCAACTCGTAAGCTCTCCAGCGCTATTGCCCCTCCTCCTCCGAATGGGTCTAAAACCAAAGGACGAGCATTTCCTTCAACCGTTAACTGTGCAGATAAATTTGTTATTTTACGACTCAGTGTTAAGAAGTCTTGTGAGTTTGAATTGTCCCAATCTGCAAACTCGGCAATAAAATCTAAAAGGGCTTTCCTTAATTCTAAAGAATTCCTCCAATCTCTCGGCTTCCCACCTCTTTGATTTCTAAACTCTTGCATAAAACCAGCTACTTTTTCATTAAAACGAGGTGGACAAAGAGGATCGGCTGGATCAGGCCACAGTGCGGCGCAAATGACGGCACGACACGCCGCCAAGGGACGTCTAGCCCACCAAATATGGAGGGTCGAAATATGTCCATGTCGAATGCTCTTCTCACGACGGGCGTGTTCAGAAATCTTCTTAATCGGCAAATCAACTTCAATAAGTCTTTTACAGTATCGCTGTTCTTGCATAATCAATTCTTCTTTTCTGCTCCTAAAATCTTCTCCGCGCCTACATGGTAATGCTCAACTTTAACAAGCGCCTCCCATCCAAGTCTAACGGGATCTTGTATAGTGTAGATTTCAGTTTTTGAGGCGCAATTATAAACCACATATAACCAATAATCCTTCTGCAATCTCTCGGCTGTTTTATATTCATTAGACGTTACAGCGATCTCGCCAATAGTCGCCCTGCCTTTGACTTCAATAAATTTGACCTCAATAAATGTCTTGTCATCGTGAGGGTGAGGTTTACGGGAAATGAGATCGAATCCTCTATTCTCCTTCTCGACACTTTCAACAACCCAGCCTTTCGATTCTTCAAATTTGCGAACCGCATCAACGGCAATCTTTTCGATCTCATCATCGCGAACCATAGGTGCTACCGATGGAGATGTCCTCTCTGGGTGTGGCAATACCCATGCCCGACCAAGATGTTCAATCTTGTCAATCATACAGTTGCGTTCCATTTTCAAATCAGCCAAGCGCTTTTCCTTACGGTTATTGAGCTCATCAACATGCGTTTCTGTTTGAGATATTAATCCGGGCAAATGAGACGACTTATCTCCGGATTGTTGTTGATTGAGCAGTTCCGCCAACCGCATATTCTGCTTATGGATTAATTCATCCAGAGAAATCGTTACATGGCGCATAATTATTGCTACTTCCTTCTCGCGGTCGTCCCAAATCTCCTGCAAGAATGGCTTTAGCGATTTCTCAACCAAAGCAACCTCCAGCTGATCCTTGAATGGTAACTTAGAATCATCCGGTAACAATGCCTTGTTATCACCAATCGCCAAGTCTAAAAATATAGTCGGCTGCCTAATGGAAATTACTCCCGCTAAATCGGTCTGAACAACAAACAATCGTTTATGAATCTCTTTTCGCATACCGTCACATATGGACGCCGAATAAACATCTAGCCGGTATGGTTCTTTTGTATGCAGGTCATAGAATACCGACCCATGCGAGAGATCATTGCTTACTTGCGATAGAACATCTTCCCTGACAACCTCAAAGAGCGGATGTCCGGGAGTTACCCACTCCAGTGTCGGGTCTTTTTTAAGATACTCTTTATCAAAAACGACATTTGCATATTCCCGTCCAAGCTTGCCGAATTTAGGCTCCAATTGATCCCCAATCGGGATGAGTGTACGAGGAACCCTACCCACGCGATAAACGCGCTCTCCTGCTTTGATTGCTTTGGGATGAATTCCTGCCAAAGGTGAAGCTTGAATAAAAAACTCTTCAATCACTTCAGGCACCAGCCGCCGTTCTTTTGCCTCAGCATTCTTACCAATAATAACACTCAGATTGAGCTCTTTTTTAGCCAACCCTTCCAGTGTGGAATTGGTTATCTTCTTAAATCGCTCTGCATCTACTTCCTTGACAATCCTTGCTTCAATGTCCGGCAAATTAATTCTCTTTGCATACATGTCACGAAACATCTTTTCAAGAAGATTAGCAGGGAAAACCTCACCGATAACGTCAAACACCTGATCAGTACCTAACTCAATCCTTATCGCCTTTAAACGCTCCAAGAGCCGTTCAAGCACTATGCCTTCTCGTGTATTGGACGAAATATAGTTGTAAATCAAACAGTCATGGTCTTGGCCATAACGATGAATACGCCCCATCCTCTGCTCGAGACGAACCGGATTCCACGGAATATCATAATTAATCATCATCCAGCAAAACTGCAAGTTAATGCCTTCGCCCGCAGCCTCGGTCGCAACAAGAATTTGAGATGTTTCCTTAAACTCCCGTTCCGCAAAGACGCGGGTTCCGGGCGTATCGCGATCCCCACTCTTCATACTACCGTGAATCTGCGAAACCTTCAGTCCCCATTCGCGCAGTTTTCCATAAGGACGCCCGTCCTTACCATCAGCAGCTAAATAATCCAGAGTGTCCTTATGTTCGGTAAAAATAATCAGCTTCGTTTTCGGATCATCAAAAATCTTGAGATCTTTAAGAATTATCTTGAGCTTTACAAGCTTTGACTCAACTTCGCGCTTTTCTAAAAGAACCGCGTGGTCAATAAGTTTATTCAATTGAAGAATTTCCTCGCGTAATACCGTAGGATTTGGGTCAACGATAATGTCTTCCAAGTCCTTAATGATTGACTGCTGCTCTTCATCTGTGAGATCTTCAAAGTCCTCAGGAAGCTTTTTCTCCATCTGCTCTCGTTTATAACTTGCAGGGTCATCTAATATTTTCTGGCGACGATCACGCATGCGTTCCAAGCTTCTTCGAGCCGCATAAATACTCGAAGCAAACCGGCGCTGCAACATAGCCATTGTAAAACCCAAGGCCCGACTCTGAGGTGATTCGTCTTCCGACGCCTTAATTGACTGATCCTCAACGTATCTAGTCAACGCATCGTAGAGATCATACTCATCCCGATCTAACTCAAATGAAACAGTAAAAACATCTCTTTTTGTAAAAAGCTTTTCAACCTTGCCAGTAATAGGATCCGGGAACTTAACCAATGCTTCTTTTATTCTGCGTAGATAGAACGGAGCACAATTCCTACGCATTGCTTCTTCAAGACTTTTTACGTCACCATAAACGTCTCTATCCAATAACTCCAAGAATAAACAAAAATTCTTTGGGTCACCTTTATGTGGCGTGGCCGTCATTAAGAGATAGTGATCTGTGTTTCTCGACAATGCCTCTCCCAATTGATACGCCAGTGTTTTTCTATCACTGCTATAGGCGCTCATCTTGTGAGCCTCATCTACGATAATTAGATCCCATGTGCTACGCAATAAGCTCTCACGCGCGTCATCGATTACAGATGCCCATGAAACAGATGTAATGACCTGATTGCGATCTTGCCAAGGATTTGACCCATAATTTGCCCTAAGCACATCGCCACGAATGATTTCGAAGTTTTCCCTGAATTTATCCTTTAACTCGCGTTGCCACTGCCAGCATAGATTTGCCGGTGCGACAACCAAAGTTCTTTTAATAAGTCCTCTTATTTTCAGTTCTTTGATAAGCAGCCCAGCCATAATGGTTTTACCAGCACCCGGGTCATCAGCAAGCAAAAAACGAATGCTGGGCTGTTTCATAAAATACTCATAAACCGCTTCGAGCTGATGCGGAAGAGGATCAACGCGGGCTATTGACAAGGAGAAATACGGATCGTATTCGTAAGCGAGTTTTAGCCGTAAAGCTTCAATGCCCAACCGGAACTTGAAAGGACTACCATCAAATGGTTCTTTTTCGGGCACCACCTCAAGCTTTGACAGCTGTTCGTCATTAAGAACAGGCTCATAGAACATCCCTGTTTTAAGACCTTTACCGATCAGCTTAATCACATCCCCCATCGGGATGATGGTAACAACTTTTATGTCCTCCTGAAAAAGAGGGCCCTTAATAACTGAATTCGGTTTCAATTTATCTTTTATACTACCCATACCATTCCTTTTTTAATTATTTCGCTATTATAACCGAAAACCCGCTATAAGGTAGCGGGAATTTGGAAGGGCTATAAATTATCAGTTAATTTCTAATTATCATAATAATCGGCGTTAAGTATCTAACATATCCCACTCATCACCTAATACCCACCTCAAGGCAGACAACTTACCGTTAATCATCCCCCATTCGAAATCCGAATGGGGGCCTAAATTCTTCTTACCATACTTTGCTTCTACTCTTTTGGCAGATTTAAGGGCGCCTTTCCAAATCTCAGGATGAACTTTATCTTTACCAGCATTTACTCGCGTACGAAGTGATTGATGTCTATCATACCAAACCTTATCAAAGAACTCATCATTGGCTTTCAAGATGGATTTGTCATTACGTCGTAATAGAAGAGGCCATTCCTTCCCTGGATTCTCTTCATCAGGAAGCCATTCCACTTTGTCGCCATTCTTAGTATAGTCGATTCTGTGGCCATTCGGCCCCACCTCTCCCCGCTTGACGGGATCAGTAGTTTCAGCTTTTGTTCGTCGTCGCCTAAGCCCAATCGCATGTTGCCTCATAAAATCACGATTGAGTTCCTCAATTACGGACATTAGATCAGAATCAAACCGAGCGATTTCGATCCCTGCCTCACGAAGGCGCAACTCACCAAGACCACGAATTCGTTTATTAGGATCTAAAGTCCCTATAAATACTCGCTTTATTCGCCTCTCGATAATGCGGTCAGCACAGGCAATCTTTGGATGGTTACGTGACGTGCATGGCTCTAAAGTCGTAAAAAGCGTTGCGCCTGCTAGGGTCTTTTCAGATAATTTTTTTTCGAGTAGTGTGAATTCCGCATGCTCTCCCGGGGCCAATTCACCGCGAAACGCCTCCCCAAGCTCTTTGCCTTCACGAGAAATAACCGCCCCAACCTTGGGAGAAATCTTTCCTTTCTCGCCCTTACAATTTCGTGCGAGATCTATGGCTTTGAGCATAAATTGTCTGTCACACAATTTTGTGGGCCGTCGGTTTAAGCTCATCAATTTCGCCATAACTTCCCCTCCTACTTATCATAACAACTGACATGTGTCGAGTAGACGTTTATTTCAACGCCCCTCACAGAACTGTACGTGCGGCTCTCCCGCATACAGCTCTTCAATAGGTCGTCTTGCAAAACTTATACGGAACAATATAGCTTATGCACTATCCGTGGTTTAGGCAACGGGAATCGTTTTTCATAGTCGCTAAATTTCTCCCAGTCCATCGCTTTTCTTTGACTACGCCGATTCATCCACTTGAATACCATTAGTCTTACCTTACGGTAATATGCGTATAAACTTCTGCCGTTATCGCTAACGCCGTAATACGCATAGTGGCCTCTTATCTTCGCAATCAACTGCTCCCACCATTCCTTCAGTGGCATAGCGTTCCGTACCGTCGCAAGCCATTCATTCATGGCCACACAACTCCTTCGGAATCGCTTCTTACTGGTTTTGCGTCCTACTGTAAACTTCCCCCATCGGCTTGTTCCTATGTAATGCGTTATCCCAAGAAAATCGAACGTGTTCGCTTTCCGCCCTTGTTTCTGGGCATTCTCCTTCTCGTACCGCCCAAAACTTATGGCTTGCGTCTTTTCCGCATTAGCCTCAAGTCCATTGGCCTCCAGCCTCGCTTTCAATTCCTTGTGAATCATTCCCGCTTCTTCCTTGAACTGCACTAATATAACAAGGTCGTCGCAGTAGCGCACCACATGCCCTTGCCCTTTAAGTCGTGGCTTAATTACCTTTTCAAACCACTCATCAACCACATAGTGCAAGAATACGTTTGCTAACATTGGACTGATGTTGCCGCCTTGCGGTGTTCCTCTCTCCGTCGGCTTGAAGGATTCTGCCTCCATGTATCCAGATTTCAAGAATCGCACCACATAGCGCAGAAAATAGTCATCCGTTATCCTGACTTTAAGCCATTCGATTAACTTCTCATGCTCCATGTTATTAAAGAATCCTTTAATATCTACTTCAATAACATGGTTAATCGCCTTGTACTTCATCAGGTCGTTGATTTTCTTTAGCGCTTGATGACAGCCCCTGCCAGTTCGGAACCCGTATGATTCTTCATGGAAGTCCTGCTCGTATATCGCCTCCATTATCCAGCTCATGGCTTTCTGCACCATTTTGTCCTCTATCGCTGGTATCCCTATCGGCCTTTGTTCTCCATTGTCCTTGGGGATATACACACGCCTGACTGGTTGCGGACGGTAGCTCATTTTCTTTATCCGTCCCATCAATCCTTTGATGTTCTCATCTAACTTCTTACCGTATTCTTCCCAGCTTATTCCGTCCGTTCCAACAGCGCACTCTTTCCTTA
>Ga0105164_10000660_pt1 | contig 23437 bp, 20 predicted proteins | sample VDWuncwatermetaG_FD_89674 | JGI IMG/M metagenome (GOLD analysis project Ga0105164, IMG submission 89674) | Wastewater microbial communities from Netherlands to study Microbial Dark Matter (Phase II) - VDW unchlorinated drinking water | ecosystem: Environmental > Aquatic > Freshwater > Drinking...
AGAGGAGGTTGACGAGCTGCTCTCCTTCCAGGAGTTGGCCTAATGTGTGCAGGCCATCGCGGATCTGGGCGTCTTTCAGTTCACAGAGGTAACCGTCTACTTCCTGGAGAAAATGGTCGAAGTTTGCGGGGCACTCTTCTCTCTTAAGATCTGTGTCGAGCTTGGCCTCGCGTATCGCCTGCCATATCTCCTGGCGCAGATAGGGGATCTTCTTGGGATCGAGAAGTTGGACTTGGGCGTACTCATCTAAGAGCTGTTCCACTTTGAGCAGCTCGCCGTAGCTCTCTGCTCGCGTCATCGGCGGGACCATGTGGTCGATGATCACCGCGTGACTCCTTCTTTTGGCCTGGGTGCCTTCGCCGGGATTGTTGATGATAAAGGGATAGAAATGAGGAAGATCGCGCAAAGCCACTTCGGGGCAACAGGCCGAGGAGAGGCCGACGGATTTTCCCGGAAGCCACTCCAGCGTGCCGTGTTTCCCCATGTGGATGACCGCATCAGCGCCGAAGCTCTCCCTCAACCAACGATAGGTTGCGAGATAGTGGTGCGTGGGAGCGAGATCTGGACTGTGGTAGATGGCGATAGGATTCTCGCCAAAGCCGCGCGGGGGTTGCAGACCGATGAAGATATTACCCATGACCATACCCTGGATCATCAGCCGGTTTTTATAGAAAAAAAGCTCCCCCGGAGGCTCGCCCCATGCTGTCCTTAGCTGCCGCTGTATCTTCTCAGGGTATTGGGAAAACCACCGGCGATATTCCTCCGCCTCGACCTGGCCGGATGCGTCTTCTATCTGTTCCTGTGTGAGAGAATGCTGATCGTTGCTGCATCGCCGGATCAGCTCTTGAATAAGCGCGTCGCCGTCTTGGGGGATCGGCCCTAGTTGGTACCCGGCTTCCCTCATGGCATCAAGAAGACGGACAACGGAAGCAGGGGTGTCCAACCCTACGGCATTTCCGATGTGACTGTTCTTCGAGGGATAGTTGGTGAGAAGGATGGCGACTTTTCGCTCATGATTGGGTTTCCTTCTCAGACGTGCCCAGTTGAGACTGAGGCGGGCTAGAAAATCCACTCGGTCCTCTCTCGGCACATACTGGCGGACCGGGACTCCTAGAATTCCGTCGTGAACCCTTTCCTCCTTGAAAGAGAAAGGAACCGTGATGATCCGCCCATCAAACTCTGGGATGGCCACATTCATCGCGACGTCAAGGGGACTAAGACCGCAAGCCCGCTCTTCCCAGCTAGCGTGGGAGTCCGTAGAGATAAGCGCCTGGAAGATGGGGATATCCAGTTGCTCCAGGAGACCGAGTGAGTTCCCTCCGGCATGTCCGTCCTGACCGATCTCGCCTACCGAGAAGCTCAACGTGCTGATCAGCGCGTCAACGCGACTTTGCCCCTCGGAGTTTTGAAGAAAGTCGTCAACAAGCCGCTTTACCCCATCCCCTTTGAGGCTGTAGCAGAAAAGGGTTAGGACATTGCCGCCGTATCGTTCTATGGAGCGGATCAAGCTATCGACAAACTCCAGGTTTCCACTCATCCAGTGGGACCGGTAGAAGAAGATGCCTAGGGTGGGACGATTCGGCTCAAAGCGAGCAGCCATGAGCGCCTCCAGCGAAGTGTCAGAAGGAAGATCGGGATGGTAGATCCCTTCGGTGGGGAGCGGCTTAGGTTCGGCGAACCCATAGGAACTTCCTAGGCATTGGTCGGAGATGGACAGTAAGAAATTTTTAAAGTTTTCTATCCCACCCTGACAGAGGTAATCGAAGGCGCGTTGGATGAGGGCTACAGGCAAAGTCGAGAGCGACGCGAGCTCTGGGGAAAAATGCATCTCAGCAGGTAAGGCGATAAGGGAGATCTTCCGCCTACGTAAAAGCTCGAAGAGCTTTTCTCCGCCTTCAACGGCTCTTCGACCTCCCAATAAGCGGAGCACGACTAGCTTAGTGGCAGCCAGCTCCTCATCCCATGCAGCTCCCAAAAGCTCACCGATACCCTTGGACTCTCCCAAGTAGATGCCCTTGACCCGAGGAAAGCCTTGCGGTAGAAAGCGCACGGCACGGTTGAGAGTAAGAAGGTCGGTGTCTGTGTGGGTAACGAAAAGAATCATAGCTGTCTGGTGCGTTCTTGGCAGAGCCCTCCGAAGGCCCCACCCAGGATTCCCCAGAAGAGGATGACGCCTGCCAGTGAGAAGGCGCGGAATGTCCAAACGATCTCAGAAGACATCCTGACAGGGTCGGGATCGGACGGCATGGCCACATAGATCATAGCGAGATAGAGCGTGTAGAGGGGCAGCACGATGAGCCAGGCTAACCGTTTTCTCTGGCTCATCAAGCGCTGGAATTTCAAGGCCGACATCGTACCAATAACAGAAAGCGCCATGAACCCTAAGTATAGCCATTGTCGGTAAGCGATCGTCTCCGCGTCACCGACACCAGGCGGATTGGCCGGATATTTTAAGAACGGAAAGAGCGCCACCGTCCACCCCATCAGTAACGCGAGGAAAAAGCCGCGTTTGGTTATGGACCACGCTGCCGGCTGCCCGGAGTTCGTCAGGTAGAAGAAGACACCAAAGAGCAGTCCCCAGATCGCTCCGTAGAGGAGAAGCCCTAAGACGAGCCCCGCTTTCTGAGTCCGGCGGCTTACCACCGGCTCCTCAGTTGGCCCGCTGGTGGCAGGCTTTAGCTTCTCTTCAATCTGAATGGCACGGTCGATGACCGGCTCAGTCACGAGCGAGTGAAAGCCGGCCGCAACAGCACCAGCGATGAGCCCAGCCAATACCGCTGCCTTAAGGACCGCCCCAAGCGACCTAGTCTCCATGCATGCTTCCCAGGTTTAATGGCAGGGAAAGTCGGCGGCGTGGCGGGCGTCATGGACCGCCTCATGAATCAGATTCATATCGAATGCTTGCGCCCCCTGGACCAACGAAAGGAGAAACCCCTGGTCGAGCGCCAAAACGTATAGGGCGAAGGCGCCGAGAAGGATAGTCCCGGCTAATATCCACTCTTCACCAAAAGTCGTAATGTGTTGTTCCATAAAACCTCCTTTAAGATTAAAATTCGATTCCCCTTTGCATCTTGACGCCTCGCTGATGAGGATGCTTGATCTCTCGCATCTCGGTTACAAGATCGCTCGCCTCGACGAGGGCTAGATGTGCGTTCCGGCCCGTAAGCACGAGATGCAGATGGGGAGGTCGAGTGCGGATTAACTCCAAAAGATCTTCTACAGCCAGGAAGCCGAAGTTAACGAGATAGGTGATCTCGTCGAGCACCACGAGATCATAGCGGTCTGAATGGATAACTTCCTGCGCGTACTGGAAGGCATCCAGAGCCGCCTGGCGATGTTCTGCTTCACTGGCCTGGGAAGGTCGCCCGCACACCACTGTGATGCAGCCGCGACCGAGCGGCGCGATATCGACATGCGGAGCGAGAAGTTGGATAGAGTTGAGTTCGCCGTAGTGGAAATTCCCTTTAATGAATTGAACGATCATCACGCGCATCTTCTGGCCGGCGGCGCGCAGGACCAGGCCCAAGGCCGCCGTGGTCTTCCCTTTCCCGTTTCCTGTATTGAGGATGACAAGACCCTGAGGTTTTTCTTCAGTCATATGGAAGCTCCGTATTTCTCGCGCAGTTGATTCCACAGCGCGAGCTTGGACCAGTCCGGCTCCTGCCGCCTCTGTTCTGCATTGAGATAGGGATTCGGAAAGAAAATCGTGATCATCTGCTCCGCATTGCCATTCCAGAGTCTCAATCCCCAACTTCCCGAAACGCACCCTTGCCCCTCACGGATGTCATGGAAGAAGGCCGCCTTTTCCACTCGCCTTTGCCGCGCCAGCTCTGCATTGGCTGCGCCCTTATTATCGCCGAGGCAGAGATGAAAGTGCCAAGGTCCGGTATCCACCGTAAGATACCCATCACTGATAGTTACCTTAGGGGGCCTCTCTTTAAGCCGGATCTCAAACACCGCCCCCGGAACGCAGGGGCCAAAGGTAATCTCTCCCCAGTGCTGCTCAAAGAGATCGCGGAAGAGAGCCTCCAGAACCTTCTCGGAAGGTTCGATATATTCGAATTCTGTTCTACTTCCATCTAGATTCTCGATCGTCTCTTTTTTTAGCTCGCCTAACATAGAAACCTCCTTGACTAAACTCAATTATCGCAGCTCAAATTTGACCGGCAGTAACACCCACACAGCAACAGGTTCATGACCCCTGCGCGCCGGCTCAAAGCGCCATTTCTTAACTGCCTCTGTAGCTGACTCATCAAGATCTGGATGACCGGCAGACTGCTCAACAAGGATCTGGCCGACTCTACCGTTCTCCAAGACCCGCACCTTTAAGAGAGTCACCCCCTGGGCTCTCTCCTGCCGGGCAGAATCCGGATAGCGAGGCTTGACCTGGTAGCCGCCCAACGGACGTGCGAAGGCAAGACCTTGACCAGGGCCTTCTCCAATCTCACCACCGGAGCCATCGCCTCTTTTTCCCTTACCCCATCCAGCCACACCTTGACCACCCCCACCACCAACGGTGCTCGCTCCTGGGATCATGGCCATATCCCCCTCGGCAAAAAGATCTCCGGCTCCTGCCTCTCCCCCCTCGGCTTCACCGGCCGGTTTGCCATTATTTCCAGCGCCTTTCTCCGGGCCAGGAGCCGGCAAGGAAAAAGACGTCATCTGAGGTTTGTCCGCCGGCTTTTGCTCATTGGATTCGACTCGTGGCGTCGTGGATGCTAAACGCTGAGTCTCGATGAAGTCCGGTTTGTGTATAAGTTTGGGCGGCGTCACGGTCTTGGTTTTCGGGGATGGAGCTGATTCCTTCTTTTCCTCAGCTATAGAGGAGACCTCTATGAGGTTTATGGCAATGACATCCGATGGAGAAGATATGGGGCGGGACATCGAGGCTGAAGCCAGCAGGATAAGCGCCAAGTGTATTAAAAAAGAGGCAGCGGTTGAATAGGAAAGAGTCCGATCCCTCACGGTTTCTCCTCCTTCGGCTTTATGGTGAAAAGGATAGTTTTTGAGAGCATAGTGTGACTCAAAAGCGTGCCTCAAAGCCCGTCAGAAAGTTAAAAGGAGCCGTTGAGAAGCCGAAGACCTCCTCATATTTCTGATTAAAGAGATTCTGGGCTTTCCCGACCCAGTTAAGCTCTTTGAACCCCATGCGCTCCTTGAAGACTGCGTAGGATAAAGCTAGGTCCACTTTCGGGTATCCGCTGAGATTTACCCGCGGCGATCCACTTTTTGAAAAATCACGGTCAATGGACGCCCTCACCATGGTTACGTTCAGGTCTGTTGTGAGGCGATCCCACTGATAGGTAAGCGATACCGCGCCCTTATGTCTCGGCCGGCGCAGAAGGGGCTTTCCCGGGGTAAAGGCTGTCCCTCCCACACCTCCATCATCTAGGACCTCGGTTTGAAGGAATGTGTAGCTGGCCCTGGCGGTCAATCCTTTAAGGGGCTGGGCCCTCAGTCCAAACTCCACTCCTTGAGTCTCGGCCTTCTGAATATTCTTGAAGCCTTCCGTTGAACTCACAAAGGCAATCATGTCATCGAAGGTGTTGAAAAAATATGTGACGCCCAACTCCATCCGACCGTCAAGGATCGGCTGATCGATCCCCACTTCCCAACTCCGTGAACGCTCAGGCTTGAGATCCGGGTTCCCGACAAACGTGGCACCGCCAAAGTTTTCAGAAAAGCTCGGCTCCTTGATTCCACTACCGTAGCCGCCGCGGAGCTTGGTCTTTGTCCATGGTGCGACCCACGCAACAGACACCTTAGGATTGACCGAAGTTCCAAAGATACTGTTCTCATCCAGACGAGCGCCGGCGGTTAGAAAAAGCTGGTCCATCCAGCCGAACTGGCCCTGGAGGTAGGTAGCCGGGTTTCTTCTAGTCTTGTCTACATGCCGTTTGCTTGAACTTGTGACTGAGCGTTGCTTGAGCCTTTCTAAGTCCCAGGCCCAGCCAAGGGTGACCGTTGTGTTCAGTTGAGCCACTACCGGGAGCGTGAAGTTCCACAGATAGTCGGCCCCGAACCTATCTTCCTGATTCTTGGAGAGTGAGAACCGGGTATCCACTGGTGGATCAGGGTCATGACGGTTAACTCGATTCTCTCGGGTGAAGCCAAACTGAAATTTTTGTTCCCACCAGGGCCTGAGTTGATGACGACCGCTCGCGCCAAGGATCAACCGCCAACGGTCCGCAAACTGGCGCGGGTCCAGCGCACCCTGAAGCCGGTCGCCGGCGCTTTCCGTGGGAAACTCGAAGCGCCCGGTGTTGTAGCGGCTTGTCAGCGCAAGGTCGAGGCCTTGCATCGGAGCGAAATCGAGCCGACTACTAAGAGCGGTATTCCGGTAATCGTTATTGATGGGAAGGATTCCTTCGGTGTCGATCCGCCCCACTGAAAAGGAGGTGCCGATCCGCTCTGTACCGCCAGAAAATTGAAGCTTCTCTTCAAAGGTTCTAAAATTTCCTCCCAAGAAAGAGGCTTGGCCGGTGAGCGGCCCTTTCCCTCTTCGCGCGAAGATTTGTATCACCGAGCTGATAGCATCAGAGCCATAAAGGGCGCTTTGTGGTCCCCGGATAATTTCGATCCGTTCGATGTTATCCGTGGTCAAATAGCTGAAGTCGAAGAAGCCGCCCGCCGAGTTGACCTTAACCCCATCGACCAGGACTAGGTTGTAGTTAGACTGTCCGCCCCGAGTGAAAAGGCTGGTCGTGCCTCCCCTGCTTCCGGTCTGGACGACACGGAAGCCGGGCACATCCCTCAGAAGTTCAAGCACATCGGTGACCTGGGCGGCCTCAATCTCCTGGCGTGTGATTACAGTGGTTGCCGCACTCACTTGCCTAACCGGAGTTTCCGTCCGCGTGGCGGTAACCACGACCTCCTCCAATTTTATTGGCTCTTCTTGCGCGCCTCTAACCGCCAGAGGTTGCATGACAACGAGTGCCATAAAAAACAAAATTGTCCTTTTCATTTTCTTCTCCTTTTCCCGCGAAAGGGGATGTTGGGGCAGAATGGATAGGTCTCCTGGCTCAGGCTTTAACCTACTCGCCGCGCCTTCCCATCCTTCGACCGGGCTCGGGACAGTGGCTGGTATCTGCGGCTTTCGTGGCCATCACAGTTGCGGGGCAGCAGGGGAATTACACCCCTTTCCCTTAAATCCGTTCCGCGTTTGCCTAATGTTTTCTTCTAACCCTCCTTACTTTACTCTACTCCTCTTCCGGCACCACCAGAGGCGGGCCAAGATTTGGATCTCCTTGAACGCGAACATGGACGCCATAGACCGGCTCAAGGTGCGCTTCGGTGAGAACCTCCCAAGGCATGCCGACAACTCGAATCTTGCCCCGGTCGAGCAGAATCAAGCGATTGCAGAAGCGGCCGGCAAGGTTGAGATCATGAATCGCTGCCAAGGCTGCTATCCCTTGTGACGCCAGTCTGCGTACTAATCCTAGGGCACGAAGTTGATATTTGAGGTCCAGATGAGCCGTAGGCTCGTCGAGCAGGAGTAGCCTCGGCTTCTGAGCCAAGGCCCGTGCCAGGAGCACGCGCTGACGTTCACCGCCTGAAAGCTCGGTTACCGGTCGCTCAGCGAACTGCTCGGTCTCTGTGGCGACCATCGACTCCTGAGCAATCCGATAGTCCTCCACCCCTTCGGACTGAAACCGGCTTAGGTGGGGATGACGCCCCATGAGAACCACCTCGCGCACAGGGAAGCTGAAGGCGAGCTGGGCCTGCTGAGGGACCAGGGCAACTTTTTGGGCAACGCTCCTATGATTGAGACTCTGAACCTCTCTTCCTTCTAAGGTGATGGCCCCTTGATCCGGCGGGATCAGTTTGGCAATGAGACGAAGCAGGGTGGATTTCCCCGCGCCGTTCGGACCGATAAGCCCCACAAGCTCGCCGGGCTGGATAGTAAGATCAACCCCTTCAAGGACTACGCGTCCATCAAAACTCATCTTTACATCTTGAAGCCCGACTAATTCCTTCACAACCTGCTGCTCCTTTCCCTTTGCCACAGAAGGTAGAGGAAGAAAGGCGCGCCGACAAAGGCGGTCACGACACCCAGGCGCAGCTCCTCAGATTGGAAGACAGTCCGGGTCACGAGATCCGCCAAGATCAGGAAGGCCGCGCCGCAGAGAAAGCTTGCCGGCAAGAGAATGCGGTGGTCCGGCCCGACCAGGAGACGAGTGAGATGAGGGATTACGAGCCCGACGAAGCCGATAACACCACTGACCGCGACTGCCAAGCCGGTTATGAGAGAGGCGACCAAAAGTAAAATCCGCTTGGTCCATTCCACCTCTACACCGAGACTTGCTGCCTCCTCTTCACCGCCGGCGGCCAAAAGGTTCAGCTCCCGGGCAAACGCGATGAGACCGAAACCTCCTAGAACAACCGGTAAGAAGACAATGCGGACGTGATGCCATCCTCTGCCATCCAGCCCACCCATAAGCCAGAAGAGGAGCTCGCGCAGGACCAGGATATTTTGCGTGAGGCTAAGCAGTAGAGAGGTTAGGGCGGTGAAAAACGAACTCACAGCAATTCCAGCAAGCAGTAGCGTAGTCACAGGGGTTCGTCCCTGACGTGTAGCCAGGGCATAAACAAGAAAGGCGCTTAACGTTGCCCCGATTAGGGTCAGTGCCGGAAGAAGGAGCGGGTGGAGAAAAGCAAGACCAGTAAAGATCGCAATAACAGCTCCCAGGGCTCCGCCGCTGCTCACGCCGATGATGCCGGGGTCGGCCATAGGGTTACGGAAGAGGGCCTGCATGACCGTCCCAGCCATAGCCAGAGCGCCTCCCACCAAGGCCGCAATGAAAACCCGCGGGAGACGGATCTGCAGGAGGATCGCTTCCTGAAGACGGTTGGCCTCCTCTCCTATAAGACGGTGCCAGAAGACTGCCGCCATCTCATCTAAAGAGACGGAAACGCTACCCCACACCAAGGCCATCACAAGGCTCAGAATCAAAACGGCGCTAAAGCCAAGAATGACGGAGCCGCGCTTGGTCCACTGACCCACGACAAAGCTTTCCACTTCCACTGCGGTCTCTTGCCTCATGGCATATCCCCAAAGAGATTAGGATGGAGGAGGCGAGCCATGGCTTCGACGCCATCCACGATATAATGAGAAGTAGTCAGCATATATTTACCCGGAAGCTGCAAGACCCTTCCCGACTTGAAGGCGGACACCTCTTTTAGCGCCGGGTGCGCCGAGAACTCCTCGAAGAAACGGGGAGATCTAGGTGTCCAGGCGCTGGTGACAATCACCTCTGGATCCATAACCAATAACTTCTCCAAAGAGATTTTTTTAAACCCCTTGATGCCGATCTCAGCGCTTAAATTGCGGCCTCCCGCATGGCGCACCAGATCGTCAAAGATAGTCCCCTTTCCAGCCGTAAACCCGCTCGCATTGTAAGAGATGACCCGCGGCCTCTGGACCATAGCTGTGCGCTCATCAATGGCTTTGAGCCTTGCCTCCATCCGGGCCACAAGCTCTTTTGCCCGCTCGATTTCTCCTGCCGCCTTTCCCAGCTCCAAAATCGTCTCTTCGATCTGCTTGATCGAATCATATCTCTGGAGAAGGACCACGCTGAGGCCGGTTTTCTCAAGCTGTCCCACGACGTCCGCTGAGGTTTGACCACCCAAGACCACAAGATCGGGATTGAGGGCGAGGATGCGCTCAGTGTCTAGCTTGAGCTTGTGTGGAATCTCTTGCGCGGCTTCGACCACATTAGAGATACCCGGATCTACAGCGAGGTAAGAAACCGCGAAAACCCGCTCCGGTACCAACGAAAGAAGGACCTCGTCACTGCCAATATTAACGGAGACAATCCGTTGTGGCGGCCCGCTTCTTCTGGATTGGAGCGGGACATTCTCCGCAAGCGGGAGGCCCCCGGTCGTCCACATCCCCTGAGCCAAGGCATAAAGGCCCACGAGAAAGAGAAAAACAAGGCTTTTAGCTTTCACTGTTGATCTTTCCATTCCACCTTTCGTAAGTGATAGCTCCCTATTATAAGAGTCTTTCCATAATCACACTCCGTTATCGCATCTCACTCCTGTCACAGTAGTGCTAAGGTATGCGTTCCGCCCTTCCGAGAACCGTTCCTTCAAAGTCGAATAAAATAGCCTCCATAATCAACCCTCCTTCCACATGGGCGAAACAGACCTCGGCAACCTTATCGCAGATGACGGAAAACACCCTTTCCAAACCATGGGCCAAAACGATCTCTGCAAAATGGCGCGCAGAGTTGGCTGTGACCATTCCTTTATAGACCGCCTCGGGAACCCCGCATTCAGCAGCCACAGAGGCGAGAAATCCGAGATCAACTCTGTGACCGGCAGCATGGGTCTGGAGATGTCCCTGCGCGAGCTTGGAAAACTTTCCCGCCATGCCGCAGAGCGTGACTCTTTCGACCTTTTTTCTGACGCACGCCCTTAAAGCCTCTCCGGTGAAGATCCCCATATCCACAAAGGCGAGGTCGGGAAGATCTGGCCTTAGTTTTCGGGCAAACGTCTCGCTCTGACCTCCAGTGGATAGCACGATCTCTCGACACCCATTGGCTGCGGCGACAAAGATGTTCTGCACTACCGTGGCGCGCCAGGCCGCGGTCGAGTAAGGCCTTACAATACCGGTGGCTCCGAGAATGGAAATTCCACCAACAATTCCCAGGCGAGGATTAAGGGTTTTCTGCGCGATCTCCTCTCCTCCCGGCACAAAAATGGTTACCCGAATTCCTCGGTTCTCAAGCAAGCTCCCCGCTACTTCTTTGACTGAAGAGGTAATCATGCGCCAAGGCACTCGGGTGATGGCCGGCGCGCCGATCTCAAGTCCTAATCCCGGTTTCGTCACCAGCCCTACCCCATCACCCCTGACGATCTCTATCCCGGGTTCTGTACGCCAACAGACCCTGGCACAAATCCACGCCCCGTGGGTTACATCCGGATCATCTCCTGCGTCCTTGATGACACAGCAGCTTGCCGCTTCTGGGGTCACGTGCCATCGCACTGTCCTGAAGGCTGCCTCCCTCTTGATGGGAAGCCAGATAGACACCTGCCGTTGCGGTTTTTGTTCTATCAGAGCCAGCGTTGCTGCCTTGGCTGCGGCTGCGGCACACGCCCCTGTGGTGTAACCTGTTCTCAGGCCCCCTTTTTTGCGCGGAGGAGGAAGGAGAAGGTCCTCCTCCTCGTCATAACCTTCTATCTCTGCACTCATAGACTTTTGTCTGTTCCCGACAAGCCTCAAGAGCCGCTTCCACAGTGGAAACAGAGGGAATGTCGGATTGAGGCGGACGACGGATCATCAGCACCCGCATTCCCAGATCTCGGGCGGTCAACACTTTCTCAATGACACCTCCTTGAGGGCCCGAAGCCTTGGTGACCAGGACATCCACCTTGTACTGCTGAAAAATGTTTTTGTTGACCTCTCGAGAAAAAGGTGGACGCAAACAGAGCAGTCTATCCGCTCTGAAACCCGATTTTCTCGCCTGTTCAAGGGATCTCGGATGGGGGAGGATACGGGCGAAGAGCTCTAGGCGTCTGTGGAGATGAGCGAAATGCTTGAGCTGCCTCGACCCGATCGTGAGCATGATCCGGGTGCCCAGCGACGGCAGGATCTCTGCGGCCTCAGGAAACGTGTCCGCGAAAAGCGTCCCCTCCGGCGGACTCCAATCAGCCCTCTCGTAGCGGATGTAGGGCACCCGCAGGCGCTCGCATACGGAGTGAGTGATCTTTGTAATACGGACCGCAAACGGATGAGTGGCGTCGAGCACCACATCGGCTCCACCCCCTGTAAGGAAATCGCTTAGGCTCTCTTCCGTGAATCCTCGGACTTCCACCTTGAGTCCGTTTTTCATCCCACCAAAAAGATTTTCCCGTGCCTCTTCTGTGGTCACAGTGGTAAGTACCTCAAAGCCCTCGTCCAACAGTGCACGCGCTAACACAGGCCCTTCCGAGGTTCCGCTAAGCAGCAGAACCCGCCTTCTTGAACGCGCGTCGGCGAAAGATATGTTCATGGGTTTCATCATAAAGCCGCGAGCGGTTTTCCCGGCCACCAATTGCCTTTCCCACTAAAATCAGGGTGGTTCGAGTGAGCTTATTTTTGCGTACCTCATTATCGAGATGGGCCAAATCGGTCACGATGATCTTTTCATCAGGCCAGCAGACCCGGTATAGGATGGCCACTGGAGTATCCGCAGGATAGGAGATCAGAAGCTGTGCCTGAATCTTTTTGCTCAACCGCGCACTCAGATAGATACAAAGCGTGGAGCCATGCTTGGCCAATGACTCCAGGGATTCTCTCTCGGGCATCTTTGTTTTTCCCTCGCCCCGGGTAAGGATCACGGTCTGGACCTCTTCAGGGAGAGTGAGTTCGCTTTTGAGCGCTGCGGCTGCAGCTTGAAATGAGCTGATCCCCGGGATCAGCTCATAGGTCATGCCTGCCGCATCCAGCCGGGTCATCTGTTCCTGAATCGCACTGTAAATGCTCAGATCCCCAGACTGGAGTCTGACTACAAGCTTGCCGGACCGCACCGCGGAGATCATGGTCTCCGTTATTGCTTCCAGGGTCAGGTGAGCAGAATTGTAGAGAGTTGCGGTCGCAGGAGCGTACCGGAGCACGTCCTCCGGAATGAGGGACCCGGCATAGACCACCACATCTGCGCGTCTAAGGACGTTTCGAGCCTTCAGGGTCAGCAAGTCAGGATCTCCTGGGCCGGCCCCGATGAAGACTACCTTGCCTTTGGTCGAAGCTGTGTCTTGAAAATGGGAAAGCCGGGCAAGGGCAAAGGTCATGCGCTTTGGAGAGAGTGTCGAACTCAAAGCCTGCTTTTCCACAAGCAGCCGTTCCGCCTTCGCCGCGAGAAGTGCTGCGGGCTCTGCAACGCCAGGCGTGCCCACATGCCGCTCCACGAGTTCAGAGGGATGGGCGATGCCGGAGACCCGGGAAAGTTCTTCTGGAGAATAAAAAAATGTCTGCCATCCGTTGCGCTCGGCAAGCTGGAGGATGGCCTTTTCATCCGCTTTCAAGTCAACGCTTGCCACGATTCCAATGCTGGCCTTCGCGTAACCGTTGTGCCGGAGAAACCGCTCCAGTCCCTCCTCCAAAGCTTCTAAAGAAATCCCTCGTTCACACCCCACGCCCAGTACCAGGCTCTTCGGCCAATACCACAAGACCTTTTCTGGATCGATTCCTTCTAGGTTATGGACGATCCGATCAGTAACCCACAACACATGCTCGAAATCTCTTTTAGGAAGCTGTCTAACATCTCGGGTTAGAGTCAGATTCTGGGGCAGTTCTCTTTCCTCCAGCCAGCAGCCCCGGCAGCCCACCTCCTGAATGACGGTGACCGGTTCCTTGTTCACCAGCGAAAGCATCGCGGCCTTAACCTGGTGTGCCGGTTCGACGACCCAGCCAAAAGACTCTTCCAAAAGGTCGAGGCTGAAACCAACGGTCGCGTCAGAGGCCGTGGTGACGACCGCTGTGGCGCCTAGGCAGCCGGCTACAGTTCTAGCCAAGCCATTGGCGCCGCCCCTGTGGCCGGAGAGCAGCGGGATCACGAATGCCCCCCTCTCATCCACTGCCAGAACACCGGGGTCAAGAGTTTTAGAGGAAAGATGGGGGGCGATCAGCCGCGTCACCGCTCCAGCGGCCAAGAAAAATACCAGTTGGTCAAATCTCTCAAACCATGTTGGAACATGATCGGAGAGCGCACCGCTATAGGGGCACTCCCAATTCTTCTCCGGCGGTCCGTACCGATCGGGTCGATAGAGTTTGCCCATCCTTAACCGTGCGCGCAGCAGCCGGGCCTGCTCGATACCCTTTTGGGTCACGGCAATAAGGGCAATTTCTTGGGATTGCATCATTTCTTTTTTCCTCGAAAGATGAAAATCGGATTCTCCGGTTGAAAATGGTGCAGTTTCCCTAACAGCCGGGCATGGGCGAGCTGGATAGAAGTAACATCCGTGACCAGGCCCTGGCCTTTGAGCAGCTTCCAGCCCATAGAAAAACTTTCCAGTGTGATACAGTTCATAACCACACGGCCCCCGGGTCTTAAGCGCCCTACCCCAGCGGAGATAATCTCTTCAAGTCGCCCACCGCTTCCGCCGATAAAGACCGCATCCGGATCAGGAAGAGCGGAAAAAATCGCCGGCGCTTCGCCCCAGACCGGCTGAATATTGGCCAGCCCAAAACGGCGCACGTTGGTTTCCATATGGTGGTAGCTTGGCTCGGATCTCTCAATCGCAAAGACCTTTAATGTGGAGGCGAGCCGGGCCGCCTCGAGAGAAATCGAACCGCTTCCGGCTCCTACATCCCAGAGAACTTCCTGCGCATGGAGTTCCAAGCAGCAGAGGGAAATGAGCCGCACCTCGCGTTTCGTTATCATACCCTGCCTTTCGCTCCGGTGGAGGATTACCTCTTCCGGAATTCCAAGAAGCGGGAGATCTCCGGCGGTCCGCGGTGCTGTCTCCTCCTTACGCAAAAGGATCACCACGTTCAGCGGAGACATAGAGGCATTTTGGATGCTCTGGGGCGACCATTGGGTCACACGCTCGTGGGGCCCTCCGAGTTCTTCGCAGACCCAGAGGCTATAGTTTTCGAAGCCGTGTTCAGCGAGAAATCGGCCCAAGGCCGCCGGGTGATTTTTCGCATCAGTGAACAAGGCTATCTTTGCCTCACGGTTTTCCAAGGCTGGCAGGAGCGATTCCATGGGCCGACCATGGAGGCTCACTACACAAGCATCTTCCCAGCTCTCTTTGATCCTGGCGAAAGCGATCTGCACGGAGCTGAGATGCGGAATAAATAGGAGATCCTCTTTCGGGAAGGAATCCACCAGCCGGCGTCCGATTCCGTAAAAGAGCGGGTCGCCCGAGGCCAGGACGGCAGTCTTTTCTTGACGGTAACTTTCTTTGATCTGAGAGATTGCTCCTTCCAGGTCGGCATCGACCAGGATTTTTTTCCCCTTCCACTCGGGAAAGAAAGCTAAGTGCCGCCTTCCTCCTGCCATGACTTTGGCGCGGGCGATATGATCCAAGGCTTCTGGAGAGAGCCCCTTCGGGCCATCCTGACCAATGCCAATCACGACTAGAAGCTCCTCAGTCATGTCTGTGATCCCTGCGTCGCCATGAGCAGAAACGCATTGACAGCTGCGGCGGCCACAGCGCTTCCGCCTTTTCGTCCCCTTACGGTGATCACTGGGACATCGAGTGATAGTGCCTCCTTTTTGCTCTCCACAACGGACACAAAGCCCACCGGCATCGCGACCACAAGAAAAGGTCGCATGAGTCCTTGGCGTACAGCTTCGCACAGCGCCCAAAGGGCCGTCGGCGCGTTCCCGATCACATAAACAGCCTCTCCCACTTGAGCCACAGCCTTTTTCATTCCACAGTAGCTCCGGGTCAGCCCCTTTTCTTGCGCCAGACGATGGACATCAGGGTCATCGACAAAACAGTGCAGCCGTATGCCCAAGGTATGCAACGCGCGGCGGTGAATTCCGGAGGCCACCATTTGGACGTCGGTTACGATTGGCGCTCTCTGCTGAAGGGCCCGCACGCCTTCACGTGCAGCGCCATTATGAAAGCGGACCAATTGGGCAAGCTCGGTGTCGCCTGAAGCGTGAATCATCCGCCTGACCACCTGCCATTCGGTATCGTCAAAATTGTGCTTTCCGACCTCTTCCTCAATCGTGCAGAAACTCTTAGCCAGAATTTCTTCGGGCTTTATCGGGTAAATGTGCTGTTTCTCTTCCCTCACGTGAGATTCCGCGTCCGCGCAGGTCGTTCCGTCTTCTTCGTCCTCGGCTCCCGGAGGATAACCACGGGGCGTCACCATTGCGGAGCGAAAGCGCCTTGTATAGGAGTTGCCGACAATGACAGTGGTAAACATGTCTACAAGGACTTCATGCATGTGGGAAACTGTGGTGAGTGTGATTGACTGCAACGGCCGGTAAGCATTTTGGACAACACCCACCGGGGTGTCCGGTGTTCGGTACCGCAAAAGAATTTCCTGCGCACGAGGATATTGCCAGGCACGTCTCTGGCTTTTCGGATTGAGTAGGACCATGACGAAATCGGCCTCAGCGGCTGCAATTAAACGCCTCTCGATCGTTGCCCAGGGCGTCAATAGGTCGCTCAAACTAACCACCGCGAAGTCATGTCCGAGGGGGGCTCCAAGGAGCGACGCGCAGGCGTTTATGGTCGAGACACCTGGGATTACAACTACGTCGGGAAGCAATTCCCCAAGGCTGCGCTTCTCGAGGACTTCCAAGACTAAACTCGCCATACCGTAAATCCCAGGATCACCACTGGAAATAACACAAACCCAATTTTCTTCTAAAGCCCGCTGCACGGCCAGTTCGGCCCGAGCCATTTCTTGAGTGAGTGGAAGAGCGATGCATTCCTTGTTACTCACAAGATCCGAGATCCAGCGAAAGTACCCCTCGTATCCGATGACGACGTCGGCATGACAAATTGCCTCCTGTGCCTGTCCCGTCATGAGCGCCCGTTCGCCTGGTCCGAGACCGACTATAAAAATGTTCCCTTTCCTGTCCACCATTCTTCCTCATTTTCAGCGACCGTGGCTGCGCCCTTTTCCTTGCGCAAGACCACGAGTGAGAAGTAGGAAAGTTTCTGCCCCCGCAGCGTCTCCAGGTCCCATACCACGCGTTCCTCGGGAGTTCCGACTTTCTCTACATATACGGCCTGAATACGCTCTGGCATTGATGCGAGATGGCTCAGGAGTTGGTCAAAGACCGTATGGATTTTGAGCAGAAAAACAGTCGTAAAACCATTAAGAAGGGAGGGTAAGTTCTCAAGTCCATATGCGGCCGGGACCACCGCTACTTTCTCATCGAGACGGCATATCGGCACACGCGCCCGAGCAGCAGCTGCACTCACTGAAGTCACTCCGGGGACTATTTCCGTGCGTATCGCCGGAAACCGGCGGCGCATTTCCTCATAGAGAAAGAGAAATGTACTGTAAAAGAGTGGGTCGCCTTGGGTAATCCAGGCCACTGATTTCCCCTTGTGCACTTCGCGCATAATTTGATCTGCAACGAAGCGGTACCCTTGCCGTTCTGAGAAACGGTTGCGTGACATCTCCAGGGAAACGCCACAAAACTTTTCCGCTGGCAAGCCAAGGGGCTCGACAACGCGGCGGACAAAACTGCCGCCGCTTTTAGAGTCGGACGGGAAGAAGATCCGATCCACCTCAAAGAGAATTCGTGCCGCCTTCCGAGTGACGAGCTCCGGGTCTCCGGGCCCGACGCCAACACCGTAAAAAGTCCCTGTCTCTCCGACACTCATAGTCGCCGCTCCATTCCGCACGCAATCTGAGGAAGCTTCCTCCAAAAGTCCACCACATCTCCAACAACCAATAGAACCGGTGTTTTTAATGCAGCAGCAGATACTGCATCGCCGATCCGAGCCAGGGGCGTTGCCACGACCTCTTGGTCAGGATAAGAGAGCCTTGAGACACAGAGGGCATGGGTCTCTGGGTTCATCCCATGGCGAACCAACTGATTGGAAATCTCGTGCACGTGCCGCAAAGTCATATAGAAAAGCAGCGTATGGGACGGAGAAACCAGGAGAGGCCAGGGAATACCATCCAGGTCCCCGGAAAACACTTGGCTTCCAGTCAAAAGCGTGACAGCAGAGGCTAGCTTGCGATGAGTGATCGGCAAGCCCAACAATGAGAGGCCACAGACACCCGCGCTGATGCCTGGGACTACTTCCCACGGGATCTTTCTGGAAGCCAGGAATTTCACCTCCTCTCCACCGCGGCCAAAGATACCGGGATCCCCCCCTTTTAACCGCACGACGGTGGTGTATCTTTGGACAGCTTCCTCGAGCATTCTGTGAATCGCTTCCTGGCGGCATTGAGATTTTAGGCCATATCTCTTGCTCACAGGCACTCTTTCGCAATCCGCTGGACACAACTCCAATACCTCGTCGCTGACCAGACCATCGTAGAAGACAATCTGAGCCTGGCTGATTATCCTTGCAGCCCTTATGGTTAAGAGATCGGCCGCCCCTGGCCCGGCGCCTACGAGGTAGACTTTACCGAGCTGCATGTTGGTTCCCCCTTTGCGGCATGAAAATCAGTACGGCATTAGCGACCACGGTGAGGATCCCCATGGTCTTGGCCTATCCCCCGGACATGATGGTGATGCCCATACTGGGGTTGCCCCACCGCGTCCTCGAAGCCAGGCACTTGCACGCGGTACTTGCATAGGTCGCAGTTCATATTGGCGCTACCACGAATCGCTTCGCGGGATCGCTCCAGAAAGACTTCAAAAAGCAGTGGATGAACATTAAGATAACTGGCGGAAAGAAATTCCGTCTCGGGATGCTCGGCAGCAAATGCCGCCGTAAGGTGTCGGATTCTTTTTTCCAACACACCAGTGAATAAGAAGAAGGGGAATACGATCATGCGGGGATATCCCATACGGCGACAGCGCTCAAGCGCCTCTGGCAAAAGAGGGCGAGTGATACCGATGTAGCATGCGGCGGCCCAACCGAACCCCATGCCTTCCCAGAGGATTCTGGTAAGCTTTTGAACGTCGGAGTTGGCATCCGGATCGGTGCTACCCCGTCCCACCACCAAAAGCAGGGTATCCTGCCGGTCGACGGAACGTGCTCTGATTTCTACCTCTTCAATCCTGATCTTACATAGCTCGAGGATCTTGGGATGAAGGTGTAAGTGGCGTCCATGGTGAAAGGCAATGTCGGGGTAACGCTGACGGGCTTGATAAGTCTCACTAGGAATATCGTTCTTCACATGGCCTGCAGCCATGAGCATACCCGGTAGAACCGTGATCACTTTTGCGCCCTGGCCTATACAACGCTCGATGCCCTCTTGGACGATTGGCCTCGCAAACTCAAGGAACCCGTACTCCGTGATCTGCGACGGATCGTTTTTCCGAAACAGCTCCACAAGTTCACTAAACTCCTGTGTCTCTTCTGGATCTCGGCTGCCATGTCCCACGATTAAAATCGCCGGTCTCATAAACAAATCCTCCTCTCCTCGGCCTGCCAACCTGGAACTCTAAATTCCCCCAAGGACTATCTACCCGCCTAAACTTTTTGTCACACCTTTGACATCAATTAATGCCTTCACAGATCAACCGTTTTCTCCCACTTCTCGTATGAGATAACTTTTTCTAAGGGCAGACGCTTAAGCCAGCCGACCTTCTCCAGTTCCGGCCTCGGCTCAAAACGCTCCGGGTAGCCGATGCAAAGATAGGCGACCGGAATCACATGGGGTGGAATTCCCAAGATTTCCTTTAACCTGTCACGCGAAAGGATGCTCACCCAACCAACTCCTAGACCCTCGACTCTCGCTGCCAGCCAAAGGTTTTGTATCGCGCAACAGGTGGAATAGATATCGGTCTCGGGAATGAGAGTCCTGCCTAGAACGGCGGGCCCGTGCCGCGTTGAATCACAGGTCACGCAGATATTGAGAGGTGCCTCTTCGATTCCCTCAAGCTTCAGGCTGAGGTAAAGTTTCTTTCTATCACCAGAAAACATCTCAGCCTCTTGTTTCCGCGCTTGGAGGAAGGCCTCCTTGACCAGACTCTTCGTTCGAGGGTTTCGAATTACGATGAAATTCCATGGCTGCATGAAACCCACGGAGGGCGCATGATGGGCGGCAAGCAGGATCCTTTCCAATACTTCCGAAGGAATCGGCTTGGGCAAAAATCGCCTCATATCCCTACGGGCAAAGATGGCCCGGTAAAATGTTTCCCTTTCCTCGGGCGAGAAATCTTCCTTGAGGTCCTGCGTTATTGGCATACCCTTTCCAACAAAGAGAAAAGAAGCTAGCTCCATTCAGGACTAGCCGTTCAGGCTTCTGCCGAAGTGAGAAGGGAAAGACAAAACCGTGCGGGTTTTTAGCCTAAAACCTCAAGCCAAGGAAAAAACCAAAGGCAAGAAGCAAGAAACACGGTCGAACCTTTCTCTCTCCTTCGGAGAGGCCGGTTTAGGAACTCTAGGCAGGTCTCCTGGCTTATGGGCAGAGGCTTTTTAACCGAAGCCCCTCACCCCCTGCGGCCTTCCCATCCTTCGACTCAGCTCAGGACAGTGGCCATTTTTGCAGGAGGCTTGACCCAATCACAGTGGCGGGACCGCGCCGGAATTGCACCGGACTTCCCTATCAAGCCTTAGAGCGCCGACGTGATTGAGTTGGAACCTACTACGGAGCAAAAACCTTGTCAAGAATTTTTCTTGGCTTCAGAGAATGAGCCAGAAAACTAAGGGGATGGTCACAAAGGAGAGAAAGGTGCCGAGCAGGATGATGGAGGCAGCGAGTGCGGGATCCTGGCTGTATTTTTCCGTGAGCACGAAGTTAACCGCCGCCGACGGGAGAGAGCCATAAAGAAGAATCACCTGGCGGTTGACTCCTTGGATCCCAAATACGTTGACAGTGAGATAAGCCGCGGCAAGCCCACCGAAGATGCGGATCAGCGCGCCGCCGAAGGAATGGCCCCAGGTCAGGGATTTTATGTCGTGGAGGCGATAACCCAAGCTGACCAGCATCAGAGGGATCACAGAATAGCCGAGGAGCCAGAAAGGCTGAAAGAGAGGATCCGGTATTCGGATCTGAGCGAGATTGAAAAAAAGCCCGAGAAGGGTTGCGTAAATAAGCGGAAGGCGCAAGATCTCCCTCCAGCCTCCTTTCCCGCTTAGGAGATAAACACCGAGGGAATACTGAAGAGAAGCCATGATCACATAAAAAAGCGTGGCCCGCTGCAGGCCAGGCTCGCCGAAGGCAAAAAGAGCCAGCGGGATACCCATATTCCCGGCATTCATAAAGAGGACAGGGAGAGAAAAACCCGGAGAGCGAAAACGAAACATCACAGCATAGAGCCGAATCAGCAGCCCAACTCCCCCGATAATTCCCAAAGCGCCCACGAGGATCACCGCGATATCTGCGGCAAAGAGGGGCTTAGCCGCAAGCGAAGTGAATACCAGGCAGGGAGCCCCGAGATAGACCATAATCTCGGTCAGTGGCTCCAAGCTGATTTTTTTCCAGCGGGCAAAGAAAAAACCGATCGCGATGAGCAAGAATACAGGAATGACCGGGGCAAGCGGTTTGATCCCATCCATGACCATACCAAAATCAAAGCGAAGCGAAGAGAACGAGGGCAAAGGCTTCGCAGATCTCTCCTATGGTCCCGACGTCATCCCCTCTTGCCCCACCCGTGAGACGATGAAGGTACCATCCGCCTAAAAGGGTAAGAAGCGAAACCCAAAGGGCGATCCACAGACCTGGGCGGCCCTCGATGAGGATCACCAAAATCAGGGCTATTGTCGTGGCCAGCAAGAGATGCCTTCCCCCTACCTGCTCCATCAGGATTCTACCCATGCCATCCTGTGTGGATTTAGAACCGTAAGCCAGGATCACCATAGACCAGCGGCTTAATACCAGAGCAAGGAGAAGCCCCTGGCCGCGCACTTCTCCCATCACCTCAATAGCGCGGAATTTGAGCATGATCACCACCATCACCGCCAAGATACCAGCAATCCCAATGCGGTTACTTGCCACACCCTCCCCACCACCTCTGGAGCCGATCGCATCAAAGCTCCGGCGGAGCTCTTCCAGATGCTGTGCCCGAGTCAGCAGGATCAAGAAGGATACAAGCACGACACCCAAGATCTCTGATTCCAAATAGGGCTCTAAGATCTGGTTCAAAAGGACTAAGACGAATCCCAGGCAAAGCCCCACCAAAGGGAAAAAAGGAGTGGACTGGCCAATCTCTTGCGGCGTTGTTGCGCCTCTCCTGGGCCAGGGAAAAGCTGCCAAAAACTTAAACGCTGTCCAAAAAAGATGCATGGCTGCTGTTTTCCCTCATGCTATATCCGCTGTCAACTAGGATGCGTTAAAAAGATCCTCTTCCGGTCACCAGACCCCCCCAATCAATTTTAAAATTTCGTTATTCCAAGATCAATTTTTCACTTTACTTTCTCGCCCATTTTCGGTACAATTTGACCAGCTTGTAGATGAATCTAACCCCTAGACTTTTCAAGCAAATTTTAAGCTACCACACAAGTTAAAAATGGCTCAAGAAAAATTGCCACCACAGTCCGAGTATAAAGCCGATAAAATCAAAGTCCTCGAGGGTCTAGAAGCGGTCAGAAAAAGACCCGGAATGTACATCGGAGATACCGCGGAAAGAGGGCTGCATCATCTGGTTTACGAGGTTGTGGATAACTCCATCGATGAAGCCCTGGTGGGATTCTGTGATCAGATCGAGGTCACAATCCATATCGACAATAGTGTGACAGTCATAGACAACGGCAGGGGGATTCCGGTGGATCTGCACCGCACGGAAAAAAAATCAGCTGCGGAAGTAGTCCTCACCAAGCTCCATGCCGGAGGCAAGTTCGATAAGGCCTCCTATAAAGTCTCAGGAGGATTGCACGGCGTCGGATTATCCGTGGTCAATGCCTTGGCGGAGTCGCTGGAGGTGGAGATCAAGCGCGATGGCAAGGTCTACCAGCAGCGCTACAAACGGGGCGATCCCCAGGGGCCGCTGAAGGAGGTCGGGAAGTCGAAAGAAAAGGGGACACGGATTACTTTTCGCCCCGATTCCAAAATCTTCGAGAGCCTTGATTTCAGCTTCGATATTCTTTCCCAACGTCTGCGCGAGCTGGCCTTCTTAAACAAGGGAGTGCGCATCACGATCGAGGACGAGAGGAGCCAGAAAAAACACGAGCTCCTGTACAAGGGCGGGATCGTCTCTTTTGTCGAACACCTCAACCGCGCCAAGACCCCCATCCACTCCCACGTGATCTACCTGCAAGGAGAAAAAGAGGGGATCGACATCGAGATCGCCATGCAATGGAACGATGGTTACACGGAGAACACCTTTTCTTTTGCCAACAGCATCAACACCATCGAAGGCGGTACGCACCTAATCGGTTTTAAGTCGGCCCTCACCCGAACGATCAATAGCTATGCCATCGATAGCGGGGTCCTTAAAAAGGATGAGGAAAATCTTCAGGGAGAAGATGTCCGCGAGGGATTGACCGCGGTGATCAGCGTGAAAGTCCCGGAGCCCCAGTTTGAAGGCCAAACCAAGACGAAGCTGGGAAACAGCGAGGTGAAAGGGATCGTAGAGGCCTTGATCAACGAAAAACTCGCCAGCCACTTTGCCGAACACCCGGGCGACGCCAAGAAGGTCGTGATGAAGGGGACCGAGGCGGCCCGTGTCCGCGAGGCAACCCGCAAGGCCAAGGATCTGGCGCGCCGCAAGGGCGCCTTGGATTCAGGATCTCTACCTGGGAAGCTGGCGGACTGCCAGGAGCAAGACCCGGCCCTGAGCGAAATCTATCTTGTAGAGGGGGACTCGGCCGGAGGATCGGCCAAGCAGGGAAGGGACCGGCGCAATCAGGCCGTACTGCCTTTAAAAGGAAAGATACTCAACGTTGAGAAGGCCCGCCTCGACAAGATGCTTTC
>Ga0105164_10000661_pt1 | contig 23430 bp, 21 predicted proteins | sample VDWuncwatermetaG_FD_89674 | JGI IMG/M metagenome (GOLD analysis project Ga0105164, IMG submission 89674) | Wastewater microbial communities from Netherlands to study Microbial Dark Matter (Phase II) - VDW unchlorinated drinking water | ecosystem: Environmental > Aquatic > Freshwater > Drinking...
AAAGAACTCCATGGCCATAATCGAGGCGGCAATCGGCGTATTCGCGGCCCCTGCCAACAACCCCACCATCCCCAAGGCGGCCAGCGTGGCTGGGTTCATGTGGAAGGCCTGCGCGAGCATATTTCCCATGCTGGCCCCGATGAAGAAGATCGGCGTGATAATCCCTCCACTGCCTCCAGAGCCGAGCGTAAGACTGGTAAACAGGATCTTCCAGAGGAAGGCGCTCTTGGGCAACACCCCGCCGCTGAGCGCCGTCTCGATCTGGGGGATCCCCAGGCCGAGGTACAGGGTTGAGGCAGGCCAGACGAGCAGCACCAAGAGACACCCGCCGAGGGCCGGTTTTAGGATGGGGTGGACCCGGAGGCGCTTAAACGCCGCTTGCGTGTATTTCAACCCCTCGATCAACAGCAGCGCGCCCAACCCAAAGAGAAGTCCCACCCCAATCATTTTGAGAAACCGGATCTCTGTGAATTCCGGCACAAACGTCAGGGGATGGTGGAAGTAGGTGACACCCAAGCTGCGCGAGACATGGTAACTGATGATCCCCGCCACAAAGGAGGGATAGAGGATATCGTAGAGCAATTGGCCAAGGAAGAGGACCTCCACCCCAAAGAGGGCTCCGGCGATGGGGGTTCCAAAGACCGAGGCGAAGCCTGCGCTGATCCCGCAGATGACCAACTTCCGCCGATCCTCCGGTCGCAATCGCAGCAGGCTTGACAGTCCTGAAGCCAAGCTGCCCCCGATCTGGGCACACGGCCCCTCTTTGCCGGCCGAGCCGCCGGTCGCAATTGTCAGGAGCGTGGCCAGCCATTTCACGGGCGTCACTTTCAGCGCAATGCGCCCCTGCTGCTCGTGGACGGCGGCAATCACTTGCTCGGTCCCGTGCCCCTCAGCCTCCGGCGCAAACGTGTAGATGAGCCAGCCGCATAGGAGTCCGCCTAGTGGGAGGAGGAAGTACCAGAAATGTACGTGTTGCACCGCCTGGATGGACCACTCAAGCGATTTGAGGAACCCGGCAACCGTCACCCCCACGAGGCTTCCGGTTAAGGTCGCCAGGAACGTCCATTTGACGATGCTGAAAAAGAGGGTGGCTTGTTCGAGAAATCGACGCCGCATGATAGGTCCAGTCTAACAAAATAACCGAGAAGGACAAAGAACGAAGAACGCATGCCTCTTAGGGTAGCGGAGGGGATGGCAGGAGCTGAAATGACTGACACGGAACGAGTGCTGGCCGGTCCGGTGTGTAAACGTGGACAGGCCCAGACCTCTCTGAGAGGTCAAGAGAGAGATACTGCACCAGCCCACCACAGACCAGCCCGATTGCATTTAACGGTATGTCGTCACGGCGCACCCCGACGCTGAAATTCGCACGTTCCGTCGCTATGAGTGTTAAATTCCTGTCAGCTGACCTCGGCGAAATCCGAGAGGAAGAGAGGCCTGGCGAGCGAATTTCTCGACGGGAATTGGCCTATGTACGGCATCCATGCGAGCAGAGAGGTGTACAGCCACCGCTTAGATCATGGCGCGATGCCCCATCTCGCCATGTCGTCGCCAGATGCAACGAGCCCCAGTTCTCCGACGAGAACTGGGGCTCGTTACCTCTCTGCTCGTCGAGTCCGAGCAGTAATAATGGCTCCCCTAATATCCCGGAGTACTAACCGCCTCTCTGGCGTCGCGGAACCCGAGGTGTGGTTCCGTATTGTCCACATCACTCTTGAAGATACCGCCGGTTCCACTGCCTACCGCGAACAGACGGTTGAGATCACCCTGGGGCCACACGGGGCCTTCGAGAATGGGAACATCGGCACCCTAACTCGCCGGGTGCCCGCCAACCAAGTCGTGAGCGCCGTACCACCGCCCCGGGGTAAGCCCAAACCGCCAAAGGTGCCCCGAACGCCTCCGGCGGTTGAGTTCCTCCGCAAGGCCATTGAGTGGCAGGTACTCCTTGAGTCCGGCGAGGCCAGAAGCCAGGCCGACATCGCCCAGCGGGAGGGCATCAGTCGGCCTCGGGTGAACCAAATCATGTGCCTGATCCGCCTTGTCCACGAGATTCAGCAGTACATTCTCGCCATGCCCGAGGCGATCCACCAACCCGCCATCAGTGAACGCGCCCTTCGGTCCATCGCCCGCCTGGAAGACGTGATGGATCAGAAAGCTCGGTTCCAGAGGTTGACTGGCGAGGTGGGACTGCCGGCAGAGGCTTTGGGCAAGCCCCTCAGCCAGTCTGTCCAGGAAGAAGCCGCGCAGAACCAGTCAGTCCTTCTTTACCGCCCGCACGCCTGAGTGTCTCGAGCACATCCCTCACATCAAGCTCCGAGGATTCCACCAAGGTTCTCTCCCTATTACCGCTCAGTTTGGCCAGCTGTTGCAACATCGCCTCTGTGTGGTTGATCAGCGATCGAAAGTTGAACATGCTGATCTGCGCCTTCCTGAACGCATCCTCTGGATCAAGCTTGGCCGACATGTGGGCAAACACGTTATGCCGTAGAATAAGGGCCTTCCGAAGAAGTGGCTGGACACTCCGCATGCGGCGCCTAACGCCCTGAAAGCTACGCCTGTCGAAACCACTCATCTGACCTATATGGTTGATAACCCGGTGGATGTTCACTCGATTCTCCTTCTGGTCATAGATCGAACAGAGTTCGAGCAACATCGCAGTGAAGTGGGCGCCTATCGATGGACTGAAGAACCAGTAATAGTCATTCATCACGTCAACGTACTTGCGACGATCCGTCCGATTCTTTAGCACGTACCAGATGCCGTAGTGAATTCTGGCCCGCATCGTGGCATCAAACAAGCGATTTAGGTCCTTCCCAAGAGCCATGAACTATAGATCCGTTACTTCTCCGAGCCGCTAGAAGCTGAGGGTTTCCAACACCCTTCCTGCTCAAAGTAAGTTCTTAGCTCCTGGTATCTCTTGAGGAGTTTTTCGTTTCCCGATTCGCGGAACCTTTCGATTTCTCCGGCTATGAAGTTCGACGCGACAGCCACAATCTCTGGGAAATGCTCTTTGTGTCCGTATTCGCGCTTAAACCTCTCGCCAAGATAGGAGAGAATCTGCCGTCCATCAGTATCTGTTCGAAACGCGCTCTTGAGAGCCTGTACGTGGTGCGTCCTCAGCTGCTGTTCTCTTCCAGTAGCGGGCTGATGCTCGCACCACGCCACATACTCGAGAAGCGAATCGTCCACCACGATGCGGGGGTACCCTGCTGCCTTTTCTAGCTGGTTCGCTCTGCTTACGGCTTTTCCATACAGGTCACCTTCTCGGAGGACCGAGCATATGCCTGCGGCCATGCCACCACGGATAGGCGTGCCCTGCGCTACCATTGTGAGGGCGATGATCGCTAACTGAGACAGCATGAAATCAACACTCAGGAGAGGGGACCAACCAGCATTTTCGCGCAGGCATACGGTCAAGAGGGCAGAATCTGAGAGGAAGCTGACCTTTACTTCAGGCGATGAGTACTTCTTGAATAGTCGTAGGTCATCTTCGCTAATGGTGGCCAACGTGCCTGTCGGCAAGGAAAGAGGCCGTGCTAGGATTGCGTGGAGTTCTGCCATTCTGTCTCTAAAACTTCTGACCGCACCGAACGTGCGCTGGGCTCGCTGCACAAATTCACGCTTTTGAGCTTCAGTCGTAGGAAGCTCGTCCAACTGGTCCAATTTTTCCGATTGCCCCAGCAAGTCGACCCAAGCTGCTATGTACCAGTAGAATTCGTAATCTCCCGTATTTGGCCCTTTGACCTCACGCTGAGGAATCAGTGGTCGCTCCACTGATTGTTGAGGTCGAACGACTGCAAGTTATAGAGCCTGCTCAGCGCATCCTGCACAGCGCGTGGCAGCGGACATCCGAGGGAGTTCCAGGCCACTCGTAATCGGTGGACGCAATAGCTATCCGCGACGACCACGCCGGCGATCGAGCGGCAGGCGTCTTGCAGGAACGCCTGCGCAATCCCCATCTTGAGCTCCTGCGGGAGTGTTGTGAGGTGCGGGGAGAGGAAGAGGAGAATTGGATCATTCGCCGCCTGCAACTGCCAAGCCTTGCCTAGGATCTTATTCAATGCCTTGTTGGCCCCTTGCTCAAGACTGATGCATTCGAAAACCCCCAATTCTCGGCCCGAGGTTACAACAGTAGCTTCCAGAAGAAGTCGAACACCATTCACGATGATCAAGCCCTCAGCGTGCCGCGTGCCCACCTTTGGCTCGTACTCCTTGAGCCACCCAATCTGAGCGCATGGACCGAGAATGAGGATCTCAAACACGGTGCCGAGATAATCGGTGAGCGGTCGGGATATATCCTGATGTTTCTTCCGCAATGTTTTAACACGCTGCCGGCCAGCGACCTGCGCGATAGCTCCGTACGCTGCATCTAGACGAGTGAGCAAATCGCCCCCCTCGCGCATTTCCTGGAGAAATCCAATGAAGGCGGTATGCGTATCGGTGCCGAATGAATCGACGCCATCGTATATATCAATGAGACGGTGGACTTCCGAGGTCCATTGTTGATCGAACACGGCGGAGAGGTGTTGTGTGCGCCGAGCGGCAGCTGCCATAGAACCCAGCGCTTGGCGCAGGTGGTCCTTGTACGGCTTGAGCAACACTTCGACGTCCAGCCGTCGCGTCTTCTCAGCGATCGTGTTCCAGCGCTTCAATAAGAAGAATGCGGGTTGCAGAAGGACACCGTTACAACTCAGCCGGAACTGTTCTTCGTATTGCTGTGCGTCAAACTGTGGAATCGCAGTGAAGAAGCCTTCGAACAAGATCCGGATGTCTGAATCAGTGATCATGCCGCCCTTACCACCTGTAACCTGGCGGTTTAGTTCTTTGAGTTGCTTGTGGAGATCAGAAAGAATCAAGTCAGCGCTTGTTCCTTCACTGGCATGTCGCTTCGCTGGTGCGTTCGGTAAGACTGGCATGTCCATTTTGAAGAGAATATCTAAGGCGGATAATAGGGGGTACTCCAAATCCAGCCCAGATCAGCTAGGGGACTATTTGGGCCGCCTTATGCATGCAGTTCCTTCTTTCGAATCCATACAGGTCGGTTATTCGGTTTGACCAGAGCGACGTCAACGGGTCCCCCAACCCCAGCTACATCTCCAGGGATCATCTGTATACCATCAGTGAAACGCTGTATCGAGATTGTGATCTGAATCATCGACGTTGCGAAATCGATCGCGTCCTGCAAAGTCATCACGTGCCAGTTGATTATGTATTCCAGTCCGTTCAATTGTTGCGCGACTGCTTGGATGGCTTGTTGTCCTCCCTGCTGCTCAAGTTGCCGAACAAAGCCAAGGTTGGCAAGTCGAGGATCCCAGCCCTTAATGATTCGTGCCACCACATCAAACTGGCCGATCCAATTCGGGCCTGGATTATTCGTATCTCTCAGCGGTGATACACCTCCAGGAATATTACAGATGAAAACAAGTCCCACCCGAGAGTTTGGATCATAGCCCGCGACCAAAAATGACAGAGCTATCTGGCCAGATGGCACAGGTTGATCATGTCCCTGTGCCGTGTGCCATTGATACGCTTGATTAAAGTACGCATATAAGGCATCCGCTGTATCCTTGACGCTCAGATTGGCCGGGAGAGTTACCTTCAATTCTTCGACCAGGCTAGCAATGTTTCTATGAGTAGTCGCCCCTTGCGGGCGGAGAAACGCCCATCCAGATGTTGCCGCAAGCACGCAGTCTGACAACTCGAAGACTTTTGTCGCGCTGTCAGAGGAGATGCGCGCGCCCGCCCTCCCTTGATACCCTTGGCGGCTTTCACCGGCCATCACTACGCCTTCCGGAATTGCGACACATATTCCAAGCGTCATCGGAACCTCCGCACAGTAACACCGAGGAAGCGCTTCAAATACACCGATCTAAATGAGCGAGGCGGTAGTGCTATTGGGGGCGCCTCTGATTTTTGTAGATCTAAGCCGAAATCCGACGAAACTGATTGGCTTTCTTGATGAGGCGGGTATCGGGCCACTGGCGCCTATCAGGAGGTAAATGGACCTTCCCGAGCGCAGCCTTGAACCCCTCAAGCCCACCGTCTAAGTTCAGTGTGACCAGTGAAGATTCCCTCTCGGGATTGAGCCGCATTGTATAGCTGTCGTCGAGGTAGATCAGGGCGCTGTCGAAGGCCCTGTGAAACGTTGGGGATAGCGCAAGTCCGTTACACACATGATCGATACTGCCTGGTGCGCCCACTGGAAGAATGTGGGCAGCATCGACTAGACGCAGCTGAAGCCGCGTGACAGCGCAACGATTGCTGTAGGCACCCAAGACCTGTTGCCGGAAGTTTGCATCTCTGGACATACGACGGACTGTCTGGACGATTCGTTGCCGCGGCGCCGCCAGTGCATCCAGGTCTACCGGCTTGATGGGCTCCAGAGACGATGCCTTTTGCAGCAGCGTAAACGTGCCCGCGTCGCGCCCGTACTGGTGAAGGTGTTCGGCGGTGTAGGCGTAGGTCAACAATTGATCGGGCCGAATCGCCACCGCAATTTCGTTGTTATCTTTTCGATCAAATGCCAAGCCGTCTTGAAGTGCCTGGCGGATTGCCGTGATGTCAATCTGTACCGAGGGCGACCCCTTGGTAAATGTCCTGTGCCGCCTTAGGTCGAAACCGGCAAACATTTTCAGACTCGGCTCATAACCAATCAGGATGGTCGGGCCATCGGGGTTCAATAGTAGCGGTGGAGACACCGACGTCATCTGAATGCGGTACTCGTTCTTCAGCTGAGGACGGCCTCCAGGGGTCAGCGTCCAGGCGTACACCCACAAGGGGTGCGTCTCTCCGGTCGGTTTGGAAACTACAAATCGCCGAGGATGGGTACGTGCGGAGGAAACCAGCAGCCCGGCAGCACCGGACTCTTGAAGTGCTTCGAGGATTGCCTGGGTCAGATGTTCAGGTGGAAGGGCGCTCACTGACTAGCTCCACTGTAGCTGCATCTGATGAGACGCTCGTGTGGTGGCTTTGGGTTGTTTCTTACCTTTGTTGGCGGGTCGCGGTCGTGTCTTCCCGCCATCGGCGGGCAGTGGATTAAGGTCGTTCCCGTTCCAGAGCGCTGATGGGTGATACGTCTTGTAGAAGATGTCGTTAGAAGTTTTCTTGCTTGGGAGGTCGGCGGGTACCTCCGTTTTTCTGAATCTCGCCAGGCCCCCTTTAAGGTAATCCTCAACGAGATCAATGCACAGCCAGCGGCGTTTTAGCCTCTCTGCCACCTCTCCCGTCACACAGCTTCCTGCGAAGGGGTCGACAACCAAGTCCCCGGGATCAGTCAGCATGCGGATGAAGTATTCTGGTAGCTCAGAAGGAAACCTCGCAGGGTGCGCGTCAAGCTTGTGTTCTTTGCAATAGCGGAGATAGTACGAGTTGCTTTCGGTATTCGGAAGCGCGATCAGGTTGGGGGGAATAGATGCGCCGTTGTCGACCGCGAATTGCTCGCTAATGTCATGGCCGCTTGGGCGCAACTTCGCGCGATAACCGTTTTTCAACAGGTCCTTCATGGCTTGGCTATAGGGGGCGGGGACTCGACGGTTGCTGGCCCGTGGCCAGGGTGTCCGGGATAACCACCAGACGCAGTTGACTGCATCTTTGACCCGAATGCGCCTGACCGTCACCCACTCAGCGGGCGTTGGAAGCCGCGATGGATTCCACCAGAAGAATTCTTGTGCCAGATGAAATCCCATTTCCCGGCATAACATAATGAGAAGTTCGTAGTGATACAGGCTGCGGGTGGGTTGTCCGGGGATCCATGCGCCACCGATGTCGATGACTAACGACCCGGTACTTTTGAGCGCCTGATGAAACGCCTTGCCGAATGGTCGAAACCAATCGACGTACTTGTCAGCATCGACATTCCCGTAGGTCTTCTTTCGCACTAAACCAAAGGGCGGGCTTGTCACAATCAGGTCGACGGACCCCGGTTTCACTTGGTCTTCCAAAACTCGCAGGGAATCGCCGAGGTAAATCGATCCTACTTTGGTTTTATGGAATACCTTCGGTTCGCTTCCATTACTCATCTCAGGCATGTCAATCTCACCCCCCTTCAATGGTTAGGCCATCCTGAGCAGAGAAACAAATCGTCCTTGGATCGTGCATGTTGGTACGAATAACGGCTTGAGGGTTCGGTTGCGCGGCTCAAGCCGTATGCGATCCTTCTCTTTGTAGAAATACTTTAAGGTCGCCTCGTTATTTTCAGTCAGCACGACCACCAGGTCGCCATCTTTAGCAGTACTGGTTTGCTCCGCGATGACGACGTCGCCATCCAGAATGCCGTCCTCAATCAGGCTGTCGCCCTTGACCTTGAGTGCAAAGTGCTTGCGACCCTTGTTTGGGACCAAGAGCGCAGGAACCTGGATGGTTTCATGGCCCTCGATCGCCTCGATGGGCCGACCGGCTGCGATGGTTCCTGCCAGTTGAATTTCCCGTATGTTGGTCCCGCCATTCTTGCTGATCTCAATTGTGCGTGGCCGATTGTCGTCCTTCCGGAGAAAGCCCTTTTGCTGTAGCGCGTGAACATGGAAATGGGCTGTCGAGACAGAGGAAAGTCCTAGGTGCTCTTTCACTTCTTCCAGGGAGGGGGCATAGTCGTGCTTCTTGATGAAGGTCTTAATGAAATCGAGGACTTGCTTTTGTCTCTTGGTGAGCATCGGGTTGAGTTTCGATTTACTTTCGATAATAGTATTGTTGATGGGTAGAGTCAAGAAAAAGATCGCAGGAGGGGGCTACTGACAAAAGCGCCTTCCCCATCAGTTGGTGGGGAAGGCGCTTGTCTGCTCGGTGTACGGCGAGGTGTAGTTAACCGCACCTCAGTTCGTACACCGGGTAATATGGCTCCCCGGGGAGGACTCGGCGCCTTCACTCGCTCGCACCGTCAGACAAGGCACCACTGTTGAACTGGCTGCTCGCTCGTTCCGGTCGCCGCCCGCCTCGCCCAGTGGAAGGTCGCCGCTCCTATTCGTCGCGGCGACGTGGATCAAAAGAAGGCTCGGCTCCCTTCGAGTCCTCCTGCGATGGCCAATTTCTGGCCGGAGGATGAAGGAAATTGGCTCCCCGGGCCGTGCTGTACAAGAACCTTTTAAACTAAGCCGCCCCGCCCGGAAGCTGGCTCAGGGGCTGGGCACCTTCACCCTCCGGGTCACGCTTTGCCGAGGTCTTCCTACTTCTCCTATCCTAGTGCGGCAAACCACCCTTGACAAGCAGCCTTAACATGTTTATACTTTATAGAACAGTTGTTCTATAAAGTGTCAACAACAATGTACCTCTCCCCTGGCAAGGAACGGCTCCTCAACATCTTCTTCCGGGATCCCTGGGCCGAGCTGCACCAGCGCGAGCTGGCGCGCAAGGCCAAGGTGCCGGTCAACAATGCCCACACGTACCTCGGCGCATTCGTCGGGGACGGGCTCCTCTTGCGCCGGGAAGTGGCGAACATGGCGCTGCTGCGCCTGAATTGGGAGTCGGATTATCTGCTCAAACTCTTTGAAATCTTCGAGGTCTCCCACCGTCAGGGCTTCCTGGCACGCAACAAGTCTATCGCACGGATCCTGACGAAGGCAACAGAAACCTTGGTGCGGGAATCTGAATCACACGTGCAGCTCGTCATGCTCTTTGGCTCAGTGGCCCGTGGCACCTGGACTCCAAAAAGCGACATCGACTTGCTGGTGCTCGCCTCAAATCCGGGCGATCCGATTACGAAGGCCTTCCACAAGGCCCGGACTGAGGCCCAATCGGTGCTTGAACTATCTCCAGTGTTCACCTCCATTGAGGCTGCCGTGATCGGGTTTCGCGAGCGCAAGGCGTTCCACCAAGAGGTCTGGGGGGATCGGGTCGTGCTGTACAACGAGTTTTTGTTCTGGCAGATCGTCAAACGAGGGATGATGCCACATGGCTCAGCCGCTTGATCGCTTCTTGGAGGAGTGTTTCCACCCCAGGCGCGGACGGCCTGAGCTCCGGTCGATCGCTCCGAACACCCGCAGGGCGCGCGAGCATCTGGATAAAGCCCACAAGAACCTCCGCGCCATGCAGCTCATGTATCGGGAAGAGCACTTTGACTGGACGGTCGTCTGCGGCTACTACGCGATGTACCATGCGGTGCTTGCCGCGCTCTATCATATCGGCATTGCGGCCAGCTCCCACGGCTGCGCGGTCGCGGCGTTTCGGCGCTTCTACGTTGACCGAGGCCGTGTACCGCTACGCTATACCGCGTTCCTCAAGCGGGCCCAGCAGCTCAAGAAGCGCTACGCCGAGTCACTCGAAGAAGCCCGGCGAAACCGCATCACCGTGCAGTATGAGATCGAGGAGTTAACGAACGATGATGCCGAGTGGATCCTCGAAGAATCCAAAGCTTTCGTCCTCGAAATCGAATCGGTCTTGGCGTGAAAGGCTGAGTCCTTACCCCCAGGTCCGCCGCGAGCCTGGCCTATCAGGACGAACTCCCACATCCCCTTGAAGTTGCTTTGTTCTAAAAGGTGCTGGTAATGGTTGACTACGGAAAGTCGGTCGAGGATTTGATCGAAACAATCTGTACAAAAATGTTCTTCTCCGATTTCACGGTCAGGAGCCCTGTTTATAAGAAGCCGGGTGGCCATGAGAGGGAGGCGGCGGATTTCCTGATTCCATTTGGCGAAACGTTGCTCGCCTTCCAGGTGAAGTCTAAAGAAGAAATGAAAGCTGCCGACCAGAAGACAGCCGTTGACTTCAGCCGTATCCAGAAAAGAGTTGAAGACGGTATTTCCCAATTAAAAACAATCCAGGAGGTGGTGAGGAACAGGCGTATCGTTAGTCTGAAGACCGTCAGAGGAATCGACCTACCCTTTGATTGCTCAAAGGTGAAGAAGGTTGTTGGGGTCGTGATCCTCGACCTTGTCGGCGAGGAACGCTTTCCCAGAGAACAGAGGACAGGCATATTGGGAGGACTTAGGTACCTGGCGGATATGCCTGTCCATGTCTTCATGCGAGACGATTTCCAAGCCATGTCCGAAGAATTGGACACGGTGCCTGACTTTCTCGCCTACCTTGAGACCAGGGAGAAGCTGTGGAGCAAGCAGGTGCTTTCCCCAGCTACAGATGAGCTGGATTTCCTCGCAATATACAAGACACGCGTTGATCATATCCAGCAATTCCTCAGCGGGAAAGTTGATCTCGTAGTGATTACCGGTGACATCTGGGACAGCTATCAGAAGGAACGCGCTACTATTGATAAAAGGGACAGATTTCGTTTTCCCAGCTATGTGGTCGATGACGTAATCCAGTGGCTACACACTTCCATCGGATTCGAGCTGAATGCGGTGGAGATCGGGACCGAAAGGCTGGCTTACCGCCAGGGAACTGTCGAAGGGTATATCGCTTCTATTCTTGAACTCGCCAGTTTGGCGAGGGTCAAAAGGCGTGGCGTTGGAGAGAGATTCCTCGACAAGATGCAAAAGGCCGACGCTGGCGGCTTTCGCTATGGAGCCCTGGTGAGTCGTAACGAACGTTCTGGTTATGTAGTGGCATCTACCGACCTACTCCGGGATGAGCGCAGGAGACGACTCTATGCGCTCTGTGCCGCCGTTTACTGCAAGCACAAACTCAAGAAGGTGATCGGTCTGGCCTCTGAGCCTTTAAAAGCGAAGGCACGGTCTTATGATGTTATCCTCCTCAGGGGAGTCGGTTTCAAGAATCGGTGGCTGCTTGCTCGACAGACCAAACGCATGTTCGGCAAGGAGAGAGGTTTCCACCTGGAGGAGTACAGAGAGACGGAAATTCGAGAGTTGCAATGGTGGGATCCGTGGGCGCATCGATTTCACCAAGCTGCCATCGCCCTTTCGAGACTGGCCGGCTTTCGTCGAGAGAGACGGTAATCCTAACTCTGAGGCACACGCTTCAGAGCGGCTAACACGTCCCTGGTGTCAAGCTCCGAGGATTCCACTAACGTCCTGCCACCGTGCCCACTTAGCCTTGCAAGCTGTTGCAACATCGCAGAGGTATGCCTAATGAGTGCTCGAAAATCGAACATACTAGCCTGGGCTCTTTTAAAGGCATCGTAGGGGTCCAGCTTGGCCGACATGTGTGCGAATACATTGTTCCGCAGAATCAGAACCTTCTGAAGGAGTCGGCGAACGCTACGCATTCGTCGTTTCACCCCTTGTAGGCGTCGCCTATCGATGTCAGGGATTTGCTCGACTTTCTCGAGAACGCGGTAGAGGTTCACCCGATTCTCCTTCTTGTCGTAGATTGAGCAGAGTTCGAGCAGCATCGCCGTGAAGTGCGCGCCGATAGAAGGGGCGAAGAACCAATAGTGCTTGTTCATCACCTCAACGTATCTCCGCCGATCTGTTCGATTCTTAAGCACGTACCAGATCCCATAGTGGATCCTGGCCCTCATGATTGCGTCGAACAGCCGCTCCAGGTCTTTCCCAACTTGAGCCATTTGTTAGAAAACCCAGGCTCATACGAGCCCGGGCCTCCAGAATTTGATCGTGCGCCACACCACTTACAGCGCTCGCTCCTTCTTCTTTTCCTCAAGGAGGACCTTTAGGGCTCTCCCTCCGGTTCCAAGGAAGCCTGCCATGTGCTCGAAGTACCTCGGCGTGACGGGCGTGGAGCCTCCGCGGCTCTGCCCATGGGGCGGAATCCTGAGCGAGCCCACGGCCGGCCTGTCCCGAGTAGAGTCGAGGGAAGGCCGTGGCGCGAGTCGAAGGGTCAGCACAATCTCGCCGTTCCTCGATTCAAAGCGCACTCGAGTCCCCTGCTTGATCTGGAACATGGCGCGGATCTTCTTTGGGATGACGACCTGGCCTCTCACACCGACGATGGAGGATTCCATATATCCTATCGCTCAAGCGCCTGGGACCTTAACCGAGACAGTTCAAATGATGGCGACATGCTCCTCCGGTACCCGGTACGGATTCTCTCCCCTGGCTGGATGAATTTCTCAACTGGTGCACGAGTGAGGAATCTTCGCAACTGCGTGTCTCAGTCTAACTCGCACAGTCGAGGCAGCCAGATCACCCGTTGTCCTAAGGTATTTTCAACAGTCCTCCGCCGCCACACCCAATGATCAGAGGGGTTGATGAGAATGAGATGATTTTCTTGCCTTCAACATCTTTGAACGAGTTAATGCTCCTGAGAAACAACAGACCAGAGCTTCTTCCTCCCTCTAATGAGGAAGCCGCTGTCTCAGAATAAACATAATGTGTCTTTAATTGGAGTTCTGTTGAAATCGTTGCGCTTTCATTTGAAAGAGTTAGCGTGGTCTTCGACACGGGAATTTCTTGGTGCTTGCCTGGCGGAGCCACTGAACCGTGGAGGTTAGCCTCAAATGCCACTAGGCTTCCTGCCAGTAACCCCGAGTCGGAAGGTTCTTGAAGAGATAAGAGGTCTTTCAACAGGTATGGCATTCGCACGGCAATAATGGCCCGAATCATCAACTGACACCAAATGTCATAGTAGGCTTTGTTAGGATCACTAAATGGGGGTCCGACCGGCAACAATGGGTCCTTCGGATGACCCTGCATACCTTGGAAGACGGAAGGACGAACCTCCCTTAAACGGATAGACTCTAATAACCGCTCTACCACTGTACTCCACATTAGCGTGGGTTCAAGAGAGACGTCAAACTTCTGGGCTTGGCGTAGAGTAGATTCTTCTTTAAGTTCACGGATCAAAATATGATAAGCCTGCTGGCACTCGGAAGCAGATAACTGCACGAAAAGTTGACGTATCCGTTCAGCGTTCTTGTAATCAACCATGAAAAATGCTGTGCAAGCCCGTGCCCCCTTTCTAATTCGTTCCTGACACGCCTGCTCCCATGCTTTTTTATATCGACGAATCTGTTCAGAGGTTATTCGAGCGGAGAGTCCAGAAGGTTTGGTTGCCTCGTCATGATGTGGTAGACACAAGACAGCCAAATTATCCGATTTATTATCGGTAGGATCGCCATTGATATGGTGAATATGAGTACCAGGCTTTCCACAAATGCAACAGGCGTGTTGATTGGTTAGAAGAATCTGGGTTCGTAGCCTTGGCGGGATGGTTCTTCGTCTTGCCATTAGCTCTTGGTTCTTGTTTCGCCTATCTTTAGTATCAGGCCAAAAGATCAGAAAACCCAACGATCAGAGTGAACTATACCAAACGTTGACGTGATCAGATTTTGATCAATGCCGTTACGTACAAGGACATATGCATCTTGGCTCCAGTTAGCCAGTACAGCAAAATGGAGTCTAGCCGGATCAAGTGAATCAAAAGCTTGGTGAAGATGTGACCGCTCCTGCATTAACTCTGTGATAATCCAGGCTCCCTGGAGCTGGCGGGTTGGGGATTCTGGTCTATACTTCTCCGCCGTGTCAACAAACAATAATCGCGGATCGTGCTGGGGTGGTGGTACGACCGTAAATGACCCCTCCGCAAGATCGTGAAGCCCTTCGATAAGATCGCGCACACGATTCTTTACATCGAGCAAAATGGGTAATGCTCCTCTTGATTGTATGTACCAGTCCACTGTTCTATTTCCGATCCCAAGCCCCTCAACTTCAAAGGCGGCCTGAACATCGTCACGCATGAAGAACAAAGCGGAAAATTCAGCCAAAGCGTCCTCATGCTTTAATGGGATTGCCAGTCTCTTCATAAAATGCCGTAATTGCTCGGCATCAAGCCGTTTTTTAGCAATCTTTATCACCGCCACCAAGTGCCTTACGAGCGGAAACATACCGCCGCCACCAATTATGATGTGGCTGCCTATATCGATGGGAGCTCCGAAATCGTATTTCCACAGGCCGGTAATGCGGTCATGAAATGCTGGCGCTTGTTGTACAGGTCTGGGCAGCGGCTCAAATAATTTCTCCGCATCCTGTGTCGGTATTCCAGTTTCTTCAGCGACTCGGATAAAAGCTGACCTTAAGTCGCTGATCTCGAGACAAAACTGCCTTGGAATCCTCGGGTTTCTCATGTTCCTGATACGAACCGACTTTATTACATGCTCAGGCTTTGATGCGTCCCCGCTTCACTCTCCTAACTTCTGTATCAATATGCTCCACTAATGCCTTCGCCTCATCAATAAGGGATTTTACGTCTGTCTTCGTCAACCTAATCCTCTTACCGGATTTTGACCTCCCGTCCCGATGGACAATGTCATGACGAATCAGGATCGCACCAGGCAAAACCTGAAGCCTTGGGAACTCTATTCCAAACGCTTCTCTATAGAAATCCTGTGTCCTTTTTAGATTATGCCAAGTCTTAGATGATAAGTATTCCCTAATTTCTTCGTTTAGTTTTTCGGACCTCGTAAATATGCTGCCTAGCGTGAGTCCTCGATTCGCCAATTCAGAATTTCGCTCAACGAAGCGCCGAACACAGTGACGCTTGGCAAACAACATGTTCACGAAAGCTTCAGATAGATAGGCTTCTAGGGCCGTGACCACACTAACGTAAATCAAGCGGATTAGGTGCTCTTGAAGATGACCCCGCACCCTAAGCTGCAGTAATTGTGAGAGTCTCTTGGTGCTTTCCAAGAACTTCTTCCGCCATTTGCTAGTAGATTCGATCGCATCGAAGTAGTAATCGTCATAATCACTTTCCTGAGGTACGGGGGCCCATTCAGAGCATTCCCCTGCCAACTCACCGACAAGATCGTCAATTACATCAGCAGAGACGTATTCACAGAACTCTGCCTCCAATTCATCCTTGGCATGATACGGGCCACCCCAGATGTAGATATAACCGCCCTCGTAAGGTGTCCGTTGCGCAGGGTCTTCATAATTTGCATAGAACCAGTGGCGCATGACCCTCTTTTGCACATCTGGTTCAGCGCTTCTCAATCCCTCACGGGTAAAACGTAATTCACTTTCGGGGTCTTCGTACATAGCCTGCTTTTGTTCCATCGACATTCTCTTGTTAGGGAACTTCGGGGGGATCTTAAATACGGTTTCAGATCAGCCAGGAGGGACCATGTGGATCAAACTAGCTCTTCAACTAACCATCACATCTCTCCTCAGGAACCTCCTCGCCGCAGCGCGACATCGAGTTCAGAGCAAAAACCCTTGAGGCCGCCGTTACGCATCTTCTGGAAAAACTTGCTGTATCCGCTCGGCGTCAGGAAATTGAACTGGTAACGTATAGGAATACCTTCTTTCTCCAACCAGTTGTTTAGTCGATTGAAATGGGCTATCGCGTACTCGTATTTCTTCTGGTTCTCCATCGAAGGCTCTGCTATTTCCTCATCCCATTTGATCTCAATAACAAAGATGATGTCGCCCTTCTTGATGAAGAAGTCGGGACTGAAATCCCCTCGCTTCGGGTGCTCGCCCTTTTTCCAGGCATACTCAATCGCATAGAATCTCTGTGGCGTGTTCTTGAACCAAGCGTCTATCACTTTTGCGTTATCCCGCTCGCAAAGACCTCGGATGAACTTCCGCTCAGGTGCCCCGTCAGCAATCACCAGATTGAGTGGAACTTTGAAATCGTGCGCGTTGGCAACCGGCTCTTGTCCAGCTCGGAAATCACCGTCAGGGTCCTGAACCTCCTTGAAAAAGTCTACTTGCTCGTCTGGAAGCGTGGCTTCAGACCCCGGCACGTAAAAAACCGTCCGATCTCCCCTCCGCAGTTCAGCAGCGCTGCAACTCTCCGCCTGGCGCTCCTTCGTATTGAGGGTCAGCAACGCTTTTGGACTCAGCTTGTAGACTACCCGCTTCGCCCGTTTGCGATGCAGTGTGCCGAGCGCTTGAAGAAATTTCTGCCTATTGTCTTCGGTAATGCGCCCGGAGTTGATGTTGGTATGCTTCAATGAGGCAGCGACAATGAGTTCACAACGCTCCAGTGGGAATTTCTTGGAGTAATTGGTACGGTCCTTTGGATCACCAGAGCTTTGTGACTCCTCATCGATAGACTGAAGCCGCTTAAACATCTGTTCGGCGACTTCTTCGACAGAATACGTCTTGTGTTCCACCCTCGTTTTGAACTTTACATGTTCACCTGAGACGGCTCTCTCAAACTCAATAGAAACATCCTCCGCCTCCACCTGCGTCGGTAAATCGACGAAGCCTTGTTCCAAGACACGATACTCACCCCGCTTTGTAAACTCGCTGGTATCTTCTTCTCGGTTATAGTCGAGGGTGTGCAGATCAAAGTGATGGGGGGAAGATTCGATGATTGAGGACGACAGCCGCCGTTCAATCTCTAGGATTTCGTTCACGAGATGGCGGATGCGCCCTGACCATGCATCGTGATTAAACACGGTCACAATCGGGTCTTGACCGCTCCAGCTGTCCGGCCTGCGCAAGCCGCGCCCAAGCACTTGCGCGATGAGCAGTTTACTGTTAAACGCCCGTTCCTCATGCGGGACGATCTGAAACACGTTTTTGACATCCCAGCCCTCGCTGAGCATTGAGACCGACACAATCCACTCAACCTTGCTTGCAGGGCTATCCACGACTCTGAGCTTGGCCACATTGGGCTGGTGTTCCGCAGCAGAGGTGACGGGCAAGACCTTCTGCTTGGCATCGTCCGCTGAAATCTTTTCCCACGCCTCCAGGAATTCTCGCAACTCCTCCGCCACCCGTTTGCAGTCAGCGATGTTTCTGGTCACGATGATGGTGAGCGGCCGTATCCCACGCGGCTTTAACTTCTTCTTCCAGTCTTGGTGCTTGTTGAAAATAAGCTGCCAGCGCTCCTCCGGCTTCTTCGAGAAGTCTGCCGTGCCCTCCAGCGGGTATTCCACCTTCTTAACGAAGCGCTCTTCGATAGCCTGCCGCAAGGAATAGCGATTCACCACGTCCGCAAAGTAGTCGTCTCCTACGTAGCAGGTTCCCGACACGCCGACCACAATCCGAAACCCGTATTCACGATTAAGCAAGAACTCTTTCCACTTTTTCGAGGTGGTTTGGCTCTCGTTTGCGACATGATGCGCCTCATCATTGAGCACCGCCACGCGCTGGCCGTGGCCTTTCAGGCTGTCACGAATGGACGATTTCACATGTTCCAGGATCGCGTGATAGTTCTCGATGCAAATCGAGCCGTCCACGATGGTTTCCGAAGCGTTGATGATCCTCGGTGCACGCACCTTTGCGCTCGGAGGCAGCGCATCCCGCAAATCAGCATTGCCAGCCATCTCTCGGAACTTCTCCATCAGCCCCGCTTCGATGGTGTTGGAGGGGCATAATACCAGCACACGGTCTACGGCTCCCTCGGCCAACAGGATCGCGGCGATCCCGTACAGCACCCAGCTCTTGCCTGTGGCGGTTGCCAGATCAACAGAGCACGAAAGCTGATCGGGCAATTGCAGGTGCTTTTCCAGACCCGGCCATGAGCCGTATCGCTGTTGCAGCTCGTCGTTGGCCTCGAAATTCTCCCGCGCCAGCTCCCGCAGGTTGGCGTACTTACGGCCCAAGAGATACCGGAGGGTGGTGCGGATCGCCTCTTTTTGGTATTCCCTTGATCCGCACAGCTCATCAAGAAAGCCTTCATACTTCGTCTCGTCCCAGACGGCAGGGTCGATGTCGGTCCTCACCTTCAGGAGGAGGTCCTCATTACGAAAGGTTTGACGGTCGCCACGAGTGGTCATGATGACGCGCTGGCTGGTGCCCCTTTCCTTTGGCCCCTGGTCTTTCTATTGGAGCCATTTTGTGGCCGTTTGCCAAACTGGCTGGCGTCAAATACCACCCGGGCCTCATTGCCATAGATGTCGATGAACACCGCCATCAGCTTCTTCCCGAGCGATTCAAGAGGAAAGCGCACTTCCCAGCGTTGCTGCTTCAGCACGTCAGCGTAGCAGACTGCATTGAGGTCAAACACTCGGGACTTCTCGTCAAAGTCATAATCCAACATGACCATCGAGAGTGTCTCAAGATTCCCTTTCTTGCGCATCGGCTCTCGGACAATCGCCTCGCTCTTGAATGTCTTAATTCGGAAGAAGCCCGTGTCGGCTTCCTGGCCCTTCCCTCTGCGAATGCCAGGCGTAAGCGCCAGCTCCGGAGTACGGATGAAGTCAAAACCCACCGCCTCCACCGTATCGTTTACCGCCATTTCATCCGATGGCTGCTTGAGCGCGGTGAACTCTCGCTGGTGCAGCTCATGGATGATTGAATAGGGAATCCGAAGGGCGTAGTACCTCACGCCATCATGATCAATGTAATCTTGCTGGAAATCGAAGGTAAGGGCGGGCGCGATGATGAAAATCCGACTACCTACCCGTGTGCCAAGCGCTTCATGGAGACTATCGATTGTCCCCTCATCGATCCGGACACCAGGTTTTTTCATGTGGTTGAACACGAGGACACTTGCCCCTTTGAGATAGCCGTCAAGCTGGACGCCGCCAATCGCGTGTGGCTCATCGCGGCACTGGAAGAGTTGAAGCGCAAAGAACCGCCACGATTCCCAGGGTAACTCTTTGAGTTTGGAGAAATCATAGAGGCCTGCGTTGTAGAAGGTGAAGGGTTTCGGTTCAAGTTTCACCCCTCCGTTGCCGATTTCTTTACGGAGATTCAACAAGCGTTTTTGGATCGTGTAAATTGCCAGCTTGCCGCAATCTATGCCCACCCATCGACGACCAAGCTTCTCGGCTACAGCTAAAGTTGTGCCAGCTCCAGCAAATGCGTCGAGCACCAAATCACCGACATCAGATGATGATTTGATGACTCGCCCTAGTAGAGCTTCGGGCTTCTGAGTTGGGTAGTTCGCGTTCTCAGCCGAAGAGAATTGCACAGGTGAGACATCCTGCCAGATGCTTTGTAACGGACGCCCCTCTCTTTCATCAAGATACTGCTTAAGACGCGGCACCTTACCTGTAGGAGGCCAGTAAATTTTCCCCTCCTTATTGAGCTGCTCAAGCGTGCTAATCTTCACCTTCCAATGATTGCCGAGCCTGGCGGGGTCGACTCCACGCCAAGGTCTTCCAGATTCTCCATTTCGTAATCCCCGCGCCGATAAATCTCCTAAACTGAACACTCGTCCATTCTTATCGTGATACCTATAAAACTTGCTGAGGTACTCTTGTGAATACTTGGAGTACTGGACGTTGAACTTAAACCGGGTGGTTTTTGTACAAAAGTAGATCACGTCGTGGATGTGATTGTACGTGTGGGAGTCGCTACGTGCAGACAGACGCTGCCAGATGATTTCGTTCCTAAAATTTGCCTCTCCAAAAATCTCATCGAGGACAGTTTTGATATAGTGACACTTCCTCCAATCAAGATGCACATAGAGCGCTCCGTTGTCAGATAGAAGTTCGCGCATCAAGATCAAGCGCTTCCGTAGAAATTCGATGAACCGCGCACCAGCAATTTTATCTTGATAGGCTTTTTGATCTTCTGTGCCTCGAAATTCCTGTTTAGTAGCGAAGGGGGGGTCGATGTAAATTAGTCGAGCCCCCGGCGTCCCATCAGCATTGCATAACTTTCCCGCCTTCTTCATCTCCAGAAGGGACTTCATCACTTGAAGGTTGTCACCGAAGATCAGCATGTTGTGCCAGTCAACGCCATTGCGCCCGAAGGTGCGGACGGGTTGAGGCGGGACGGCCAACGTGTTGGCGAGGATGTCTTCTTCTCGCTCCTTGCCGTGGTACACCAGCTCGTATTCGCGTTTCTCAGGCGGAAACAAAATCCGCGCCCACTCCGGTGAAAGCTCCTCACCCTGTTGCAGCAGTCGCATGATTTCCTGGCGTTGCTCGGGCGTCATCAGGTCTTCTCCTTCATCGGTTCTCGTCTTCGCATCGGTGGTTCTGGAGCCAGACATTCAAGCTCCATCTCAGCAAGCAGTCCTGTGTCAGCAAAACTGTAGGTGTTGTCTCCGCCGACGATGACATGATCCAGCAACTTCAGTCCAAGAGGTCGGCAGGCTGCCACCAAATCGCGGGTCAACAGGCGATCAGACTCGCTTGGCCCCGCTGCGCCCGATGGGTGATTATGTCCTGCGATGAATCTGCTCGCATTTACCTGTAAAGCACGGTTGATGATCGTTCGGATCGGTGGGCGAACCCCATCTACCGTGCCTTGAGCGATCAGCGCGTCGTCTAACAATCGGTTTTGCCGGTTGAGGTACAACACCCTGAAGTGCTCATCCGGCAATCCGCGTAGGCGCTCTTGGAGATAACGTGCTGCCTGAAGGGTTCCCTTGATGATTGGGCGTGTCCGCTTGTCTGGCAGCGCGATGCGCCGCGCAAGTTCTATTGCGGCTGCAAGCTGGGCCGCCTTCGCTCCCTTGAGGCCCTTGATCGAGAGGAGCGAAGAAACGGGCATTTCCGCCATGCCCCGCAGTGATCCGCATTGTTGGAGAAGCTGCCGCGCAAGCTCAATGGCATTCGTACCTTTCGTGCCAACTCGCAACAGGATGGCAACCAACTCAGCATTTCCCAACGCCTGAGGGCCGATGCGGAGTAAACGCTCTCGGGGCCGCTCGGCTTCTGGCCAGGAGACAATCCCAGCCGACTTTCTCTTGGAGCGCGTCAGATGCCAGTTGGTATGGCCTCCGACCGTCAAGCGCTCTGCCATTGCCTCTTCATTTTCGCCACTGAGTTCCCACGAACCTGACTTGCTCGGCTCAGTTCAGCCAAGAGGAGTCCCAGGTCCTCTTTCTTGTACAGCCGATACCGATTGATCGGATGCCGGAGAGTCTTGAGCTTGCCCTTGTTATCCCATCGGCGAAGTGTAGCGGGGTTGACGCCGAGGAGCTGGGCTGCATCTTTGATGGTGAGATAATCTTTCAGGCTAACGGTAGGCATTGTGAACCTTATGCAAGATTATACAGGTCAATGAAAAACGCACAAGAGATAACTTGACGTACTTCGAGGGCTATGCCAGGGTACGGCACACAAAATGGAATTGCAGCAACCCTCAGCACCCACATTGGTTACTAACGGCCACAACGGCACACTGCTCCGGTGCGCCGTGTACTGTCGGTACTCGTCTGAGGCTCAGCGTGACTCGATGTCGATTGAGGCGCAGCGGCACGAGTGCCTGAACTTTCTGGTCAAGCAGCAGTGGAACCTCTACAAGGTCTTTGTGGACGAGGCGCGATCGGGGACCTCGGACGACCGGGCGGCGTTTCAGGCGATGATCGCCGAAGCCGCCGTGAAGCACCCGCCCTTCCACGTGATCCTAGTGCACAAGCTTGATCGGTTCGCCCGGAACCGGTATGATTCGATCAAGTACAAGTCGCTGTTGCGTCGCAAGGGCATCAAGGTGGTATCCGCGACACAGCCGATCATCGGGTCTGGAGATCCTACCGAGGTCTTACTCGAAGCGATGCTCGAAGGGATGGATGAGTTCTACAGCCTGAACTTGGCTCGCGAGAGCCTCAAGGGCATGGCGGAGAATGCCCGGCATGGGTGGTGGAACGGCGGGTACGCGCCGTTTGGCTACAAGCTCGTGAGCCTCGATACCGAGAAAGGCCCCAAGAAAAAACTGGCCATTGAGGAGTCCGAGGTTGAAATCGTCCGCCGGATCTTTGCGCTCTACCGTAGTGGCCGAGGCGTAGGGGCGATTCGGCACCTCCTGAACACCGAGGGCGTGAAGTTCCGCGGCGGCCGACGCTTCACGAAGAACCTGATTCTCGGCATCCTCCGGAACGAGAAGTATTGTGGGGATGCGACGTTCGGCAAGCGCCTGAACAGGCGACAGCGCCCCATGGATTGGAAGCTGGAGCCCATCACGATCAAAGACGCGCATGAGCCGATCATCGACCGGCAAGCCTGGGAGCATGTCCAGGAGCTGCTGAGCAGTCGCAGACGCGAACGCAAGCACCCGCGGGCCGTCGCGAGCGACTATCTGCTCTCCGGATTGATCACGTGCGGCTTCTGTGGGGCAAACTTCGTGGGGGTCTCGGCCCACTCGAAGGGCAGGCGCTACCGCTACTACGTGTGCAACACCCAGCGGCGAGCGGGATCAACCGGCTGCCAGCAGCCCTCGTTCAACGCCACGGTGCTTGAGCGGATCGTGCTGGAAGAGTTCAAATCCCGCCTGACGACCCGCGAGGCGATTGCCGAGCTCATCAAGGCCCGCAACGACCTGACGAAAGATGAGCTTGAAAAGCTGGCGAAGCGCGTGGCCGAGCTGGAGCAGGAGATCGCGGACGTCGCCAGGCGGCGCGGCAGGCTCTACGAGTTCATCGAGCAGCACGCGGACTTCAAGTTCGAGGACATCGCCCCCCGCATCCATCAGCTTGAGGCGACGCGGGCCAGCAAGGAGCAGGAGCGCGATCAGCTCAAGGCCACGCTGGCCGCGAAGTCCGTCCGCGCCTCAGCGCAGGACATCGAGAAGCTGGTGGAGTTCTACGTGAAGCTGTTTCAGGACGATTCCTTCTGGGCCAAGAAGCAGGTGATGCAGAACTTCGTCGTGTCGGTCCGGATCAAAGGCGCTGAGGCGCAGATCGCCTACGACCCCGCCTTCACGGCGGCCCGGCAGCGCCTGTCCCTCCGAGAAGCGTTGACGGCGGCATCGGATTTTCGCTCCTGACGCCGCCGTC
>Ga0105164_10000662_pt1 | contig 23390 bp, 28 predicted proteins | sample VDWuncwatermetaG_FD_89674 | JGI IMG/M metagenome (GOLD analysis project Ga0105164, IMG submission 89674) | Wastewater microbial communities from Netherlands to study Microbial Dark Matter (Phase II) - VDW unchlorinated drinking water | ecosystem: Environmental > Aquatic > Freshwater > Drinking...
GCTTTATGCTCGGTACATACCGTAATGATATGGTTGCCCTTTTGTTGGTGCATGTCGGCTGTACCCTTGATGGCAATATTTATGCTCTCGGTAGCGCCGCTGGTGAATACAATTTCTTTAGGGTTAGCACCGATCAGTGAACCAATCTGCAAACGCGCTTTTTCAACGGCCTCCTCGGCTTCCCAGCCAACCGAATGGCTCCGGCTAGCGGCATTTCCATATTTCTCGCAGAAATAAGGGAGCATGGCTTCGAGAACTCTGGGGTCCATCCGAGTCGTCGAATGATTATCAAGAAAAATAGGCAACTTCATACTGCAACCTTCCGTTCCGTTAAGGAGTCTAAGGACGTTTCCTTTAAAACTCGTATAATTTTCTGATTCAAGACATTCATCGGACTCACTAAAGTGCAGGCCTGTTTAACAGGACAAGTATCACTCCCTGGTTGCAAACATTCCGCAACTGACACAGGGCCCGATAGCCACTGGGCAACTTCTAATAGGCTAATGTTCGCTAGATCTTTAGTTAAACGATACCCACCCTGGTTGCCGTGGACTGAATCGACGAATCCAGCGGCCTTAAGTCTCTGCATCACTTTACTCAATAGGGTTTCTGAGATGCCGCTGAGCTCAGAAATCTCCCGAACACTCGCTACGGACTCAGGCAGTGTGCCAAGGTGGAGCAGCGCCATCACCCCGTACTCGACTTTTTTGTTAATTCGTAGCATTTAAAAGCCTTCTTAATTGGACTCAATTAGTCCGATTACCATCTGTTTTCATTATCAGAATTTGAGGGTCTAAAGTCAAGTAATAGGACTGATTGTGTCCAACTAATAATAGTGGATGTAAGTTACTGATACGATGATGTAATTACGGAAGAGTTATCCCCATAGAAGCACAGACATCGGGTCGTCGGCACACCTTAAGGATTCTCACCCCTGTCTCTTGCCCCGATTGAAAGGAATCAACCTGTAGAGCGTGCTGTTGAGGGATTTCTCGGATATCACCATCATCATTGATCCTTTTGGCCCAGATATTATGGATCGAGACTCGCGAGTAATCGTTTCCGTTTGGCATTTTGAAGGATTGGGTGAGGCAGAAATCAGGTCGGTTGGTTCCGGCACGATCGATCGTCTTGCCAGATAAATCAGCGATGGTTCGTTCAAGGTTTCTTAAAACTGCCCAAGGGCCGCTATAGTAACCCGACTCACATTTCTGAGCGTCGCTATATTCAACCGAAATGCCACTAGGCGTTGTTCCCAAAGGGATCACGGATTCGGCGCAGCCGCCAGCGGTTTTACAAAGCTCGAAGCCTAAGACGTCTCGGGCCTTTGAGGAAGTATTCAACTCGTACTCAATTCTAAATCCTTTTGAGTAATGATCCTGGTCGTCCTTTGATGCCCTGAGTGCAAAGCTCCAGCGGCGGTATGTCACGTCTGAAGGCGCAACCGGGTCACTGCCAATTTCGATCTGGCATTGGTCAATTCTAACGGCACGGTCCATCGGGATTTTCAGGCTACTAACGAGTGATTCTCTGGCCTGGTCGAAGGCCGTTCGGATTCCGGGTTCTGAGGATGCTAGTGAATCCCAAATGGATTCAGCAAAAGAGGGGGGACAGGGAACGGTTTTATGGTAGGTGATATCGGCAAACGCCAGTGAAGCCACCATCCAAACCAAAGATAACAATTGGGTTCTCATTCCCTATCCCCTCTAAAAAAATCTGCTAGAAATTAAGCAGATTGAAAAAACTCTTTTGATTTCTCTGGGTCTGGCTTCATTGTTTTTGAACCAGGTGTCCAGTTGGCTGGGCAGACCTCGCCCGATTTTGCCACTTCTTGTAGCGCTTTAAGCACTCGCAAAACTTCTTCGGAATTTCGTCCGATTCCAAGGTCATGCACCAATTGGTATTGGACGACGCCCTGAGGGTTGATTAAGAAAAGGCCTCGGAGCGTAATTCCGGCGGGGAGTAGCACTCCGTAATCACGGCCAATTGTCTTATTCAAATCGGCTAACAGAGGAAATTGGAGTTTGCCAATGCCGCCTTCTTTGCGGGAAGTCTTGGACCAAGCCAAGTGGCTGAACTTGCTATCGACGGAACAGCCCAGTATTTCGCAATTGGCTTCCTTAAAGGACTGGTAGGCGGAATCAAAGGCTGTGATTTCTGTGGGGCATACAAAGGTGAAATCAAGCGGGTAGAAAAAGAGGCATACCCATTTCCCTTTATAGTCGGCTAACGAGATTGGTTTAAAGGCGTCGCCAACTAAGGCTTCTGTTTTGAATTCAGGTGCTGATTTCTGTACGAGTGATTCCATCGATTCTCCTAATCTGACTTTTTGGTTGAGTTAACAGGTTGAAATACGTTTTCGCGCGTCAAGATAGGCCGGCATTAGGGTGGCTGTCAATAACGCACCGAGCCCGCCAGTAATTCTCGGTGAACGTAGTTTTAAGCTAACGCCTTCGTATCGCGGCTTCGGAGATCAGGAACAAAAGAGCAGGATCGTCGCTGCGAAGCATCAAGTTAATGACTCGCATTGGCTCCAGCGACGACGCTAAGATGAAGATCGAGTGGGCAATCTAGATTTACTGATTCCTGGTCCTTTGTCCTTAATTTCATACGAACTAATTTTAGGATTCAGCCAAATTCAGGCTTATCTAATTTTCACCGAGAACTGCTGCGAGCCCGCGTTCTGTCACTGGGGTGCCCAAAGATTTGACACGCGGAAAGGGAAGTCATCTTAGGGGCTTAAACTGGGTGCCGCCCGGGATGGATCGTTCCATGGCGTCCTACTGAGGTCGAAACCACTATCATTCAGGTTGAATGCGGGATGGTACGGCCTTTGCACTACTAAGAGCTAGGAACGGGTTTGCGTTTGCTCACCTGTGGAATAAGGAGTGGTCATGAAAAATTTATTAGTGGCTTTTGTTCTTTTCGGTTTAGTGGGTTTACCCTCTATGGCTGAAGACGCTGCCCCAAAGCATGATGATAACAAGGTCGCTCAAAGCACTGAAAAGCGCGATGCAGACACGACGGAAAAAAAGACCGAAGCTAAGGCTAAGAAAGCCGCTTTTATCCCAGGTCCGTGTGCTGTCGATCGTAAAGACTGAGTGGCTTTGAAATTTTAAGTCCTTGAAGGGAGTTGAAGGTTGACTCCCCCCACATAGTCCCTACACTGTGGGGCGATGCCGAAGACTATTCTCAAGAAGGAGCGCGATCGAGAGCCTCCTAAAATCAGGCCTCCCTCTGCGCGCGGGAAGTCTGGCTCCGATATTGTTCCGATTTCTGAAAATCTGCCCCTAAATTTAATTCTGCTGCCAGTTTCTCAAGGGTTTTTATTCCCTGGCATGATAGTCCCGTTCATTGTGCCCGAGGGGATTTTAACTAAAAGCGTAGAGCGGGCGATGGAGAAATCTGAGCCGATGGGCGTTGTGCTGTCGAATCAGCTCAATGACGTTGCGACCAAATCAAACATTGACGAGCTTGGCACGGGTGAAACAGATAAAGAACCAGTGCCTCCGGTAGTTGCCCCCAAGGACACTAAGCCCTCCGACACCCCTTTCTACCAATATGGTGTCGCAGCTAAGGTGCTTCGCAAAATTAATTTACCGGATAATCAGATCAGCGTTCTCTTATTAGGGCTGCAACGTTTTCATTTAAAGAAAGTTGTAAGTGACGATCCACATTGGATTGGTTCGGTGGAGTACTATTACGAGCAATTGAAAAAAGACACGGAGCTAGAAGCTCTGGTGCGCATGAGTCTTCAACAATTTAAGGCGATTTCAAAAGATAACCCGCTTATTTCAGAAGAAGTTAAGGTTACGTTGGTGAATATCGATGGCCCCGGCAAGTTGGTCGATTTCATGTCATCAATTTTGGTTCGTGAGCCTGAGGATTATCAGAATCTTATCGCAGCGAAACAGGTTCATGACCGTTTTCATTTGCTACTTCTACTTCTGCAGAAAGAAACGGAAGTGCAGTCGGTTCAGAGAAAGATCTCCGACGAGATTCACGATAAGATTTCAGCGTCCCAACGAGAATTCTACCTTCAGGAGCAGCTACGTCTCATTAAGAAAGAATTAGGAAGAACCACTGAAGGGCGTGGCGGGATCGTGGAGCGCTTTAAGAAACGCTTGGAAACGAAAACGGTTCCAGAGTTAGCGATGGAGCGGATTCTGGAAGAGTTTGAGAAACTTGAAAATATTAGCGAACATTCGTCTGAATACTCTGTAGCAATTAATTATTTGGATTGGGTGACTGCACTGCCCTGGGGGCAGCGGACCGAAGATAGTGAAGATTTAAAGCGGGCTCAGCGAATCTTAGATAATGACCATTATGGGCTAAAAGACGTTAAGGATCGGATCTTAGAGTTTTTGGCGGTTAAGAAGCTAAAGGCGACGTCGCAGGGGAGCATCCTTTGTTTTGTGGGACCGCCTGGGACTGGCAAAACGAGCCTTGGGAAATCCATTGCACATTCTCTTAGGCGTTCGTTTTTTAGGTTCTCCGTGGGTGGGATGCGTGATGAATCGGAGATAAAGGGCCATCGAAGGACGTATGTTGGGGCAATGCCAGGTAAAATCATTCAAGGAATGAAGCGAGTTGCAACTGAGAATCCAGTCTTTCTGATTGATGAAGTGGATAAGTTAGGTAGCCACGCGATTGCAGGCGATCCGTCTTCCGCGCTACTTGAGGTGCTTGACCCCGAACAGAATCATGAATTCGTCGACTATTATGTCGATATTCCATTTGATTGCTCTAAGGTATTCTTCATTGCAACAGCGAATACGACCGATACGATTCCCCATGCCCTTCTGGATAGGATGGAAGTCATTGAGTTGCATGGCTACATGGATCATGAAAAAGTTAAGATCGCTCGCAAGCATTTAATCCCAAAAGCCCTTCTTAAATCTGGCCTAACGGCAAAGCAGATTACCATCGCAGACGAGGCACTTCTAAAATTAATCGAAGACTATGCCCGAGAGTCTGGAGTCCGAAATCTTGAGAAGCAGATTTTAAGATTATTCCGCAAGGCAGCTCTAAAGATTGCCAAGAAAACAGCGCGATCGGTATCGATAGGTAGTCGCCAGGATTTAGAAAAATACTTAGGTCTGCCGGTGTATACCGAGTTTCAGCCCAAAGTGTTGGCACCAGGGGTGGCGCGAGGGCTTGCTTGGACAAGCTATGGTGGGGAAGTTCTGTATGTCGAGGGAGTCAAGGTCGTTGGAAAGGGAGGGCTTGTCCTGACGGGGCAGATGGGTGAGGTGATGCAGGAATCCGCTAATATCGCCCATACTTTAGTCCGCGGCCTAGCGGATAGACTTAAACTTGATAAAGAGTATTTCGAGCAGAACACATTTCATCTTCATGTTCCCGCTGGTGCAACGCCGAAAGACGGTCCTTCCGCGGGTGTTACGATGGTCATCAGCCTCTATTCTCTGATTGTTGGTAAGAGCATGAAGCCGGGCATTGCGATGACAGGAGAGATCAGTCTAACGGGTCATGTGCTTGCGGTGGGCGGCATTCAGGAAAAAATTCTAGCAGCAAAGCGTCAGGGGATTAAAACGATTATTTTACCCAAGGACAATCAGAAGGACCTTAAAGAACTCGATGCCGCGCTTAAGAAGGGGATGCATTTCATTCTAGTGTCCTCGGTGAACGAGTGTTTGAAGCACGCGCTCGGCGATGCGGTTGTCAGTGCCACTAAGAGCAGGAGTAAGAAGTGATGAGTGAAAGTATTCGGCTAGTTAAAGTGTCTGCGACTGAGATTGAGGTGCTGACTCAGTATATTGAGGCCCTTTATCGTTTAGACGATGATTATGATTCCATGGTGAACATCGAAGAAGGCGTTAGGAGTCTGTTGCGGCATGAGGAACTTGCCTTACCGTATTTTATTCGGCGCGGCGAGCAACGACTCGGGTACGTCATCTTGACAAAATACCATAGTGTTGAAAAAGGCGGTTTGACGATCTATATCGACGAATTATACGTCGAACAGGAAAAACGGCGTGGCGGAATTGGACGAGAAATTATGGTTGAGATCTTAGAGATCGCCAAGCAAGCTGGAGCCAAAACTTTATGGGCCCAAGCGGAGCCGTATAATGATGCCGCCCAAAACTTCTTTAAGTCGCAGGGGTTTGTCTCAAACCCCTACTTAAATTTCGAACGGCCGTTGTAAAAGGTGCCCGTCGACTCATATGGATGACCCTTGGTAGTCAAGGCTAAAAATGTAAAAGGTGCCCGTCGACTTTCCACACCTCCCAAAGAGGTGTGGAAAGTCGACGGACACCTTTTACAAGCCCATTTTATGGTAGAAGCGGATGGCTCCTAAGATGGATTTTCTTAGATCATCGATATGCACACTCTCATTCTCGGAATGTGCGTTGGTATAAGGGTCTTCAACCCCAATGAGAAGCGCAGGGACTCCGCCTAGCACTTCGGAGAAGGGTTGGATAAAGGGAATCGTCCCTCCTTGACCGAGATACACACAAGTTTTGTCAAAGGCCTCGGAGAGCGCGGCGTGCGCTAATTCAAAAGCCTTTCCTTTAGGCTCAGTGACCCACCACGGCGCCATGGTCTCTTCACCAAAACTGATTTCAACGCCCCACGGGGCTTGAGACTGAATGTAGGCCTTAAGATTTTTCATGATCTTGGCGTTATCCATATCGGGGACGGTTCGCACACCGATTTTACACCAGGCCGAATCATTGATGATATTGGCTTTATTCTTGCGAGAGCTCGCTTCAATGGCATTCACCGAAATCGAGGGAAGACGAGACATCTTCACAAGAGCGTTTTCATCGCCACCTAGTAAGCTCACCCCTGGTAGGATTTCGGCCTGTTTTCTGAAATCTTTGTCCGTATAGCCAAGTTGATTGATGCTCTGCCTTTCGACCGCGCTCAGTGGGCGAATATTATCGTAAACTCCAGGGATTTGAATTCTGCCCGAATCGTCTACTAGCGAGGCAATCATTTTGCTCAAGGCAATCACGGGGTCTGGCCCAGGGCCTCCCCACGATCCGCTATGAAGCGGGTGATCCATGACCTTGACGGTGACCTCGGTGACAACGAGCCCTCTTAACGAAGTGGTGATGGTTGGAATGCCGACATCAAAGTTTGAAGTGTCGGTTAGCACCATCGCATCCGCCTTAAATTTGGATTGGTAGGTCTTTAGAAAAAGTCCGAGATGTTCTGAGCCAATTTCTTCCTCGCCCTCGATTAGGAGCTTCACATTGACTGGAAGCGAGCCGCTGGTCTTGAGGTAGGCGCTAATCGCCGCGACATGCACGATGATGCCCGCCTTATCATCAGCGGTCCCTCGCCCATAGAGTCGCCCGTCTTTTTCGACGGGTTCAAAGGGTTCCGTTTTCCACCGTTCTGTGCGGCCGGGCGGCTGCACATCGTGATGCGCGTAGAGCAGCAACGTGGGTTTACCTTCAGCGTGTAACCAATCGGCGTACACATAGGGGTGAGTTCCAGGAATTTCTAGAATCTCAACATTTTCTAGCCCTTCATGTTTGAGTAAATCATGGACGGCGTGTGCGGAGCGTCGGACCTCATCCTTATCAAAGCCAGGAAAGCTGATCGAAGGGATTCGAGAAAGGGCTTTCAACTTCTCAAGTGATTCCTTAAAATGAGATTCAGCGTGGTCTAATGCTTTCTGCATGGCATCGCCTCCTTATTAAAGTTCCGTGTGTGTTATGTGCCATTCAGAGGTAGAATGTCAAAAAATGTGACGGAGGTAGAGAATGGTTATTGGATTCATGCACGGATTAGTCGTGGCAGTTGCGCTGGCAGTTAATGTCGGAAGGACAACGGGCGTTGTCGAAGCCATTCCTGCCGGAAAACCCGGGGCGCCACTTCAGCTCGTCATTCGAGGTGCGGCCGCCGAGTATCTTTATAATCAGATCGTGTTTAATGAGCCGATGCCAGACCATGTTCCACTTCAGAAGCCGATGCCCGTTGGGAAAAAAGGGATTCGCTGCGAGTGGGATGAACTTTCTAAACACCCTGAGTACGTTTGCATGATGTCCGTTTCGTCTAATGGGATCGAGGGGGGTGTGAAATGATTAAAGTTTTCCTGTTGAGTGCAGCCTTGTTAGGTGCCGTTTTATGGGCGGAGGGGTCGCATGGGGTGAACGAAGATTTTCGAGCGTTAGAGAATAGTGGGCTGATTGAGCTTAAGGGTGAAAGAGTCCCTGCGAGATACCGTGAACTTCTCGAGCTACAGAAAGAAAAGGAGACAGATATTCTGATTGTCGATTTCTACGCGGATTATTGTGGCCCCTGCCAACGCTTTACGAACGAGCTAAAGGATCTTATGAAGGCGTACCAAGATAAAAGGGTCAAGGTGATCAAAGTGGATTACGAAAGTGCCCAAGAGTTTTATAACCATTCGGAGTATCCAGTTCGGACGTTGCCGACATGGGTAATCCTTAAGAAAGATAAAACAAAGGAATGGAAATTTCAGGAAATGAAGACGGGTTTTGCTAAGCAGGACGTCGTGAAAAATGTCGTCGAAAAGTATCGGAAACATTGAGCTAGGTGGGCCTATGGCGATAATACTGGATGGTAAAACGGTTGCGGCTTCCGTCTACCAGAAGTTGTTACTGGACATTTCACTTTTAGGAAAAATTCCTAAGCTCGTAGTCGTGTTAGTTGGCGAAGACGGAGCTTCTCAAACCTACGTGAAGATGAAGACGAGAAAATGCCTCGAGCTTGGGCTAAGCGGTGAAACTTTGATGCTTTCGGCGGATACGACAGAAGAGGTGCTTTTACAGAAAATAGCTGAACTCAATCAAGACCCCGAGGTGGATGGAATCCTGGTTCAGCTGCCGCTGCCTAGAAGCATCAATCGGCTAAAAGTGATTCGGAGTCTGGATCCCATGAAGGATGTGGATGGCCTACACCCCGATAATCTGGGGCGGATTCTTCAGGGCGACGGTCGATACATTCCCTGCACGCCTCAAGGGATTATCGAAATGCTGCATTTTTACAAAATTCCAATCGCAGGGAAAAAAGCCGTTGTGATTGGGAGATCAGAAATCGTTGGCAAACCGATTGCACAGCTTCTCTTGGCTCAGGATGCCACGGTTACGATCTGCCATTCGAAGACCCAAGATATTAGGGCTCATACGAGAAGCGCAGATATCCTCGTTGTTGCTGCGGGCAAACCGAAGCTCGTTCAAGCAGATTGGATTAAACCAGGGGCCGTTGTGATTGACGTTGGGATTCATCGCACTGACGGAGGGATTGTTGGGGATGTTGACTTTGAAAGCATCTTACCAGTCGCCTCGGCGATTAGCCCAGTCCCTGGCGGAGTGGGGCCAATGACCATTGCCATGCTCATGAGAAATGTCGTTTTGGCAGCCAGCCTTAAGTAGCTTCTTAAGTATGCGTCGTTTGGCGGCTCGTAACAACTCGCCCGAGACAGTCTAGAAAGAATCTCTCATTGATGGTTGCCACATCTGACTCAAAATAGTGTAAGAACTGGGGCAACCATGAACTCCCTTTTTATCCTCGTGATATCGCTGATTCAGTTAAGCTATGCGCGCCCAGAAATGGGTATGCCCATGCCTGAAGGACTTAGAGATCAGGCCTGCAAGTTTGAATTGCGTAGTCTAACTGAGAGTGGTTCAACCCCTGGTACCTCGAGAAGCTTAGTGGCCCAGTCGGACGCATCCATAATGCAGACCCTAGCGTATCTCGGAGCGATACCACAGATTCGGGATCGTAAAGATTGGGCTGAGTTTGTGCGGATTACAAGTTCGATTGTGGGATCACCCAACCAATGGCTAGAGGATGACTCTTCGATAAAATCAGCTAATACCGGTGAGGCCTTTCAAAGAATGCTTCGTTATGAAAATAATAGCGAGAAATTTCGGCCCAAACGACTCCAATGGGAAGCAGGTGTCCGCTGGGCACAAAAAATACGACTCAATAGCGCAACCGATATTATCTTAGGTACACTCAAATGGCGTCAGACCACGATCACTGAAAATTCACACAGCGATACTTGGCGCTTTCAACTGACGTTCACGAACGAATCAATGGGCAAGTACCACCTTGAGATCCGTATAATCGAGCTCCCTGTACCCCAACAAAACTAGATATTAAATCCAGCCCTGTGCCTTCCAGCTCTGCACTAAGGCGTCGACCTTTGCGCTGAGTTCTTTCTGAGTCCCGTGATTATGAATGATCACTGAGGCGTGTCGGCGACGGATGGCATCGGTTGTCTGTGTTTTTAAGATCGCCGAGATGAGCTTGTCTGATATCTTATCGCGGTCCTTAGCGCGACTTTTTCGGATCTTTTCATCGGCTAGGACGACAATTAATCCGTCGAGAGATTGGTCTAGCTTTTTTTCAATAAAGAGCGCGGCTTCGCCCACGACAAGGCGATGTCCTTTTTTCTCAAGGCGTTGGCATTGCTTCTGAAATAATTGCATGATTCTAGGGTGGAGTAGACTCTCAAGTTGTTTTCGCTTTTTCGCGTCATGGAAAACAAGCTCTCGGATTGCGTGGCGATCGAGTTTTTTAAGCTGGGCTAACGTAATGCCAAAGGATTCAGCGACTGCTTTCTGGGTCGATGCTTCGCCGAGCGCTTTCGCTCCGAGTCGGTCGAGTGATATCACAGGGATCTTGTGTTGACTGAGAAATTTAGCAACGAGTGACTTGCCTGAGGCAATGCCTCCTGTTAACCCGATAACTTTGAAAGTTGTCGATTGCATTTGCTCTTTCTGTTTGATGCGTTTTAAGTCTATCATGGGAAAAAGGTGGCTGTTATGAAATTGGATTGGAAGTTTTTTAATCATTTATTGTCTCAGCCCATGGCGCCCTACCGCGAGCATTTGGTCCGGCAAACGTTGGTGGAGTATCTGCAATCGCATGGGGTGGCCCATTGTTTGGACCCCATTGGAAATATCGTGGTTGGGGTGGATTCGCAGCAGGCGTATGAAGCTCGGATCCGAACACCGGATGCCGGGGCGATTCTTTTCTTTGTGGCCCATATGGATCATCCTGGATTTCATGGCCTTAAGTGGAAGCGGCCTAATCTTTTGAGTGCAAAATGGTTTGGGGGAGGGCCGACTCAGAAACTTGTCGGTGCCACGGTGTGGGTCTCAGATGATCACGGCTGCGTCAGCGGGGGCAAGATCCAATCCGCAAAGCTTTCAAAAACTAAGACGCGTATTGAATCTCTAGAGATTCAACTTAAAGGGCTGGAGAGTGATCGACCGGAAACACTATTCGGCGGGCTCGGGTTTAAGAAGCCCATTTGGAAAGTCGGTAAGAAGTTCTTTACCAAGGCCGCTGATGATCTCGTTGGCGCATTTATGATCACGCAACTGGCAAGAAAGTATCAGGGGAGTCCTCGATTTCTGGGGCTTCTCACTCGAGCTGAAGAAGTGGGTTTTGTGGGTGCTATCGGGCATATGGAACTCAATTGGTGGACCAAGGCCGCAAGGCCATGGCTGGGAGTGAGTCTTGAGACGTCTCGGACCTTGCCCGGAGCTTTGATTGGTGCCGGCCCTGTCGTTCGTCAAGGTGATCGGACGAGTCTCTTTGATCCGGCTGCGGTTCAGTGGTTATGGGAACTTGCAAATCAAACGCTCAAACTCAAGCAGAAGCGAGTAATGGACGGAGGAAGTTGCGAGGCGACCGTAATGACGGCGTGGGGGTGGCGGGCCCTAGGGATCTCTGTGCCACTAGGTAATTATCATAATGAATCGTGGGAGGGCGCTCCCGGAATCCCAAAAAACCATGGGCCAGCGCCTGAGTTTGTCCACCAAGGAGATATTGAGGGGGTGTGGACTCTCACTCAAGCAATGGTCGATAAGCCCTTTAGTGCCGACGATGTCTGGGGCGCGACACGGGTTGGGCTCGTGAAGCGGTTTGAAGACGGTAAGTCTTTACTGGGGATTGACTAAGGGGGAAATCCCATTAGCCTTAAGCCTATGCTGGAACCCATCGCTGAGCGAAAAGAGAATTTCAAGAACCAGGGCGAGATCGAGATTACGATCGCGCCCAACGCAGGCGCATGCTTTGGGGTCGTAAGAGCCATTAAATTGGCGAAGAACGCCGTGAAAAAAGCCAAGCGCCAGCAGTCCTCCGTCTTTGCCTTAGGGGAATTGATCCATAACCCTATGGTAGTCAATGAACTCGAATCCGATGGTGTGAAAACGGTTAGCCAGTCTAAAGCCGCTGATCAGGGTAGTGTGATCCTTCGGTCCCATGGGGTTAGAAAAGAGATTGAAGGGGATTTGAGGTCCCGAGGGCTAGAGGTGGTTGACGCAACTTGCCCACTCGTCAAAAAACCCCAGAGGATTGCCCAGAGCCTTGGAGCCAAGGGGTACTTTCTCGTTTTGGTCGGGGATAAAAACCACCCGGAAGTGCAGGGTGTCTTAAGTTACTTTGCTCAGGATAATTATTTGGTGACATACGATCCGAAAGACGTCGCATTGATCGATGAATCCGTGACTCAAGTGGGAGTGATTGCTCAGACAACGATTGAGTACCGCGTGCTGGATGCTGTTGTCGCCGAGCTTAAGGGACGATTTAATGAGGTCTCGGTTTTTAATACAATCTGTGATGCCACGTCGATCCGTCAATCGGAAGCCGAAACGTTGGCGCGTTCTGCGGATGTGATGGTCGTGGTGGGAGGCAAGAATAGTAGTAATACTAAGAAACTTGTTAAAATCTGCCAACTCGATCAACCCAATACGCATTTGATTGAGACGAAAGAAGAGATCCAGAAATCATGGTTTGATGGCATGAAAAAAATCGGAGTGACGGGCGGCGCAAGCACTCCTCAGGATTACGTGGACCAAGTCGGCGAGTACATTGCTGCCATGTTACAATAGGCCAGTGGCTAATGCCCCGCTGCAGGCGTTGATTTTGGTCGAGCGTTATAGACTAAGAGCATGAGAAGGCCGCCAGCCATCGAGAAGCCGACCATGCTTGGCCCCCAAATGGTCCAACCCATTTTCTCGAGCATCCAACCCATACCAATTCCGACAAAAGAGCCGCCTAGGTATTGCATGCCATCAAAAATTCCGGCGGCAGTGGCCGCAGCCTTCTTTCCCCCAAAGTCCATTGAGGCCGTTCCTGATAGCATGGAGTGTACGACTGAAATCGCGAATGAGTTGACGATAAAGGCCAAAATGACGGCATTCACACTGGGGGCAAGCCAAACCACAACGAGCGATAGCGATTGCAGGACATAACCGATGAAAGCGACCGGTGGGCGTCTGCCTTTAAAGACCCAATCAGAGATCGTGCCGGCGAAAAAGGCTCCTGCGATGCCAGCCACTACGACAGCCAGGGCGCCTTTCTGAAAGACTGCGGATTCTAATTTCAAGTGTTGGACTTCTATCATGTACCGAGGAAACCACTGTTCAAACCCATGGCGTACAAATCCTGTGCAGAACTCAGCTAAGGCAATGGTGAGGGTGACTGGGTTAGTTAGAACTTTTCTAAGCACGTATCGCACGGTGATGGCTTGGGTATCTCCACTGGAAGCGTCTTGAACATCGAGAGGCGCTAGACTGCAGTCTTCTGGAGAATTTTGAACATTGCGGTAGGTCAGAATTGCCATGAGAAAGACGATTCCCGACGGGATAAAGAATACCCACTGCCAGGGAAGCCACGCCACGGCAAGTCCTCCGACGACAAAAATAAGCGCCCGCCCGCTCTGGATCATGGAACCGAAGATGGCCGAGAAAACCCCGCGTTCTTTAATATGAAACCAACTCGCATTAACTTTAATGAGCGACAGTGCACTAAAGGATTGGAAATAGGCGTTCAGCGCCCAGACGGTTGTGAAGTAGGCGAGCAAGACCGCTCCCTTGCCGAGAAATCCAAAGTAGGCGCCCAGTCCGAAAAGTAAATTAAAGACCACGGTCCCGGAGGCCCCAATGAGCATCGCTTTTCGGCCTCCGATTTTGTCGGCGATGGGTCCATTGAAGATCGCAGAAAAGCCGTAAATGGTGAGCGCGGCAGTAATGATCGCTCCAATTTGTGTCTTATCCCACCCGTAGGTATCGGAAAGCGCCTTATTCGCAAACGATAGGTTGTACCGGCCCATGTACATCGCCGAGTACGTCAACCCAAGGGTGAGCCAATTCAAGGCTCGGCGTCTTCGAAACTCGACGCTATGGCGCGGCCCTCCCTCAACCGGTTGTGTGAGGATACGAATGGGATTAATGAACTGCCAGAATGGAATCGAGACTTTCGATGATGCCAAGAGTAACCCCCTGTTGATTTGCTACGGTGAGTATTTCGGAAACCCAAACTGGTGTGTAATGCCGGCGCCTTAGAAAGAGCGACGCTCTGATCTCTCCAAGTTGATTCAGATGCCAAGGCAGAGAGAGATCCAATGAAAACACATCGCCTACGACCACATCTGGCTTCTCATCTTTAAGAATCTTAAGATAATGCGGCCGGTCGATATCGACTGCCCTTGACCCCAGCTGAACAAGATGAGCGCTACTTCCAAGGCTATATTTCTGAGCATCGCCCCGGACACGAAGCTGGGCATTCGGGTGGAGCCCCGCCCCTTCGAGTAGCTGAATGATTCGGTGGGTGCTCGAATTTGAGACGATCACGATTTCATGGCCATCCGCAAGGGCTCTCAATAAGAAAACCACATTGTTTTTTTCAAGGGGTGAGTGTTTCCCTTCGGCGGTCTCTTTTGCCATCGCCTGGTAAGAGCGCTGGGCAATGTCGACAAAACGATTTCCAAAATGCGCTGAGAATGACTTTCGAATGAGACTTGCAAGCGGATGATTCTGATCCGCCCAACCGTCCAGGCAAGCAGCCATGGCATTGACGGCGATAAACCCATCTTCGTCTGCGTAGGCGGTTATCCGATCAGAGACGCGCCAGCCATGCAGATGTGGCGCTAATCGGACCGTTTCCGCTGCGTCTCGAAGAAGCTGAGGTGCCTCGTTAGAACATTCTGTAATGAAGTGAGAAAATAATTCACGGACCCGATCCGATTCCGAGGAGAGCTCGGTAAGAACGCCATCAAAGTCGCTTAAAATTTTCATGGTTCTTGTACGCCTCCCCAACCCTGATTAACCAAAACCCCTTATACTCGGATAACGTGTTTAGGTGGCTGCGTCAAAGCGAAAAACCCAAACCAAAAGTGCTGAAGGGAAAGCCGTTGTGTGTGTAGGGGTACTTGTTATTTTCAACGACTTTCCCGTTCAGTGTTTGAGAGATCATCACTAGTCTGATGAACTCACGGTATGACAAGATAGCAAGACCGATGCCAACTCTCTTGGGCTGAAAACGACGATCGAGTGGAGTCAGAACGATCCCAAAGAAGCGTTATGCTCCCAGGCATTTTGGCCGAATTTTAAAAAACTAAGATTTAAACTGGTGGCGTAGAGAGTGCCAGCGGTGGGCGTGCAATGCGGCCGCGACGGCGAGCGCTGTGACCATTCCGTACCACAGCCCGACGGGCCCCGCCGACGCATGAAACGTTAAGAAATAGCCAAGGGGCAATCCCACCACCCAGAAACCAAATAATGCGTTTAACATCGGCCGTTGAGTGTCTTTAAGACCCCGAAGGCAGGCGATAAGCGCGAGTTGAATGCCATCAAAAATCTGAAAAACTCCACCCACCACGAGAAGAGTGCTGGCAAGGGCAAGCAATTCTCGGTCTTCAGTATAAAGTTTTAAGACTGTGTGGGGAGCAATCATGAAAACCAACATCACAGCGGTCATGATTGTGGCAATGAGCAAAATGCCCGCGTTGCCGACTAGCGCCACTGCCTTATCCTTTTTCCTTCCCGCAGCCTGACCGACGCGAATGGTAATGGCAGACGATAAGCCAAGTGGGATCATAAAAGCGAAGGCGACAGCATTAAACGCAATATGATGCGCCGCCAACTCCACTTTTCCAATCGTACCCATGAGCAACGTGCAACTTCCAAAGAACAGAAGTTCAGCTAAGATCGAAATCCCGATGGGAACTCCAACCTTCAGCATGTTTTTAAACGTCGCAACGCGAAACCTAAGGCCCCGCTGCCAAAGGTCCAGAGATCTGAAAAAGGGATGCTTGAGCACGCAAACGAGTAAGCCCAGGAACATCAGCCACTGCACAAGCGACGTTGCTAGAGCGGCCCCCGCCACACCCATCGGTTGGATTCCCCAGCCCCCAAAGATAAACCAAAAATCTAAGACGATATTGGCGATGGCACCAAACCCCATAAACCACATCGTGAGTCGGGCCCGCGATGTCGCTTCAACTAAACTACGGAAGCAGAAGAAGCATAAGTAGGCCGGTAGGCCTAAGGTCAGCCACTTTAGGTACTCGGTTGCCATCGGAATCACTTCGGGCGGTTGATTGAGCCAACGAATCACGTCGCCGGGAAAAAGGAGTAGGCAGATACCGGCGGCGCTCATGCCAAGCGCCACGACAAGGCCGTGACGTAACCAGATCGCAATATCTTTATGTGAGTCGGCTCCATAACTTTGGGCAATGAGTGGGCTTAGCGCCGAGGTCGTCCCATAACAGAAAAGCCAAATCTGATTATAAAGAGTCGTGGCGATGCTCATGGCCCCAAGGCTTTCGACGCCGAGGTAGCCGACCATGACGGTGTCAATGAATGTCATCGACATTTGAAGGAGTTGGACGATGGCAATGGGCCAGCCTAACTTTAGAATGGCATTAATCTCAGCGCGGTATTTCTTAAACACTCAACGAGTATAAGGGGCAATGGCTTGTAAGAATACATCGATATCAGAAATTAATTTCTTGGCGAGCCCTTCAGGTAAAATCAAAAGACCGCCGGTGAATTCGCCATCGTCCGTGACTGTCCATTGAAAGGGAAGGGATTCTCGAGCGAATAATGGGGCGATATCCCCTAAATAAATAGGTAGGGCAAAGGTTCCCGCGCTACGAAAAATTTTTCGGTGGGCAATGATGGTATGTTTTCCTATGGTTTTTTTCTCCGTGTTTCGGAAATTAAATTTATTTGCTCTGGGCGCGTGTTCAACCTCCATGCTGTAGGTTCGATAGCTTCCCACGAGCGAAGATTGATGTTCAAACGGCCGGGCCATTAAGGTTTCGTGAAGATAAAACTCCCAATCAGAATTCCGGGTGATGAGGTTGGAAAAGATAGTTAGGTCGTTTGAGATCTTCTCGAGCAGATGTTGGTCGACTAATTCATGCCAGGCTTCGATATCAATGTTCTCAGGGATGTGTTCGATAAGATCCGCGATAGATGGTAACGCCGAAAGCGCAACGGCTTGATAGTTCGATTGCGAGTGGCGTCTGTTTAAAACATTATGAAGCCAGATGCGTCCCAATTCAGGGAAGTGTTGGTTAATGGAATGAGCCAGATTGGCGATGAGTAACTCATAGAGTGGGGCAGCCGAAGTGCTTGCTGCGAGCTGAAGGGCATCTTCAAAAGCTGCCCCAGTGGTAAAATGGCCCGAATCCAACCAGTTATCATTAATTTCTATTTTGACACCATCCGCAATGATTTTAGACTCTAAGAGTTGATCTCTCACGTCATAGAACGTGCTGTAGGGCGATCGAGCCCCGAGTTCTCGAAAAACTGCCTTTTGGGGGCAGGGTTGATCGAGTTGGTTAGCCAGGGCTACCCCTGTGAAGAAGAGTGAATTTAAAAGAAGCTTTAGGATCAAGATCGCCCCCCTGTCCATGACCAATTGCCCGCATAAAATACCAAAAACAAGGGGACCAACGCAACGCATTAATTTTGCGGAAGCGGTGGGGATCTCTTTTGGGTTCTGAACTTCTGTAGAGCGCGTTGATTGTCCCTGCGAAATCGATAGGATAGCTGGTAGGCCGAGATCACGAGAAAGACCGCCGCAGGTAGATGAAAAAAGGCCATCATGTCGGCGTGGCCTAGAATCCGTTTATCAAAGATGCCTGCAATAATAAGGCATGCCCAAAGTCCGAGCGTGATCCAGCCTATGGTGCGGCGTTTGGAAAGGATTTTTTTAGCGTGAGTTTCCATAAAAAAGCTCCGATTAAAAGAATTCCAAGGCTTGTGAGCCCTAGTTCCGATTGCCAATCAAGACCGGTATTCGGTGAAACTTTGAAAATAACGGACTCATTCCCGGCTGAAAGCCGATATTCCCCTGGGGTTGCTAAAATGAGTTGGGTCATCCAAATGCCATTTTGATTCTGAAGCAGTAGTTCTGATGTCGTGGGGGAGTGCTCAGACATCGATTCGAGTTGAGCCAACTGTGTGTCAGCACGGATGGAGATGGTTTCGTTAACCGTGGGTTTGAGAGGGGAGAGCGCTAACGGCATGGGGTTCTCTTGGTGTAGTAGATGACGGATGCCGTGATGATAATGATCATTAATTCTAAGACGTGGATCCAGGTATCAAAGTTCATAAGATTTCTCGTAAGCCAGCAAGACTGAGAAAGCCAAGCGCCCCTAGCCATCCCCAACGGACATTCGCTTTTAAGTTCTTAGAGGTCAATACGGTGATCGCGAGTCCGCAAATGGGCAATGAAGAGAGAAGGCGACTGATCGCGAGCCAGCCGGGGAGACGTCCTAATAAGACTTCCATCAGTTCATAGGCGCCGTACGCAATGCCTGCTCCTGCCAGAGCGCTGTTGAGTCGAGTCATATGACCCTGTTTTCGCATGGCCCACCAGAACGAGAGGACATAGAGAAAACCAAAATCAATTTCAGCGTAGCGCGAGCGCGACAGCGAGGTTAGCTTGAGGGCGAGCGGGACAGCCACCTTATGCAGTCCGGCGTAGAGCATGAAAACCATCAGAAACGCATTGACCAGAATCCACGTCGTCGAGGCGTCAGTCTCGGGTGTGATCCGATCGTCGTTCACGATTTCAACCATTCGCGTAAGTCGGGCCAGGCGTACAGGGCCAGGTAGATGACTGCAAAGATAACTAAGAGAGTCCACGACAGGCGAATGAGTCTCGGAATTTTATTACCTTCGTACCGATGGTAACTTAAGTCTGGGTCTTGGTTATGGTCTTGTAGCATTTAATTTCCCTCCTGAGGGTCTTCGGCTTCAAGCGCGCGGTGTTCAAGTTCTTTTTGATTGCTGAGGCGTCCCGTCGCTAAAGCCCATAGGCAGAAGGATACGGACGCTAGAACAAAGGAGCCAATCGTTAAAACGAGAAAAAGGCGGATGGGGCCTGAGTCGATACCACAGACTAAACAGGGAAATCCAGAGGCCTTAAAAAATGATTGTGGATTCAAGTTTCTGTGGACCACTGGGCTTCCTCAATCTCCAAGACGTCGAATTTTAAGTTCTCAATCTCATCATTGTATTGGGTTTGGCTGACGACAAAGCCCACAATCTGCAGCAGAAGAAAACAGGTCACAAGCCCTGCGTATCCCATCGCAAGGTAACCGACGGTTTCTCCCGCCTCCCAAGGAATGGTGGCGATCAATCCCGCAAATACCGTGAGCACGATGGCTGAGAGCCAGAGATGTTTGCGATGATATTTCTTCATTCTCGAGGGGGCAAAATTTGTTGTTCATAGGTCTGCACGGTATCTCGTCGTTTGATGACGTCGACCCCGAGCCACTGCAAGTAAGCCACAATGGCCTTAGCGTCCTGATTGGGCACCGGAACGCCGTCAACCACATCAAAATACCATGGGTAGCCGGGCATGATTGATTCGGGAACGACATGGGTGGGTTGGTAGAGGTGGGCAAAATGCCAGTCATTGGATTTTTTGCCAGCTTCTCGGCTCAAATCAGGACCGACTCGGCGAGTGCCGAATAGTTGGGGAAGATGCAATGAACTTTGGTACTCCATCGGAGTCGAGACGGGCCCGTAACGTAGGTTTTCGTTGGCGGTGGGGCGGACGTATTGGCTGTGGCAATGCCAGCAACCCTCGGCGATGTACAGATCACGTCCGCGGTGAAGAGCTTGATGGTACTCCGTAGGGCTTGCGTAGTCCGGCTGAAAATCAGGCGGGACGGTGGCGGGGAGCTGAAGTTGCGGTGTGGATTTCTCTAACATATAGATCGGAATCACGCCGAGTCCGATGACTGCAAGGAAGAAAAGGCCGACTCCGGCGATTAGGAAAATACCGGAGAATTTTTCAATAAAATTCATGCCACGACCTCCGAGTTAGGGGCAAGGATCCGATTGCGTTTAGACTGTTGCCAGGTCGCATACAGGTTGACGAAGAAGCAGAGCTCGCCACTTAGGATCATGATTCCGGAGAAGGTGCGCACCCACCAAAAGGGGATTGAGGCGACAACGCTATCAATAAATGGCGCCATGGACCGCCACATCATGCCTTGGACAACGCCCGCGGCGAGTAAATCAATTTGCATGATCGAGATTCCCAATGCGAGCAGCCAGAAATGCCAATTGGCCAATGACCCTGAGAAGATTTCAGTCTTCCATATTTTGGGCAGTAAATAATAAAGCCATGCGGTGATCCAGAAGCTGAACGTTCCAAATAGGACAAAATGAGAGTGGCCGACGACCCAGTCGGTAAAGTGGATGATGGATTGGGCAGATAATGTGACTTGAATGGCGCACTGGATGCATGTGATCAGATACGCGAGGGTTCCAAAGAACATCCATCTAACGGGAATATTGGTGATGAGTTGTTTCCAATCTCCTGCCATCGTCGCGAAGAGGTTAAAGACAACGGTGTAGACGACGACATGGACTCCGATACTTGCCACGATGGCAAAATATTGTGTCCACATGGGGATGGGAGAAAAGAGATAATGGTGGGCGCTATTCATGGGGTAGAAAAATGCCAAGCCCCAGAATCCAATAATAGAAAGAGCGTGGCTGTAAAGTGGCCGTTTCATGACGACGGGAAGAAGGTAATAAACCATCCCAATCCCAAGCGGCGTGACAAAGAGTCCGACAAGATCATGGATATACATCGAGGATACCGTGGCTCCGGAGGTTCCTGGGAAAATATATTGGGGTAGAAAATTTCCCATGACGTAAACCATAGGCGTCCAGATGAGGGCTGCTAAAATGTACCAGAGACTGACATACATTTTTTGGGCTCGAATCTTAATAATGGGAGTGATCAGGTTTACGACGAGAAGTCCCAGCCCCAATGCAATGAAAGGATCGAGAATCGCGGGGGTTTCAGCCCATTCTAGACCCTGGGCGTGGCCAGCTAAGATGAGAACCACGGAACCGAGAACCAGGAAATTATAAATGAAAAAAATGATGCGACTCAGTGTCTGCGATAGGACACGGTGTCCGGTGAGCTTTGGGATAATATAATAAAGGATGCCAAACATGCCGTTGGCTAACCACGCGTAGGCAACCGCCGAAGTGTGGACCATTCGCATTCGCCCTGGGCTTAAGTACTCAACGCCCGGGAATGGGTACTTCTGAAGAAATTGGAGCGAGTAGCTGAGTCCAGCAAGCACAGCGATAAAGACGTAAGCGATCGCGGCGTACAGATGCCAACGTACGACAATAAAATCAACAAGGTTCGGATTCTTTTGTTGCTCATTCATGGAAGCTTATCCTCAATGGAGTAAACGCCGTGAGCCATGCCACGGAGATAGAAAACGTAGGCAACGATATCCCATCGGTCTTTGTCGCTGAAGTTATCGATGAAGCTCGGCATGGGGGTGCCATCCAGCCCCGTGCTAAAGGCCCGGAAAATATCCTTCGGCGAAGCGCCGCTCTTAAAGGTTAGGCTCGTCAGGTTTGCGGCCTTAATGGGTCGGTCGTTTTCATCGGTGAGATCCGCTGCCGAGGGACCATCTCCCAACCCTTGAGCCCCATGGCAGAACACACAGCTCTTATCGTAGATCTTTTTGCCCCGTGAAGCGGCCGCGAGTAATCCGACTTTCTGATGAAAGATTTCAACTGGCGGAGCTGAAAAGGCCATGCTGGATTGTTGGTCGAGCGTTTCTTTAAACTGAGGCCTTAGAGATCTGATAAAGGCGACCAGTGCCAACTTCTCCTGTGAGCTGAGCTCTCTAAAAGAAGGCATGCTCGACCCTGGAATGCCGTTTTCGATCGTCCTTAAGAGATCTTCAGAAGTTGGTAAAACGCCCGAGGGGGTGCTGCGAAGCTTAAAAGAATCCTGGAGTAGATTTCTCGGCTTTGGATCCAACATGGCTGCGCCGAGACCCTGACCGTCGGCGTTGACGCCGTGACATCCGGAGCAATGCCGTTGAAACGTCGCCTGCCCCGAAGCAACCAGACCCGTATTAGTCATGAGTTGGACTTGGCTCGGCGAATAGAGTTCCGAGTGAGCGAGCGGGCTCATGACGATGCTTAACAAGAGTAGAAGTGATTTCATTTTAATTATTTTGCCCTGAACGCGTTAGGTTGGGAAATTCTTTCTGCTGATATCATTGAAAAATATCAGTTGATTACGGGACATTTCGTCCTGATGTGCAAAAATGTCTCGTTAAAAATTCAAGCGATCAACTGAGGCGGTACTGACTCATGATTCGAGGTAAATCCTTCGCTGCGTTCGGACACCATTCTGCGATCCATCCTGATTCAAGGGCTCCGTCGATATTTTCTTTTCGGTCATCAATGAAGAGTAGCTCAGAGGGAGGGATTCCAACGGATTCAGCGACTTTCTGGTAAATCGCAATTTCTGGTTTTCTAAGGCCTAAAATATGGCTTGAGAATAAATGATCAAAGCGTTTCAGCCAGGGAATCATTTCTTGGACAAAGGCAAAATGGACTGCATTTGAATTCGTCAGGATAAATAAAGGGATTGAGCGGTCAAAAAGTGTTCTGACGATCGCTTCCGATTCACGCAATGGCGCCTTGATGATGGTATTCCAAAGGGTCCAAAAGGCTCTCTCATCAAGGTCTAAATTAAAATGGTTTCTTGATTCTGTGTAAAAAGTTTCTGAATCTAAAAGTCCACGTTCAAAGTCGTCGAATGGCTTCCAAGACTCAAGACTTTTAAGCTTCGCGATGTTATCTGATCCGGTCGGTACGAGTTTGAGCGCGGTAGAAATCGGTTTGAGATCGAGTTCAACGAGTACCTGGCCGAGGTCAAAGACAATGGCTTTGGGCGCGGGCATTAGTGGTGCGCCCCGCCGCCTCCCCCGGATTGGATATCCGCTGGAAGTCGAAGCTTCCATCTCGCAATGCGAGAGCGGACAGCTTCTTTTTCTTGCAGGAGTTGGGCCTTAAGGCCAGGGTCAGAGTCTTCTGCAAGTTTCAGCTTCGTCTCAATTTCCTTAAGAGCCGCTTCGTTTTCAGAAAGTTTCATCACGGCGTGACGAAGTTCCTCGGAAGCTTTTTCCGCTTTTTCCTTTGCCTTGGGGTCATCCGTGCAGCCAGGGGCAAGTGTGATCAGGGTAAGAACTAGTAAAAAAGGTGCTGTCCATTTCATGGCTCCATTATGCAGCACGCAAGATGGGCTTGCAAATGTACTCTTCAGATTGCAGCAATTCTCGGTGAAAAATAAATAAC
>Ga0105164_10000663_pt1 | contig 23380 bp, 13 predicted proteins | sample VDWuncwatermetaG_FD_89674 | JGI IMG/M metagenome (GOLD analysis project Ga0105164, IMG submission 89674) | Wastewater microbial communities from Netherlands to study Microbial Dark Matter (Phase II) - VDW unchlorinated drinking water | ecosystem: Environmental > Aquatic > Freshwater > Drinking...
TCTACGTCGTCTTCACGATGCGTGTCATAGGCCGGTCGATGTTCGACGCGTCCGCGGAGTGGACGGGCTCGGCCATCCATCCACCGTGGGACCTCGTCGGGGCCACCCTCGAGTGGATCCGCCGGACGGGCGACCCTCTCCAGGCGCTGCATCTCGCGCTGCTCTTCGTGTTCGCGGCGCTCTTCGCCATCGGCATCGTGCGCCTGCCATTCGAGCTGACGCTCTACTCCGCCCCGCAGCTGTATCTGGTGTGGACGCGGATCCTTCCGACGCCCCTGACGTCGACGTCACGCTACCTGCTGGTGATCTTCCCGGCGTTCATCGTCCTCGCGATGCTCCTGCAGGACCGCCGTGCCCGATGGTCCTACGCGATCCTGTCGCTGCTCCTGCTGGGCGCGCTCGCGAACGAGATCGTGATCGGCAACTTCATCGGGTAAGGCGACCGGTCCTCCGTGCACGAGGGGGCACGACTGAGAAAGGACCGCCCCTAGCGAACCCCGGCGCGCGCGATCTCGATCACGCCCGCGGCGTCGTTGGGCGACGGCATTGCCCGGACCACCGTCTGATCGAGCACCTTGCGGTACGGAGCCAGCGCTGGAGCGACCTCGTTGGGATCCGCGGCGGCGATCCCCACTGTCGCGGGATCGACCGCCATCGCCTCGAAGCTGCGCCCGTACGACGGGATGCGCGCGTACCGCGCGGCCTCGGTCGCCAGGCGCTCTCGCGCATCGGCGCCGATCGCCACGCGGACATACGACGCGATGACCGGCGTGGGGCGCTCGCCGCGTCCGCGGGCGTGCCCCTCCGCGATCCGCTCCCGCGCCCAGCGGATCCGCTCCGGCGTCATCCAGTTGAGGAGCACGACGTCCGCGATCTCCCCCGCGAGCCGGCACATCCGCGGGCCCAGGGCCGCTACGGCGATCACCGCGCCGTCACCGAGCGCGGCGCGAAGCTCGCGCACCGCGACATGGACCGTGTTGACGGGCTGTCGCGCGCGTCCCGCTCCGACGCCGACGATCGCCCTACCCAGATCGACGCGGAGCTCGTGCGCCGCGGCCGAGATCTCCGACGGCGATCGCCCATCGCACGGGATCACGCCCACGCCGATGGGGATCTCGCGCGTCGCCCGCTGAGCCGCGGCGACGAGGGGCAGACCCGGACTGCCGGGGTTGTCATTGGTCCAGAGGGTCGCGTAGCCCAGGCGCTCGACCTCGGGAGCGATCGCTGCGGCGACGTCCGGTCCGAGCGCGGCGGCGATGCCGAAGGCCAGTCGTCCTCGCGGACGGTCGCTCACGTGGGCCGACGCGCCGAGGATCCGTCAAGGAGCGCCCGCAGCGTGGCGTCGTCCCCGAGCGCGTCCTCGATGTCGGTCAGCGCCTCACGCAGCGAAGCGAGGTGCTCCGCAAGGCCCGGCGCCCGCAGCAAAGCCAGCGCGAGGTCGGTCGGAGTCGACGCCAGCCGCGTCGCGTCGCGGATGCCGGGCCCCGCGACCGCATCGAGCGGCAACGGCACCGCCTCGCCGACAATGCGCGCCAGCGCGACCGCCGTCGCGAGGGGCAGCGCCGAGACGACGGCGATGGCGCGGTCATGCAGCTCCGGTGAGCAGAGCGTGATGCTGCCGCCGAGCTCGCGCGCCAGATCATTCGCGATCGCGGTGGCGCGCTCGTCGGATCTCGCGGTCGGCACGACGATGAAGCGGCGGCCCTGGAAGATCGCCGGGTCCGCCGCGCCGAGCCCCGACGCGGTGCTCCCTGCCATCGGGTGGAGGCCCACGATCCGGCTGCTCTGCGGCGCGCGCTCGGCGAACGCGGCGACGGCCGATTTGAGGGAGCCGACCTCGATGAGGATCGCCTCGCCGCAGCGCGGGACCAGCTCCTCCAGCGTAGGGACGATCGCGGCGAGCGGCGTCGCGACCACGACCGCATCCGCGGGGAGGACGTCGGCCATCGCGTCCGCGACGTCGAGCCCTCGGGACCGCGCCGCGCGACGGGTCCCCTCGTCGAGGTCGTACCCGCGGACCTGATGGCGACCCGCGAGGCCCAGCGCGATGGAGCCGCCGATGAGCCCGAGGCCGACGACGGCGATGCGCATCAGACCGTGACGAACGCCTTGCGTCCCACCGCTTCCGCCACGGCGGGCACCACGCGCATCAGGGCGGCGAAGTTCTCGAAGGTGAGCGACTGGAACCCGTCCTTCAGTGCGTGATCGGGGCTCGGATGCACCTCGATGATCAGCCCGTCGGCGCCTGCGGCGACCGCCGCGAGCGCGACCGGAGCGACGAGGTACCACTTTCCGGTCCCGTGCGACGGGTCGGCGAGCACCGGGAGGTGCGAGAGGCGCTTCAGCAGCGGGATCGCGCTCACGTCGAAGGTGTTGCGCGTGTACTTCTCGAACGTGCGGATCCCGCGCTCGCACAGGATGACGTTGGGATTGCCCTTCGCGAGGATGTACTCCGCGGAGAGCAGGAACTCCTCGATCGTCGCGGACATCCCCCGCTTGAGAAGGACCGGCTTGCGCTGCTCACCCACCGCGTCGAGGAGCGAGAAGTTCTGCATGTTGCGCGTGCCGATCTGAAGGCAGTCCGCGTGGCGCGCGACGACCTCGACGTCCGCCGGCGTGAGCACCTCGGTGACGACCGGGAGGCCGGCGGCCCGCGCGGCCTCTTCCAGGATCGCGAGCCCTGCCTCGCCCAGCCCGCGGAAGTCGTAGGGCGACGTGCTCGGCTTGTAGGCGCCGCCGCGGAGGAGCGCGGCACCCGCCGCGCGCACGGCCATGGCCGTAGCGGTGGTCTGCTCGCGCGTCTCCACGCAGCACGGCCCCGCGGCCACGGCGAGCGGCCGTCCGGCACCGACCTCGACGCCGCCGACGTCGACGATCGTGTCCTGCGGCCGGACCTCGCGCGACGTGAGCTTGAACGGCTTGGAGACGTAAACGAGCTCCTGCACGCCCGGCATCGACTCGAGCTGCTCCTCCGACTCGCGTGCCGCGACCCCGAACGTCCCGATCGCTGTGCGCTCGGCGCCCGGCAGGGGGACGGCGGTGAGGCCGAGCTCCGTGACGCGGGCGATCACTGCGTCGATCTCCGCCCGTGTCGCGTCGCGCTTCATCACGACCAGCACTAGGTCGCCTCCTTCTCATAGCCCTTCGAGCCGCCGTCAAGCTCCGCGCTCGGCGCGAGCGGCCGGTCGCCGGGGAGATCGACGGCCCACTGCGGCCGCAGCGCGCGCGCGCCGCGGAGGAAGACGTGCCGCACCTCGGGCTGCGAGCGATCGGTGTTCCAGTGGATCAGCACGCGCACGCATCTCTCGAGCGCGCCCGGGACCGGGATCTCGCGGCCGCAGATGAGCGGCACGTCTGCCCAACCGATCTCGCGCGCGGCGAACGCCGGGAACTCGGCGTCGAGGTCGGGCGTGGCCGTGAACCACACGCTCGCGACGTCCGCCGGCGCCATGCGGTTGCGCTGGACGATCTGGTCGAGCAGCTCCCGCGTCGCCGCGAGGATGGCCCCGCGTTCATTCGCCGCCGCCGTCGTGGCGCCGCGCACGCCGCGGACCGCCGTCACCTCGCGCCCGCCTCGCGCAGGGAGCTCACGAGCTCGCGCAGCGCGCGTTCGCGGTCGTGCGGCGCCGCGCGCCCGACCGCATCGATCGCCGCGCTGCCGATCACGACGCCGTCGACGATCCCTCGCAGGGCGCGAACATGCTCGGGCCGGCTGATGCCGAACCCGACCGCCACGGGAAGGCTCGTGCGCGCGCGGACGCGCTCGATGAAGGGCGCGACCTCCTCGGAGAGCCCGCTGCGCGCCCCCGTCACGCCGGTCAGCGACACGCAGTACACGAAGCCGCGCGCGCTGGGCAGGAGCCGCGCAAGGCGGTCGTCGGGCGTCGTCGGCGCGTAGAGGTCGATGCGCGCGACGTCCGCGGGGATGAGCACGTCGTCCAGCTCGCGGCTCTCCTCGGCGGGCAGGTCGGGGACGATGATCCCGCTGACACCCGAAACGCGACATGCCGCGGCCAGCCGCTCGCGGCCGTACCTGAGGAACGGGTTCATGTAGCCCATGAGCAGCACGGTCGCGTCGCGCTCCGCGACGAGCGCGCGCGCTTCGGCGATGCAGTCGTCGAGCCGGATGCCCGCTCGCAGCGCGACCTCGCTCGCGCGCTGGATCGTCGTGCCGTCGGCCATCGGATCGCTGAAGGGCACGCCGAGCTCGATCAGATCGGCGCCACCGTCGAGAGCCGCGCGCAGCAGACCCGGCGTCGCCGCGCGGTCGGGGTAGCCGACCGTGAGGTAGATCACGATCGCGGTTCGGCCTTCATCCCTCGCGCGCGCGAACGCGCGGGTGATGCGCTGGGCGCCTGTGACCGCCGTCACCGTCATAGGGAGCGCAGCACGGTGTCGAGATCCTTGTCGCCGCGGCCGGAGAGGCACACCAGCACGTCACGGTCGCCGCCGTGCTCGCGTGCCACGTACGCGAGGTCGGCGATCGCGTGAGCCGGCTCGAGCGCCGGGATGATCCCCTCGGTCCGGCAGAGCAGGCGGAAGCCCTCGAGCGCCTCGTCGTCGATGCGCGCGACGTAGGTGACACGCCCGCTGTCGTGCAGCGCGGCGTGCTCGGGGCCCACACCCGGATAGTCGAGCCCCGCCGACACGGAGTGCGTCTCGCGGATCTGCCCCGCGTCGTCCTGGAGCACGTACGTCTTCGTTCCGTGGAGCACGCCGACGCTGCCACCGGTGATGGACGCCGCGTGGCGGCCGCTCGCGAGCCCCTCGCCGCCCGCCTCGACGCCGCGCAGGGCGACGTCCTTGTCGTCGAGGAACGGCGCGAACGTCCCGATGGCGTTGGAGCCGCCCCCGACGCACGCTATGACGACGTCGGGGAGACGGCCGAGCAGGTCGATGGCCTGCGCGCGCGCCTCGCGGCCGATCACGGACTGGAGCTCCCGGACGATGGTCGGGTACGGGTGCATCCCGATCGCGGATCCCAGCAGGTAGTAGGTCGTGCGCACGTTCGTGACCCAGTCGCGGATCGCCTCGTTGACCGCGTCCTTCAGCGTGCGGCTCCCGGCGTCGACCGCGCGGACGTCGGCGCCGAGGAGGCGCATCCGGAACACGTTCGGCCTCTGGCGCTCCATGTCGAGCGTCCCCATGTACACGACGCACTCGAGGCCGAAGAGCGCGCACGCGGTCGCGGTCGCGACGCCGTGCTGGCCCGCGCCCGTCTCCGCGATGACGCGCCGCTTCCCCATCCGCTGCGCGAGGAGCGCCTGGCCGATGGCGTTGTTGATCTTGTGGGCACCCGTGTGCGTGAGGTCCTCGCGCTTGAGGAGCACCCGGCGCAGCCCGACGGCCTCCGCCAGCCGGCGCGCGTCGGTGAGCGGCGTCGGCCGCCCGACGTACGTGCGCAGGAGCCGGTCGAGCTCGTCGCGGAACGCCGTGTCCGCCCACGCCTCGTCAAAGGCGCGCTCGAGCTCGATGACCGCCGGCATGAGCGTCTCGGGCACGTACTGGCCCCCGAACGCGCCGAAGCGGCCGCGCGTGGCCGTCATGCGAGCGCTCCGGTCGCCTTCGCTCTTGCCACGCCGCGCAGCTGGCCGATGAGGATGCTCGGATCGTCACTGCGCATCAGTGCGGTGCCGACGAGCACGGCGTCGACCCGTGGCGGCAGCGTCCGCGCGTCGTCGAGGCTCCCTACGCCCGATTCGGCGACGAGGATCTGCTCGGGTCGCGCGAGGCCGTGCAGCAGGCGGATCCGCTCCGGCCTGATCTCGCGCGGATGGCGCAGGTCGCGGGCGTTGACACCGATGACCCGCGCTCCGCACCTCACCGCGCGCTCGAACGCGTCCGTCTCGTGCCCCTCGACGAGGACGCCCACACCGAGGCGCGTGGCGCGATCGGCCAGCCGGCGGAGCTGCGCGTCGTCGAGCGCTTCGGCGATGAGGAGCACGGCGTGCGCGCCCATCGCCCACGCCTCGACGACCTGGCGCTCGTCGACGATGACGTCCTTGCACAGCACCGGGATGCCGACGACCTCGCGCACCGCGGCGAGATCCGCGAGCGATCCACCCCAGTGCCGAGGCTCGCAGAGGACCGAGATGGCCGTCGCGCCGGCCCTCTCGTAGCGGCGCGCGATGGCGCGTACGTCCGCGTCCGCACGCAGCGTCCCGAGCGCCGGCGAGATGCGCTTGACCTCCGCGATCACTGCGAGCCGGCCGTCGGCGCGCGCGGCGAGCAGGGCGCGCGTGAACGCGTCGCCGCCCGGCTGCGCCACGGGCTTGTGTCCGCGAACGAGCGCCTCCTCGTACAGGCTCTGCTCGGGCCGCTCGCGCTTCGCCTGCTCCGCGTCGGCGCGGCGCTCCGCGACGACCTGCTCGAGGAAGTCGCTCATGTCGCCAGCTGCGGCTCGCCCAGCCGCTGGCTCGTCGCGGCGAAGCGCTCGAGGGCCGCCGCGGCCGCCCCGGAGTCGATCGCGCTCGCTGCGCGGACGACGCCTTCCCGCAGGCTCTCGACCTTGCCTCCGACGAAGAGCGCCGCCCCCGCGTTCAGCAGGACCGCGGTACGTCGCGCGCTCGTCTCCCCGGCCAGGACCGACCGCGCGGTCACAGCGTTCGCGGCGGCGTCGCCGCTGAGGATCTGATCGACCGATCCGACCGGCAGCCCCAGCGTCGCCGGATCGATCGTCCCGGTCGACACGGTGCCGCCGCGCAGCTCCCACGTCCGCGTCGGCCCGGTCGGGCTGATGTCGTCGAGCCCATCGTCACCGTGGACCACGAGGACGTGATCGGCACCGAGCTCGCCGAGGACGCGCGCGAGCTTCTCGCCCACCGCTGGGGTCGCGACGCCGAGCACCATGCGCCGCACGCCGGCGGGGTTCGCGAGGGGCCCGAGCAGGTTGAACACCGTGCGGATCCCGATCTCCCGCCGCACCGGCCCGGCGTGGCGCATCGCGGGGTGGTACCGCGGCGCGAAGATGAACGCGATGCCGGCCTCGTCGACGCATCGGGCGATCGCCTCGGGGCCGAGGTCGATCCTGACGCCGAGCGCCTCGAGCACGTCCGCGCTCCCGCACTTGCCGGTGGCGGCGCGGTTGCCGTGCTTCGCGACGCGCGCGCCCGCGCCCGCGGCGACGACGCTCGAGACGGTCGAGATGTTGAACGGATCCACGCGCGACCCGCCGGTGCCCACGATGTCGACGGCCTCGCTCGTGAGCGTCACCCGCACCGCGCTCGCGCGCATCGCCGCCGCGAACCCGGCGATCTCGTCGACCGTCTCCCCGCGCAGGTGCAGCGCGGCGAGGAGGGCGCCGAGCTGCGCGGGCGTGGCCTCGCCGGCCATCACCGCGGCCATCGTCGTCTGCGCCTCGTCGCGCGTGAGCGTCCGCCCGCTCGCGATCGCCGCCAGAGCCGCCTTCGCGTCCACTAACGGGCCCCTTCGAGGAAGTTCCTCAGCATCGCCTGGCCGTCCGTCGTGAGCACCGACTCCGGATGGAACTGCACGACCTCGAGCGGGAGCGTGCGATGCCGCAGACCCATGATGACCCCGTCCTCCGCGCGCGCGGTGACGACAAGGTCGGTCGGGAGCGTGCGCTCGTCCACCATCAGCGAGTGGTAGCGCGTCGCCACGGTCGGGTCGGGCACGCCGCTGAAGATCCCCTTGCCGTCGTGACGCACGACGGAGGTCTTGCCGTGGCGCGGCTCGGGCGCGCGAACGACCGACGCGCCGAAGGCGACCGCGGCGCACTGCAGTCCGAGGCAGACACCGAGCGTGGGGATCCCGGCGGCCGGCGCGTCGCGCACGATCTCGGGCGACCGGCCCGCGGCCTCGGGACGCCCCGGACCGGGCGAGATGACGACGCGGTCGGGCCGCGCCGCGAGCGCAGCGTCGAGCCGCGGGTCGTCGGCACGGATCACGTCCACCGTCGCCCCGAGCTGCTCGAGCCCCTGCGCGAGGTTGAACGTGAAGCTGTCGTAGTTGTCGACGAGGAGCACGTTCACTCGAGCACCCCCAGCGATCCGCTCATCTCGACCGCGCGCAGGAGGGCTCTCGCCTTCGCCCTCGTCTCCGCCTCCTCCATCGCCGGATCGGAGTCCGCAACGATCCCGGCACCCGCCTGGATGCGGCAGACGCCGTCGGCGATCACGGCGGTCCGGATCGTGATGCACGTGTCGAGGGTGCCGTCGAACGCGATGTAGCCGACCGCTCCTGCATACGGGCCGCGCTGCTCCGGTTCTAGCTCGGCGATCCGCTCCATCGCCCGGATCTTCGGCGCGCCCGAGACGGTCCCCGCGGGGAAGCACGCGCGGAAGGCGTCGAGCCCGTCCAGCTCGTCACGGAGGACGCCCTCGACCACCGACGTCAGGTGCATCACATGGGAGAAGCGATCGACCCTCATGAGCTCGAGGACGCGCACGCTCCCCGCGCGCGACACGCGGCCGATGTCGTTGCGCGCGAGATCGACCAGCATCACGTGCTCCGCGCGCTCCTTCTCCGACGCGCGCAGCTCCGCCTCGAGCGCCCGGTCCTCGATCTCGTCCGCGCCGCGCCGGCGCGTGCCCGCGATGGGATGCATGACGACGCGCCGGCCCTCGACGCGCACGAACGGCTCGGGCGACGCGCCCACGAGCGTCGCCTCGCCCACCGGGAGGCAGAACATGTACGGCGACGGGTTCACGTGACGCAGCGCGCGGTAGAGCGCGAGCGGCTCCGGCGCGGGCCGCACGTCGAACCGCTGCGACAGCACGATCTGGATGCAGTCCCCCTCGGCGATGAGCTCGCGCGCCCGCCGTACGCGCTCCTCGTACTCGGCGGGCGTTCCGTTCGCCGTGACCTCGGGCGGCCTCGGGTCCGCCATCGGCGCGGGGACGTGGAGCGGCCGATCGAGCGCGCGGAACACCCGCTCGATGGCGCGCTCGGCGCGCGGAGGCGCTCCCGCCTCGTCGTGCGCGACGACCTCGAGCGTGTGGCGGAGATGGTCGAAGACCACCACCGTGTCGTAGATCGCGAAGACCGCCTCGGGGAGGCGATGGGGATCCTTCTCTGGCGCCGGCAGACGCTCGAAGTGTCGGGCCGCCTCGTACCCGACGTAGCCGACCGCGCCTCCGGAGAAGCGCGGCAAGCTATCGACCGGCTCGCGCCGGTAGCGCCCGAGCTCCTCGCGCACGACGGCGAGCGGGTCCGCGTAGCGGACGCGCCGGGTCTCCCCGCCCTCCCGGATGGTCGCGACACCGTCGCGCAGCACCAGCGTGGCCCGCGGGTCGACGCCGATGAAGGAGTAGCGGCCCATCCGCTCGCCGCCCTCGGCGCTCTCGAGCAGGAAGGCGCCGAAGGGCCGCAGCTTCGCGAACGCCGAGACCGGCGTCTCGAGATCCGCGAGCCTCTCCCGCCGGACCGGCACCAGTGTCGTGGTCGCCGCCGCGGCTACCGCCACAGATCGCTCCTCCCTCTAGGAAAGCGAACGCCCTCGCCCGAACTCGGGACGAGGGCTCGTGGTGCCACCCGAACTCGCCCGCGGATCGCTCCGCGGACCTCTGCCCCCGCGCTACGACGGGGCGCCCCCTGGTAACGGGGAGCTGCCGGCCGCCGCTACTTGTTCCGATCCGGAACGTTCTCGGCGGCGTCTCGCGGGACCCATTCGCCCATCCCCGCCGTCCCCCTTCGCAGCTCCCGGGGTTCTCTGACCGGCTCCGGACGGGCTACTCGCTCCCGCTCGAGCGACGCTCGCTCGATGGTATGACCGTTCCGCGCCCGAGGGCAAGCCCTTTGATGGCTATTTTCGGCCGTTTTCCGGGCGCGTGACCGGTCAGGCGAGCGGGACCCAGCCACCAGGAACGGCAGCGCGAGGCCCGTCCGTACAGTCTTCGTGATGGCCATCGCCCCAGCCCGCCACGGCCCCGGCCGCCCGCTCGGGCCCATGGCGGTCCGCTCCAGCGTTCCGAGCCACCCGGCCGAGCGGGTCCGGGACGTGCTGCGCGGCCTGCCGATGGCCACCGGCTACCGGCTCACGGTGAAGCCGCTCCGCTACCGGACCCGCCCCCACCTCCAGGCCTTCACCTTCTGGGACCACCCGGAGATGGTCCTCCAGGTCCCCGAGCCGTTCGTCCCGTTCGCCGAGGTCGTCGACCTCGGATCGCGCGGCCGCCCGCTCGTCCAGTTCCGGACGCGGCGGGACGTGATCCGCTTCCTCTATCTGCACGAGTTCTGCCACTACTGGCTCTTCCTCGTGCACGGCTGGGGGACCGCGGCGGAGGTCCAGTGCGATCGCTACGCCTTCCTCAACTACCGCAAGCGCCGGGTCGTCCTTCCCCCTCGGATCCGCGCCCGCGGCCAGAGCATCGGATCGGAGCGCGCGGCCTCCGCCTGATCCCCTACCCCCGCGCGGCCTGCTCGAAGACCTTCGTCACCGCCCCTCCTCGCTCGCCCCCGCTTTGGGTCATCCCGCGATGCGGGCGGTGACCGCGCCCGTCGCGTCGACGGCGACGGCCGTCGGGACCAGGGCTATGCCGTATCGGCGCGCGAGCTCTGGCCGCCGGGACACGTCCACCGTCACGACCCGCCGCCCCGAGTCGCGGAGCCGGCGCTCGAGCTCGCGGCAGTCCGTGCAGAGGGGATGCGTGAACTCGACGACGAGATCCGCCGGCGCGTCGGCGACGCCGATCTCCGCCAGGTCGATCCGCGCCAGGGGCCGCCGGGCGATCCCGCGGAAGCGGGCGCCGATCTTGTACATCTCGCACCCGACGCAGAATCCGGTCGTCGCCGCGAGCAGGGCGAGCGCCGCGACGACCAGCCCGAGCGCCGCTCCGACGGCGGGCGCGCCGAGGCCATATCCGAGGCTGGCGGCGCCCAGGAAGACCGTCCCGACGACGTTCGCGAAGCGCGGCGGCCGCGAGTCCTCGATCGGCCCCTCGCCGATGCGCGGCTGGATGACCTCGAAGTAGAGGACGCAGGCGAGGCAGTACCGGCGGCCGAAGGTGAGGCCTATCGCGAGCTGTGCCGCGACGAGCCACAGGAGCGGCCACCAGCCCGTCACGACCGCGAGAAGGGACACGAGGCCGACCACCGCCTGGTTCGCGCGCGGCGCGTGCGCGTCGATGACGTCCGTGTCGCGATAGGGATCGGCGGTACGCGTGCGCTGGCGCGGGAGAGCTGCCGTGGTCATGCCACTTCCGTGCGTCGCAGGGGCAGGGGGAGGGGCCCCTGGCGCGTAGCGCGCCCCCTTCCACCCCCGAGGCCCTGCCGCGCGCGGCTGACGAGGTACTTCGCGAAGCGCTCGTGCGGGTCGAAGCCGACGAGCGTGACCGCGTCGGTGACGAAGTTCGAGAGCGCGTTGATGTCGTACACGTACGGGAGGCCATCGCGGGCGGCGACCAGGTACTCGACGCCACCGACGTCGAGCGTGCCCTCGCGCGCGATGCGCAGGACCGCGTCGATCATCTCGGCCGGCGGGTCGTAGGCCTCGATGCGCATCTGCTTCTTCGGCGTCTGGTCGTTCACCGCTCCGGTGACGATCTCGGTGCCCGGTACCTGGCAGATGTCCGCCGGGCAGAGGTTGAAGTCACCGGTCTTCTGCGACCAGATCTTGATGGCGTAGAGGTACCGCCCGTCGAGGAACTCGACGCGCACGATCGATCCGTCCTGCGGCTCGAGGTACTCCTGCACCAGGCCGGTCCCGTCGGGGCCGAGGTCGATCGACGCCGCGGCGTCGATCGACCTCGGCCCCGACGGGACCGGCCTGGTGCAGGAGTACCTCGAGCCGCAGGACGGATCGATCGTGCGCGTCGAGTTCCTCGACGGGCGGTACCTCTACGCCATCAAGATCTGGTCGCAGAAGACCGGTGACTTCAACCTCTGCCCGGCGGACATCTGCCAGGTACCGGGCACCGAGATCGTCACCGGAGCGGTGAACGACCAGACGCCGAAGAAGCAGATGCGCATCGAGGCCTACGACCCGCCGGCCGAGATGATCGACGCGGTCCTGCGCATCGCGCGCGAGGGCACGCTCGACGTCGGTGGCGTCGAGTACCTGGTCGCCGCCCGCGATGGCCTCCCGTACGTGTACGACATCAACGCGCTCTCGAACTTCGTCACCGACGCGGTCACGCTCGTCGGCTTCGACCCGCACGAGCGCTTCGCGAAGTACCTCGTCAGCCGCGCGCGGCAGGGCCTCGGGGGTGGAAGGGGGCGCGCTACGCGCCAGGGGCCCCTCCCCCTGCCCCTGCGACGCACGGAAGTGGCATGACCACGGCAGCTCTCCCGCGCCAGCGCACGCGTACCGCCGATCCCTATCGCGACACGGACGTCATCGACGCGCACGCGCCGCGCGCGAACCAGGCGGTGGTCGGCCTCGTGTCCCTTCTCGCGGTCGTGACGGGCTGGTGGCCGCTCCTGTGGCTCGTCGCGGCACAGCTCGCGATAGGCCTCACCTTCGGCCGCCGGTACTGCCTCGCCTGCGTCCTCTACTTCGAGGTCATCCAGCCGCGCATCGGCGAGGGGCCGATCGAGGACTCGCGGCCGCCGCGCTTCGCGAACGTCGTCGGGACGGTCTTCCTGGGCGCCGCCAGCCTCGGATATGGCCTCGGCGCGCCCGCCGTCGGAGCGGCGCTCGGGCTGGTCGTCGCGGCGCTCGCCCTGCTCGCGGCGACGACCGGATTCTGCGTCGGGTGCGAGATGTACAAGATCGGCGCCCGCTTCCGCGGGATCGCCCGGCGGCCCCTGGCGCGGATCGACCTGGCGGAGATCGGCGTCGCCGACGCGCCGGCGGATCTCGTCGTCGAGTTCACGCATCCCCTCTGCACGGACTGCCGCGAGCTCGAGCGCCGGCTCCGCGACTCGGGGCGGCGGGTCGTGACGGTGGACGTGTCCCGGCGGCCAGAGCTCGCGCGCCGATACGGCATAGCCCTGGTCCCGACGGCCGTCGCCGTCGACGCGACGGGCGCGGTCACCGCCCGCATCGCGGGATGACCCAAAGCGGGGGCGAGCGAGGAGGGGCGGTGACGAAGGTCTTCGAGCAGGCCGCGCGGGGGTAGGGGATCAGGCGGAGGCCGCGCGCTCCGATCCGATGCTCTGGCCGCGGGCGCGGATCCGAGGGGGAAGGACGACCCGGCGCTTGCGGTAGTTGAGGAAGGCGTAGCGATCGCACTGGACCTCCGCCGCGGTCCCCCAGCCGTGCACGAGGAAGAGCCAGTAGTGGCAGAACTCGTGCAGATAGAGGAAGCGGATCACGTCCCGCCGCGTCCGGAACTGGACGAGCGGGCGGCCGCGCGATCCGAGGTCGACGACCTCGGCGAACGGGACGAACGGCTCGGGGACCTGGAGGACCATCTCCGGGTGGTCCCAGAAGGTGAAGGCCTGGAGGTGGGGGCGGGTCCGGTAGCGGAGCGGCTTCACCGTGAGCCGGTAGCCGGTGGCCATCGGCAGGCCGCGCAGCACGTCCCGGACCCGCTCGGCCGGGTGGCTCGGAACGCTGGAGCGGACCGCCATGGGCCCGAGCGGGCGGCCGGGGCCGTGGCGGGCTGGGGCGATGGCCATCACGAAGACTGTACGGACGGGCCTCGCGCTGCCGTTCCTGGTGGCTGGGTCCCGCTCGCCTGACCGGTCACGCGCCCGGAAAACGGCCGAAAATAGCCATCAAAGGGCTTGCCCTCGGGCGCGGAACGGTCATACCATCGAGCGAGCGTCGCTCGAGCGGGAGCGAGTAGCCCGTCCGGAGCCGGTCAGAGAACCCCGGGAGCTGCGAAGGGGGACGGCGGGGATGGGCGAATGGGTCCCGCGAGACGCCGCCGAGAACGTTCCGGATCGGAACAAGTAGCGGCGGCCGGCAGCTCCCCGTTACCAGGGGGCGCCCCGTCGTAGCGCGGGGGCAGAGGTCCGCGGAGCGATCCGCGGGCGAGTTCGGGTGGCACCACGAGCCCTCGTCCCGAGTTCGGGCGAGGGCGTTCGCTTTCCTAGAGGGAGGAGCGATCTGTGGCGGTAGCCGCGGCGGCGACCACGACACTGGTGCCGGTCCGGCGGGAGAGGCTCGCGGATCTCGAGACGCCGGTCTCGGCGTTCGCGAAGCTGCGGCCCTTCGGCGCCTTCCTGCTCGAGAGCGCCGAGGGCGGCGAGCGGATGGGCCGCTACTCCTTCATCGGCGTCGACCCGCGGGCCACGCTGGTGCTGCGCGACGGTGTCGCGACCATCCGGGAGGGCGGGGAGACCCGGCGCGTCCGCTACGCGGACCCGCTCGCCGTCGTGCGCGAGGAGCTCGGGCGCTACCGGCGCGAGCCGGTCGATAGCTTGCCGCGCTTCTCCGGAGGCGCGGTCGGCTACGTCGGGTACGAGGCGGCCCGACACTTCGAGCGTCTGCCGGCGCCAGAGAAGGATCCCCATCGCCTCCCCGAGGCGGTCTTCGCGATCTACGACACGGTGGTGGTCTTCGACCATCTCCGCCACACGCTCGAGGTCGTCGCGCACGACGAGGCGGGAGCGCCTCCGCGCGCCGAGCGCGCCATCGAGCGGGTGTTCCGCGCGCTCGATCGGCCGCTCCACGTCCCCGCGCCGATGGCGGACCCGAGGCCGCCCGAGGTCACGGCGAACGGAACGCCCGCCGAGTACGAGGAGCGCGTACGGCGGGCGCGCGAGCTCATCGCCGAGGGGGACTGCATCCAGATCGTGCTGTCGCAGCGGTTCGACGTGCGGCCCGCGCCGGAGCCGCTCGCGCTCTACCGCGCGCTGCGTCACGTGAACCCGTCGCCGTACATGTTCTGCCTCCCGGTGGGCGAGGCGACGCTCGTGGGCGCGTCGCCCGAGCCGTTCGTGCGCGTCGAGGGCCGGCGCGTCGTCATGCATCCCATCGCGGGCACGCGCCGGCGCGGCGCGGACGAGATCGAGGACCGGGCGCTCGAGGCGGAGCTGCGCGCGTCGGAGAAGGAGCGCGCGGAGCACGTGATGCTGGTCGATCTCGCGCGCAACGACATCGGCCGCGTGTCGCGCGCGGGGAGCGTGCGCGTCCTCGAGCTCATGAGGGTCGATCGCTTCTCCCATGTGATGCACCTGACGTCGGTGGTCGAGGGCGTCCTCCGTGACGAGCTGGACGGGCTCGACGCCTTCCGCGCGTGCTTCCCCGCGGGGACCGTCTCGGGCGCGCCGAAGATCCGGGCGATGGAGCGGATCGCCGAGCTAGAACCGGAGCAGCGCGGCCCGTATGCAGGAGCGGTCGGCTACATCGCGTTCGACGGCACCCTCGACACGTGCATCACGATCCGGACCGCCGTGATCGCCGACGGCGTCTGCCGCATCCAGGCGGGTGCCGGGATCGTTGCGGACTCCGATCCGGCGATGGAGGAGGCGGAGACGAGGGCGAAGGCGAGAGCCCTCCTGCGCGCGGTCGAGATGAGCGGATCGCTGGGGGTGCTCGAGTGAACGTGCTCCTCGTCGACAACTACGACAGCTTCACGTTCAACCTCGCGCAGGGGCTCGAGCAGCTCGGGGCGACGGTGGACGTGATCCGTGCCGACGACCCGCGGCTCGACGCTGCGCTCGCGGCGCGGCCCGACCGCGTCGTCATCTCGCCCGGTCCGGGGCGTCCCGAGGCCGCGGGCCGGTCGCCCGAGATCGTGCGCGACGCGCCGGCCGCCGGGATCCCCACGCTCGGTGTCTGCCTCGGACTGCAGTGCGCCGCGGTCGCCTTCGGCGCGTCGGTCGTTCGCGCGCCCGAGCCGCGCCACGGCAAGACCTCCGTCGTGCGTCACGACGGCAAGGGGATCTTCAGCGGCGTGCCCGACCCGACCGTGGCGACGCGCTACCACTCGCTGATGGTGGACGAGCGCACGCTCCCGACCGACCTTGTCGTCACCGCGCGCGCGGAGGACGGGGTCATCATGGGTCTGCGGCATCGCACGCTCCCGCTCGAGGTCGTGCAGTTCCATCCGGAGTCGGTGCTCACGACGGACGGCCAGGCGATGCTGAGGAACTTCCTCGAAGGGGCCCGTTAGTGGACGCGAAGGCGGCTCTGGCGGCGATCGCGAGCGGGCGGACGCTCACGCGCGACGAGGCGCAGACGACGATGGCCGCGGTGATGGCCGGCGAGGCCACGCCCGCGCAGCTCGGCGCCCTCCTCGCCGCGCTGCACCTGCGCGGGGAGACGGTCGACGAGATCGCCGGGTTCGCGGCGGCGATGCGCGCGAGCGCGGTGCGGGTGACGCTCACGAGCGAGGCCGTCGACATCGTGGGCACCGGCGGGTCGCGCGTGGATCCGTTCAACATCTCGACCGTCTCGAGCGTCGTCGCCGCGGGCGCGGGCGCGCGCGTCGCGAAGCACGGCAACCGCGCCGCCACCGGCAAGTGCGGGAGCGCGGACGTGCTCGAGGCGCTCGGCGTCAGGATCGACCTCGGCCCCGAGGCGATCGCCCGATGCGTCGACGAGGCCGGCATCGCGTTCATCTTCGCGCCGCGGTACCACCCCGCGATGCGCCACGCCGGGCCGGTGCGGCGGGAGATCGGGATCCGCACGGTGTTCAACCTGCTCGGGCCCCTCGCGAACCCCGCCGGCGTGCGGCGCATGGTGCTCGGCGTCGCGACCCCAGCGGTGGGCGAGAAGCTCGCGCGCGTCCTCGGCGAGCTCGGTGCCGATCACGTCCTCGTGGTCCACGGTGACGATGGGCTCGACGACATCAGCCCGACCGGGCCGACGCGGACGTGGGAGCTGCGCGGCGGCACCGTGTCGACCGGGACGATCGATCCGGCGACGCTGGGGCTGCCGGTCGGATCGGTCGATCAGATCCTCAGCGGCGACGCCGCCGCGAACGCTGTGACCGCGCGGTCGGTCCTGGCCGGGGAGACGAGCGCGCGACGTACCGCGGTCCTGCTGAACGCGGGGGCGGCGCTCTTCGTCGGAGGCAAGGTCGAGAGCCTGCGGGAAGGCGTCGTCCGCGCAGCGAGCGCGATCGACTCCGGGGCGGCCGCGGCGGCCCTCGAGCGCTTCGCCGCGACGAGCCAGCGGCTGGGCGAGCCGCAGCTGGCGACATGAGCGACTTCCTCGAGCAGGTCGTCGCGGAGCGCCGCGCCGACGCGGAGCAGGCGAAGCGCGAGCGGCCCGAGCAGAGCCTGTACGAGGAGGCGCTCGTTCGCGGACACAAGCCCGTGGCGCAGCCGGGCGGCGACGCGTTCACGCGCGCCCTGCTCGCCGCGCGCGCCGACGGCCGGCTCGCAGTGATCGCGGAGGTCAAGCGCATCTCGCCGGCGCTCGGGACGCTGCGTGCGGACGCGGACGTACGCGCCATCGCGCGCCGCTACGAGAGGGCCGGCGCGACGGCCATCTCGGTCCTCTGCGAGCCTCGGCACTGGGGTGGATCGCTCGCGGATCTCGCCGCGGTGCGCGAGGTCGTCGGCATCCCGGTGCTGTGCAAGGACGTCATCGTCGACGAGCGCCAGGTCGTCGAGGCGTGGGCGATGGGCGCGCACGCCGTGCTCCTCATCGCCGAAGCGCTCGACGACGCGCAGCTCCGCCGGCTGGCCGATCGCGCCACGCGCCTCGGTGTGGGCGTCCTCGTCGAGGGGCACGAGACGGACGCGTTCGAGCGCGCGGTGAGGTGCGGAGCGCGGGTCATCGGTGTCAACGCCCGCGACCTGCGCCATCCGCGCGAGATCAGGCCGGAGCGGATCCGCCTGCTGCACGGCCTCGCGCGACCCGAGCAGATCCTCGTCGCCGAATCGGGCGTAGGGAGCCTCGACGACGCGCGGACGCTGCCGCCACGGGTCGACGCCGTGCTCGTCGGCACCGCACTGATGCGCAGTGACGATCCGAGCATCCTCATCGGCCAGCTGCGCGGCGTGGCAAGAGCGAAGGCGACCGGAGCGCTCGCATGACGGCCACGCGCGGCCGCTTCGGCGCGTTCGGGGGCCAGTACGTGCCCGAGACGCTCATGCCGGCGGTCATCGAGCTCGAGCGCGCCTTTGACGAGGCGTGGGCGGACACGGCGTTCCGCGACGAGCTCGACCGGCTCCTGCGCACGTACGTCGGGCGGCCGACGCCGCTCACCGACGCGCGCCGGCTGGCGGAGGCCGTCGGGCTGCGCCGGGTGCTCCTCAAGCGCGAGGACCTCACGCACACGGGTGCCCACAAGATCAACAACGCCATCGGCCAGGCGCTCCTCGCGCAGCGGATGGGGAAGCGGCGCGTCATCGCGGAGACGGGCGCGGGCCAGCACGGCGTCGCGACCGCGACCGCGTGCGCGCTCTTCGGCCTCGAGTGCGTCGTGTACATGGGGACGCTCGACATGGAGCGCCAGAGGCCGAACGTGTTCCGGATGCGCCTCCTCGGCGCCGACGTCCGCGCGGTCGACGCCGGGAGCCGCACGCTGAAGGACGCGGTCAACGAGGCGATCCGCGACTGGGTCACGAACGTGCGCACGACCTACTACCTGCTGGGATCCGCGATCGGGATGCACCCGTACCCGACCATCGTCCGGGAGCTCCAGTCCGTGATCGGCCGCGAGGCGCGCGCGCAGGCCATCGACCTGCTCGGCCGTCTCCCCGACGTCGTCATAGCGTGCGTCGGGGGCGGCTCCAACGCCATCGGGACGTTCGCGCCGTTCCTCGACGACAAGGACGTCGCCCTGCGCGGCGTCGAGGCGGGCGGCGAGGGGCTCGCGAGCGGCCGCCACGCGGCGTCCATCACCGGTGGCAGCGTCGGCGTGCTCCACGGAACGAAGACGTACGTGCTCCAGGACGACGCGGGGCAGATCCGCGAGACGCACTCCGTGTCGGCGGGGCTCGACTATCCGGGTGTGGGCCCCGAGCACGCCGCGCTGCACGACAGCGGGCGTGTCACCTACGTCGCGCGCATCGACGACGAGGCGCTCGAGGGCTTCCGCCTGCTCTGCCGGACCGAGGGGATCATCCCGGCGCTCGAGCCGGCTCACGCGATCGCCGACCTCGCGTACGTGGCACGCGAGCACGGCGGCGACCGTGACGTGCTGGTGTGCCTCTCCGGCCGCGGCGACAAGGATCTCGACACCGTGCTGCGCTCCCTATGACGGTGACGGCGGTCACAGGCGCCCAGCGCATCACCCGCGCGTTCGCGCGCGCGAGGGATGAAGGCCGAACCGCGATCGTGATCTACCTCACGGTCGGCTACCCCGACCGCGCGGCGACGCCGGGTCTGCTGCGCGCGGCTCTCGACGGTGGCGCCGATCTGATCGAGCTCGGCGTGCCCTTCAGCGATCCGATGGCCGACGGCACGACGATCCAGCGCGCGAGCGAGGTCGCGCTGCGAGCGGGCATCCGGCTCGACGACTGCATCGCCGAAGCGCGCGCGCTCGTCGCGGAGCGCGACGCGACCGTGCTGCTCATGGGCTACATGAACCCGTTCCTCAGGTACGGCCGCGAGCGGCTGGCCGCGGCATGTCGCGTTTCGGGTGTCAGCGGGATCATCGTCCCCGACCTGCCCGCCGAGGAGAGCCGCGAGCTGGACGACGTGCTCATCCCCGCGGACGTCGCGCGCATCGACCTCTACGCGCCGACGACGCCCGACGACCGCCTTGCGCGGCTCCTGCCCAGCGCGCGCGGCTTCGTGTACTGCGTGTCGCTGACCGGCGTGACGGGGGCGCGCAGCGGGCTCTCCGAGGAGGTCGCGCCCTTCATCGAGCGCGTCCGCGCGCGCACGAGCCTTCCCGTGGCGGTCGGGTTCGGCATCAGCCGGCCCGAGCATGTTCGCGCCCTGCGAGGGATCGTCGACGGCGTCGTGATCGGCAGCGCGGCGATCGATGCGGTCGGGCGCGCGGCGCCGCACGACCGCGAACGCGCGCTGCGCGAGCTCGTGAGCTCCCTGCGCGAGGCGGGCGCGAGGTGACGGCGGTCCGCGGCGTGCGCGGCGCCACGACGGCGGCGGCGAATGAACGCGGGGCCATCCTCGCGGCGACGCGGGAGCTGCTCGACCAGATCGTCCAGCGCAACCGCATGGCGCCGGCGGACGTCGCGAGCGTGTGGTTCACGGCCACGCCCGACCTCGACGCCGAGTTCCCGGCGTTCGCCGCGCGCGAGATCGGTTGGGCAGACGTGCCGCTCATCTGCGGCCGCGAGATCCCGGTCCCGGGCGCGCTCGAGAGATGCGTGCGCGTGCTGATCCACTGGAACACCGATCGCTCGCAGCCCGAGGTGCGGCACGTCTTCCTCCGCGGCGCGCGCGCGCTGCGGCCGCAGTGGGCCGTCGATCTCCCCGGCGACCGGCCGCTCGCGCCGAGCGCGGAGCTTGACGGCGGCTCGAAGGGCTATGAGAAGGAGGCGACCTAGTGCTGGTCGTGATGAAGCGCGACGCGACACGGGCGGAGATCGACGCAGTGATCGCCCGCGTCACGGAGCTCGGCCTCACCGCCGTCCCCCTGCCGGGCGCCGAGCGCACAGCGATCGGGACGTTCGGGGTCGCGGCACGCGAGTCGGAGGAGCAGCTCGAGTCGATGCCGGGCGTGCAGGAGCTCGTTTACGTCTCCAAGCCGTTCAAGCTCACGTCGCGCGAGGTCCGGCCGCAGGACACGATCGTCGACGTCGGCGGCGTCGAGGTCGGTGCCGGACGGCCGCTCGCCGTGGCCGCGGGGCCGTGCTGCGTGGAGACGCGCGAGCAGACCACCGCTACGGCCATGGCCGTGCGCGCGGCGGGTGCCGCGCTCCTCCGCGGCGGCGCCTACAAGCCGAGCACGTCGCCCTACGACTTCCGCGGGCTGGGCGAGGCAGGGCTCGCGATCCTGGAAGAGGCCGCGCGGGCCGCCGGCCTCCCGGTCGTCACCGAGGTGCTCACGCCGGCGGACGTCGAGGTCGTCGCGCGCCACGCGGACTGCCTTCAGATCGGCACGCGCAACATGCAGAACTTCTCGCTCCTCGACGCGGTGGGTGAGCAGCGCAAGCCGGTCCTTCTCAAGCGGGGGATGTCCGCGACGATCGAGGAGTTCCTGCTCTCCGCGGAGTACATCCTCGCGAAGGGCAATCCCAACGTCATCCTGTGCGAGCGCGGGATCCGCACGTTCGAGAAGTACACGCGCAACACCTTCGACGTGAGCGCGATCCCGCTGCTGAAGCGCCTCTCGCACCTCCCGGTGCTCGCCGACCCGTCGCACGGGACCGGAAAGTGGTACCTCGTCGCTCCGGTCGCGCTCGCGGCGGTCGCCGCAGGCGCCGACGGGCTGATCATCGAGGTGCATCCGAGCCCCGATCACGCACTGAAGGACGGGTTCCAGTCGCTCACCTTCGAGAACTTCGCCGCCCTGATGCGCGTGGTGCCCGCCGTGGCGGAAGCGGTGGGACGCAAGGCGTTCGTCACGGTCTGATGCGCATCGCCGTCGTCGGCCTCGGGCTCATCGGCGGCTCCATCGCGCTGGGCCTCGCGGGTCGCCATCAGGTCCGCGGGTACGACCTCGACGAGGGGACCCGTCGCGCGGCGCGGTCCCGAGGGCTCGACGTCGCGGACGCGATGGCCGACGTCCTCCCCGCGGATGCGGTCGTGGTCGCGACGCCGCTCGCCGCGATCGTCCCTACGCTGGAGGAGCTGGTCCCGCGCTGCGGCGAGGCGATCCTCATCGAGGTCGGCTCCCTCAAATCGGCCGTCGCCGCGTTCGCCGAGCGCGCGCCGCAGAGCAGCCGGATCGTGGGCCTCCACCCGATGGCAGGGAGCACCGCGTCGGGGCTCGGCGCGGCGGACCCGGCGATCTTCCAGGGCCGCCGCTTCATCGTCGTGCCGACCGCGAGATCCGACGAGCGCGCCACCGCGATCGCGAATGATCTGGCGCGCGAGCTCGGCGGCAGCATCACGCTCTGCTCACCGGAGCTGCATGACCGCGCCATCGCCGTCGTCTCGGCGCTGCCCCTCGCGACGGCGGTCGCGCTGGCGCGCATTGTCGGCGAGGCGGTGCCGTTGCCGCTCGATGCGGTCGCGGGGCCCGGCATCCGCGACGCGACGCGGCTGGCGTCGACTCCGACCGACCTCGCGCTGGCTTTGCTGCGGGCGCCGGGCCTTGCGGAGCACCTCGCTTCGCTGCGTGAGGCGCTGACCGACATCGAGGACGCGCTCGGGGACGACGCCACGCTGCGGGCGCTCCTTGACGGATCCTCGGCGCGTCGGCCCACGTGAGCGACCGTCCGCGAGGACGACTGGCCTTCGGCATCGCCGCCGCGCTCGGACCGGACGTCGCCGCAGCGATCGCTCCCGAGGTCGAGCGCCTGGGCTACGCGACCCTCTGGACCAATGACAACCCCGGCAGTCCGGGTCTGCCCCTCGTCGCCGCGGCTCAGCGGGCGACGCGCGAGATCCCCATCGGCGTGGGCGTGATCCCGTGCGATGGGCGATCGCCGTCGGAGATCTCGGCCGCGGCGCACGAGCTCCGCGTCGATCTGGGTAGGGCGATCGTCGGCGTCGGAGCGGGACGCGCGCGACAGCCCGTCAACACGGTCCATGTCGCGGTGCGCGAGCTTCGCGCCGCGCTCGGTGACGGCGCGGTGATCGCCGTAGCGGCCCTGGGCCCGCGGATGTGCCGGCTCGCGGGGGAGATCGCGGACGTCGTGCTCCTCAACTGGATGACGCCGGAGCGGATCCGCTGGGCGCGGGAGCGGATCGCGGAGGGGCACGCCCGCGGACGCGGCGAGCGCCCCACGCCGGTCATCGCGTCGTATGTCCGCGTGGCGATCGGCGCCGATGCGCGAGAGCGCCTGGCGACCGAGGCCGCGCGGTACGCGCGCATCCCGTCGTACGGGCGCAGCTTCGAGGCGATGGCGGTCGATCCCGCGACAGTGGGGATCGCCGCCGCGGATCCCAACGAGGTCGCTCCAGCGCTGGCTCCGTACCGCAAGGTGCTCGATCAGACGGTGGTCCGGGCAATGCCGTCGCCCAACGACGCCGCGGGCGTGATCGAGATCGCGCGCGCCGGGGTTCGCTAGGGGCGGTCCTTTCTCAGTCGTGCCCCCTCGTGCACGGAGGACCGGTCGCCTTACCCGATGAAGTTGCCGATCACGATCTCGTTCGCGAGCGCGCCCAGCAGGAGCAGCGACAGGATCGCGTAGGACCATCGGGCACGGCGGTCCTGCAGGAGCATCGCGAGGACGATGAACGCCGGGAAGATCACCAGCAGGTAGCGTGACGTCGACGTCAGGGGCGTCGGAAGGATCCGCGTCCACACCAGATACAGCTGCGGGGCGGAGTAGAGCGTCAGCTCGAATGGCAGGCGCACGATGCCGATGGCGAAGAGCGCCGCGAACACGAAGAGCAGCGCGAGATGCAGCGCCTGGAGAGGGTCGCCCGTCCGGCGGATCCACTCGAGGGTGGCCCCGACGAGGTCCCACGGTGGATGGATGGCCGAGCCCGTCCACTCCGCGGACGCGTCGAACATCGACCGGCCTATGACACGCATCGTGAAGACGACGTAGA
>Ga0105164_10000666_pt1 | contig 23276 bp, 21 predicted proteins | sample VDWuncwatermetaG_FD_89674 | JGI IMG/M metagenome (GOLD analysis project Ga0105164, IMG submission 89674) | Wastewater microbial communities from Netherlands to study Microbial Dark Matter (Phase II) - VDW unchlorinated drinking water | ecosystem: Environmental > Aquatic > Freshwater > Drinking...
CCACTGTCTTTCTGAATTTTATATTATCAATGGTCAGAAAAAAGGCTAATTTTCCGCGGTTCTCAACGGGTGCCAACATCATTACTCCACCCACCTGCGCCATGGCTTCAACAATCAAAACCCCGGGCATAACCGGCTTCCCCGGAAAATGCCCCTTGAAGAAATAATCATTAATGGTCACGTTCTTTATGCCGATGGCGTGTTTTCCCGCTTCAAGATGGATGATCCTGTCTACAAACAAAAACGGATCGCGGTGCGGCAGTATCTTCATGATCATGTTAATGTCTAACTGCTCACCCAGCGGCACGTTGGACACTGCTGCGACTCCGGCTGAGGCGTATTTTTCTTTCTGCTGGTCGAGCCTCCTGAGTAATTTCAGGTTCAGCGAATGTCCGCTCTTAATGGCAATGATATGGCCCTTGATCGGCTGGCCCAGGCAATAGAGATCGCCCAGGAGATCAAGCACCTTGTGCCGGACAAACTCATCCTCATAGCGCAATTTATTCTTGATCACACCGTTAATGCCCACAACAAGCGTATTCTCGTAATTTGCACCGCACCCAATACCCTGCTTCTGCAGGGCCGCAGCCTCATCTTCAAGGCAAAACGTGCGCGCCCCGGAAAGTTCTTTTTTAAAGACTTCGCCGTTCATTGCTTGCTCAAAAAACTGCGCTTTAAGAAACGGATGATTATAGCTTAAGGTATAGGAAACCTTGAAATCCTGCGCCGGCAGAGCCATAATCGAGGCCCCGTCTTCTTCAATGAAAACAGGATCCCGGACAACATGGAAGAGCCGCGGCTCTTCCTGCTCCTTTATCCCGGCCTTTAATAACGCCTCTACAAACGCAACGCTCGAGCCGTCAAAACCCGGCATCTCCTGGTTGTCTATTTCAACGATAAGGTTGTCAATGCCGAGGCCCGACAGCGCCGACATCAAATGCTCGATAGTCTGGACTTGGGCCCCACCCGTACCTACAGATGTACGGCGATAGTAACGGTCCTGCGCCAGAAGTGACGCCACAACCGCCTTTATCCTAGGCTTTGCGGGCAGGTCAGTGCGCACAAAAACTATGCCCGAACCCGCCTCGGCCGGCTTAAAAACAACACTAACCTTAATTGCCGTATGCAGGCCCACGCCGCTTAAGCTTACCTCTTTTTCTATTGTTCTTTGTTTATCCATTGTTTGACCTAAAAAACATTAAGAAATAACCAATCACCAATTTCCAAACACCAAACAAATTCCAATAATCAATAACCAATCACCAAACTCAAAGTTTGGTTATTTTAATTTGGTTATTGGTGATTGTTTGGTTATTGTATCTTGGTGATTGGTCATTTCATTCTTTTCTCTAATTCTTCTATCTTTTTTTTCAATTCTTTGATCGTCTCATACAGCTTAGGCAGATTCTGCACGCAAGCATTCACGCGCTTTGCCGACTCATGCTCCCTTGCCGGATAACCCGAAACCATGGTATTAGCAGGCACAGACTTAGTCACCCCTGCCTGTGCCGCAAGGATCGCTCCGTCGCCTATAGTGATATGGCCCACCAGGCCCGCTTGTCCTGCGATAGTCACGCCTTTTCCGATGATCGTGCTGCCGGAGATACCAGCCTGTGCCACGATAATGGAATTTTCACCGATGACCACGTTGTGAGCAATATGCACAAGGTTGTCGATCTTTGTGCCGGATCCGATAATGGTCTTGTTAAAACGCGCGCGGTCAATAGAAACGTTGGCGCCGATCTCTACGTCGTCGCCGATCTCAACCGTGCCTAACTGCGGGATCTTGTGATGCAGCCCTTTAAGGCTGACAAAACCAAAACCGTCTGAGCCGATCACCGTGCCGCAATGTATGATCACACGGCTGCCGATAATCACATTTTCACGGATGGATACATTCGGATAGATCAGGGTATCTGCCCCGATCTTAGTGCCGCAGCCGATGAAACATCCGCTGTAGATTGTTACGTTATCCCCCAGAGAAACCTTATCTTCAATGACCGCGTAGGCGCCGATAGCAGCATCTTTACCCAGAGTAACGGACTTACCGATGACGGCAGTCGGATGTATACCCTTAATATGAGCGGCCTCAGCCGGAGCTATCAAAGAAACGATCTTGGCAAAAGCCAGCGACGGATTATCCGTGCGCACGATCGGTTTCTTATGCGTAGTCACAAGATCGCGCGAGGCGATGATCGCCGAAGCGCGCGTCTTTTCAATCAAGGCAAAATACCTGGGATTAGCCACAAAGGTGATATCCCCTTCGCAGGCCTCTTTTATCCCCGAGACGCCGGTGATGACGATATCCGCGTCGCCGGAAACATCCCCGTCGATGAATTTAGCTATTTCCCTGAGGGTCTTTTTCACTAATTATATTTTCTTTCCTTTATTCAAGATTTCAATGATTTGAGTGGTGATCTCCAGATTCTTGTCCTGATAGATCAATACCCGGTCATTAAAAACCATTGTGTATCCCTGTGCGGACGAATAGGTCTTTACAACATCTTCAATGTCTTTAAGTATTTCTTTCATCTTGTCGTCCTGGTCCTTGCGCAGGTCAGTCTGCTTCTGACGGTCATAATCCTGGAAGGCCTTGATCTTGGCATCCAATTCGCCTTTCTTAGCCGCCTTGTCTTTTTCGGGTAAAAGATTGATCTTATCCTGGAGCTGTTTGATCTCGTTGACCTTGGCGTCCCTGTCTTTTGTATAAGCCGCTTCCTGCGTGCTTAAAACTTTGTCATAATCCTTGGTCTTATAATATTCACTGAACGTCCTGGTCAAATCCACATAGCCGAATTTTTCCGCTGCAAGTGCCGTCCCCGTTAAGAAAAACATTCCCAAAAACAGACCCGCTAAAATCCCCGTTGCCTTTCTCATTTCTCCTCCTCCTGTGGTTACGTAGGGACAGCATACTATGCTGTCCCTACAATAATAATTTCACTGTTCTGTCCCTGCTAAAATCCTTGACTTGCGCTAAAATGCAGTTGCCCGCTGCCCCGTTTTTCCTCGCCCTCCTCCTTGTTTAGCGGAATACCATAATCAAGCGTGATCGGGCCTATGGGCGTCTTCATCCTGATGCCCAAACCAAAACCCGATTTAAAGCCTCCGCTAGCCAGTTTACTGGTCTTTGACCATACATTGCCCACGTCATAGAACGCCGCCACTTTCAAAAACCCGAATATAGGATAAAGATATTCCAGGTTCCCGACCATAAGCGCTTGTCCCCCGAGCGGGTCGCGCGTCACCGGATCTAAGGGGCCCACTTTTCTTTCATGATAACCCCTGACGGTATTGGCGCCGCCGGCGAAGAACCTTTCATATATCGGCACGTCGTCGGAATCGCTGTAGGGCTTGGCCAGGCCCAACCTGCCCCTTGCCTCAAGCGTGGACTGTAAAAATAACGGGAAATAATGCGAGGCCCGGCCGTAAAATTTCACGTAATCCTTGTCCCCGCCGAACGGCCCGCCGGCGCATTCCACAAAGCCGGTCAAAAGATTTCCCTTATGCGTATCAAAGGCATTGTCGCGGCTGTCAAATGAAAACGCCCCCTGTACGCTGCTGATAATATTGGTGCCGGCTTCTTTTTTCAGGTCATTGGTGGCGTTCTCGTCAATGTTGGAAATATTTATCTTATCAAAACGGTACGTCAGGTCAGCGCGCAGGTATTCCGTAAGCTCCTTGCCCAGGCGCAAGTCGCCTCCGGTTAAGTTCTGGTCATAGCCGTAACCAATACTCGAATCTTTAGTCTGTGTGCGCCTGTATCCGTCAAAGCCGAAAGTCACCGGGTAATCAAAAAGCCACGGCTCGGTGAAACTTATGTCATATCCGGAATCTACCGTGCCGAATGACGCGCGGAATTTCAAGTTCTGTCCGCCGCCGGTAAAATACGGCCAGTTCCTCCAGTCAAAATTCTTCTGCTCAACTTCAACAAAACCCACCAGCTGATCCACCGTGGAGTAGCCGCCGCCGAAACTAAAAGCCCCGGTCTTTGATTCTTTAACGTCTACCACCAGGTCCTTTTTATTGGGCTCTTTTGTCTCTTCGGTGTCATAGCTGACTTCATCAAAGAACCCCAGATTCTTAAGCCTTTCTCTGCTGCGCCGCAGTTTTTCTCCGTCAAACCTGTCCCCGGGATGGATCCTTAATTCACGCCTGATGACCATATCTCTGGTCTTAATATTACCTTTTACCCTGATGCGGCCGACATAGGCGATTTCATTCTCTATGATGTTGTAAACAATATCAACGTGTCCGGTATTTGTGTTAACGCTGGTCGCCTCCTGCACAACGCAAGAAATGTATCCGCGGTCAAAATAAAGCGCCTGGATATTTGCGATATCCTGTTTCATTGCTTCCTGGCTGTAAACACTGCCCGGAACGCAAAATTTCAACCTTTCCAGTATTTCCTTCTGCGAAATGTCTTTATTGTTCGAAACGATGACCGTACCCACGAGGTATTTCCTACCCTCCTCGATGGTTATGGTGACATACAACAAATACGGTTTTTTTGCGTCGGCCTTAACCTCGTATCGGGCGGTCGCGTCGGTGTAACCTGCCCGGCGATAAAAGGACTTTAAACGCTCCATGTCCTCTTTGATGACTTCCTCTTTTAAGACACCGGCGTTAAAGAGCCATGCCCTCTTGGTCTTTATCAGCCGTAAGATACGGGCGGCAGTAAAATCCTTGTTACCCTGCACATAAATATCTTTGATCTTGACTTTCCTGCCCTCTACGATATTAAAGAATATCTTAACCTTGCCGGTCTCCTTATTCTCTTCTATTGAATAGTCCACCTTGGCCTGGCTATAGCCCATTTTTTCATACATCTGTTCAAGGATATGCTTGTCTTCGGCAAGGTTGGGATAATCCAGGTACTGGCTTTCTTTTGACTTCAGGGACTCCTTTAATTTCTCATCTTTTAAAGTGATATGCACTATCCCGGAAAAACTTATCTTTTCAATGAGCGGCCTTTCTACGACCGTGATAATCACTTTAACGCCATCCTTGTAATCCTGGGTGTCTATCTTGATGTCGCTGAAATATCCCAGGAGGTAGAGCCGCTTCAGGTCGTCGCTGGAGACGTTCTCCCGGTAAGGGCTGCCCACGCGCATCTTCATCTTGGAAATAAGCGTATTACTACTGATGGCCTTGTTTCCCTTGACCACTATGGCGGTGATATTCTTTTCAGGCAGTGCCGGGGTTTCTTCTGCAACATCACCGGCAAGTTGTGACGCCGGCACCGACTCTCCGGCCTGCTGTTTGTCTTCCTGGGCAAACAAGGGTGCCGCGGCGATGTTTATTAATAAAACAAATAAAAACAGTAGGTATAGTTTTCTATACATTTCAAGATATTATATAAAAAATACCCGCCAAAAGCAATATTTTTCGTAACTACTGTGGTCGCAAAATTTTTCGCGCCTGTTAAAAAGACACAATACTCTATATATTGTTCGAGCGAGGGACGAAGTCCCGAGTCGAGAACAAGCGTGTTGCTTCTCGACTCGGCGCCTTCGGCGCCTCGCTCGAAGGATATGCCTGCTTTTCTCCTACTCTACGCGCGCGATATTTTCAAACCGGGTGTATTCCTTGATAAAAGCCAGCTTCAGCGAGCCTACCGGCCCGTTGCGCTGTTTGGCGATGATCGCCTCGGCAATACCCTGGTTTTCCGGGGTAGGGTTGTAATACTCTTCTCTTAATATCAAAACAACGACATCGGCGTCCTGCTCAATAGCGCCGGACTCCCTTAGGTCGGATAACTGCGGCCGGTGGTCGGTGCGCGATTCTACCGCCCGGGAGAGCTGGCTGATGGCGATGACCGGAACGTTTAATTCGCGCGCCAGGGCTTTAAGCGATCGCGATATCTCGGAGATCTCCTGCTGCCTGCTCTCTACACCGCTCGAGCCGCGCATCAACTGCATGTAATCTAAGATGATCAGCTGAATGTCATGCTGCGCCTTTAACCTGCGCGCCTTGGCGCGCAGTTCCATCACCGATATCGCCGGTGAATCGTCTACGTATATAGGCGCCTCCGAGAGTTTTCCGGCGGCGGCAGTCAGGCGCGGCCAGTCAGAAGTAGCAAGGTATCCGGTCCTGACTTTGTGCGCGTCTACTTTGGCATGCGCGCAAAGCATCCTCTGTACCAGTTGTTCCTTGGACATTTCAAGGCTGAACATCGCCAAGGGGATCTTTTCTACGACGCCGGCGTATTCGGCAATACCCAGGGCAAAAGCGCTCTTACCCATTGAAGGGCGCCCTGCGATAACGATCAGGTCCGATGGCTGCATGCCGGCGGTCTTGATGTCAAAATCTATATAACCTGTGGGCACGCCGGTAACGTGCGCTTTCTTTTGATACAAAAGGTCTATGCTCTCAATAGAATCCTTTACGATCTCCTTAAGATGCAGATATGTTCCTTTTACCCGGCGATCGCTGACCTCAAAGATAAATTTTTCCGCGTCGTCTACGACGGTATTAACGTTGCCGTCGCTTTCATAACACATTGAAACGATGCGGGTGGCGTTGGTAATTAACGCTCGCAGGATCTTTTTTTCTTTGACTATATTGATGTAATGTCCGGCGTTTGCCGCGGTGGGTACGGCGTTAGCCAGGGCGGTAAGGCTGCTGACACCACCCACGCTATCCAGCTCCCCGGTTTTCTTGAGTTCATCGGCCAGGGTGATCAGATCTACTGCCTTATTTACCTGGTAAAGGTTGAGTATGGCCGAAAATATTTTACGGTGGGAATCATTGTAAAAAGAATCCGCTTCCAAAGACTCTACAGCCGAAGAAATGGCGTTTTCATCCAAAAGCATTGCCCCTAAAACGGCCATTTCGGCTTCCAGATTCTGGGGAGGGATCTTTTCCAGCGCGGATTGGAGAGACATAGGTTAGAAAAATGCTTATTTCTTTACTATCCAGACTTTAATATTGGCGGTGATCTCAGGGTGAAGCTTGACAGGTACCTCGTATATCCCCAGGGCCTTCAGAGGCTCCTGCAGGATAATAGCGCTTTTTTCAATTTCAAAACCTTCGTCTTTTAAGGCCGCGGCAATGTCCTGACTGCTGATACTGCCATAGATCTTGTCCTCTTCCTGTATCAATACCGACATCGTAAGCGAAAGACTGCTCAATTTTGACTTCAACTCTTCAGCCTGTTTTTTGGCCTTTTCCAGCTGCTCATTGCGCGTCTGTTTCTGGGCCTCAAGCTTGTTGATGTTGGCGCGTGTGCCCGGCAAAGCCAGATTATTCGGGATAAGGTAATTCCTAGCAAAACCGTCTTTGACTTTCACTATGCTTCCGGCTTTACCTATTTTGTCTACATCTTGTTTGAGTATGACTTCCATGATTGTCTCCGTAAAGTAACATTTCCGTCGGACGTTAGATGTGGGACGTGGGACGTAAATGCAAACGTCCTACATCCTACGTCCAAGCGAACAAAGTGAGCGGACGTCCCACGGAACATGTAATTATCCATCCTAGCGCACGTAAGGCAACAACGACATAAACCGTGCCTTGTTTATCGCCTCCCTAACCTGGCGCTGGTGCTTGGCGCAATTGCCGGAATAACGGCTGGAGACAATCTTGGCCCTTTCAGTGATAAAAGCTTCCAGCCTGCGCATGTCCTTGTAATCGATAGACTTGACTTTATCCGCGCAAAAACGGCAGAATTTTTTTCGGACCGTTAAATACGCGTCGCGTTTCTTGAGCTTCTTCTTATCGCCCCTGGCCCCTCTCGGCCCTGTCTTAGTTTTAGTTTTACCGATCATTTAAAACACCTCTTCCTTTCTTGTTTTTATTATGGCGTATTTCCTGTAGGGACAGGTTTCAAACCTGTCCCTACAAAAACATTTTTATATTATTCTCTCTTTACAAGACACCTTCTGTTTGTCCGTCTTCCATCCACGCCGATTCCGTGGACGGCTCTTCACCGGCCGGTTCCACCACCGATTCGGCCGCCGGTTCCGCTGCCTTTCTCTCTCCCGGAGCACCCATAAATTGAACACGCTCGGCCCTGACCTCGACTACGCTCTTCTTCTGGCCGGTATTATCCTCCCAGGAGCGCGACTGCAGCGTCCCCTCTATAAAACACGAACTCCCTTTATGCAGGTACTGATTACAGGTTTCTGCCTGCTTGTTCCAGACTACCACTGTGATAAAACATGTTTCCTCTTTTAATTCCTGATTTTTATTTTTATATTTGCGGTTTACCGCCAGGCGCAGGTTAGCCACAGCTGTCCCCTGCGGCGTATAGCGCAATTCCGGATCCTTGGTCAGGTTTCCCATCAAGAGTACCTTATTATAACTTGCCATAGAAATCCTCCTATTCCAGCACCGTAAACAATACCCGCAATATGTTTTCGTTAAGCTGATAGGCATGCCTGAGGTCTGTTATCGCCAAAGGCGGCAGCTGAAAATTTATCAGGTAATAAGTACCTTCATCTTTCTTTTTGATCGCAAAACAAAGTTTCTTCTTTTCCGCCCAGATCGCGGCCGTATTCAGCGTGCCGCCGAGCTTGGTGACCGCTTCGTTTATCTGGTTAAAGAGCGTCTTTTTTTCTTCCTCGGCCAAGTCAGACCGGACGATCAACATTACTTCGTATTTCTTCATCAGCTTTCTCCGTTGTTATTTCTGTAGGGACAGCATAATATGCTGTCCCTACATCAAAATATCCCGTAGGGGCGGGTTTCAAACCCGCCCCTACATTTAACTTACTTTGCGGTTAAACTTCTCCATTGTCTTATCCATACCGTCTGTTACCCAGGACCTGCAGCACTCCACTGCATCGTCGATTATGCCGCCAATTTTTTCTTTTTCTTTTTTTAAGAAAGGCATTAAAACGTATTCGGCGCTATCTATGCCGCGGTGCGGCCGGCCTATGCCGATGCGCAGGCGCGCGAATAAAGGGGTACTCAGGCTGGCTGCAACTGATTCCAGGCCTTTGTGGCCCCCCGAGGAACCTCCGGGCCTGATCTTTTGCCTGCCCAATTCCAGGTCCAGGTCGTCGACTACGATCAAAAGGTCAACGAGTGCGACCTTGTATTTCTTAACCAACGCTCTTACCGCCTTACCTGATAAATTCATGTAGGTAAGCGGTATAGCCACAAGTGCCGCCTGGCCGTTGATCTTTGTCCGGGCACTCAGCGCATGCGTGCCCCAGTCTCTTTTAAGAGCTGCTGCCTGATCTTTTGCCAGGGCCCTGACCAGGCGAAATCCGACATTATGCCTTGAATCTTTATAGTTATCACCGGGGTTGCCCAGGCCGACGATCAGTTTCATAACAAACGGTTACTTCTTCTCTTCCTTCTTTGTTTCTTTCTTGGCTTCTTTGCCTTCTTTTGCTTCCGTCTCGCCTTCAGCCGGGACTTCCTTCTTTTCCTTGATCACTTCGGGCTCCTGCTTTTCTTCGCCTTCAATAGCTGCCGCCGCTACCTCTTCCTTCATCGGTTCGGTCACTGACAACACTATTGACGACGGGTCATCCAGGATCCGGACCCCGACAGGAACAGCGATATCTTTTATGTGAATGGCATCCCCGATCTTTAACGGGCCGACTTCCACCGCGATTTCTTTAGGGATGTTCGTGGGCAGGCACTCTACTTCAATTTCCCAGAGGATGTGTTCAAGGGAACCGCCTTCCTGTTTGACGCCCACAGGCTCGCCCTTTACCACCACCGGTACCTTGACCTTAATCGCCTTGGTCAGGGAGATCTCGTTAAGATCCACGTGAATAATGTCGCCGCGCACCGGGTCATGCTGGATCTCTTTAACCAGGCACGGACGGTTCTTGCCCTTTTTGTCATCGGTGATCTTGAGGTTTATCACTGCGCTCTCCAAGTGATATTCATGCATTAAATGCATAAACTGCTTCCTGGGAAGTTGCAGCGGTAATGATTCTTTCCCCGCGAAATATACCACCGCGGGAATAAACCCCTTCTCCTTCAGATCTTTTACTTTGGCCCTGCCTATTTCCGTTCTTAATTGCGCTTCCAAGATTATTTCATCCATGGGTTCTCCATAATTGGGTTAATCAAACAACGAGCTCACCGACTCCTCGTGATGTATTCTCTTTATCGCCTCAGCCAAGAGGCCGGCCACGGAAAGCACTTCTATGCGTGAATGCTGCTTTTCCTCGGGCTGGGGAATGGTATCGGTGATCAATAATTTCTGCAGGACGTCACATTTATCTATGTTGTCCATCGCAGGCCCCGATAATACGCCGTGGGTGATCGCCGCGATGATGGTCTTGGCCCCGGCCTTCTTAAGGGCTTTAGCCGCTTCCACAAGCGAACCGCCGGTTGCGATCAGGTCGTCAACTATGATCGCGTTTTTGCCTTCCACCTCGCCTAAAATATGCACTGCCTCGGCTTTTTCCGGGGAGAGGCGGCGCTTGTCTATGATCGCAAGCCCCGCGGAAAATCTCTTGGCATAGGCGCGGGCCATCTTTATAGAGCCCACATCCGGCGAGACCACAACCAGGTCCTTCATCTTTTTCTCAGAGAGGTAATCATTAAATACAGGCACCGCGAAAAGGTGATCCAGCGGGATATCAAAGAAACCCTGAATTTGTCCGGCGTGCAGGTCTATGGTAAGAATACGGTTTGCTCCGGCAACAGTCAGAAGATTGGCCACAAGTTTGGCGGTAATGGGCACGCGCGGCTGATCCTTACGGTCTTGCCTGGCGTATCCGAAATACGGTATTACCGCGGTGATCCTCAGCGCTGAAGATCTTTTAAGAGCATCCATCATGATCAATAATTCCATCAGGTTTTCATTCACCGGCGGACAGGTCGGTTGGATCACAAACACGTCCTTGCCGCGGACATTCTCGTTGATCTTGACCCGGATCTCGCCCTCGCTGAACTTTGAGACAAAAGCGTCGGAAAGTTTTACCTTCAGGTGCTTACAGATATTCCTGGCTAATTCAGGATTGGCGTTACCGGTCAATATCGCTAGTTTGTCCATTGTTTTACCTCGTATTTAAAAAAGCTTTTTTTGTCACGTTGTTCGGTAACGGTAACGATGCCCGTTTCGTATTTCGTCGTTCGTCTTTCGTCGTCCGTATTTCGTAAAAAAAATGCATTTGCATTAACGATATACGAACGACGGTATACGGAAGACGGACGACAATACGGGCTTCCTGCCGGCAGGCAGACGTAACCGTAACCTTATTTCTTAATAATCCTCGCCGGTACTCCGACCACCGTCGTCCCGGCTGCGACGTCTTTTGTCACCACCGACCCGGCGCCCGTAGCCGCCTTTTTTCCGACTCTGACCGGAGCAACAAGCATGGTGTCCGAACCGATAAAAGCGTCGTCACCGACTACGGTTTTATTCTTTCCTTTGCCGTTAAAATTGGCAGTCACCGTGCCGGCGCCGATATTCACACCCCTGCCTATAACACTATCTCCGATGTAACAAAAGTGTTTGGCGAATGTTTTGGAGGATATTACGGAACGGGTAATTTCCAGAAAGTTGCCGATCACCACATCATCCCGGATGCGGGTGCCCTGCCTGAGGTGCGCGAAAGGGCCTACGGAACAACGAAACCCGATTTTAACATCATTATCAATGACTGTAAAGGGATAAATTACCGTATCCCGGCCGATCTTGGCCCCGTAGCTGATGAACGTGGAAGACGGATCCTCTATAGTGACGCCGTCCAGCATCAATTTAGCATTGATCTTGATGCGCATCAGCGCGTTGATCTTAGAGAGGTCCACGCGGTCATTAACACCCAAGGCTTCATTGATATCCGCCAGGTTTACCGCATCGACGACACTGCCTTTTTTATAAATTAAAGATATGGCGTCGGTCAGGTAATATTCTTTTTTTCGGTTATTGGGGCGAATAGTCCTGATAACACCTTCAAGTGCCGTTTTATCAAAACAGATTATGCCGGTATTTACTTCTTTGATACTTTTTTGGTAATCATCCGCGTCTTTTTCCTCAACCACGGCGCGGACAATGCCGCATTTGTCCCTTATTACCCTGCCGTAACCAAGCGGTTTCTCAAGCTGGCCGGTCAAAAGCACCGCGGCCGATCTACTGTCTGCCTGATAACGCAGTAATTTCAGGACAGTTTCTTTTTTTAACAGGGGCGTATCTCCGTAAAGGACCAGGACCGTCCCGGAAAAACTTCTTAATTGCGGGAGCGCTGTTTTTACGGCATCAGCCGTACCCAAGAGGCGCTTTTGTACAACGCAGCGCGCTGCCGAGCCTACAAGCGAACGTACCTCTTCATGCTTATAACCCAGGACACAGATAGTGCGCTGGGGCTTGAGGCTGCGCGCCAAATCCAATACAAAGCTCAGCATGGGACGGCCGGCGACCGGATGCAGAACCTTGGGGCACGCCGACTTCATCCGCGTGCTCTTGCCCGCCGCTAATATGATTACCGCGATTTTCTTCATTTAATTGGGGACTGTCAGACCCTCCCGCCTACACTATTAGCTCTCGGGGCGGGATTTCGCCGCCTGTCTCTAAAACAACGGCGGCTCAAAATTCTGATGTTCTAATTGGGACGTATGGATTCGAACCATAATAGCGAGACCCAAATTCTCGTGTCCTACCATTGGACGACGTCCCAGAAGCTTTCAGCTTAATCTTTTTTATTCAACTTCCGAATACGCCGTCTGTGCCGGGCCCTTCACTAATTCCCGCTCGAAAACGCTGATCACTGTTTTCTGCAGATATTCCCGGAAGGCCTGCGTTATGGGATGGGCGATATCCTTATGCTCCATCTGAGTTGCCGTTGGCGATTCTGAGCTCTGCGGCCTCAATACCACAGGCAGCAATGCAGCGCACTGATTACAATATTTACTGCGTGTCTCGTTCTTGAAACCGCATTTGGGGCAAGGCTGCTTTATTTTCCGCGAAGGCATGGCAATAAAGAGCCCGCTTGTCCCCTCTATAACTTTTATATTGCGGACTACAAAGACGTTGTCAAAAGTCACGGTTGCGTATGCCTTAAGTTTCTTGTCGGGCGAATCCTTAAGAATGACTTTTACTTCGGTTATTTCCATAGCCGCACCCCTCCTGGCGCTTACATTAATTAAGGGATCTTTGATGAACCTACCAGGTTGATATTACAAAGACTTTCAATGAGCGGTCCTGCTTTTTTAACGAACCCGCTAAGCACAAAGCATCCCTTTTTGAGGCAACGATGCCGAATACAGCCGGCCCGCTTCCCGACATCCGCACTGCCTGGACGCCGAGATCCGTAAGTCTTTTTTTGATGCGTTTTACTTCAGGATATAACCTAACCGTGGCTTCTTCAAGGCCGTTATACAATAGATCCGGCCTGCAAAAAAGCTTATTTCCTATTATTACCGAAGGTAATAGTTTAACATCACCCAAGGGCTTTGTCAACTCTTCGATTGTCTTTCCCTTTATCTCAGAGTTGACCCTGAGCGAAGTCGAATGGGTCAACCAAGGTTTTCCCCTATTATTGCGCAAACAACGGCTGTCCCATTCCTTATATATTAAGGGGGTTGAGACCTTAATGCCGGGCACAGCCAATATATGCCAGAGCCGGGCTTTATTTATTCGCGCTAAAGGCTTGATTTTATCACCACGGCCCGTAGCTATGGCAAAAGGCGTGTTCATTATAAAAAAAGGCACATCCGCGCCGATCAAGCGCCCCAGCTGCGCCAGCTTATCCTTTGAAAACCCCAACCTCCAGAGCTTATTCAGGCCGATCAAGGTGGACGCCGCGTTGCTGGAGCCGCCGCCTAAGCCCGCAGCCACAGGGATGCGTTTTGTGATCTTGATTTCTACTCCGCAATTAACAGCGCAGTTGTCCTGTAATAATTTGGCGCTTTTATAACAGAGGTTGGATGCGTCGGCAGGCACATCCGGATGGCTACAGATGATCTTTATCGTGTTATCCGGAAGCTTTTTAAGTATGATCGTGTCGTGGAGATCGATCCGTTCAAAAAGAGTCTCTATATTGTGGTAATTGTCTTTGCGTTTGTTTAATACGGCGAGGTAGAGGTTAAGTTTGGCGTAGGACTTCAGGATCACGGTATTCCGTCTTCCGTCGTCCGTATTCCGTATTCCGTTAAATTCCTGCGAACGACGGATGACGAACGACGGACGACAATAGCTATTTATTCAGTATATTCAACGCTGCCTTTTCAATATCCGCTGCGGTAAGATTGTATTCCTTCAAAAGCTCAGCCGGGTCTCCCGACTGTCCGTACCTGTTTCTGATACCCAGGCGCGTGATCCTCGTGGGGCAGCTTTCGGCAACAACTTCATCAACGCAGGAAGCAAGGCCGCCGATCACTGTGTGTTCTTCGCAGACTACAATGCCGGCTGTTTCTTTTGCCGCTTTCAAGATCGTGGCCCCGTCAAATGGCCTGATACTATGCGCGTTTATTAAGCGCGCTTTTATACCTTTTAAAAGCAAGGCCTTTACCGCAATGAGCGCTTCACTAACCATGATGCCGCAGGCAATAATGGCTACATCGTTTCCCTCGGTCAAAGTCTGGGCTACACCCAGCTTGAACTCCCCCTTATTCTCTATCGTGGGAACCTTTGGCCGGCCGAGACGGACGTAAAACGGCCCCTTGGTATTAGCCGCCGCCATTATTGCTTCGGCAGTCTGGGGCGCGTCGCAGGGTACGACGATATTCATATTCGGTATAACACGCATGAGTGCTATGTCTTCTAAGGCCTGGTGGCTTGCCCCGTCAGGCCCGACGCTGACGCCGGCGTGAGTAGCCACGATCTTGACGTTAAAATTGCTGTAAGCAACCGAATTCCTGACCTGGTCCCAGGCCCTGCCGGTAGCAAAAATAGCGAAGGTAGAGGCAAATACCGTCTTGCCGCAGCTGGCAAACCCCGCGGCAGCAGCCATCATATTCTGCTCGGCTACTCCCATATTAAAAAATCTTTCCGGAAATTCCCTGGCAAACAGCGCTGTGCGGGTGGAGCTGGAAAGGTCGGCGTCTAAGACCACGATATTCTTATCCGCGCGCCCTAATTCCACCAGGGTCTTGCCGTAAACATCGCGTTGATATAATTGTTCCATAGTTAAGAGAAATAACCAAGCACCAAGAAACAATAACCAAACAATAACCAATAACCAAAATTCAATAACCAAACAAAACCGTTTGGTGATTGGTTATTGGTGATTTTATTCATTCCAAGTCTTTCAATGCAATCTTCAACTCATCCGCCGTGGGCGCCCGGCCGTGAAAATCGCAGACGTTCTCCATAAAAGAAACGCCTTTGCCTTTTACGGTGCGCGCGATGATTATAGACGGTTTACCTTTAACGGCCCCGGCCTGTTCAAAGGCCGAAAGTATCGCTTTCATATCATGGCCGTTTATTTCAATTGTATGCCACCCAAAAGCCTGCCATTTGGCGGCAATCGGCTCCAGGCCCATGACCTCGCAGGTCTTGCCGTCGATCTGAAAACCGTTATAGTCAAGCATGGCGCAGATATTATCGCGCTTAAAATGCGCGCAAGCCATGGCCGCCTCCCAGATATTGCCTTCCTGTGTTTCGCCGTCTCCCATCAACACGTAGACCCGGTAATCCTTTTTATCCAGTCCAGCGGCCAGGCTCATACCCAGCGCCACGGACAATCCCTGGCCAAGCGAACCCGAAGCCACCTCTACTCCCGGTGTGCGCCGGTCAGGATGGCCCTGGAGCATAGAACCCATCTGACGCAGAGACATTAATTTTTCTTTAGGAAAATAACCGCATTCGGCAAGGAGCGCGTACCACAACGGGCAGCAATGCCCCTTGGACATATGGAACCTGTCGCGCTCGCTCCAGGCCGGGTTTTTGGGGTCATGCCTGAGCACCTTAAAAAACAAAGCCGTGACCATGTCTGTCGCGGATAAACTTCCGCCGGGATGCCCGGACCCTGCCTTAGCCAGCATCTCTACGATAAGGCGGCGTATTACTTTAGCTTTGGCCTCTAATTCTCTGATTTCGTCATCACTATAAGACATCTTCTTCATTCCGTAGGGACAGGTTTCAAACCTGTCCCTACATTGTTATTATTTCAATTTCAATATTTTTTCTTTGACTTTTTCCTGCAGGGGATTGAGCCTCAGGGACTTCTGCCAGCTCTCCTGCGCGTTGGCGTTATCCTTAAGCAAAAGATAGGTGTCACCAAGATGGTCAAGCACAATCGGATCCTCGATCAATGCTGCCGCACGCTTTAATTGTTCCAGGGCGTCTTTATGCGCGCCTAACTTATAATAACACCATCCCAGGCTGTCAATGTAAGCGCCGTTATTCGGTTCGATCTCCACGGCCTTTTTGATCATGGCCTCTGCCCGGCGCAGATCCCTGTTCTTTTCAACGTATATGTAACCCAGGAAATTCATCGCCTCGGCGTAATCAGGCTTAAGCTCAATGGAACGCTTTAATTCACGCTCGGCCTGGGGAAAATCTTTCAATTCGTTAAAAATGGTGCCCAGGTAAAAATGAGCCTGCGCGTCATTGGCAGACTTATCCAGTATGATACGGTAGATCTCCTGCGCTTCCTTGAAATTCCTGGTCTGTAAGTAGAATGCCGCCAGGCTCCTGTAAATATCCAGGTTTGCCGGCTGCTTCAGGGACGCGTTCTTTAGCGCCGTTTCGTATTCTTTTTTTGCCTGCTCGAGTTTATTCTCTAAGGAATAAAGGAGGGCCAGGATAGCGTGCGGTTTTATCGCTTCGGGGTCAAGGCTTGCCGCCAGGTCCAGTTCTCTTACCGCCTCGGTTATGTCGTCTTTCTTTATGTAGCTTGTGGCCAGATCCACGTGGATCGTGGATACGTCATTATCCGTCTTTAAGGCTTTTTTGTATTCGTCGATAGCCTTGTCCGCCTCGCCGGTATCATCATAGATGACGCCCAGGATATAATGGGCCACGGCCGAGGAGGCCTTCTTATCAAAGGCAACAACATCCTGCGGCAGAGACAACATAACCGCCACAAGCCACGCCGCTGTTAAAGCCGCGCATCGCACGTTTATCCCCAGGCTCTTTTCTTCAAATGACGCAGGCGCCGGCGCATTTTTTTTCTTTTATGCGTGCGGATCTTTTGTCTTTTTCGTTTTCTGCCGCAAGGCATTCGTTGCTCCTTTCAAAAAAATCAAGTAACTATAAGTTCCGTGGGACGTCCGTTCGCTTCGCTCACTGGGACGTGAGGACGTGGGACGTAAAACCAAATTCAAAACCGCAATTCAAAATCTCTAATTTATTTTCTCTTGTTTATCTTTTGAATTTACGTCCTACGTCCTAGCGACCCGCCACGGTCTTTGGCGGGGAGCGGACGTCCTACGTCCTACGGAACGTGCTGTTCAATATATTACTTTATTAAGCGGGTATTCAATAATCCCTTCCGCTCCGGAAATTTTGAGTTCCGGGATCAATTCGCGTACCTGTCTTTCGTCAATGATGGTCTCCACGGCAAACCATCCGTCGTCGGAAAGCCCGGAAATAGTGGGTTTCTTTAAGGCCGGCAATCTGGCCAGGACTTTCTTGAGGTCAGACTTGCGCACGTTCATCTTTAAGCCCACCTTTTCTTCGGCGGCGATCGCCCCTCTTAAAAGAAGGGCAATGCGTTCCATCTTGGACCTCTTCCATTCCTGCTTATAAGATTTCTTATTGGCGATAAATTGCGTCGTGGATTCACAGAGCGTGCCGATCTCCACTAATTTATTTGCCCGCAGGCTGCTGCCGGTCTCGGTCAACTCCACTATCGCATCCACCAGGCCCGACCTGATTTTTGCCTCGGTTGCGCCCCAGCTGAATTCTATATCGGCCTTGACCTTGTTCCTGGTAAAAAACGCTTTTGTCACGTTCACTAATTCCGTAGCCACGCGTTTGCCCTGCAGGCCTTTAACCGACTTCATCCCTGAATCCTGAGGCACTGCCAGCACCCAGCGGACCTTGTTCATGCTTTGTTTGGCATAAGCCAGATCAGTGACCCTGGCAACATCGGAACCGTTCTCCAGGATCCAATCGTTGCCGGTAATGCCGCAGTCCAAGGCACCATCCTGGACATAGCGGGACATCTCCTGGGCGCGCAAAAGCACCGCCTCTATCTCCGGGTCGTCTATCGACGGGAAATATGAACGCTCGGACGGCAGGTTCACGTTGTAACCGGCTTTCCTGAACATCCTGAAGGTCGCTTCCTGCAGGCTGCCCTTAGGCAGGCCTAATCTAAGTTTATTTGGTTTCATTTTCGATCACCTTCTTGATCTGGAGTTTTATTTTCGGGCGCGAATATACCTTCTTGCTCTTCACCGTGCGCGTGCGGGGATTAATGGTCCAGACTTTTCTGATTTTGACCCGCGTCTTCATCACAGCAACTTATTATAATAAGGTAAGCGGAATTTGTAAAGAAAAATTAGGCAATATTAAAAAATCTTTTTAGTGCCTTTGCCCCATCCATCCCAAAGAAAAGCATCCTGTTTGTTGCCGGCGATAATACGGAACGCGAAACGGACTTGTTCCTCATAGAATTCACAAAATGCGCCTGTTTTATCCATTCCGCCCTTCATTTCATAAGCCTCGGCAGGGCAGGGCGAACCGCAAAAATGCCGTATAGCGCACCGGTTACATGGCTCAATGTTTTCTATTCGCCTTCCCGTGACCAGATCAAAAGGCTTGCTTTTAAGAATATTTTCAATCCTATCCCGGAAAATATTTCCTCCGGCAAACCTGCTCAACCCGATGAATTCACTACAGGGAAAAACATCGCCGTTTGGAGCCAGCGCGAAGAAACACCGGCCCCCTCCGCATGGAGAGATATCACACATTAACCTGCGGGCCGTAGGAGCAAGTATGCTGATAAGTATATTGGCAAAATTGGCTATGACGAGCTTACGCCCGCTTTTTGCATAAAGCGCATAGCTTCTATCTAAAGCCTTGATAAAATGCCGGGAGGCATCTGCGTCTTCAGGCTTAATTTTACGGGCTGAAGGCAGAGTGCAGCGGACAACGTTCAAGAGACAAGTGGGAACCCTATGATCATGGAAAAAATCCACAAGTTCGGAAAGCGACCGCATATTTTCATGCGTAACCGTGCTGATAATGCTCCAGGCATCGTAACCCTTGAGCAATTTCATTGCCTTAACGACATGCTTGAATACGCCCTCGCCTGACCATTCTGTCCTGGTCCTGTCAGCCACGCCGGCGGTAGGGCCGTCTAAGGAGATACCGATACTTACATTCCTGGATTTAAGAAACGACACTGCTTCCGCATCAAGCAGCACTGCGTTTGTCTGGACGCCAAAAATAAAATCCCTGCTGAACTTATCAACAGCGGAAAATAACGCCTCTTTGTTTAACAAAGGCTCGGCGCCATGGAATATTACTCTCGGCAGGTAACCCTTGGGGACAACGCCGCCAAAGTATGCCTTAAGCAGCCGCAAAGCCTCAATCACTTTTTCCCCGTCCATATGAGTACCTTTACGGCGCATATGTTCGGGTATATAACAATACGAACAATTGAGGTTGCACCTTTCGGTAATATTAAAATACACGGCAGACGGCTTTAACCCGAAACGAAGCGTATTTATTTCATCCTTAAAGGCCTCTCTTTTCTTTTTGTAATCCTTAAGCAGCAAATCATCGCGGATGAAATCCGCCAGCCTGCCGCGCTTGACCAGCGCCCAGAATGCCGTATCCGCATCCACCAGCCCAATGTCTTCCGGATGGCCTATTTCAACCGGCTGAAGAAGAAGGCCGTTCCCGGAATTGGCAAAACGGCCTCTTGAAGAAGCTTTAGCCATAGAACCACTTACCATATTACTTTGATTTTTTGTCCATTAAAATGTAATGCGATAAGCCCACGCCATTGGGATTGCACGTCCTTCGGCTGGCAATAATGCCGTCTCTGGATTTCTTTACCGCATTTTTCCTTGCGTTCTTTTTCATCTCTTCCTCCGTTTTTCAAGAAAATCGCCCCAGCTAAATTGCTACAATAATACCACAAATTATAGATAAAGGAAATAAAAAAAATCGGATTTTAACGACTGATGCCATAGAAAGGGCATATCCTATGGAAAGTTACGAATGGTATTAATACTTAAACTCTATAACTTCGCTTGTCCCGGCCGGATATTGGTGTTTACCTGTGAAAATCGCCACGCCGGGCTTCTTACGAAAGTCTCGCGGGTTATTGAAAAAGTAAGATGCTTGGTACATCACTGCGTTATCTTCGCTTTTGACAAGCCCAAAGGGGACATCATCGGAAATCCACACCTTCCTGGATGCTTCTGTTATAAAATCGTGGATGGAAGGCAATATCCCTTTAGTAATAGTTTGAATTTGGTAAACCCTGCAAGAAACAACCTGGTTCGCAATTGTTAGTTTTTCTTGAGAAACCAGCTTAAAATCCAGGATTTTGGTTTCAATTTTCTTCTCTTTGAAATCTTGAGCTACCCGCTTATATACTCCTTGCATAAATGAGCGCTGGCGTAAACCCATCGCAGCTCCTATCGGCCCGCCGGTAAGCGCTCCCTTAATTACCGCAGTTGGAATATTATCTTGCGCTTTAGTGTAATCTATATAGTTGATCCCATCCTCGCATATAACCTTACTAAAAGCCAAAGGCTCTCCTTCGCGCGTGAAAGTATTATCGCCATATATCTCGTTGATGATATATCTCTTCCCATTTTCAGTAGATTTAATATCATATAAAACTTTAGTTGTGAAACACTTCGTTTTACCAGATATATCTCTTTTCTTAACTGTACTGCCTACTTTTAACCGAGAAGTATCATAAAGTTCAGGTATCTGGGAACATGAAAACCCTTGAGTCCGCTCAAAACGATCTACCTCTGATTGCCATTCCGCGTGTTTTTTTTGCACCATTTCCGGCGTCAAAGTAGCGCAGCCACTGAATAATCCTGCTATAAGCAATAAATATATTAATCCTTGTTTTTTTGACATAAATATACTGGCCCTTATTAGTAACTCCGCTTTATTTCTTTTTAAATTCCAATTCCTCCTGCGCCTTGTTATCCGCGTAGTCGGCGGCTTCGGCCTTAAAAACAATAGAAGGTGTTTGTATCTCTATTCCTTTTTCTTTTTGCTTTATCTTCCATTTCGCTTCGCCGTGTTTCAGCTTAAGCTGTAGAACCTGGTTATTGTTTATGCTCAAAACGCCATTTTTAAGCTGGGCAAGGATATCTTGGGGATTTGGGGCCTCTATTTCTATTTTTTTCTTCTTTTCGTCTATTTTGATCTCTATCTCTTTGCCTTGTTCTAATTCTGTTTTATAGCCGCTTACGGAGATTGTTGTAAGGCCGGCTTTAACTGCCTTTAATCCGGATAAGCTATCCGCGGCAGAATAGAAGAGTTGATACCAATTGCCTTCTTCCTTATTTTCATCTTCTTTTTCTTTTTTCTTCTTATCTTTATCTTCTCCGTCTTCTCTGTGACTTTCAGAATGTTTGATAGATTTTAACTGTAAAATTACTTTGGGCGGGGTCTTGTCTATGTTCAACGTTGCAAAAGCTACAGCTTTATTTCCGGCCAAGTCTATTGCCTCCCCGTCTATGCGCTGGTCTTTCCCTTCAGTAGTAACAGTAACCGGTTTAGTAACAGAAGCTATCCCTGAGAGGTTATCGGTAGATGTAAAGGAGACTATTACATCGGTATTATTCCAGCCGTTTACATTCGGCTGCGGTGAAAGTTGAGCAGTTATCGCAGGCGGAGTCTTATCAATATTTAAAGCCACGCTTGTAGTAGCGCGGTTGCCGGCTAAATCTATTGCTTCTCCACCAATGACTTGGGCTTTACCCTCAGTAATTACTGTAGTCGGATCAGTAACTGTAGCAACACCGGAAAGACTATCCGTAGCGGTAAATGAAACCGTGACATCAGTATTGTTCCAACCATTGGCATTGGCTGCGACGGAAACTCCAGATGTGATAATCGGAGGGGTTTTATCAATCTTAATTTCCAAAGATTTAGCGGGCTCGGAATTTCCGGCATTATCTATCGAATAATAGGTAAGCGTGGTTTTGCCTTCCGCGGAAATTAAAATTTGCGCAACATCTCCTGCAATCACTTTTGTATCCGCGGCTGCGCCGCTAAGCGTATAATGAATCTCTTTTACCCCAGTGCCTCCATCATTGTCCTTTGCCGAGAGATTAACCGTTACATCTGAATTATTCCATCCTGCCGGATTAGCCAGAGGCGCGGCTGAAATTGCCGTTGTCGGCGCGACGTTGTCAATTGATGTAGTTATTGTATTTACCGTCCCGTTGGTGCGGGTTGTCTCGGGCACTGAAGGGAAGTAAACTGTGGCAAAGTTAATCACCTCGGCCTTATCCGGCGCGTCTTTATTCACATCTACGCTAAAGGTTACTGAGCCCTTTTGTTTTGACGGAAGCTCGCCGATAAACCAGCTGATGGTGCGGGTGCCGGGATTATATTTGCCGCCGTTATTAACTACCAAAGTGGCGTCATCCAAATTATCCAGCAAGGTATCGGTAACATAGACTCCATAAGCATCGCCCTCGCCTTCGTTTTCGTAGTTGATAGTGTAAGTAAGCTTATCGCCGGGCTTGACATCGCCAACGGGAGAAACGAGGAGTTCGTTAGGATCGTGAACAGTAAGCACACTGCTTATCTGGCTATTAACCGCAATGACCTTATCTTTTAAAAATAACTCCCATGCCCTTTCTATCGTTTCTGCCGGCTCCCCACCCCGCCTCAATACTTCAGGTATGCTGGCCCTAATAACAGCCTCCAACTGCTTATCGCTGTAGAACTTCATCCCGTCTATAGTTTTGATCATCCCTCTGCGTATCTCCTCTTGCGACTGGTTTATCCCAAAAAATCTTCGCAGGCGCTGCCCAAGCGGAGAGAAAACATCGCCGACCAATCTATCTACGATGCGGGGAATAAAAAATCTAAGCCCATGATAACCCGAAGTCTTAAGCTGAGTGTAGAGTTCGTAATTGGTTTTGTCAATATACCCCTTTTGATAGAGCCAGGTCAAAAACTCGTTTTCTCTTTTTATGCTCTTTGTAATCGCAATGCCCTCTCTGGTTGTCCCAATAATTCTCTGGGCAGTATCAATAGCTCTTTCAATTGCATCTTGTGCCCTATTTTGGGCATCCCACTCCCCCTGCACAATTCCCGGCGAGAGCGAACCGACTGAAAAATTAGCCGTTGTTTTAACAGCTGATGGAGTTTCGGTAACCTCAAAGGACGGCTGAATCTGCCCTGTGCCTTCAGCGACTTTAATATTCATCATTGTCTCAATGTTTTCCGCTTGATTGCTAGTCCTTATATTAACGGAAGCCGATCC